>Ga0187777_10000908_pt1 | contig 19387 bp, 12 predicted proteins | sample 1015_Q2_SP5_10_M_FD_132416 | JGI IMG/M metagenome (GOLD analysis project Ga0187777, IMG submission 132416) | Tropical peat soil microbial communities from peatlands in Department of Meta, Colombia - 1015_Q2_SP5_10_MG | ecosystem: Environmental > Terrestrial > Soil > Wetlands > Peat | place... | reverse complement strand
GGCACGAAGATCGAAGAGGGCTTCGTGCACAGATGCTCGGGGTGAGTTGCGAGAAACTTCCAGTGGATCCGTGGACCGCCTAAACGGGCCACAGCCACTTGACCCCGCTTTTTGACCCGGCGCACTCGCGCCGGCGCGTCGCCTTTTGGGGGTACTAGATGAAAAGAAGAGCCATGATTACGGGTAGCCTTTCCGCACTCAGCGCAGCAGCCATTCCGGCGCGGCTCCTCTTCGCGGCCGGCCTAGCGCCGCAGTCTCCATCGCCATCGCCCGGTTGGGCGAGTGCCCTTACGACGGGACCTGACACGCGCGTCAAGATTACTGAGGAGTACGCCAGCCTTGTTGCACGAGACGCTTACTTCTGGGCCTGGCCGCTCCTCAATATCTATAACCGCCGGCTTACCATGGCTCAGGCCAAGGAAGCAGTGCGGGCGGGGCCGCTAGTGTTCGCTCCGCTCAATCGTAACGCCATGTTCACGGACTACGTTGACCCCGCGGAGCGCGCCGTTGCATGTCCGAATCAAGACGTCGTCTATGGCCTAGCGTCAATCGCGCTCGACCTTTCACCGGTCGTTGTGCAGGTCCCTGATTTCGGTGATCGCTTCTGGGTATATCAGATCGTCGACCTGCGGTCGGACAGCTTCGTACAGCTCGGCAAGATGTATGCCACCAGGCCCGGATTCTATCTCCTCGTATCCCCCAACTGGCGCGGCGAAGTTCCGAAGGGCATCACTAGAGTGTTTCGTTCCTCGACGAACACCGGATTCTGTGTCCCACGGGTTTTCCAGGACGACACACCAGAAGACAAGAAGGCAGTCCAGGGGGTGCTAGCCCAGGTGTTGTTCTATCCCGTCAACGAATTCGATGGGACGATGAAGGCCAAAGACTGGAACAGCATGCCGAAGACGCCGCCTCCCCCGAGCGGCAACGAAGAATCTAAATGGGTGTTCCCCGAGAAGTTCGTCGACCAGTTGCCCGCCGTTCTCGCGGACGCATCACCTCTGCCGGGCGAGGAAGCACGCTATGCGCAAGTCCTGGCGGTCGCCGCGGCTGCACAAGGCGATGCCAAACTAAAGACCGCCATGACCTCCGCGGCGGCGCAAGCCGAAGAAGAGCTCGTAAAGCCGCTGTTCCAGTTCCGTAACTACGGCCAGCAACTACCGCACAACTGGAGCACCATCTCGAACGAGGCAGCTTTCGGCACCGACTACTTCACACGCACTGCGGTCGCGAAATCCAATATTTTTGTCAACTCGCCAAATGAGACGAAGTACTTCTATCAAGATCTCGATGACAGCGGGGCGCGTCTTAACGCCGCCAACCGCTATGTCTTCACATTCGCGAAGGGCCAGACCCCGCCGGTCAACGGCTTTTGGTCGCTGTCGATATACAACGAGTACCACTTCTTCGTTGCCAACCCGCTCAACCGTTTCTCGGTGGGCACTAAGAACAAAGGACTCAAGTACGCCGCCGACGGCTCGCTAACCATCTACGTGCAGAGCAAGGCGCCGACCGACAAGGTGCAGCGCGCGAACTGGCTTCCCGCACCAGCGGGGGACTTCTCGCTTTACGTGCGGGCCTATTGGCCAAAGACGCCCGTGACCGATGGCTCCTGGACGCCGCCGGCGGTGCATAAGGTGACTACGTGATGACGGCTCGTGGGCCGACAGCGGCCGTCTCGCACACACTTGTCAATGCGTTAGATGAGCCGCACGTGTCGTCGCATTTTCTGGGTGCCAGCGGGGCTGAGAGAATTGAGGCCACTGCAAGTCCCGAGCATCTGCAGATCGTCCGCGGCGTATAACCGTCAACCCGGAGCCTGAATCAGGCTCGTGGCGGCACGCATCAGATGGTTTCTCAGACGGCGGCTCAATGCCCGCTTTGCGCGAATCAAGTACGCCACCTCACCCCAAGCGAGCAAGATTCGGAATGCCTGCGTTCCTCAGCCGCTTTAGATTGGGCGCCACGAAGAGCAACGCACCTTTGGAGGACGGATATGAGGAAGTCAGGGAAAGCAGGACCAACGCCGACGGTCAGGATCGAGAAGGCGATCCGGGCAGGCGCGGCTTCCGCAACGGGTGAGGATCCGCGCTGGGCGAGAGTGTTGGCTCGCGATGCATCTGCGGACGGTGAGTTCTACTACTCGGTTATGAGTACGGGCGTGTACTGCCGCCCGTCGTGCCCTTCGAAACGCGCGAAGTCGGAACAAGTAACGTTCCACGCCACTCAGGGGGACGCTCGCCGCGCCGGCTTCCGACCGTGCAAGCGCTGCAAGCCGGAGCAGCTGAGAGGCGGCACGCAGGACGGCGACATTCGCTACGCCGTCGGCGAGTCGTCGCTGGGATCGGTTCTCGTGGCCCAGAGCAGCGGCGGAATCTGCGCGATCCTCATGGGCGATGATCCTGAGGCGGTGGAGCGCGAGCTCCGGGGACGCTTTCCGGGAGCCACCCTGCGCGGCGGCTACGGCCCGGAATTCGAGAAGGTGATCGCACTGGCTGTCGGGCTGGTTGAGGGGCGGGCAGGCGCCGCGGTGCTGCCCCTCGACCTGCGCGGCACGGCATTTCAGCGGCGGGTGTGGCAAGCGGTGCGGAGAATCCCGCCGGGCGCCACGGCCAGCTACGCCGACATCGCGGCCCGCATCCGCGCGCCGAAGGCTGTGCGCGCGGTGGCGCAGGCGTGTGCAGCGAACGTCCTGGCGGTTGCGGTTCCGTGTCACCGCGTCGTACGCGGTGATGGCGGCCTGTCAGGTTATCGTTGGGGCAAGGAGCGCAAACGCGCGCTGTTGGCGAGAGAGGCGGGCGCGTGAGCACCGCGCCAGGCGCGCAGCTGGCAGACGCAGCCGCCCGGGCCTCGGGCAGGAAGCCCGCGGTGTCCCTGGACGGGATCGCGCAATCGGAGCGCGTAGCGCTGGAGTTGGGCGCGTCAGGGGTTGCAGTGGTGCCGGGGCTGCTGAGCGCCGCGCAATGCCGTGCGATCGCGCAGCTGTACGAAGACGAGTCGCTCTTCCGCAGGCGGATCGTCATGAGCCGTCACGGGTTCGGCCGTGGAGAATACCAGTACTTTCGCTGCCCGTTGCCGCCCTTGATCGCGGGCCTGCGCAAGGACCTTTATCCCCGCCTCGTGCCGATCGCGAACCGCTGGAACGAAATGCTGCGGCTTGAGGTGCGCTACCCGGCGAGACATCAGGAGTTCATCGAGCGCTGTCACGCGGCCGGTCAGCTGCGACCGACACCGCTTCTTCTCAAGTACGGCGTGGACGATTACAACTGCCTGCATCAGGACTTGTACGGCGACCATGTATTCCCGTTGCAGGTCACCATACTACTGTCGCAACCGGACGAGGACTTCGGCGGCGGTGAGTTCGTGCTGACGGAGCAACGGCCGCGCATGCAGTCCCGTGCCGAAGTGGTTCCCTTGCGCCAGGGTGATGCAGCGGTGTTCGCGGTGAGTTACCGGCCGGTGCAGGGGACGCGCGGGGTGTACCGGGCCAAACTCCGCCACGGCGTTAGCCGGGTACGGTACGGGCAGCGCTACACGCTCGGCGTCATCTTTCACGATGCGATCTGATTTTGCGGGGACCATGGAGACGGGCGGCGAGTTGTTTGGAGACGTGGTGAGTTGCAGGCCGCAGTGCGAGCGGCTGCGCGCCGGTGCGTTCGTACTGCGGGGGCTCGCCGTTGCCGAGAGTGCGGAGATCCTCAAGGAACTAGTGGGTATTCTCGCGCAAGCGCCGCTACGCCATATGACGACGCCCGGGGGCTTCCTTATGTCGGTCGCCATGAGCAACTGCGGGCCGCTCGGATGGGTTACCGATCGACGCGGCTATCGCTACACACCCCTGGATCCTGAGAGCGGGCGCCCCTGGCCCGCGATGCCGGCGGTGTTCACTAGCCTGGCCACGCAGGCCGCGAAGCGCGTGGGCTATGGAGGTTTTGTTCCCGATGCGTGTCTCATCAATCGCTACGAGCCCGGCGCGCGGCTCACGCTGCATCAGGACCGGAACGAGCGGGATTTCGCGCAACCGGTTGTGTCGGTTTCACTCGGATTGCCGGCGGTATTTCAGTTCGGCGGCTCGCGGCGTGCTGATCCTACTGTTCGCGTGCCGCTCGAGCACGCCGACGTGGTCGTCTGGGGCAGGGAGTCACGCCTGTCATTTCACGGCGTGCTACCGCTGGGGCAGGGGAGGCATCCTGCTACCGGTGGGTGTCGTATTAACCTGACGTTTCGGCACGCGGGTTGATTGATCCGGACGAGTTCGACGGCAGCCGGGTCATTTGTCGCGCCTTTCGGTCCAGCGTACGACGTTGTAGCCGCTCAACATACTAGCGGGATGCGCTGCGGGGTCTGGGTGTAAAGCGCTTTGACTATTTTGTCTCGCCAGGACGGTGAGATGAGCTTGACGAGAATCGCCGTCCTAAACAGACAAGCCTGCCCCCTGCTTAACAGCGATTTTCTGTGCAGTTGTAGTGGGTAACGCACGCCTGACCTCCGCAGGAGTTCGCTGAAGTTCGTGCCGGTTTCCCATCGCCTGCCAGTAGGCGCGGTGTGTGCAGTCGGATCAATTGACGGACGACTGCAATCGACCCTTGAGAGCATCCGATACGCTCAAAAGAAGTCACTCCGACAGAGCACGGCGGACGCTCAGTCGACCTAGTAAGGTGCGTTTTAAGGAAGCGTCCTCGCTACGCGGAATCCCATGTACGCGTCGCGATAGTCGGCGGGGTTCCTTTCGCGCGTGGCCGACCGCAACGCCCACGGTCGGAAAAAAACGACGCTCCTCGATCTACCCGCATTGCCCGTTCGTCTTCTCTTCGCAGTATATGGTCAACGCGGGCTGATCGACCTTCGCCACCACCGCCGTGCTGATGGTGCGCTGCACGCACGCCTCGAAGTGCATGTGCCTCAAAACCTCACGGTCGTCGAGCGGAGCACAGACCATCTCGGCTGCAACCTGCAGGCGCTGATACAGCACCGCGGCGCCCGCGCTGCCCGCAAGGTCCAGGTCCGCGAAGTGCACGACTACGGAAGGCGCCGTCTCTGGGGGAGCGGCATGGGCCGAGTGAAACCCAAGAGCCAACGTAAATATGTGTCGCCGCCGCGCCTAAGTTCATCGGCGCGTGTCGGATCAACCATCGCGTTGGTGCGCGCAGGTTACCTGCGTGTTCCAATCGGCGTAGCTTCCCTTCGGGTTGTTTTCCCACGCCCAGACGTGGATCTCATAGAACGCAGGCAGTCCGTAGCGATTGGGCGTGGCGATATAGTTCAGCAGATTCCCGTCCAGAGCCGGCGGACCGCTGCCCGTCCAGTTGCTTTCGAGCACGATGAACTCCACACCGACCAGGCGCATTGCACCGTCCGACATCGGTTCGTAGATGAGCAGCGTGGGCTGTTCGGCGTTCAAGGTGCTGGAACTGAGACCGACCGCGGGCAAAATGAAGTGCACGCCCATCGCCCCGGTATCCGGTCCGCTGACGCACGGCGTGGCCGGGACCCAGCCTTGCTTGATAGCATTATTGATGTCGAGATATTGCGCGGTGGCCTTGCGCACTTTGTCGATAAGAGGCGTTGTCTGATCGGCTGCCGCCGCGACGATGAGCAGCGGTTGCAGCATGAGCACGACACAAACTGAACGTAGAAATGGTCTCCATAGCGAGGCGTTCATTGGTTTCTCCTCTCCGGTTGGTGCCGGGCACTTGGTTGGCAGCACGATCACTCGGCAGTCGTTGGTGATTCGGCGACCGAAGCCAACGAGCGGCCGCCGTGCCGCGGTGTCGCTGCGAGTACGTTGAGATCGCGAAACGCGATGATTTGCGCAGGAGTTGTCGCCCCTGCGTCCGCCCGCGCCGCTTCTTCGTCCGAATCAATTACTCTCGATAAAATAGTAGGTTGCACCGGCCGGGGTAGAATCCGATCGCTCGCCTGAATACTCTTTGGAAATATGCTGAAATCGTTGTGAAAAGAGACTGAAAAGGGTCGTGGACGGGCAATCGCCTCAGGCGGTCTACGAGTTTGGGGAGTTTCGGGTTGATGTTGCCCAGCGGCTGCTGGTGCTCAGGGCGGGGAGCCGCGCGCTACCGTTGAGCTCCCGAGCGTTCGACACGCTGGTCTTCTTCCTCGAGCATCCCGGCAAGCTTCTCGACAAGTCCACTCTGATGGCCGCGATCTGGCCGAAGCTCGTTGTCGAGGAGAACAATCTTAACCAGCAGATCTCGGCGCTCCGCCGTGTGCTCGGTGAGCGTCCCGAGGAGCATCGGTTCATTGTCACTGTGCCGGGTCGCGGCTACCGATTCATTGCCCCGGTCAGCCTGGTAGCGGGTTCCGGCACTGCGTCGGACGCGGCGCCTGCGCCGGCCCCGGTTCGGCCTCCGCGATTGCCGCCTATGCCTCTGATCGCCGCGGTCGCCGCGGTGGCGCTCCTCGCGGGCGTCTACGCGCTCTGGCTCGGACGCTCAGCGGAGGGCACCGCTGGTGTACGCGTGGAGGCGCCCTTGCAGTCTGGACTACCCACATCCACTCATGCGGTTGTCTTTTCTCCGCCTCCTTATTCCATTGCGGTACTTCCCTTTGTGAACATGAGCGGAGACAAGGAGCAGGACTACTTCTCCGACGGTCTCTCCGAGGAGCTGCTCAACGATCTTTCGCGCATCAACGAGCTGCAGGTCGCCGCGCGCACCTCGTCCTTCTCATTCAAGGGGAAGGACATTGACATCGGCACGATCGCCCGCAAGCTCAACGTAGGGACCGTGCTCGAGGGGAGCGTGCGGCGCTCTGCGCACACCGTGCGCATCACCGCGCAACTCAACAATGCCGTGACCGGATTCCATATCTGGTCGCAGACCTATGATCGCGAACTCGGTGATGTGCTGAAGCTGCAGACCGAGATTGCGAGTGCCGTGGCGAGTGCGCTCAAAGTCACACTGCTGCGCGATGAGGCCGCCGAGATGAAGGCTGGCGGCACGCGCAATCCGGCGGCCTATGATGCGTACTTGCGCGCCGCGGGCGCTTACTGGCAAGTAGTTAGCGCCAGTGACAATGAATCAGTGCGTGCGGGCTACCAGGAAGCGGTGCGTCTCGATCCCAACTTCGCCCTCGCGTACGCCGAATGGTCGATAGCCCTCAGCGCGTACGCCGGTCTTTTTGCCCACGGACCTGCGGTACGCGATTTTTATCGTCAGGCGCGGGCGCCGGCACTCAAGGCAGTCGCCCTGGCTCCCGAGCTCGCCGAAGGGCACCTGGCATTGGCGATCGTTTACCAGAGAGCTCTCGATTTCGCGGGCGCGAGTGAGGAATTCCAGCGGGCCATGACTTTGGCGCCAGGTAACGCCAGGATATTGAGAGATTACGGCCCGTTTGCCGTGTCGATGGGCCGCACGGACGCTGGAATCGCAGCTGCGCGCCGCGCGACGACGCTCGATCCGTTGAACGCCAATTCTTACGGCTTTCTCAGCGACGCTCTGCGGTCTGCGAGGCGGTACGACGAGGCCCTCGCGGCTTACCAGGACGGTCTGTCGCTCCAGGCAAAGGATCCCTGGTGGCCGGCCGGCGGACGATTGATCTACTACGCGCTCGGCGACTTCGAAAAGATGCGCGCGGTGTGCGAGAGCGTCGGGGAGGCTGACAAGTACTTCCAAGACTGCCTCGCACTGGCTTACCACAAGCTCGGCCGACAGGTTGACGCAGAGACCGCGCTCGCACGCTTCCACGCATTAGAGGGCAACGCCGGTGCATACGGTTACGCCACAATCTACGCGCAGTGGGGCCATACGCCTAAGGCACTCGAGTGGCTGGAAACGGCTTTGCAACTGCGTGATCCAGAGTTGATCAATTTGAGAACCGAACCGCTCCTCGATCCGCTGCGCAAGGAATCGCGCTTCCGAGCGATCCAGCGGGAATTGGGTTTTCCAGATTGACAAGTTGGATGGCCGATCTGCAGAAATCTGCATAGTTGATCGGGATAACCGCTTCTGGGCCCGATAGCGGCCGCCCGCAAACGCTTGAGTTCGTGTTAGATGCCCCCATCCACTGGCGCTTGGGCTCGAGTTCGTGTCTTGCTTTGAGACCAGCCCAACAGCTGAATGACTAAGGCGCTCGCACCTCCGAACGATTCGGCGCTCTGCTCTCGCCCTATGCGCCGTGACTCTGCTCAAGCGAGAACTTTAGAAATGGTTTACTGTGCTCGAGCGGGGCTCGCGCGCAGGATTACGCGCACGAACTAAGAATTCCTTAGCTACCTAACAACATTCATAATGTTCGATAAGTCTTTGAAAAGTATGCCCGGGAGAGGACTCGAACTCGCTCGTAACGTATTGATTCAATAGATCTTTTTTCGAGGCGGGTGCATGTTACCCGCTAAATTACCCCCTACCAGCATCGTGCTTAAACGGGCGTTTTTGCGCCCGGCGTAGTGGGTAACGCGCGGCCAATTTCCGGCGCGGTTCACACGCGTTCGTCCCCAGCCCCAATCGGCTCGCCACGGATAGTCCTTCCCTAGTTCGTCGGTCAGTGAGGGCGATGGAAGGAGCGCACGTAGGCACATACGGCTGATTTCTCTCACGGGGCGACTCAAGCTATGCGCTCAACTGGCTCCGGTCGTCCAGACAGCATGGGCAACGGGTTGGATCTACGAGCTGGTCACGACGTCGCTCACGATGAGCTGACCAGAAAAGCCTATCCGGGAGGCAAGCCGTCGCCTATTGCTTCGGTGCCTCGCCGTTTAGCATCGGGAACGCTTTCTGTAGCTTTTCCTTTGCCTTCAACTCCCGCAACGTCTCCTCCATCAAGTTCGCCGGGTTAAAGCTCGGCGGGTACGAGCGCGGCGGATACTCCTTGAATGTCGCCACGAACGCGAAGACCGCGTTCATCATGCCGTAGGCTGCTCCCACATGGTTGATGTTCCAATCCCAGTATGTATTGGACGTAATGTCGGCCCGCTCGTAGGGGTCTTGCATAAGGTTATAGATCTTTTGCAGCCGCAGCGTGGTGAAAGGCTCGGCCCATATCATCATGGTGCCCTGCTCGCGCTGTTCGGAGAACACGTACTTATAGTCGCCCTGGCGCAAGGCCACTAGCAGCCCGTCATCGTCGGCATAGAAAAATGTATCGCGCGCGCTTTTCGCGCCATTGTTAGTGGCCGCGCTACCGCTCACCGTTGTCAAGAACCTCGACTGGTCGTAGCCATCTAGGTGAACCTTGTACTTGATGCCGTTGGCGGTGTAGCCCTTCAAAAGCTTGTTGACCAGCTGGGGCTCGCCCGCAATCGACGCAAGCGTCGGCATCCAATCGTTGTGGCTCATCAACTCGTTGGTCACGGTGCCGGGCCTGATATGCCCGGTCCAACGGACCAGACAAGGGACGCGGAACGCACCCTCCCAGTTGGTATCTTTCTCCGACCGGAACGGAGTCATCGCCGCGTCGGGCCAGGTGTTCATGTGTGGCCCGTTGTCGCTCGTATAGACGACGATCGTGTCGTTCGCCGCGCCCATGTCATCGAGAGCCTTGAGCAGCGTGCCGACCGTCAGGTCGTGCTCGATCATGCCGTCGATGTACTCGCTGTCTCCGTGCTTGTACCGACCCCGATGTTCGGTGCGTACGTGGGTGCGCAAATGCATGCGGGTCGAATTAAACCAGACAAAGAAGGGTTTGCCAGCGGCCCGCGCGCGCTTCATGAAGTCGATGGCCGCAGCGGAGGTCTCGTCATCGATCGTCTCCATCCGCTTCTTCGTCAGAGGACCGGTGTCCTCAATGGTTTGCTTGCCGATCTTCCCGAACCGAGGATCGACGGTCGGGTCGTCCCTATCGGTCGCTTTGGTCTTGAGCACGCCCCGCGGGCCGTACTTGGCGAGGTACCCCGGATCTTTCGGGTAGTCCGGAAGCTCAGGTTCCTCCTCCGCATTGAGGTGGTACAGGTTGCCGTAGAACTCATCGAAGCCGTTGACCGTCGGCAGTGTTTCGTTGCGATCTCCGACGTGATTCTTGCCGAACTGTCCGGCGGCGTACCCGAGGTTCTTCATGATCCCGCCGATCGTCGGATCGAGTTGGCTCAATCCCATGGGAGCGCCCGGGAAACCCACTTTGCTCAAGCCCGTACGGATGATGTGTTGGCCGGTCAAAAATGCGGAACGGCCCGCGGTGCACGACTGCTCGCCGTAGTATTGGAGCAAGAGGATGCCTTCCTTGGCGAGGCGATCGATGTTGGGTGTCTCAAACCCCATCACTCCCAAGCTGTAAGCGCTGACGTCGGTGAATCCGATATCGTCGCCCATGATTACGAGGACGTTCGGCTTGGCAGCTTGGCCGAGTGCAACACCCGGAGCCGCGAGGACCAAGCAACACGCAGCGATAATTAATGTCTCCCCCCAAGCAGGTAGCGCTTTGCTCTTCATCATGGTTCTCCCTTGCCAACACATTCGATCGGGTGCCGTCATGGTCCAATCTGGCAGCGAATTGCCACTGAATTAATGTGGTCTGTCCCCGTAGCGAGGCCTGAACATTTGTCGTTCTTGGACGTAAGCTGACCGCAGAAAAATGGACATGAAGGCCGCGCGCAGTCTGACTTCCTGCCGTGAGGTGTCCTGTGTAGCTGAACACGGACGCGGGGTTGCCAGCAAGTTAGCAGTTGTCGCTGGCTCAAGCCGCTAAGCTGAAGCCTAAACACCGGCCTTCAATGCCGGTAAGCACACGTGAATTTTCTACATCCGACACGATGAGTTAGAGTGCGGCCGTTGCCATCAACCATTTACTTGCTTCCAGAGAGTGAATATGGAGCGGGCCAAGCGTACGTTCGGCTTCGCGTTCGTGATCGTCGCGAGTCTCGTCGCGAGCACCGTCACGTTCGCCCAGACCGACTGGCTCCCCTCGTGGAACGATGGCCCGGCAAAACAAGCCATCATCACATTCGTGCAGACGACCACGGACCCTAAGAACTCCCAATTCGTGCCGCCCGAGCAGCGCATCGCGACGTTCGACCAAGACGGGACACTTTGGGTCGAGCACCCGATCTACACGCAGCTCATCTTTTGCTTGGACCGCGTGCCGGCAGTCGTGAAGCAGAAGCCAGGGCTTGCGAATGTGGAACCGTTCAAGACCGTGCTGTCGGGCGATCGGGAGGCGATAGCCAAACTGTCGATGGAAGATCTCGTGAAGATCGCCGCCGCCACACTGACGGGCATGACTGTCGAGCAATTCCAGACCGAAGTGAAAAGCTGGTTGGCGACCGCCAAGGACGCACGATGGAAGCGGTCCTACACGGAGCTTACGTATCTACCGATGCAGGAGCTTCTGAAATATCTGCGAGCGAACGGCTACAAGACCTACATCGTCACCGGCGGTGGCCAGGACTTCGTTCGCGTTTACGCCGACCAAGTCTATGGCGTTCCGCCCGAGCAAGTGGTGGGAAGCGCCGGTGCGACCAAGTATGCCTATGACAAGAACGGCAAGCCGATCCTCATTAAGGAGCCAAAGCTGGTGTTGAACGACAACAACGCCGGCAAGCCCGAGTCCATCCACTTGATGATCGGCCGCCGGCCGTACGCCGCAGTCGGCAACTCAACCGGCGATCGGCAGATGCTCGAGTACACGCGCGCGGGTGATGGCTTGCGGCTCGCCATGATCGTGCTACACGACGATTCGGAGCGCGAGTACGCGTACGGCCCCGCCCAAGGGCTGCCCGACACCAAAGTTGGGACATTCACGCAAGCTCTCTACGATGAGGCGAAGAAGAACGGATGGATCGCAATCAGTATGAAGGACGACTGGAGGCAGATCTTTTCATTCAAGCAATGACTCTGCCGACACGATTCTGCTGCCGATCGGCTTTCGCGGGACTTGCCTCATCGGCAAGCACGCCCATACCAGCGGTCACTCAGAACGACCGCTTTGAGGGAACCTACGACCGGGTAGTGAACGCTTGCTCATGGGCCCGGAGCGATCGCTGATCTCCCCAAGACCCACGCGGAGATGGCGGGAAGCAGACAGGTTACGTGCAGCGTGGCGATGCTTACGCGCACCGGCGAACGTGACTCACTTTGAGCCCGCGCACGGAACCGAACCTTCAGGACTCGAACCTTTCATTACCCCCAATTTTTACCCCCTAAAGTTGCGCGCTGGGAGGCGCCCGAGGAGTCGGCGCGTCGTAAATCACTTCTGCTGCTATTTCCGCGGAATCAACTATCATGCGCGCCGAAGCTCGAGACTGGATGTACTCGAACCTACTATAATAAAGAGTTTTAAATAATTGAAATATAAGGAAATAATGCCCGGGAGAGGACTCGAACCTCGGAGTTTTCTCAAATAGATTCAGTGTCTTAGGAAATCACGCGGACGAATTACCCGCTAAATTACCCGCTACCGGGAGCATGCTTAAACGCGTCTTTTTGCTCGAACCGTAGCGGGTAACAACAACCCTTCCGCCGCAGTCCGCTGTCGTTCGTCTGAGTGCGTTTTTGTGCCCCTAGCACCAACTCCGCAGGCTCCTCGCCCGACACGTCGGTATCACAGGCCGAATGCGCGGGTTTCTCTGGCTGTGATGAACGCAGCCCGTTAGTACTGACCTGGGAAACGCGGATTGTAGACCAACCTTGCCTACCTGAACGGGCTTTCTTCCGGCTTCGCTTTAGAACATTTCCATTTCGACGAAGTCTTATTACTTTGCCAATCGATGATCGTTGAAAAGCACCTATTCCCCTCGTCATATCTGGAATGACCGCCATCAATCTTGAGACTCTTAGCGTACGCATCCCAATTGCATTCCAACTTCGAAATATCGTCGCCTTTCAGCGTGCAGGGTGAACCCTTCAACAGCAGGTCAGTCTTTGTCGTCCTAACCATTTGCATGAATGCAGCCACGTCGGTCCCGGGAGAATCGTTAATCTCGTAGAGTACGATGAATCGCCAGAACCGATCGTCATTTGCGTCGCCCGCCCACTTGAAGAACGCGCACGAGTCTCCACAAACCTCAAGAAAGTTTCCGCCGTTGGTCTTTATTCTGAAGCCGGCGTACTCGGCGGTCCCGAAAGACCTCCGAATAATCTCCTGCATGGGGTTGTCGCCGGGCGGCCCAGAAGCCCAGCTCGGTATTGCTACAGTCAGCACAAGTAATGAGCAAATCGAAACTCGTGCACGGACGTTCACTTCGGGCACTCCTGCTTCTTGCACTTGATCTTCGGAACGTCGGAAGGCCCGGGGCCATTTTGATAGTGATAGTGTTTGGCCGCCTCTTTAATGTAGTTTGGCTCCCAACCACCGTACGTGAACTGGCAATCACACGCCGCTTGATCAACGGCTCCTTCCATTCCACGAGCTGGCGTGATCGTTGGATTGTTGTTGGCACCATAATCTACGGCTTGCCCGACAGGATGCTTGCCGCCCTTCGCGGCAGAGGCGTGTCCGGGCTCCGTTCCGCCAGTGATGACTAGCTGGACGCCGAGCTTATTCATCATGCACAGGACCTGCGCCTCCGTTGAGGCCGAGACCGGAGAGGCATTCTTATATTGGATTGTGAATCCTAGACCAAGCGGATCAACGAGGCCAACGGGATCTTCGTCGACGTACGTGTACGTCGAATAGCTATCGCCGTCGAGCCCGAGCGGATCGCTCTCGAGATATCTCCCCACATTCGGGTCGTAGTCTCGAAGCCCGTTCTGGAGGAGGCCGGCTATCCCAGTGGTGTTCGTCATGCCAGGGAACCGCGGCGGGTAGTTGAAGGTCCCATTGCCTTGCGGATTCTGATTTTGCGCCGTTGTGCCAAAGGGATCCGAGAACCAGGTCCACATCTGGGTGTTGTTGCCTGGCAGCGTAGCCTGACGCGGAGTGTTTAGGTGATCCGTATGCACGTAGTAAAAGACGAAATTGTGACCGCTCGGAACGATGGTCGCGACGGGGATGTCTCCAAGCCATACCATCTCATCGCCTAAGCCGCCAGTCGCGTTATAGACGCCCAGGTAGTGGCCCGTCTCGTCATACCAGAATAGCCTGATCCCCTGCGTGTTGAGGTTGTCCTCAATCATCTGTCCGAGCGCGTTGTAGACGTAAGGCGAGGACACGCCAGTCGTCGTGTTTCCATTCGTGGCCATTCGGCCGCGATTGTTGTAGGTGAAGTAAGTTGCACCGTTGTAGCCAACCGTGTTGCCGGCCGCATCATAGGTGTAATTTCTTCCGTTCGTTCCCCGAATGGAGACGATCTGATTACTGGTGCTCGAGATGTTGTAGGTCGAATTGTACGTGCCGGATTGGGTGAGGCGGTTGCCGTTCGCGTCGTAGGTCCAGCCGTACGTGTTGCTTCCGCCCGCGGAGCTCGTCAGCCGATCGAGGAGGTCGTAGCCGTACGTCCAGTTGCTCGCGCCAAGCTCCGTGTCGTTGATGGCCGTGATCCGGAAGGCGTTATCGTAGGTGTAGCTCTTGACGCCGTTGCTCGCGATCTGCGTGATCTTCTCATCCGTGTCGTACGTTCGGCTCGTCGTGGTGCCGTTCCCCCAGGTCCAGCCGTTCACTGCACCGAAGGGCTCGTAGGTCGCGTTGCTGAGCAGAGTGGTTCCGTTGATCGCAATGCTCGCGATCTGATGATTTGAGTTGTAGCTGTACGTAATGACCTGTCCCGATGGCGTAGTCAGCTTCGTCAGATTCGCGTTCGTGTAAGCGTAGGCGACAGACTTGGTAATGCCGTTGACCGTCTGGCTGTTGTTGATCACCCGGCCGAGGGCATCATAGGCCCAGGTCATCGAGTGGTTCGCATCGGATGCCCCAGTGAGGTGCCCTTTGCTGTAGGTTCCGGCATCGTAGCTGAAGATAATCGTCTGATCGATGACCCCGCTCCTCGAATATGCAACGGACGTCACGCGATTCGCCGCATCGTACGTGTAGCTCGCGACGGCCCCGCGGGCATCGGTCGAGGTGGAGAGGTTTCCTCCTGAGTCGTAGGTGTTCGTCGTCATGCCCGTATCCGGGCTCACCTGTGTGATTACATCCCCGAACCCGTTGTACGTGTAGCTCGTCGTCAAACCGCGCGGATCCGTCACGGACGTAAGGTCATCTTCGAGATCATAGGCGAAGTACGTGTTGCCGCCCGCCGGGTCCGTGATCTGCGTGCGGCGGTTCAGGGGATCGTAGACGTTAGCAGTGTTGCGGGCGAGCGGCGCGCTGACTGCGGTCTGATTGCCGTTGTTGTCGTACCCATATGTCGTCGTGACGGCAGCTGTCCCTGCAGCATTGATATCCTGATAAAGACGGTTTAAGGCGTTGTAGACCTGTGTATGGGTAAAGTGCAGTGTGTTTGAGGGATCGTACCTGTTTTCGGCGATGCGATTTCCCGCTCCATCGAGCGTGTACTGAATGGAATTCCCCGCTCCGTCGCTCATCGCAATAAGCCGGTGCGCGCCATCGTAGGTGTATTGGACGAAGCTGCTGTCGGGCAACGTGACCTGCTTAAGGAGCCCCGTCGGGTAATAGCTGAATGCGGTCGTCTCGCCCGCAGTGCTTCGGGAGGTAAGCCGCTGCCGTGCATCGTAGGCGAGGGTGGTCACGACGCCATTCGGATCAGTGATTGTGAGTGGCTTTCCGTGGCCGTTGTACGTGTTGTACGTTGTGACATTCCCGACCGGATCGGTGACGCTCTGGAGCTCTCCGCACTGAAAGCCCGTCGTGCAGGTGTAATAGGTGTAGGTCGTCGTACTGTTCACGTCAGTGCGTGGACCCTTAGCCGTAAGCATCCGGCCGTAGCCGTCGTACGTGTATGTCCAGGTGCGCGAGACGTTCGGCGTGATCGTCGTGTCTGTAATCGTCTTGCTCAGGAGATTCCCGTTCGCATCGTATGAGAAGCCCGTGGTGCGGTTCGGTTCGGTGATCAGGGTCGGCAGCCGGAAGGTTGGGTTCCACTGGGTACTGATCGTGCGCACGACTGGCGTGCCATACGCTTCCGTGCGTGAGGTCTCGAGGTTTCGTGTGAGGTCGTAGGTGTAGGTGGTGACGTTGCCGTTAAAGTCCGTGAGCGTCGATGTGTTGCCGTTCGCATCGAGCGATTCGATTTGTGTTGCCCATTCAGCACCTGATGCGGTCAGCTGGTACTGAACGGTGTCTCTCACGTACGTAAGCACGTTCTGGAACGCGTACGCTCTTAACGTTCCAAGTGGGTCTGTCACGAAGGCCGGATTGCTGATCGAGGACACACTGTAGTTGTTGACGCCTCCAGCCTGCTGCGTCTGGTAGGCCTGACCTTGCGGATCGTAAAAGAAGCTCTGAAAGCGCGTGCCGCTCTCGTCCACAATTCCCGTGAGCGCATTCGGTAAGTACGTCCCGCTGGTGTAAGCGAGTTCGTTGTAGACGTATGTTTTTGTCGATCCGTCCGGGTAGGTGACGCTCGTCAGGTTATAGTTATTGTCGTAACCGTAGAGATACGTGCCTCCGGCCGGATCGGTCATTTGCGTCATCGCGACGCTCTGACCGCCAGTAACGACATTAGGAAGGGTGCTATAGACGAAGGACAGGGTATGCCCGAAGGGGTCGCTCTCGCCGATCAAGTATCCAGGGCCTGGGGCAATGCTCGGGGGCGTGCTCCCTGTGGAATAGGTATAGGTAATGACTTCTCCGCCAGGCAGAGTTTTCTGAACAAGGTTACCGCCTGAGTACAGTTCAATAATGTTGTCTTCGCGTGTAACCTGCCAGCCGCCGGAAGTCAGTGTCACGCGCTCGTTGATATCTGCATTCTGGGTGACGGCATTGTTCTGGCCCGTAAATTGAATGAAACGGCCATCGGCCGTGACGACCTGGTAGTTAGATTGATATAGGCTGATGTAGAGAAAGCAGTACGGAATGGGTACATCGTTGGGACCGATGTAATAGGACGGATAGCAGTTGCTACCCATCGTGGTTGTTCCCGACGCGAGTGAGTTATCGAAAAACAGTGTGGACGTAGTCGATGCAAAGAAGCCGTTCGTGTTGCGATACGTTCTGATGTAGTCCAACCCCGGAACCCCCGAGTAGTCGGTCTCGGCTTGCATAGCTTGACCCGTTCCCGCATAGATAGGATCCCCAAGCGAGCTCTTGCAATTGGGGCAGGGCGGCGGAAGCGGGTCGATCGTGGCAGCCGTGCAGGAGACGGTTTCCACTATGGGGTCGCTGCTCCCAGGAACCGCGTTGATGGTCGGGTTGAATGGATTGGGAGGACAGTGATATTGCGAAAGTATTGTCCCGTAGTTCGACGAGGTGGTGCAGGGACCTCCGGGTGGGGTGCAGGAAACCTCATCGAACGACTGAACGTACGAAACGCCGTCCTGGGTTATGGAAATCGGGAGGTTGTTCGTTGGATTGAGATTCGTTGGGTTGTTGCACGTCTGAGTAGGGTTGCCGTTGATGTCGAGGCTGGGATAGCAGTAGGTCAGTCCCGCCTGCACCTCATCCCAGGCTGACTTCACAGTTCCGTACGTCCCCGGGACCCATGCGCTCGAGAACGTAAATGTCGGCTCGAGCTGTACAGGCGGTAGCGCCTGCGCCCGGGAGCCGATCAAGCTGAGCAACGCCAGCGCCGCGACTATCAGGAGGATCACGCGTTGGTGTACAACGTCGCGCCTCGTGCGCTCGATCCTTCTGCCAACAGGGACGCATTCGCAAGTCATTGGTGTTCTCCCCCATCGACCGAACTATTGTTCTAGGTAGACGCCGGCCTGATGACCCCGAGTCTACGGCGGCAAAGTTGCTGACGCATGATTGTAACGGTTGTGCCTATTTCGGCTGTTCGAGAGCGCCGGGCGGTAGCGTGCATTCACTGTGCCGACCGTTCGGACGATCTCACTCGCGCAGCGGAAGATTTGCTGCTGCGGCGCGTCAGCCGTAAGCTTTTTTCGGCGGTTCCGTATGGAGAAGAGACGGGCGTGCAGGTTGCCTGCGATGGTGGATTTCCAATGAGAGCACTGATCATTGCGGCAGTTGTCCTTGTTGGGCACATAGCCGCGGGAATCGGCCTCATTCGTCCCGCAATGCGGCAGGCCGATCGGCCCCGCTCCGTTCGATCCGAGGACACGCTACTGCTCGTGTCCTTGCTGGAGGACCGAGAGAGCTGGGACACGGTGCCGGTGCCCGAGGTTCAGCTCAGTTCCCCGCCGATCGAGCTCGTAACCTTGCGAGCGATTCGTTTCGACGATCCCGACGATGGCATCTCGGATGTCGTCGGTCCGGCGTCAGCCCCTCGGCCACACGCACGTCAGTCGTTCGACACAAGCGTGTTCGCGAAACAAGCGGGGCTGTCGAGAGGTGCGTCCGCGGCGGTGATCCTTGAAGTCGAGATACTGGCAGATGGGAAACTCGGCATCGTGAGTGTGTTCCAAAGCGCGGGGGATTCCCGAGTTGACGCCGCGGCCATCGAGTACACGCGCTCGTTGCGGTGGATCCCGGCGACGAAAGATCACCAGCCCGTCAGCGCTCGCATCCGTTTCCCGGTGTTACTCACGCCGACGGCGTAATTGATTTCCGTCCGGCAAGGAACCGAACCTTTAGGAACCGAACTTCTAATTACCCCCTAGAATTACCCCCTACGAGTGCTTTGCTAGCCTTCCTCAGAAGCGCTCATCGCTGGCCCTGACGATCTGATCGCCGCACCTGAAACGTCCTGCGCTAATACAGAAGAATCATCTATGATGCGGCTTGAAGTTCGAGTCCTTTCTCGAACTTCTAACGCACTGAAAAATATGAAGAAAATCAACCTTGTGCCCGGGAGAGGACTCGAACTCTGCTGTAACATCTTGATTCAATAGAGCTTTTTCCGAAGCGGGTGCGAGTTACGCGCTAAATTACCCCCTACCAGCATCGTGCTTAAACGGGCGTTTTCGAGCTGAGCGTAGTGGGTAATTCTGGGATGCCCGCCGCGTAAGTCCACTGAAGTTCGCAGCGGTTCATTGTAGTTCGGCGTCGGAGGCCAGCTCCCCTTCAACTTCACAAGGGCAATTGGAGGCTTCAACGAGGATTACCGCTGAGTGTCGCGCTCTGCAACGCCCCCCCAGCGCATTCCTTCTTTCGGTCGTCACAGCCGACCAGGTACAAAGCGCGCTTCCCGCAGCCAGACACCTGCACCGTGTACAGGGCGCGATGCGGGGGTTCATACCAGCCGGTTCCTTGCGGCTCCTCAATCGTTTCGGCGCGCAGGACTTCGGCGATCGCTGCGGGGCATCCGAGTTCGGATGAGCCCTCTTGCTGCGCCAGCTTCAATGCACCCGGTTGTAGCTCGAGAGCGAGTTTGCTGGGCTGCGGGCCTGTCTGCGGTTGCAGCTTGCCGGGAACGCAGGCCTTCTCCCGGTCGTCACATCCAACCAAGTATTTCGTGGCCTTCCCACAGCCCATCACTTGCACTGTGTAAACGGCGCGGTGCGGGGGTTCGTACCAACCGGTCCCCTGCGCCTCCTCAACT
>Ga0187777_10000907_pt1 | contig 19416 bp, 15 predicted proteins | sample 1015_Q2_SP5_10_M_FD_132416 | JGI IMG/M metagenome (GOLD analysis project Ga0187777, IMG submission 132416) | Tropical peat soil microbial communities from peatlands in Department of Meta, Colombia - 1015_Q2_SP5_10_MG | ecosystem: Environmental > Terrestrial > Soil > Wetlands > Peat | place... | reverse complement strand
GCATGGACGCGCCGCGGGCGGTCAGGGGGCGCAGTCCTCCCTCGCAGGAAGCGGGGTCTTTGCGCCCGTCACTGGCTGAAGCGGCTGTCCTGGGATTTCGGACTCAGTAGAGGCGCGCAGCTCACCGGGCACCGCAGAACTCCGAATAGAGTGCGGCTGTAGCCTCTTCGACACTCTCCCGAACGAGGTCTGATTCGAGCCCTGAAGTATCACTGCCCCCGTAACTCTCCGCGCGTGCGACGCCCGATGCGACTTCCCGGCCGCCCACATCGCTCATGTTAATGCTGGTTGCCGTCGCGAGTTCTTGTAAATCGAGCTTGCGGTTCACGCTACGCTGCGTGACGACCGTGCCCGAGATCCGGTACTCGGCTGCGCCGCTAACGATTTGAAAGCCCACAGAGCGGAGCTTCGCCGCGAGGAACTGATTCGCCGGCGGCGCCGGCGATGAACCTTGTACACCGAGATCGATGCGCACCGATCCTTTCGCTCGGCTCGAGCACTGGAGGTTTGCGACGCGTGCCCATGGATCGCTGCGTGCGGCCGATTCGCGCTCGAGCCTCGCTTCCTCGCGTGAAAAGGAAAAAGTCTGCGGCGAGCGCGCGTCCGCCGCCGCCGGCGCGGCGGGCGCGGCCGGCGCCGGTACGCGCGAACGCGCAATCCCGGCAAAGCGCCCGTTCGGATACCGTTCCAGGTAGACCGCGTAGGCGCTCGGGTTCTGGCTCCCCTGTATGGCCTCCCAGAACGCAAGCTCGAGCGCGCCCGGATCATTGGGGGTCGGGCCGATCCGCTCCGATTCGTGGATCGCTCCCGGCTGGAAATAGAAATCGCCCTCGAGCGAAGTGCTCTCCCAGGGTATCTGCCGTCCGTTACTGTCGGTGCGGACCGAGGCGCGTACGCGCTTGAATACGTCCTCGACCTTCAGGCCCGGCTCGACCAGGAACTTGAGAAGGTACTGAGTGTAGAGGCCGTTCTTGCCGGACCCATCACTCGCCTCGGCGCCGGGCTGCGTGGAGAACGCAATGATCGCACCGACCGGCGCTTCCATGATCGCTAAACCGCGGCCTCCGAGCGAGCGTGAGGCACCTGCGAAGGGGTTGTTTCGGCAGGCATCAAGAATCACGATGTTCACCGGATTGTGCGCCGATTGCATTTTGGCGAGCACTTGCTCGGCGTCCATCGACTTGTACGCCACCTCATCCTCGCGAGCGATGTCCGCGCCCACGGGCACCAGATAGTTGCGGCCATTCACTTGGACGCCGTGTCCGGCAAAGTAAAACAAGCCGATGCCGCCCTGCGCGAGTTCATCGCCGAAGTGCCGCACGGCCTCATTCATCTGCGCGAGTGAGGCATCATTGATCTCGACCACGCGAAAGCCGACGTGCTCTAGCGCGGAGCGCATACCGGTAGCGTCGTTGATCGTGTTGACGAGCGGTGCGCCCTCATAGCGCGCGTTACCGATAACGAGCGCTGTGCGAGGCGGTGAATTACTCGCGGAGCTTGCCGGGCTCCCATTCGCTGCGACACTGAACGCGTGCGGTCCCGCAAGTGCGATGGCGATCAGCGCGATTGCGGCGACTCGTAATGCCACCACGACGAGTCTCTTAAGGCGCGGGCCTCATGGGGACGCGCAAACCTCGGCTATTTATGGTTCGCATCGATGTCGGCTACCGACTGCTGTATGAGCCGCGTGACGAGCGTGTCGAGCGTGGCACCGCCCTGGGCGCTGTTGCTGATGCCAACAGCCGTGGAAGATGACGCACCGAGCTCCATCTTGTCTTCGAGGTATTTGCTCGCCACCTGCTCGGTGGTTGTCGCGTCGATGATCGTGTAGCGCATGCCGACAATCCACACCTCGCTGGTATTCTGCGATTGCATAGATGCAACGCTCGCCTGCGCCTGCGATGGGACTTTGTTGAACAAGGATCCGAGTGTGCTACTTAGTTTGTTGCCGGAAAATCCCGAGCTCGCCTTGGCGATCGGCTCCGCCCTGAGGATATCGAACCGCACCACCCAGCGCGTCGAAGCCACCTTGCCTTTTTCGAGCGTACGGCGCGCGAGGTTCGGATCGCCGAGACTGTACGCGGTGTTGAACTCGCCGAGCAGCGCTTGCAATTGCCGCCGCTCGAGCACGTTGAAGTTGGCTTTGAGCAGCTCGACCTCGGCGAAGTCGGCAATATTGTTCGGGTGCTCCGCGTTGAGGAAGGTCGGATTCGCAGTTCTGATCTGGCCATCGAGCACGATCAACCGTGGCCCCGGCTTGTTGGCATTTACGTACTTGATGTCCTGGTACGAGGCTCGATCGGCCATCGCGTTGGCGCGATCGGATGCACTGCTGCCCGCGGTCGCCGATGGGTTGTGATCGGTGTCGGCGGCCGCAGCCGCGACCGACAGCGCGAAGAACAGAAGCGCGCCAACGTAAACGGCGGCCCCAAGTGACCTGGTTCGCTGTCTCATGCGCTTGACTCCAGGAGCGCTGCCGCTCGAGCGGGCGTTCGCAGCTTGCGGGAAGGCTAAGTCCACTCACGGCCACGTGCAAGGGAACTTCTCTGAGAGCGCGACACCTTGGTGCCGGTAACTTGCGTCTAATAACAGCTGAGTGTAGCGAAGTGAATCCGCGCGAGGCCTATGGGGATTGGCCGTGAAGCGGCGACCCTGTGGACGGGCGCGCTTCCGCAGTGCAACAAGACGCCCAGAGAAGGCCAAGCCCAAGATCCAGCCCAGAGAATAAGAGCGTCTTAACTCGGAAAAGAACCGCCGCCCAAGTGCCCGCGGAACCGGCGGAGAAAAAAGCACGATCGGAGCCTTACTTTCTCAGCGTGCGGAACGTGATCGAATATCGCAAAGCGGGCACGGCCGGTACGCGGTGCTGCCATTCCCAGCGCGCCTCGCCCTGCAATCGATATATCGATCGCGGTTCGAGCTCGAGCGCGATCGACTTCTCGCGAGGCTTGGGGGGATAAGGTCGAAAGCGCACGCGGCACGCGTTCAGGAGCGATATCCCCACCACGACTTCGAAATCGGGTACGTCGCGATGCCAGCCCAGTTCCGCTCCGGGCCGATACTCGGTCACCAGCCCGTGCGTGAAATCCTCTGCGGCGCAACCAGCCCAAGCGGCTGCGCGCGCGCGCAGCGGATGAAGGAAAGTGGGGATCGGCATGCCGCTCTCGAGTCGTTGCGCCGAGAAGTCGTAGCTCCCACCGTAGCTCACGATGCGCCGATTCGCGAGAAACTGCTTATAACGTGCCTGCGCGAAGGGCAGGGGTTCGATCTCGCGAATGAGCTCCGCCTCGGCTCCTCTCGAAAGAAAGTCGGACTCGTAGGCGTAACCTGGGGCGAACACTGGTGCGTGAAGCGGAAAGAGAGTTCTTTGGTTCACCGTTGCAATAATGGGGACCGGAGGACGAGTCTCAACACCGGGAAGAATGCCCGCCGCTCGGACTTTGTCTTGACTCTGGACCAAGGTCCAGCGTGCAGACTGCCGTGTTCACCGCAGACTTCAATCGGTGATGCTCCGGCAAGTCGTCCGCGATCGGCGCCATGCTCATCTTGAGGACCTTTTGATGAACTCCTGTGACCTTGGGCGCCTCGCGCCGCCGGTGCTTTCCCGGCGGCGCTTTGTGCGAGGCGTTGCCGCTGGCGGGCTGCTGCTCGGCTCCCTGCGAGGCTTTTCCTGGGGTGTTGAGGAGCGTGACGGCTCGGTACTCAGCGGCCCCGAGTTCAACCTTACGATCGGTGTCACGCCGGTCAACTTCAGCGGGCGCGAGCGCATGGCGACGGCGGTGAATTCACGAGTTCCCGCGCCCTTGTTGCGGATGCGCCAGGGCGACTTGGTGACGATTCGCGCGACCAATCGCCTTCCCGTGCGCAGCTCGATCCACTGGCACGGGTTCATCGTGCCGGCAGACATGGACGGTGTGCCGGGAGTGAGTTTCCCCGGCATCGGTCCAGGCGAAACGTTTGTCTATCGTTTTCGGCTAAACCAGTCGGGGACCTACTGGTACCACTCGCACTCGCGCTTCCAAGAGCAGACCGGACTCTACGGCCCGATCGTCATCGAGCCGCGGGACGGGGAACGCCACGCGAGCGATCGCCAGCATGTCGTTCTGCTCTCGGACTGGAGCGATGCGGATCCGGAATGGGTCTACGCGACGCTCAAGCGCCGGAACGACTACTTCAACTTTGGCAAACGCACGGTCAGTGACTTTTTTTCCGACGTACGCAAAGACGGACTCAGTCCGACGATGGCGGATCGAGGCATGTGGGGAAAGATGCGCATGGATCCAACGGACATCGTGGATGTGGGCGGCGCGACATACACCTATCTGATGAATGGCCTGCCACCAGCCACGAACTGGACTGGCCTCTTTAAGAGCGGCGAGCGCGTGCGGTTGCGCTTTATTAACGGTTCCTCGATGAGCTTTTTCGACGTACGCATTCCGGGACTGAAACTCACGGTGGTCGCCGCCGACGGCCAGGACGTCGAGCCGGTTACGATCGATGAGTTCCGGATCGGCGCCGCCGAAGTCCTCGATGTGATCGTGACGCCGAGTGCGGATCGCGCTTATACGATTTTCGCGCAATCGATGGATCGCTCGGGTTACGCCCGCGGCACTTTGGCACCCGAGCCCGGAATGAGCGCCGAGATCCCGCCTCTTGATCCGCGCGTGCTGCTCACGATGACCGATATGGGTATGGACCACGACATGCAGCACGCCATGTCGGGTATGACGGGCATGAGCCACACCGGGGACAGCCCGCCGCCACAATTCGGTCCGACCGTCGACATGGCGGTGAGTCACACCACGCCGCGGCTCGATGACCCTGGTCCCGGGCTGCGCGACAACGGCCGCCGCGTGCTCACTTACGCCGACCTTCATACGCTCGGCGGACCGATCGACGCTCGCGCCCCAGGGCGAGACATCGAGCTATACCTGACCGGACATATGCGACGCTACATCTGGTCCTTCAACGGCAGGAAGTTCTCCGAAGCCGAGCCCTTGCGATTCTTTTATGGAGAACGGTTGCGCCTCACGCTCATCAACGACTCCATGATGACGCACCCGATTCACCTGCACGGAATGTGGAGCGAGGTTGAGGCAGAGGACGGATCATTCCTCGTGCGCAAACACACCGTCAGCGTGCAGCCCGCGCAGCGCCTGAGCTATCTCGTGACCGCCGATGCGCTCGGTCGGTGGGCCTTCCATTGTCATCTGGCCTATCACATGGAGGCCGGGATGTTTCGTGAGGTGGTCGTCGCCCGCTCGGCCGACCCCGTGACCAAAACGCACTCATGAGAGTGCCTTCGATCGTCATGATCGTCACTGCAACACTGCCGCTCGTAGCGCAAGTGGTGCGCGCCCAGGACCTGTCACGCTCGGGCGCCGCCGAAGCAACATCCAGCAAGAGTGAGCATGTACCGCCGGATCCACCTGCGACTGAGATCCCGCCCATGTCGCCGCGCGAGATGACGCAGATGATGGCGATGAACGATGCGGCCGCGATCGGGATGCTGCTCGTCGATCAGTTCGAGTGGCGTCAGGGCGATGGCGCGAACGGGCCCGCGTGGAACGCGCAGGGCTGGTACGGAACGGACTACGACAAACTCTGGTTCAAGACCGAAGGGCAGAGCTTAGGGGGCGTCACCGACGGTCGCGCGGAGCTCTTGTGGGACCAGATCTTTAGCCGCTGGTGGAGCTGGCAGGTGGGCCTGCGCAATGATTTCGGCAACGGTCCTTCAAGGAACTGGCTCGCTATTGGTGTTGAGGGGCTGGCACCCTACTTTTTTAACATTGAGGTAACGGCCTATGTCGGCGATGCGGGGCGCACGGCGGCGCGGCTCGAGGTGGAGTACGAGCTGCTCTTCACGCAACGTCTGATCTTGCAACCGGAGTTCGAGGTGAACGTCTACGGGCAGGACGATCCGGAGCGGCAGATCGGAGCGGGCTTTTCGAATCTGCAGCTCGGGCTCCGGCTGCGTTACGAAGTCCGTCGCGAGTTCGCCCCTTACATCGGGATTGCCTGGGAGCGCAGTCTTGGAAAAACCGCCGACCTTGTACGCGCTTCAGGGGAAGACCCGAGCCTGTTCCAGCTCGTCGCGGGCATCCGTTTTTGGTTCTGACGATTTCCACCGGGAAACATCCTGGGGCGTGTATGTTCTGGTGCCGGGGTTGACTCTGGACCAAGGTCCATAGTCTAGGATTTTTCACTGCGCCGGACGGACGCTACGCCATGAATTCAATGGGCATCGGAACACTCGCCGAAAAGGCCGGAGTGAAGATTGACACCGTGCGCTACTACGAGCGCGCAGGTCTGCTCGCGCCCCGCGCGCGGCTCGCGTCCGGCTATCGGCGCTACTCGGAGCTGGAACTCGCGCGCCTCCGCTTCATCCGACGCGCGCAGATGCTCGGCTTTCAGCTCAAGGAGGTGCGAGAGCTGCTCGCGCTTTCGGCCCAGCGAGACGTCGGACGCGTGCGGCGTTCCGCGCAGGCAAAGCTGGCCGACGTTGAAGCGCGGATCAATGCTTTGGAGAAAGTACGCGAGGGTTTGGCGGCGCTCATCGCTGCCTGTCCGGGACATGGTCGCGCGGAAGATTGCCCGATCCTGAAAGCCCTCGGCGGCGAGCGTTCGTAAGAAACGTTTATGCCTCACGAGCCCTCAGCCTGTTGCGCCTCATCCTCGGCCGAGACGCAAGGATCGTCGACTGTCGGCAACATCGGAACCGCCCGCGCTCCGGCTGGCGTTGCACCGCACCTCCAGTCCGCACACGCGGATGCGCCCGCAGGAACCGCGCCGCCAACAGGCACGACCTACACCTGCCCTATGCATCCACAGATTAGGAAAGTGGGTCCGGGGACCTGTCCGATCTGTGGCATGAGGCTCGAGCCACTGGTGCCGAGCGAGGTGGAGGACGATCGCGAACTGCGTGCCGTGCGAAGACGCTTCTTAGTGTCCCTCGTGCTCACGATCCCCGAGTTCTTGATTTCGATGGCGCCCCATCTGCTCTCGCTGCACCTCTCTGCCGCTTCCGCCAGGTCGCTGCGTGCCGCGGAGGTGCTCCTGAGTGCTCCCGTAGTGCTCTGGGCTGCGGCAAGTTATTACCGCCGCGGCTGGAACGGCGTGCGGAACGGCTCGCCGAATATGTATACGTTGATTGGTCTTGGAGTAGCGGTGGCTTATCTCTACAGCCTGTTTGCGACCTTGGTGCCAGGCGCATTCCCGGCGGCGATGCGCGATGCGCACGGTTTCGTAGGCGTGTACTTCGAGGTCGCCACTGTAATCGTCACGCTCGTGCTCCTCGGCGAGTGGCTGGAACTCGCCGCGAGAGGTCGGACGAGCGCAGCGATCCGGGAACTCCTGCAACTCGCACCCAAAATCGCACGCCATATTCGTTCCGACGGCACCGAAGAAGATGTTTCGCTCGACACGCTGGCCGTTGGTGACCGTGTGCGAGTGCGGCCTGGGGAGAAAGTGCCGGTCGACGGTCGGATTCTCGAGGGTCAATCGACGCTCGATGAATCCATGCTGACCGGGGAATCGATGCCGGTAGAGAGGGGGCCGGGCGAGCGTGTCGTGGGTGCGACCATCAACCAGACAGGTGCGCTCGTGATCGTTGCCGAACACGTCGCCGCTCAGAGCCTCCTCTCGCAGATCGTGGCCCTCGTCTCTCAGGCACAGCGTTCGCGCGCGCCACTCCAGCGCCTCGCGGACCGCGTTTCGGCGTGGTTTGTTCCGAGTGTAATCTTGGTCGCGATTCTGACTCTTATCGTCTGGTGGCTCGTTGGTCCAGAACCGCGCCTCGCTTATGCGCTGGTCAATGCGGTCGCAGTATTGATCATCGCCTGCCCCTGTGCACTGGGGCTCGCAACCCCGATCTCGATCATGGTCGCGAGCGGTCGGGGCGCACAGCTGGGAATCCTGTTCCGGGATGCCGGCGCGATCGAGGCCCTGCGCACGATCGACACTCTCGTACTCGACAAGACCGGCACCCTGACAGTGGGTCGCCCGGCCCTCGATCAGGTGGTAACGGTCACTCCATGGACCGAGGCCGACGTATTGTCACTCGCCGCTGGTCTTGAGCGCTCGAGTGAGCATCCCATAGCGCGCGCCGTCGTCGAAGGCGCCAACACCCGCCGCATACCGCCCGCTGATGTCGGCGCCTTTCAGTCGCTTCCCGGTCAAGGCGTGAAGGGCTCGATGGGGAAACGCGCGATTGCGCTCGGCAACCGCCTCCTCATGGAAGAGGTCGGCACCGATCCCGCGGCCCTCGAGCACGAGGTGCGCGCCCTGCGCAGCGGCGGTCGCACGGTCATGTTTGTCGCCGTTGACGGCGCCTTGGCGGGGGCGATCGCGGTAGGCGATCCCATCAAGGAGAGCACGCCAGCGGCGCTAGAGGCGCTGAGATCAGACGGGCTGCAGATCGTCATGCTGACCGGCGATGCGCGCGCCACGGCGGAGGCGGTCGCGAAGGTCCTGAAGATCGACGAAGTGATCGCCGAGGTAAGGCCGGCGGACAAAGTGGCGGTCATCGAGCGTCTACAGCGCACAGGCCGTCGCGTAGCCATGGCGGGGGACGGCGTGAATGACGCCCCGGCGCTCGCGCTTGCGGACGTCGGCATCGCCATGGGCACTGGAACCGATATCGCGATGGAGAGCGCCGAGGTCACGCTCGTCAAGGGCGATCTGAACGGCATCGTGCGCGCGCGGCACCTAAGTCGCGCCACGGTGCGAAGTATCCGCCAGAACCTGGCATTCGCGTTCGGTTACAACGCGCTGGGAATCCCGATCGCCGCTGGCGCACTCTATCCGCTCTTCGGACTCCTCCTGAGCCCACTGATCGCCGCACTCGCGATGAGCCTGTCATCGGTTTCCGTGATTGGCAATGCGCTGAGACTGCGTCGCGAAGCTCTCTGATCTGTCCCAGCCATCATGGCGCTAGTGTCGCAACTTAAGCGCTGGTTCTTGGGAACCGATTTGCCGAATGAGTATCTGTGCATCAGAGCGAACTCCCTCCCCGATGCACTCCGTGCCATGCTGGTGCTTGGAGATGTTCGGATTGACGTGACCGAGCATCATTTCCTGCTCGGCTACAAGCCGCTCTTGATCGGCGTTTCCGCCTTTCAGGGTCGCGAAGTCCCGGAGGTGAAAGAAGCGACTCTGAGCCTCCTGACCCGTTCAGGGCATGAGGTGGCATCGCTCGATTTGCTGCAGGTCAAGCGGACCCGTTTTGGCGATGACGCGCTGTCGGTTTTCGAGGGCACACACGGGCGGCACGAATTCCTGAGCCGCCTGCATCGGACGCTCAACCGCATGTACGAATCAAGGAAAGCCAAGCCGGCCGCAAATATCGAACTCGACCCCAATCTCTATGAGCAGGTGCGGATCGGTTATGCGCACCCGAGGGTCATCGCGGTCATTTCGCTCGGAGAGGATGAGCGCTTCAACTTTTTCCCCACCGACCTGCACGGCTCCCTTGGTGAGCGCCACTACGCGAGTTCGCTGCGCGTCGGAGGCAAGGCGTGCGATCAGGTGCAGCAATTGAAACGTTTGGTCATCTCGACCGTGAACGCCTCCTCGTATCGCGCCACCTACGGCCTCGGAAAAAATCATATGCGCGAATTGCAAGGGGTTGAGAATTTTGAGGTGGCCGCGTTTCGGTCTGCGACCTTCGATTTGCCCTTGCCGAGGGACGTGCTCGGGTACCGCGAACTGGAGCGGATCGGCGGCTTTGACGCGGGAATTCACCGCATTCATTTCTACGAAACGGTTCGTCACGTGACTCACCCGCAAGAAGGAGCAGCCCTGGCCCACGTGCACCGCTACTACGCGCAATGGCGGGTCGATCACGGACTGCCCGTGCCTTTGCTATTGCGGTGAATGGATGCGGCGAGGGCGTTATCGCGAGCGGAGTTTGTTAAAGTGCAGTGATGACACGCTTCATTTCCGACGGGCAAATCGCGAGCGTGCTCACCTACGCCCGGCTGATACCCGCGATGGAGCGGGCACTCGCCGCGTTTTCCTCGGGGCAGGTCATCCAACCGGTGCGCACGGTGCTCACGGTCGAGGAGAACGCGCGCTTTTTCGGGGTGATGCCGGCGGTGACATCCATGGGCATGGGCGCGAAGCTCGTCTGCTTCTTTCCGAAAAATGCCACGACGGCGGTGCCGACCCACCTGGCGACGATCGCGCTCTTCGACAGCGAAACGGGTGAGCCTCTCGCAATGCTTGACGGACGGCGCATCACGGAGATGCGTACCGCAGCAGTCTCGGCTGCGGTCACACGTCAGCTGGCGGTCGAGCGGTGCCGGGTGCTGGCACTGCTCGGTAGCGGCGTGCAGGCGCACGCCCACCTCGAAGCGCTGCGTGAGGTACGCCACTTCGAGGAGGTGCGGGTCTGGAGCCGCACTCCCGCACATGCCGAGACCTTTGCAGCACGCCATGGCGCGCGCGCTACCGGGCTCGAGGAGGCGGTGCGCGGGGCTGACGTGATCGTGACTGCCACGAGCAGCCGCGAGGCGGTGCTGCATGGCGGTTGGCTCAAGCCAGGCGCCCACGTGAACGCAGTCGGTGCCTGCTTACCGACCTGGCGTGAGCTCGACGATGCGGCGATGGCGGCGAGCACCCTCATCGTCGACTCACGCGATGCCGCCCTCAGGGAATCGGGTGACGTCATCCTGTCCCGGGCCGCAATCTTTGCAGAAGCGGGTGAGATTTTTGCCGGCAAGCGGCGCGTGCCGCCGGGAACGACGACCGTGTTCAAGTCACTCGGGCTCGCGGTTGAAGACATCGCAACCGCACGTCTGGTGTACGACGCGCTGAGCAATTAGATAATCTGGGTGCGTGAGGGAACATCTCCAGCTGTGACGCACTCGTAGCGGGGGAGCGGCGGGCCCCATACACCACCTCGCGCGCAGAGCTCCGGTAGCCCGAGCGGCGACCGAGAATGACGAACTACCGCACCTTTGTGGTAATCCCAGTTCAGGCTCTTGCGTTTAAGTCTGCGCCGATACGGATGAAGCGGTCGATGCTCTCCTGCACCTCGTATGAAAGAACGTCACTTCATCTTTAGGGAGGAAGCCATGAACATTTCAGGGAAATCAGCGTGGAAATCCCCTTTGCTAACGATCTGCCTTGTCGCGGCTTGCGCCTCCGTGCCCTATGCCACCTGCCGCAACCCCTATTCGCCGCGCTATCAGCACGACTATCGCCATGGCGCGGTGCCGACGCGCGAGATCACAGCCAAAGTGCGCGCCTGGGAGGCTTCGCGGCTCCCGGCGACGTCTGCGCTGAGCGCTGATGCCGTGGTGTACGGTGGCGGAATCGATGGCATCGGAGTCACGAGCGGCACCCCGCGCGTGTATCTCGTCTTCTACGGGAGCCAATGGGCCAGCGGTGCGCGCGGTGACCCGAACAACGCCTCCACATTTCTGCAGGCTCTTTTTACGGGCATCGGCACGGGCGGTGAGCAGTGGTCCGGCACCATGACGCAGTACTGCGATGGGCCCACGCTGCGAGCCGGCGCCACCAGCTGTAACCCCGCCACGACGCCGCACGTGCTTTACCCGAGCCGCGGCGCGCTCGCTGGCGTCTGGTTCGATACCACGGGCGCTGCGCCCGCGAATGCTACCGCTGCGCAGCTCGCGCAGGAGGCGATCAACGCCGCGGTGCACTTTGGCAACACTACCCCGGCGGCGAATCGCTACGCGCAGTACTTCATCGTCTCGCCCTCGGGCACCCATCCTGATGGGTTTGGTCTAAGTGGCCAAAGTTTCTGCGGGTGGCACGACTACACCAGTTCCCCTTATGGGGATATCGCCTACGACAACATGCCCTATGTGAGCGACGCCGGCAGCAGCTGCGGGGCGAATTTCGTCAACAAGGGAGGGGAGGGCGTACTCGATGCCTTCTCCATCGTGGCCGGCCACGAGTATGCCGAGACCCTCACGGACCAACTGCCGCCCGGAGGTTGGACGAACCCCAATAGCGGGGAGGAAGTCGGAGACGCCTGTGCCTGGATCGCTTCGGGGCAGGGGGCAGCGGCGAACGTCACCATGGCGAACGGCATCTTCGCGATGCAGAGCATCTGGTCGAACGACTCGAACCAGTGCGAGATCTCGCACCCGATCCGCTGATTAGCTGGAGGCTACTTCAGAATCCGCAAAAGACTCGTGAACTGATCCGTCCACAGCGGGACCTCGCGGCGCGGCGCGATCGGCGTCGTGTGGGTCGCGATCTCCGGTTGCCGGAGAAATGCGCTGTTTCGTGTGGCGAGCACCCAGGCTGAGATGACCGAAAGACTCGGCTGCTTGGGAATGTCGAGGATGAGTACCGTCTCGTAGCCCGCTTCGCGAGCGATCCGCTCCGCGACGGGGGGGAGATCGAGGTAGCTGTTGGAGAGATGAAAGGCGATGACTCCGTCCGGCTTGATTACGCGCGTGTAAATGGCGAATGCCTCGCGGGTCAGGAGGTGCACCGGAATGGCATCTCCCGAGAAGGCATCCAGCGACAAGACGTCGAATCGCTCCTCTGGTTTGTCGAATACGCCGCGAGCAATTTCCCGCTCGAGCGAAAGCCGTGCGTCGCCGAGCACCGGCTCGATCTGCGCCTTGCTGTCCCTGAGGTAAGTAAATTCATTGCGGGCGATCTCGAGCACCGCGGGATTGAGTTCGTATATATGAAAGAGATCAGCGGGCCTGCCATAGGCCGCGAGCGTTCCAGCGCCCAGTCCCACCGAACCGACCCGCAGCGTGTCGTGGGTGCGTTCTTCGGCGAGGATCGTACGGCCGATCCCGGAAGTCTTGCCGTAGTAAAGAGTGGGGGTTTCACGCTGGCTCATAAGCTGCGTACCGTGCGCGATGACTCCGTGCATGAGCCAGCGCAGCTGTCCCGCAGTTCCCTGGGTAACGCGCAACGTTCCATAGAAATTGCGCTCCCAAAAAAGCGTGCCCCTGGAAAGGCTCTGGTAATACTGCCAACCGAAGGTCAGGGTGCAGAGCAGCGCAGTGAGGGCCACCGCGCGCCACAGGCGGTATTTCTGCAGTAGAAGCGCCGCGGCGATCAGCAGCGCGCCGCAACCCCAGGCCGCGTCCCCCTTGGTGATCTTCACCCACTCCGACGTTTCGAAGAAGGGCAGCGCACCGAGGAGGAGGAGTATGAGCGTCGCGGATAGCGCTGCGGCCATGAACTCCGCCGCCCAGCGGCGGGATTGGCGGCCGCGAAGTTCTTCGCTACAGCAGTAAAAGCCGAGCACCGTCAGACCCAGCAGGGCCAGCGGCACTTCCCAGTAGCTTCTGAAGACCTGAGGGGCAACGAGACCGATCAGCAAGCCACCGAGTGCGCCCCCGCCCGCGATGCTCAGGTAGAAGTGAGTCAGATAAGCGGGATTGGGTTTGCTCAGCGCGAGTTCGCCGTTGCACATCACACAACCGAGGAAGATTCCAACTGTGAATATTGGCAATGCCACGTAGATGGAGAGATTTCCTCCGTTTGCGAACAAGGCCCATGCCATTGCACCGGTTGCCAGCATTGCCGGCGTCAGCCAGAAGCGGCGCTCGTACCACCCTCGACCCGAACGTCCCTCGAAGCAGATGATGAAACTCAAAAGATAAAGACTCAGGGGCACGATCCAGAGGAGAGGAATCGACGCGACGTTTTGCGTCATTTGATTCGTCCCCGCGAGCAGCAGGATGGAACCGAGAGCGGCGCACCCTATCCAGTAAGCGTAGTGCCCGAGCGAGGGAGGGGCTTCAATCTCGGCTCTCTCGAGGTGCCCGGCTTCCGGGAGCCGCCATCGCTTCCAGATGTAACCGATACAACACGCCACGAACACCACGTAGGCAAAACTCCACGCCCAAACCTGCGCGTGTACCGCTGCGAGTGGTTCTATAGCGAAGGGATAACTCAGGAGCCCGGCCAGCGAACCGAAATTAGAGAGGGCGAACAGGCGATAGATCGAGCGCCCTTGCGCCGGGGTGCCGGCTGCGCTGCTCAGCCACCTCTGAAGAAGCGGGGCAGTCGAGGCGAGAAGGAGATATGGCAGGCCAACGGTTGTGCAGAGGAGCCCGAGAATCTGCAGTTCCGGGGCGAAGCCATGGTCTTGTTTCCAAAACGGGCTTGGGATGATCGGTAAGGTGAGGCAGCTCGCGAGCAGCAATAAGGCGTGGATCGCAAACTGCCGTGAACCTGCGCCGCGCCGTGCCAACCAGTGCGCGTAGGTGTATCCGAGCAACAGCACCACCTGAAAGAATACGAGGCAGATCGTCCAAACACCCGCCGATCCACCAAACCAGGGAAGAATTTGCTTGGCCAGGATGGGTTGCACGAGAAACAGGAGAGTCGATGACAGGAGGATCGTTAGGGCGGGGGCGAGGAGCGACGTCCGCTCGTGCAGCGGCGCGGTACGCCGGACCTCGGGCCTCGGCCGGTCGTACGCAAGGCTCGCGGCCGAATCCGCGTCGAGCAAGCGCGTCTCGGTCGAGTCCGTGACGAGGGGCACGCCTTTGCGAACGATCTTCATCGCCTTGAATTCACCTGAAGAACCCGGACCGGTGAGAGGCCAGCCGTGAGGGCATAAGTGCCGTAGCAACCGATGCACAGCATGCCATTTTCATCTGCTTCAAGCAGTCGTGACCGCGCAGTGCAGATACGCGAATTGTGAATCCGGTCAAGGTTCTGAACGCTCTCCGCTGGTCGAGCGTGTCTGCGGGACCGCTTCGAATAGTTGACCCTCACCGGGGGATCGAATCGTGGGTCGAGCTCGCGACGCGGGCGCCTCAGGCCGTCGCAGGCAAGTGTGCGCTCACCGCGCGCGGAAGCAGTCACGGAAGCGCAGAGAGCTACATTAGTTTGAGAACATGGCTCTTGAGAGCGTCGGCGTGATCACTCCAGGTGCGATGATGTTCCAATATCCAGTTGGCGCCGCGAGTCGCGACACGTTTCCTAGTCACCGAATCGGTGTAGAGCGTCTCCAACGCGTCGACGATCTCCTCCACGTCGCTCTCGCCCCACCCGTCCTTCCCTACGCGCCACTTGCCGGTCACCGGACCCTGCGAATTGAGTGCCATGCAGTTGTCGCCATCGATGAGATCGCGCATTCCAGTGTTGTTTGCCAAAATCGTGGGCACCCCGCATGCCATGGCCTCCTTGGCGGGCAAGTTAGTGCACGCTTCGCACCGTGAGACCTGCAGGGCACAATCCATCTCGCGCAGAACCGCGGGCATCAGCGGGTTCGGCGTAACTGGCAACTCAATGAACTGATGCGGCCTGATCCCGTTTTCGGTGACCCAGCGTTGAATCTCGAGCGCGCCATTTTCGGCTCGATGCAGTCGCGTGCGTAATTTCCCCCGGAAACCGACCGATATTTCCGGTGAGGTTGAATTCCACGCGGCAACCAGCACGGCGTCATCATGCCGTGCGGCGAACTGCCGAAACGCCATGATCACCAAGTCGTGCGCTTTGCGGAACTCAATCTTGCCGCCCGAGAAGACATAGAAGCGTCCGGGATCGAGTGCGCCCGACCGTGGACCGGGAAAGAACTGTGAGGGGTCGATACCCTCATGAATCATCGTCACGGGTTTTGCGCTGATGGAGCGCAATAGATTCGCGGCCCATTGCGATGCGCATAACAGGCTGTCGTAGTGTTCGAGCCGTCCTCCTTGGCTGCGGGTGTCCTCGAAAATACAGCGGGCCACGTTTCGGATTCCGACCAGTCGGGGCGTGGGCGGGTTCAGGCGATTTCCTAACGCGTCCACCACGCATACCGAGCGTTGCCTCAGATCTATCTTGCCGGCGGTAAGCTGATCCAGAAACTCATTTGAGCTGACCGTCGCGGCCGCCATCGCTAGCTGCTGCAAAGGGTTGATGCCTTGAAGATCGCGCGCTTCGATGGGCAGTCCCATCAAAGGTTGTATATCAGGGTCGGACGCCCAATGTTGGAACAGGTTGAGACCGACGATGCCCCACCCGTACCGGTTGCTCGCCTGCCATCTCAACAGTACCTGCTGCCTCATGCGGACACCATTTCTAGAGGCCCAATTGTAATGTAAAGTGGGGCGGGCACGTTTCGTAAACGCTGCAGTCCAAGTTTTCGTCCTGAAGGAACGCGCCGAGACGATCGCGGTCTGGGCGTTTTTCTCCGTCGGCGTTTTTAGAGCGGTGTCGACGTTGTCGCGTACAATTTTATCTATGGCTCCGCTGATTCAGGACAGCGCTGCGAGGCCCTGCCGGTGGCGGCCGCTCTGTGGCCAGCGCGGTGACCTGACTGCCAGCGGCGCGTCAGTGCGAGCGGATCCGACCGTGACAGCCACGACGCTCCAACGAATGCCTGCCGGTGCGCTGCTTTGGGTAGCAACGCTAGTGTTGAGCGGCTGCTGGACAGCGCCGAACGCGAATGTGCAACCGAAGGGCGAGCCGCGCCTGATCCAGGGCGGGATCCAGGTAGAGTCTGTTAAGGAGCCAGCGATCGTGCAATCCGTGGACGCAGCCGCGCGCACGATCGTGCTGACGGCCGGCGATGGCAAGACCGTCACGTACAGTGTCGGCCCGAGTGTGGCGAACTTCGACCGGATCGGAAGCGGCGACGAGGTTCGAGCAACAGTCGCTGAAGAGCTCACGATATATCTCCTGCGAGAAGGCCGGTTACCGCATGCCGGCGGCGCGCCCGAGCTCATCGCAATCAACGCCAAAGTGCTGCTGGTCGATCCGAGCTATCGCCTACTAATGTTGCAGTACCCGGATGGCCGGGACGAGACCTTCAAAGTCGGGCTCGACGTAAAGCTCAACGAAACGGCAGCGGGTGATGGCGTCGTCATCCGACCGATCGAAGCGCTCGCCCTGCGCGTCGAGAAGCATTAGGGGTGCACAAGTGTCGGGTGGCGTCGCGCGCCTGCGATTGGTCGCTACCCTCGCAGCAGTGGCCGTGGCGCTAGTGCCCGCACCCGTGCGGTGTCAGATCACCCCCGATGAGGCGAATCAGATCAAAAGCGCGATCAGCGCCCGCATCGAGGCCTTGACGATCCTCGGCGGCGACTACGGACTCACGGGCGGCGACTTCAGGTCGACCGGTAAGTTTCAGTCCGAGGGAAACAGCGATGCAGAACTCGTCGTGACCAAACTTGGCGGCGCCGGAGATTTTGGCTTACCACAGCCTATCGATGCTGCGGGCATAGGCTGGCAAGGGCGGTTGCAGGGCAACATGGGCTACGTCGAGGCCTCGAACCATTTCCATTCGCAGCTACTGGCAGGGGACGTCAACACGTTCAAGACGTTTGCCGTGCAGTTCGGTGGCGGGGTGCGCTTTTGGGTGACCGATAAGCTGAGTTTCGCGCCCATCGTGCTCGGGATGTACGGTACTACGACAAACAGCTACACGGCGAACAGCGCCTTCATGCAGGCGAATCTCGCGCGCGCTACCGAGTTGGGGCTCGTCGACTGGAATGTGGACACCTGGGGAGTGCGAACTTCCATCAACATCCAGTACCTGTTTCTTTGGGGTCGCACCCGAATCAAACTGTCCTCGGAACCGATCTATTATCACACTCAGAGCTTCAACAGCTCCAACCCAAACGTTAATGTAACGGGCGACTCGGAAGCGGTTGTCAACACGATCGACATCGATATCCCGCTCGGCGTCGAGCTTTGGGGTCACGAACTGCGTACCGGCGGCGACATCAGCCGCACCGATCTCTTTGGCGATCTCAGGCAGGGACTCGCCTTGGATCACGTCAACGAGATACACCCGCGCCTGGTGCTCGACTTTCTGAATCAGCTCTGGAAGGTGCAGTGGATCGGGTTAGGCGCTTCTTATGTCTGGGGGCCTAATTTTACCGGCTGGACTGCAGGGCTCGATGTGGTGTTTCGCTTTTAGGCTCGGCGCGGGGTCGATCCAGGGCTCACCTTTTTCCCTGGGCATGGCCCGAATTGTTGGGCGCTGTCGAATTCACCGAGTCTCAGGGCGTTTGCAGGCGTCGGATTACGCACGCGCGACTGTTTACTCTGTAACCAACTCTGCGTCGATATCTTTCCCAGCGAGTTCCTTCATCTGGCTGGTTGCGATCAGGGTCACCACACTGCAAGCGGCAATATAGACGGCGATGGCATATGCGGTGTGATAGCGCGCCAGGAGCGCAGTGGCGATCAGCGGCGCCGGACCGCCCGCGATTATCGATGCGAGTTGATAGCCGAGCGATGCACCGCTGTAGCGGACCCCGCCCCGGAAGGACTCCGCAATGAGAGCCGCCTGCGGGCCATACATCATGTCATGTGGAATCAGGGCCAGCACGATTGCGAGGAACATCAGGGGTCTGTCGCCGCTGTTGAGCATCGCAAAATATATGAAGCCGAATACGCCGGTGATGGCGGCTCCGAGCATGTAAATTTTCTTGCGTCCATAGCGATCGGAAAGGTGACCGAAAAGCGGAATTGAGACGAATTGCACGACCGCGGCCGTCAATACGGCATTCAGTATGAAGTCCTGCGGCACTTTCAACGTGCCGACGCCGTACGCGAATATGAAAGCCGTGAAAATGTAGAAGGGCGCTTGCTCTGCCAGGCGCGCGAGCGCGCTCAAAATGATCTCTCTGGAGTGGTGCCGAAAGGCCTGCAGAACCGGAGTGCGCAGGACCTTGCGTTCGCTGAGAATTCTCGTGAACACCGGAGTTTCGAGAATGCCGAGACGGATGTAGAGACCCACCGCGACCAGGATGAGGCTAAAAAGGAATGGCACCCGCCAGCCCCACACCTGAAATTGTTCGCCCGACCAGCGGCTGGAAACGAGCACCGCCAAATTGGCGAGGAACAGGCCGGCGGGCACGCCGAATTGCGGCCACGATGCGATAAAGCCGCGCGATTTACTGGAGCGCGCCCATTCCATCGACATGAGGACGGAGCCGCCCCATTCGCCGCCAACACCAACACCCTGGACGAATCGCAACGCCGTGAGCACCACTGCGCCCCAGATTCCAACCTGCGCGTAGGTTGGGACGAGGGCGACCAGGAACGTCGCGATGCCCATCAGAAGGAGCGTGGCGATGAGCGCCGCCTTGCGGCCGATGCGGTCACCGTAGTGGCCGAAGATCAAGGCGCCCACCGGACGAGCAAGGAATCCGACGGCGTAGATCGCGAACGCCTGAAGCGTGCCAACGACCGGGTCCGATTTCGGGAAGAAGAGCTTTGCGAATACGAGTCCCGTCACCACGCTGTACAGGAAGAAGTCGTACCACTCGATCGAGGTACCGATGGTGGCAGCGACGACGGCACGCCGCAGCTGCCTGGCGTGTTCATGCTCAGAAAGCTTCCCGACTTGTGTCGCAGTCATGTCGGTGGCCCTTTTCTTGTTGTCGCCCCCCACCGATATCGGTTTCGTTCTCTCGATGGGAGTCTGTATTTCGAGCTGTTCTACATCATTCTAACTCAAGCCGGGGT
>Ga0187777_10000906_pt1 | contig 19440 bp, 21 predicted proteins | sample 1015_Q2_SP5_10_M_FD_132416 | JGI IMG/M metagenome (GOLD analysis project Ga0187777, IMG submission 132416) | Tropical peat soil microbial communities from peatlands in Department of Meta, Colombia - 1015_Q2_SP5_10_MG | ecosystem: Environmental > Terrestrial > Soil > Wetlands > Peat | place... | reverse complement strand
GCGGAGGATTGCGAGTGGCACGACCCGGTCGGTACGCCGCCCTTCAAGGGACACGCGGGCGTCACGCGCTTTTGGGATTTCGCGCATCAGGATCCGATGCGTCGCATGACGCCGCGCGTCCATCGGATCGTGACCTGCGGCAACGAGGGGATTCTGCACTTCACGATGGAGGTGCGGTTGCCCCACCTTAACCAGGGGCTCGACCTCACGGTGATCGATCGCTTCGTGCTCAATCCCGAGGGGAAAATCCGTCTCGCGCAGGCGTATTGGGATCCCTCCTGTGCCGCAGTCCCCGCTGGTATGCAGCTCTTTGCACCAAACATCGATGAGGCGTACCAACAGTAAGGGGATTAACTAGGCAAGGAAGCGATAACGCGGCGCTGCGTACGCCTTAAGAAGAGTTACGTCCTCGGGTTCATCGACATCGAAGGCGAGTCCGGCACGCCGCACGGGGACAGGTTTGAGGCCCACACGCGCTGCCTCCGCCAGATGCTGCACGAGGCTCCCGGGACCAAAGCGAAAGCGGAACTCGGTCGGTAGCGTGAGGCACAGCGCGTTGGTGCCACTCGCGTTGCGATCAGGTGCGATCGCGATCGTCGTCGGCGAGTTTGCCGCGAGGAGTGAACTCAGATCCTCGGCGGTCACGAGGGGCAAATCCGCAAAGACAATCGCGACCCGCTTTGCTCCGCGACGAGCGAGCGTCTCGATCGCTCCCTCGAGTGCGTCGTTGAGTCCGCGCCCGCCGTCGGGCAGGAGTTCCTGATCGGCGGGCAGGAGATCCCGCTCCGGGCTGAGAACTGAGATGCCTTCAATATCCCGGCATTGCGCGAGTGCCTCGAGGACCTGCCCGAGCATCGCCCGCACGAGTGCCGTGCGCTCTTCGTCGCCAAGGATCGGGGAGAGGCGGCGTTTACTCTCGGCGCGCGCCTTCACGGGAACGAGCGCCCAGAAGCTCATGTCCGAGCGGCCCGTCGCCCACGGAGCGATGCGGCGAACTCGATTACCTCGCGCGCGAGCCGTTCGCGGTCCTCAAGCGTCTTCATCACGGTGTCGGTGATCAGGAGCGGGCACTCGAAAGCAGAGGAATCGTTGCGGTCGCGCTCATCGAGCACGAACCCATCGAGGAGCGTGCCGTAGTGCCGAAGCACGGAGAGCGGCGTCAGCGGTACGCCAAGCTCACGCATGATCTTCGCGGTCGGTCCCTTGATCGCCCGTCCCGCGACGATGGGTGTGACCGCGATGATGGGTGCCGACGCCGCGTCCAGCAATTCGCGCATGCCCCCGACCGCGAGGATCGGATCGATGCTGAGGTAGGGGTTTGAAGGACAGATGACAATGGCTTCGAGCGATGCGGCACGGCACGCGGCGTCCGCGCCGAGCGTGGGTCGCGCCGCGAGCGCACCCGCGAAGTCGAGCGATGTGACGCGCGGCTCGCAGCGCGCTCGCACGAAGTAATCCTGGAAGTCGAGCGTGCCGTCTGCGGTGCCAACCCGGGTGCGCACGGGATCGTCGCTCATCGGGACGATGTCGGCGCTGATGCCGAACCGGCGCGCCACATCGGCGACGAAGCTGCTCAGCCGCTCGCCGGCCGCGAGTCGCCGCGTGCGCTCAACGTGGAGCGCAAGGTCGCCATCGCCGAGCTGAAACCAGCTTTCGCCCCCGAGCGACTCGAGCACGCGCATGAACGTCCAGGTCTCATCCTTTCTTCCCCAGCCAAGCTCCGGGTTAGCGAGTCCTGCGAGCGTATAAAGAGTGGTGTCGACGTCCGGGCAGATCCTGAGCCCGAGGTGATCAAAATCGTCCCCGGTATTGACGATCACCGTCACTGTGCCCGCGGGCAGTGTGCGATAAAGCCCGAGTGCGAGCTTGGCGCCGCCGATTCCGCCCGAAATAGCGATGACGGCGGGGCTGCTCAACGGAAAAGATCCTCCTCGAGCGGGCGGATGAGTGCCTGGGCGCTCGAGGCCGGCCCCGCGCAACTGAAGCCGCGGATGTGTACGGCCGGAATTCCTTCCGCCGCCTCACCCATGAGAAGTCCCGCTGCGCCGGCGAGTGCATCGGCTATCGCAACCTCTGTGACCTCGAGCCTACGGCCGGCGCGATCGGCTTCCCCTCGCCGATCGAGGAGCGCAGGAACCCCGGCCGCGCCGAGCGCGATATTCACAACGCCCTTGCGCCAAGGTCGGCCGAAGCTATCACTGACGATGACACCGACGGCGACGCCCGTGCGCGCACTGAGCGCCCTCCAGAGCGCCGCGGCCGATGCGTCCGGATCGAGCGGCAGGAGCAGCACCTCCTCGCCGGCCGTGTCCGCGACATTCGAACGGTCGATGCCGGCGTTCGCCGTGACGAAGCCGAGTCGATGCCGCACGATGAGGACATTGGGTCGTGCCCGCAGCACCTCGCTCGATTCCGCGAGAATCAATTCGACGAGTCGCGCGTCTTTTTGCGTGAGCGTGGCGAGCTCGCGCGCTCGCACGCTCGGAATTACCTCCTTGAGGTCGACGCGCCGGCCTTCGGCCTTGGAGACGATCTTCTGCGCGATGACCAGAACGTCCCCCGCAGCGAGCGCGAGTCCGCCCTTCTCGAGCGCTGTCTGAATGAGTGCGGCTAGATCGCTCCCCGAAGACACCTCCCCGATGCCGCGCAGCGCCGTCAGCGTGAGCGGTGCCAAGCCGCCACTCATTCGTCGTCTGGCTCCGTGAGGCCACCCGTGATGCGCACGCCGGCGCCATCGACACGGTACTTCTTATTGATAAAGATGAGTACCGAGGTGAGGGCTTCGGCGGCCGCAGAGTTCGCGAGCACTCCGCCTTCGATCGCGCGCAGTCCGGCGGCACGTACGAGCTCAACGACGCGGCTCCGGGCTGCCGGCTCGTCCGAGAAGATGAGCACGTCGCAGTCGATCACGTCGTCGGTCGCGAGCTTGTCGGCGGCGACGTTGTGAAAGGCGGAGACGACCGTGACCGCATCACCGAGCAATCGTTGCGCCCGCACCGCGGCCGCGCCTTCGGGCGGCAGCTGCACGCGCATGACCTTGGGGGGCACGAGCGGTACGGTGGTGTCGACCACGATCTTGCCGAGCACGGCGGCGCGGATCTCGGCGAGCGTCTCCCCCTGCGCGGCGTAAGGCACAGTGACCACGACAATTTCGCCACGCTCGGCGGCAGGGCGGTTCAAATCGTGATCGATGTGCCGGCCGAGTTCACGTCCGAGCGCCTCAGCCACCTCCTTGGCGCGCGCGCCATCGCGGGAGCCGATCACGACCTTGTAACCCGCCTGCGCCCAGCGGCGTGCCAGGGCGGCACCGAGCTTGCCCGTGCCGCCGACGATCGCGACCGAAGGTACCGACATGGCGATGAGTGTAGCAAGCGCGCGGACGTGCTCGTTCATCCGAGGGTTTGCGAGGAGGGCGGTGCCCGATAAAGTAAGGTGAGCATCGCAGCAGTCGAGGCAAACCCATGATCCAGGTGGCAATCGGCCTTTATGGCCTCCAGAGGTGGTTCGGCGGTGACTTCGCACCGATCACCTCGATCGTGCGTCAGGCGGATGCCCGCGGAGTGGACTTGGTCAGCCTCACCGATCATGTGGTGATGGGCGAGAACCTGCAGAACTACCCTTACGGGAAGTTCCCGGCCCCGCTCGACTTCCCCTGGTTCGAGCCGCTCACCGTGCTCGGCGCGCTCTCGGCGGTCACCGAGCGCATCCGTCTCTCGACGGGGATCGTGATTGCACCGCTTCGTTCTGCGGTCCTGCTCGCGAAGCAACTCGCAACGCTCGATGTCTTGTCTCGGGGTCGCGTCAGCATCGGTCTCGGCGTCGGCTGGCAGCGCGAGGAATACGATGCTTCGGGGGTGCCGTGGGAGGGACGTTACGCGCGCCTCGATGAGCAGATTCGGGTCTGCCGATTGCTCTGGAGCGAAGCCCCTGCCACTTTCCGGGGGCTCACCGTACATTTCGAGAAGATCCACGCGTACCCACGCCCGGTCCAGCCGCGCATTCCGATCTGGCTCGGACTCGCGCCGAACCCGCGCAACATCGCCCGCATGGCGGAGGTCGCCGACGGCTGGATCCCGATGGAGCAGGATCCCGCAAAACTCGCCCCCGTCATCGCGGAGCTCCGTGCGGCGCTCGAGAAGCGTGGACGCGATCCGAAGGCGTTCACGGTGCGCGTGGTGCCGCGGTTCGTGTTCCGAAGCGATGGCACCCCCGACCTCGAGGCGACCCTCGCTGCGGTACCGGAACTTGTGCGCGTCGGAGCCAACATGGTTGAGCTCTTCCCGGCGGCGTTCTGCCGGGGCGCGGATGAGTTGGACGCGTTCCTGACGCGCTTCCTCGCGATCAAAGCGATCTGAGAAAGCGAAGGAGCGCCGCGTTCGTCGCTTCGGGCGCCTCTTGCTGCACGAAGTGTCCGGCGCCTTTGATGAGTGCGATGTCGCGCAAAGCGGGCACGCGGCGGCGCATGACATCGAGCGCATCGGTCGGGATCATCTTGAGCACAACATCCTCGGCGCCGGCGATGAAGAGCGAGGGCTGCGCGATGTCGGCGTCCGCATAAGGCTCGCCGAGCTCCCAGTTACGGTCCGCGACCCGATAGGAATTGAGCCCGCCGATGAACGCCGCCTCCGCTCCCGCGGAGATGTACTCCGTGAGGTAGTGCTCGAATTCCTCCCTCGAGAGCCAGCTCCAGGGAAGCGGTGGTGCCGGAGCCAACACATCGAGGTAGCCGGTGCCTTCGGAGGGGTACTTCGACCAGTCGAGGAGTTTCCCCTGGGCGCTCAGCGCGTGCATGAGCCGCAGAAGAAACTCGCGGGGCCGCGCACCGAGCTCGCGCTCGGGCGGACCGACCTCCTGGAAGTAGTGCATGTGAAAAAAGTGCTTGCGGGCGATCGCGGCGAACGCGGCCGAGGGCCGCACGCCCGGGACGGCGAAGCCGCCTTCGCCTGCGCCGTCGCTCGCGCGGCGAGCCGATCCCGCGCCACCGCGGCCGGCGAGGTCGAAGTCGTACGGGCAGCTCATGATCACGACCGCGGCAACGCGCTCGGGGCGGCGCACCGCGAGGTTGCACACCTGGGCCGCACCGAAGTCGTGACCGACAAACACTGCGCGGGGTTCACCGAGTGCATCGAGAAGGCCGAGCATGTCGGCCATCAGGTAGTTCGCGTCGTAAAGATGGGGATCGAGCGGACGCGCGCTGCGTCCGTAGCCGCGCTGATCCGGGGCGATCGCGCGCCAACCGCTCGCCGCCACCGCGGGTAGCTGATGCCGCCAGCTGTAGGAGAGGCCAGGAAAGCCGTGGCAGAAAACGACCGGAGGGCCCTCGCCCTCGATGGCAACGTTCAGCGTGATGCCGTTGCACGCGATGCGCTCGTGGGTGCGGGTGCTCATCTGCCTTATGATGCCCGAGGCTCTTTGGGGGGTGCCATGGTGCGCGCAGCGCAACCGGATGTGGCTCTTTGCTGGGGGACGGTGATCGGCACACCGCTTGAGACGCTTGTCGATGCGGCCGGTCGTGCCGGAATTGCGGCCGTCACCCTCACCTCCGGTATGTACGCAGACGCCCGTGCCCGCGGCGCGAGCGACTCAGAATTGCGAAGCCGGCTGGCCGGGCAGGGGGTGCGGGTGCACGCGATCGACCCCTTGATCGGCGCCTTGCCGGGCACGCCCCGACCCGAGGACGTGCCCCCTGAGAACCGCTGCTACTTCGAGTTCACGGAAGCGGACTGCTATCGCGCGGCGCATGCGCTTGGGGCCGAGACCATCAATCTCGCGCATTTCGGCGGAGGAGCGGTGAGCGAGGCAGCGTTCATCGACTGCATCGGCGGGATTGCCGCTCGCGCACAGCGCGAGGGCGTGCGCCTGACGCTCGAGTTTCTCCCCGAGAGTGCGATCCCCGATCTCGCCACCGCGCAGCGCATCGTTGTGGGCGTTGGCGCCTCTAACCTCGGTGTGATGCTCGACACCTGGCACTTCGCCCGCACCGGCGGCACGGTTGAAGCGCTCGGCGCGCTCTCGCGGGGTGTGATCTCCGCTCTTCAGATCAGCGATCGGCGCGAGCCGCCCCCGGGGACCAAGTACACGCCGATGTTCGGGCGGCTCCTCCCGGGGGAGGGCGAGCTGCCCCTGGTCGCGATCCTGCGCCTCCTCCTCGAGCGCGATCGGACGCTCACGGTCGGAGTCGAGGTCTTCAGCGAGGAGCTGCAGGAGCTGCCGCCCGATGAAGTGGCGCGGCGCGTCGCCAGAGCCACGGGTAGAGTTCTCGCGCAGGCCACGGCATCGAGGGGACGCGAGGCATGAGAATCTCCGCCAGGAGCCCAGGCTTTCCGGCATTGCAGCATCGGGACTCTTTCAGTATGCTTCGCGCCCCTTTTAATCGAAGGGGCACAGGGTCCGGCCGATGGCTGGCCTGTGTTTCTCCTTGCCGCACCGACGGACCTCAGATCAGGCGGCTTAACCCGTAAGGAGTCATAGTGAGGCATTACGAAATCGTTTTCCTCGTGCATCCGGATCAGAGCGAGCAGGTGCCCGCGATGATCGAGCGCTACAAGAACATGATCAGCGCCGGCGGTGGTCATGTGCACCGCCTCGAGGACTGGGGCCGCCGCCAGCTCGCCTACCCACTCGCCAAGGTGCACAAGGCGCACTACGTGCTCATGAACATCGAGACCGATCAGAAGACGCTCGATGAGCTGACCGGCGCATTCCGCTTCAGCGATGCGGTGCTCCGGCACCTGGTCGTCAACATGGACTCGGCCGTGACCGAGCCCTCACCGATGGCTAAGGCGGCGGATGAGGAAGGCGAGGGCGGCGGACGGCGGCGCGAGCGCGCCCGCGATGAGGCGGTGGCGCCCGTCGATGACGACGACAACTCCGTTTCCGAGAACGGTTAGAGGATCGCTCCATGGCAATGTCCAGAGGACCCGGTGGTGGCGGCGGCGGCGGTGGCAGCCGCTTCTCGCGTCGCAAGAAGTTCTGCCGCTTCACCGCCGAGGGTGTGAAGCAGATCGATTACAAGGATCTGGCGACACTCAAGGGCTACATCACCGAGACCGGCAAGATCGTGCCGAGCCGCATTACCGGCACGAAGTCCTTCTATCAGCGGCAGCTCGCGGTGGCGATCAAGCGTGCGCGCTTTCTCGCACTCCTTCCGTACACCGATCAGCACTGAGGGCGATCCGCGATGGAAGTCATACTGCTGCAGAAGGTCGCGAATCTCGGTAACGTCGGCGATCGCGTGAAAGTGCGCTCGGGCTACGGGCGCAACTTCCTGCTGCCGCAGGGCAAGGCGACGCTTGCTACCCCGGACAACATTGCGCGCTTTGAAGCGCGCCGCGCCGAGCTCGAGCGGCTCGCACGCGAGCACCTCTCCTCGGCCGCGGAGCGGGCCGCGGCGATGAAGGATTTCAAGCTCACGGTGCGCGCCAAGGCCGGTACCGAGGGCAAGCTCTTCGGCTCGATCGGCACGGCCGACATCGCCGAGGCGTGCACGCGCGAGGGATTCAAGATCGAACGCAGCGAAGTGCGCCTTCCTGCGGGTCCGCTGCGCACGGTCGGCGAGCATCTGGTCAACCTGCACCTGCACGCGGACGTCGATGTCCCGTTGCACGTGACGATCGTCGCGGAAGAATAGGCGCCGGGCCGAGGCACAGCCAGAGTGGCCACTTCCGCCAAGGCGCGCGGGGATCTGGGCTCAGTTGCACTCCTCGACGCGCCGACTCCGCCGCATTCCGTCGAAGCCGAGCAGGCGCTCCTGGGCGGCCTCATGCTCGATCCCGTCGCCTGGGATCAGGTGGCGGATGCGGTTACCGAAGATGACTTCTACCGCGCAGACCACCGGCTGATCTTTGCGGCCATTGCCGTGCTTTCGGGCGAGGGCAAGCCGTGCGATGTCGTCACGGTCTCGCAGGAGCTCGAGCGCACGGGGAAGCTCGAGAGCGCAGGTGGACTTGCGTACTTGAGTGCCGTCGCGCGCGACACCCCGACCGCCGCCAATGTGCGCGCGTACGCCGACATCGTTCGTGAGCGCTCGCTCCTCCGACAGCTGATTCGGGCGGGTAGCGAGATCGCGGCTGCCGCGTTCAACAAAGAGGGCGAAAGCGCGCGTGAGCAGGTCGACCGCGCCGAACAGCGGGTTTTCGAGATTGCCGAGGGGAGTTTCCGACAGCGCGAAGGCGCCTTGCCCGTGCGTCAACTCCTGCCAGCCGTCATCGATCAGATCGATGAATGGCACAACAATCCCGACAAGCTCCGTGGGCTCCCGACTGGGTTTACGGATTTCGACAAGCTCACGGGGGGCTTAAGACCCGGTGATCTCGTGATCGTTGCCGGCCGTCCCTCGATGGGCAAGACGACACTCGCAGTGAATATGGCCGAGTACGCGGCCGTGCATCCGGGCACCCGCGCCTCGGTGGCGATCTTCAGCATGGAAATGCCTTCCGAGCAGGTCATCACACGCATGTTGGCCTCGATCGGCGGCGTGCCGCTCAACAACCTGCGCAGCGGCAAGATCTCGGATGACGATTGGGTCCGGATCACGAGCGCAACGAGTCAGCTCTCGGAAGCGAAGATCTTCGTCGATGAGACGCCGGCGTTAAATCCAACGGAGCTGCGCGCCCGCGCGCGGCGGGTGAAACGCGAGCATGGGCTCAATCTCATCGTGGTCGACTACCTGCAGCTCATGCAGGTGCCGGGGACGGAAGAGAACCGAGCTACTGAAATCGCCGAGATCTCGCGGGGACTCAAAACGCTTGCAAAGGAACTCTCCGTCCCAGTTATCGCGCTTTCGCAGTTGAATCGCGCGGTCGAGCAGCGTGAACACAAGAAACCGGTGATGTCAGATCTTCGTGAAAGTGGCGCTCTTGAGCAGGACGCTGACTTGATCCTGTTGATATATCGCGAAGAGGTTTACGACCGCAACACTACAAAGAAGGGCATCGCCGAGATCGATCTCGTCAAACACAGAAACGGCGAGATCGGGACGTTCCTCCTGACATTCCAGGGACAATTCACCCGCTTCGCCAACTACGTTCCCGATAGCTATGCGGAAGGCGTGTTGCGGTGAGCCGGCTCATCCGGGCCGTCATCGACACCCAAGCGCTGCGCCATAATCTCTCGACCATCCGCGTGCGCGCCGGCAGCGCGCGCGTTATGGCGGTCGTCAAGGCGAATGCTTACGGGCACGGCCTCGTGCCGACGGCGCTCGCGCTCGCAGGTGCCGATGCGTTCGGTGTGGCGCGCCTCGAAGAAGGTCTCGCGCTGCGTGCGGCCGGGATCAAAGCACCGATCATGCTCCTCGAAGGCGTCTTTAGCGCCGAGCAGCTCGGCGAAGCCGCACGGCAAAATCTCGAACTCGCAGTGCACGATCCCTTCCAGATTGGGCTCCTCGAGAACTTCCCTCGCCTAAAGCGCCTCGTGCTCTGGATCAAGGTCGATACCGGCATGAATCGCTTAGGTTTCGCACCGTCCGAGTTCGTGGGGGCGCTTGCGCGTCTGCGCGCGCTCGTAGCGCATGAGATTCGGCTCCTCACGCACCTCGCCTGCGCAGACGAGCGGGCGAATCCCATGACGCAGATGCAGCTCACGCGTTGGCGCGAGGCGACGCGGGGCCTTAACTACCCGACGAGCATCGCCAACTCGCCCGGGCTCTTTGGCGATGCGCAGGTCGGCGGCGACTGGGTGCGGCCGGGGCTCGCTCTCTACGGCGCCTCGCCTTTTTCGGATCGCCTCGCGGGCGATCTCGGATTGAAACCGGTGATGACGCTCACCACCTCCGTGATCGCCGTGCGGCGGGTGCCCCGTGGTGAGCGGGTCGGGTACGGCGGTGTCTGGATGGCCGAGCGCGACTCCATCATCGCGATCGTCGCCGCGGGCTATGGAGATGGATTGCCCAGAAGTTTCGAAAACGGCGCGCCTGTGCTCGTCGGCGGCGTGCGTGCACCGCTCGTCGGCAGAGTCTCGATGGACATGATCGCGGTCGATGTGACGGGACGCACTGACGTTCGCGTTGGCACCGAGGCGGTGCTCTGGGGGGCCGGGTTACCGGTGGAAGAGATGGCGCGCCACGCGGGCACCATCCCGTATGAACTTCTCTGCAGTGTGAGTCAGCGCGTGCCGCTCGAACCGCGCTGAGTTCGGATTCCCGTTCCTCAGTTGACGAAGAACCCCATCTTCACGCCCGCGAGCTGGATCACGTCGTTATCGTTGAGCTTCGTCGCCTGGCCGCCGATGGGCGTGCCATTCAAGAGCGGAAAGTCGCCCTCTTTGCCGCTCTCGACGTGCACGATGTAGTAGGCCTCGGCGCGTCGCGTGATCGCGGCCACCTGCACTCCGGGTCGGCCGAGAGTCGTCAATGCCTTGTTGAGTTCGACCTCACGTCCTGCGAAGGCGCCCGAGAGCACCTGCAGTTTTGCCTTCTTCACGGCCGCGGCGCCGTCCGCAATCGCGCGCGCCTGGGTCGCTGAGAGCCGATTGTTCCCGGTTGCCGCCATTCCGCCCTTCTCGGAGGCTTCGGTCGCGGTGCGCACCTTCTCCACCGGGCGGGCGGAGGGTTGAATCACCATCGTTTTTTCGAACTCGTCCTGCTGCTCGTCGTCTTCGACGAAGCGCAGCTGGTGGTGGCCGACCGTGATCACATCGCCATGCTGGAGTGCATGCTTCTTGATCAGCTTGCCATTGACGTACGTGCCGTTCGTGCTGTTGAGATCCTCGAGGAAGGAATCGTTCAGGATGTTGATGATGAGCGAGTGATGGCCGCTCACGGCGGCATTGTCGATGCGGATGTCGTTATCAGGGAGCCGCCCGACGGTGTAGCGCTCCTTGTTCATGTTGTATTCCGCCATCACTTGGCCGTCCAAGCTCAGGACCAACCTTGCCATGTGCTCTTGCCTCTAAACTTTCGTGTCAGCCGAACCAACCGAGGATCTTGTCGAAGATCTTCGTCCGAGCCGGAAAAGCATCCAGAACGTGCGCCATGACCACGGACACGTTGTCGCGCCCGCCGTTGTCATTGGCCAATTGGATCAATTGCTTGGCCACCGTATCCAGATTAGCACTAAAGGTGTTTATGGTTAAATGAATATCGTCGTCCTCGACCATGTCGGAAAGGCCGTCGGAGCAGAGGATGAAGAACTCCCCTTTGCTCACCGGCACTTCCTGAATCTCGACGTCTACGTTCGGCTCGACGCCGAGCGCCCGGGTCACGTAATTCTTGTTTGCCGCCCGCTGCGCCTCCTCGGCGGAGTAGAACCCACGGTCGACGAGCTCCTGCAAGAGCGAGTGGTCCATGGTCACCTGCTCGAGCTTGTCGTTGCGCTGGCGGTACAAACGCGAGTCACCCACATGGGCGATCGTGACCTTGTTGTCGAAGAAGAGTGCCGCCACGACGGTCGTGCCCATGCCTTCGCAGTTGGGCTGTGTGCGGGCGGTCTGGTAGATGATCTTGTTGGCACGGATGATGGCATCACGCAGGATGATGTTGGGACGCGAAAGACCCGACTCACGATCGGGGATCGCCAGATCCTCGCGCTCGACGTGCTCGCGCACGAGATTGACGATCGTCTTGACCGCGATGCCACTCGCAACCTCACCTGCGTTGTACCCGCCCATGCCGTCGGCGAGCACCAGGAGCCCGATCTCCGGGTCGACGGCGATCGTGTCCTCGTTGTGCTCGCGCACTTTGCCTGTATCGGAGAGGCCGACAAAGCGGACCCGATTGCGCAAGCTCATGCCGCGCCCCAACCCGCCGGTCGCTCTCCGATTGTGATCCGCGTCACTTTCCCGTCCCCGATTCGAGCCGCCATACGCTAGCATTCAGCGGCAGGCAGTCCGAGTGGCCTTGTTCACAAAATATAGGACCGCTCGGGTGTCCCGGCCGCGCATCCTAGCCGAAACTCGACCGAGGGCGCATTGATGGCACGCCTGGATCCACTGTACGTATGCGACGCCTGCGGGGGCGAGACGCTCCAGTGGCAGGGGCAGTGTCCGACCTGTGGCGCGTGGAATTCGCTCGAGCCGCGCAGCACGCCGCGGGCGCGGCAAGCGGCCCCGGCGCTCGGCGTGAGCCTCTCTGCGCCCGACCCCCGCAGCGGGGATGGGGGGCGGCTGCCGAGCGGGCAGGGGGAGCTCGATAGGGTGCTCGGGGGCGGCATCGTCCCGGGGTCGGTGATTCTCCTGGGCGGGGATCCTGGCATCGGCAAATCGACGCTGCTCCTTCAGGTCGCGGCACACCTCGCCAGCTCCCGCCCCGTGGTCTACGCAAGCGGCGAGGAATCGGTGGCGCAGGTGGGACTTCGGGCACAGCGGCTCGCTCTCAAGGCCCCCGCGCTCGCGGTGGCCGCCGAGACCGACCTGCGCGCGATCCTCGACCTCGCTAGCGAGCGGCACGCCGCGCTCCTCGTCATCGATTCCATTCAGACCGTGCAGTCGGGGGCGACTGAGGCGGGCGCGGGCGCCATCTCGCAGCTGCGCGAGTGCACCGCCGAGCTCGTGCGCCACGCGAAAGCGAGCGGCACGGCCGTCATCATCGTCGGCCACGTCACCAAAGAGGGGACGCTCGCGGGCCCACGCCTCCTCGAGCATCTCGTCGACACGGTGTTGTATTTCGTGAGTGAGGCGGGCAGTCGCTACCGCATCGTGCGCGCCACCAAGAACCGCTTCGGCGCGGTGAACGAGCTCGGCTTCTTCGCCATGACCGAGGGCGGTCTCAAGGAGGTCAAGAATCCTTCCGCGATCTTCCTCGCGCGCTCGAACGAGCCCGCACCCGGGAGCATCGTCACGGTGACGCGCGATGGCGGGCGACCGCTTCTCATCGAACTGCAGGGGCTCGTCGATCGCATGCGCTTCGGCGCGCCGCGGCGCATCGCGCAAGGGGTCGACGCCAATCGTCTTGCGATGCTGCTCGCCGCCTTGAATCGCCATGCGGGCGTTTCGCTCCAGGAGCACGACGTCTTCGTCAATGTGGTGGGCGGCGTAGAGATCAGCGAGACCGCCTCGGACCTGCCAGTCCTGATTGCACTCGCCTCGAGCCTCGAGGGCCGCGCAGTGCCCGCTGAACTCGTCGCCTTCGGCGAGATTGGACTCACGGGCGAGGTGCGCCCGGTCGCCTATGGCGATGAACGGCTCCGCGAGGCGCAGGCGCAGGGATTTCGTGTCGCGGTCGTGCCGCGCGACAATGCGCCGCGCAAGCCGCCCGCGGGCCTCACGGTGCGCGCCGTGCGCAGCATCCGCGAAGCGCTCGCGGCGGCCTTCGCTCCAAACACCTGAGGTGGCGCGCCTCAGCGCGCGGGGACGAGCGTGGGCTGTGCTCGCACCCGCACGGTGCGGATCGCGTTATCGCCGATCTGCAGCACCTCGAACTCGTAGTTTCCGACCCGCACCATAGTGCCGGTGTCGGGAATCGTCTCGAGATGCTCGAGCAGGAGACCGTTGACGGTCTTCGGTCCTTCGGTCGGCAGGTGCCAGCCGAGCGCACGATTGAGCGCGCGGATCGTGGCGCTCGCGTTGACGATATAGACCCCCGGGCGCTCGGTGTGCACGTCCTTGTGCATGACGGTCGCGGGATCGGTGGTGAACTCGCCCACGATCTCCTCGAGGATGTCCTCGAGCGTGACGAGCCCCTCGATGTCGCCGTACTCGTTGACCACGAAGGCGCTGCGGCGGCGATTGCGCTGGAAGTACCCGAGCTGCACATCGAGCGCTGTGGCTTCGGGGACGAAATAGGGCTCGCGGCCGCGGGCGAGCTCGATCAGCCGTTCCTTATTCAGGGTGCCGCGCACGAGCTCATTCGCGACGCGCTTCATGCGCAGGAGGCCGATCAGGTTATCGAGCTCGTCCTCGTACACCGGCAGGCGCGTGTGCGGTGTCTGGCGCAGTTGCGTGAGGATGTCCTCCCAATCGTCGGCGATGTTGATACCTGCGATCTCCTGTCGCGGAATCATGATGTCGTTCACGGTGATGCGGCCGAGATCGAGAATGGAGAGCAGCATCTGCCGGTGACGCGCGGGGATCACGGGCGCCGCCTCGCTCAGCACCGTGCGCAGCTCCTCGGCACTGAGTGCTTGGTTCGAGACGCCGGTGCGCCCCACGCCGAAGAGCCAGAGAAATCCGCGCGCGAGGTTATTCGTGAGCCAAAGCGCCGGCCGCGTCACGAGCACGAGCACGCGATAGATCCCAGCGGCGTGGAGCGCCACGCCTTCGGGGTTCGAGGCGGCGTAGATCTTCGGGGTGAGCTCGCAGAAGACGATCACGAAGAGCGTGAGCGCGATGCCGGCGAGCGGCACGGCGTAACGGTAGCCGGTTCGCTGCGCGAGGATCGTGACGATCGCGGACGCGAAGACACTCGCCGCGGCAAGGATCACGAGGTTGGCGCCCAGCCAGTCGTCGGGCTTATGCAGGAGCCGCTCGAGCACGCGCGCCGACCCCGAGCCAGCCTGTGCGCGGTGACGAATCCGATAGCGATTCACCGAGAGCATCGCGACTTCGGTGCCCGAAGAGAACGCGACGACGAGCAGCAGCAGCAGAAGCGCAAAGAGGAGCGTGGTGGTCGCATTGACGTTCAAGGTCGTATCCCCTCAACTTGACGCGCAGTCGCCCCGCGGGGTGTTGCCCCCCTCGAAGCCCGGCACCGGCGCCCTAGCATAGAAGAACTCCCCGCGCGGGCGGGAAATCCGCCGCCGCGCCCCTATAATTCCTATCCCCCTCAAGGAACTGCGGCACTCATGTTCGATCAGTTGACGGCACGGCTCGGGCGCACGATCGAGAGTCTGCGCGGCCGTGGCCGGATCACCGAGGAGAATGTCGCAGCGACGCTGCGCGAGGTGCGCATCGCGTTGCTCGAAGCGGACGTAGCGCTCCCGGTCGTCAAGGAATTCATCGACTCGGTCAAGGCCAAGGCGCTCGGGCAGGAAGTGCTCTCGAGCCTGACGCCGGGGCAAGCGTTTATCGGCATCCTGCACGGTGAACTCGTCCGCATCCTGGGCGGTGAGGGTTCGCCGTGGCAGCTGCGTGCGCAGGCGCCGGCGGTGATTTTGCTCGCGGGCCTTCAGGGTGCGGGCAAGACCACGACCGCCGCGAAGCTCGCGCGCTGGCTGATCGAGCGCGAGAAAAAGCGCGTGCTGCTTGCGAGCACTGACGTGCGCCGGCCCGCGGCGCTCTTGCAGCTCGAGCGTCTCGCAGCACAAGTGGGCGCCGAATACTTCGCGGCGAGCACCGAGGAGCCTCCGGCAACGATCGCGAAGAACGCCCTCGCACGCGCCAAGACCGGTGTCTTCGATGTCCTCATCCTCGACACCGCCGGCAGGCTGCATGTCGATGAGGAACTCATGGCGGAGCTTCGCGAGATCGACGCCGCAGTTCCCTCCGCCGAGCGGCTCTTCGTCGTCGATGCGATGAGTGGCCAGGATGCACTCAACGCGGCGCGCGTCTTCGATGGCGCGCTCGCGCTAAGTGGCGTCATTCTCACTAAGGCCGATGGTGACGCCCGGGGCGGTGCGGCGCTCTCGGTGCGCCACCTCACTGGCAAGCCGCTCGTGCTCGTCGGCGTCGGTGAGAAGACCGAGGCGCTCGAGCCCTTCGACCCCGCGCGCATGGCGTCGCGGATTCTCGGCATGGGCGATGTCGTGAGCCTCATCGAGCAGGCGCACCGCCACGTGGACACCGAGGAGGCCGGCCGCCTCGCCAAGAAGCTCGCCAAGGGCAAGGGCTTCGACATGGCGGATCTTAGGTCCCAACTCGAGCAACTCCAGCGCATGGGGGGTGTCGGCGCGCTGGTCGACAAGCTCCCCGGGGCGATCGCGCGCAAGGGTGCCGAAGCGGCCGCGCAGGGGGAGCGCGAGATCTCGCGCCAGATCGCGATCATCAATTCCATGACGCCGATCGAGCGGCGCAGCCCCCAGATCATCGATGGCTCGCGCCGGCGCCGCATCGCCCGTGGCTCTGGGGTTCAGGTGCAGGACGTGAATCGCCTCCTCAAGCAGTTTCTTGAGATGCAGCGGGTGATGAAGAGCATGAAGGGCGGGCGGCGGCTGCAGCAGCTGCTGGGCGCCATGAAGGGTGGCCTCCCGCCCGGGTTTCCGCGGTCCTGAGCCTCTGGGGTTCGGGGCGAGGGGCTGCCGGGGAAAACTGGCGCAGGATTCGTAGGTTGCGTAGAATCCGCGCTCTTTTTTGCGCGGCCCCTGCCGGCCGTGTCCGAACCGAGAGCGATACGATCATGGTGACCATTCGCCTGACACGACGCGGGGGGCGCAACCAGCCCTTCTACCACGTCGTCGTCACAGACAGCCGTCGTCGCCAGGGCGGCCCGAGCCTTGAGCACGTGGGATTTTTCAACCCGGTAGCCCGCCGCGGCGAGGAGAAACTGAAGCTCGACTTGCCGCGCATCGATTACTGGGTCGGTCAAGGCGCGCAGCCCTCGGACCGGGTGCGGACCTTGGTGGCTTCTTACCGCAAGCAGGCGACGGCTTAGGAGCCCGCACTCGGGCCTGACGCCGACGCGCCTGGCGGCGCAGTTGCGAGCGCTAAGGTGTGGATCGAGCTCGGTCGCCTCGGCGCGCCCTATGGGGTCAAAGGCTGGGTGCGCGTCGACTCATATACTGATCCTCCCGCGCGGCTTCTCGAGCAGGGGGAGTGGGTACTTCGGCTCGCGAGCGGTGAGCGCATCACGCGGCGCCTCGCTCAGGGCCGGGCGCACGCCAGAGGGCTCGTCGCCCAGTTCGAGGGGGTGGCGGACCGCAACGCCGCTGCCGCCCTGACCGGCGCCGTGGTCGAGGTCGAGCGGGCGCAGCTGCCCCCGACAGGCGAGCGCGAGTTCTACCGCGCGGACCTGATTGGCTTTGATGTCCGCAACCTCGAGGGTGCGGATCTCGGCACGGTGAGCCACTTCGTGGACGCGCCGGGCGGGGCGGTGATGGTGACGCGCACGCGGAGCGGGCGCGAGTATTGGGTGCTTGCGATACCGAAGTACCTGCAGCGCGTCGAGCTCGCGGCGCGCGAGATTGTGGTGGACTGGCCAGCGGAGCTGGACTAGAAGGCTCGATGAAGATCGAGGTGGTAACGCTCTTTCCGCGGATGATCGCGGGAGGACTCGAGTTCGGCATCGTCGGCCGCGCGCTTGCGCGCGGACTGATCGAGGTCGGTACCGAGGATCCGCGCGAGCACACGCGCGATGCGCACCGCACCGTCGATGACCGGCCCTACGGGGGCGGTCCGGGCATGGTGCTCAAGCCCGAGCCGCTGCTCGCGGCGATTCGCGCCGCGCATGCGCGCTTGCCGGCGGGGAGTCCGCGGGTGTACCTCTCGGCGCAAGGGGAGTTGTTCGGCCAGGCGCAGGCGCGGGAACTTGCGGCGATGCCCGGGGTGCTCCTGGTCGCCGGCAGGTACGAAGGCGTGGACGAGCGCGCCATCGAGCTCGGCATCGATCGTGAGCTCTCGGTGGGCGACTACGTGCTCTCGGGCGGGGAGCTGCCGGCGCTCGTTGTGATCGATGCGCTGGTGCGGCTCTTGCCCGGAGCGCTCGGCGATGAGCGCTCGAGCGCCGAGGACTCCTTTGGCGAGGGGCTGCTCGAGGGTCCGCAGTACACGCGGCCCGAGGTTTTCGAAGGACTGAGCGTGCCGAGCGTGCTGCTCTCGGGCGATCATGCAGACATTCGCCGCTGGCGCCTCGCGCAGGCGATCGCCCGCACGGCGCGGCGGCGGCCCGAGATGCTCGAGCGCGCGCAGCTCGCGCCCGAAGCGCAACGCGCATTACAGGAATTTCTGGCCGCCGAATCGGCCGGGAAGTGAAGATCGAGGTGAATGAACATGGATAAGGTAGTGCAGGAATTCGACAAGCGGCGCATGACGCGTCAGGTGCCGGAATTCAGACCCGGCGATACCGTGGTGGTGCAGGTGAAGGTGACCGAAGGCGATCGCGAACGCGTGCAGGCCTACGAGGGCGTGGTGATCGCGAAGAGCAACCGCGGCATCAACTCCTCCTTCACCGTGCGCAAGATCTCGCACGGCGAGGGCGTCGAGCGGGTGTTCCAGACCCACAGCCCCGCGATCAGCGACATCACGGTGAAGCGCCGCGGGAGCGTGCGCCGTGCCAAGCTCTATTACCTGCGGGATCTTTCCGGCAAGGCGGCGAGGATCGAGGAAAAGATCTAGCGCAGTCGCGGTTTCGGTGAGCCGTACAAGGGAGGCGGTGAGCAGATGAGGGCGCGTACTTTCTTCTCCGGGCTCTGGCGCGGCCTCGATGGGCTGCGTAAGGCGCTGCACCTCATCGTGCTGCTCGTGATCTTCGGCTTCATCGTCGGCATGCTCCGCAGCGCGCTGCCCCCGCGCATCCCCTCCAAAGCAGCGCTGCTCGTCGTGCCCCAGGGAGAGCTCGTCGAGCAGCTCTCGGGCGATCCGCTGCAGCGCGCCCTCCAGCAGGCGCGCAGCGAAGACCATAGCGAAACGCTCCTTTGGGATCTGACCGACTCGATCCGTGCGGCCACGGACGACAAGCGCATCCAGGTGATCGCGCTTGATCTCGAAAAACTCGAGGGCGGCACTCAGCCTACGCTCGAGGAACTGGCCCGGGCGCTGCGCGAGTTTCGCGCCAACGGCAAGAAAGTGATCGCGTTCGGGACCGAGCTCACCCAGGAGCGCTACTACCTCGCCGCCCAGGCCGATGAGATTTACCTCGACCCGCTTGGGTTCGTCCTGATCCAGGGCTACGACCGCTACCGCACCTATCTCAAGGACGCACTCGACAAGCTCGCCATCGACATCAACGTGTTTCGCGTCGGCAGCTTCAAGAGCGCGGTCGAGACCTACACCCGCACCAACATGTCGCCCGAGGACCGCGAGGAGAGCCGCGCGTACCTCGGGGCGCTATGGACCAACTACCAGGAAGCGGTGACGCACGCGCGCAAGCTGCCGCCCGACAGCCTCGTCAAGTACGTGGACACGCTCGCGAAAACCGTCCCCGCGGCCGGCGGCGATGCCGCGCAGGTGGCGCTGCAGGCCGGGCTCGTGACCGGGCTGCGCTCGCGTCTTGAGACCGAGCGGCGCCTGATCGGCCTTGTCGGCGAGGACGATTCCACCGGCTCCTTCAAATCGGTAGCGGTCGGCGACTATCTCAAGTACGCACGCAACGAGAAAAAGATGCGCGATGGCAGCAAGCCGCGCGTTGGTGTGATCGTAGCCGAGGGCGAGATTCTCGAAGGCGATCAGCCACCCGGCACGATTGGCGGGGAATCGACCGCGCGGTTGATCCGCGAGGCGCGCCGCGAGAAGGACATCAAGGCCGTGGTGCTGCGCGTCGATAGCCCAGGCGGGGACGTGCTCGCTTCCGAGGACATCTATCGGGAACTTCAGGCGTTGCGTAAGGCCGGGAAGCCCGTCATCGTCTCGATGAGCGGGTACGCGGCGTCGGGGGGCTATTACATCTCGGTGCCGGCGGATGAGATTTTTGCGAGCCCG
>Ga0187777_10000905_pt1 | contig 19443 bp, 16 predicted proteins | sample 1015_Q2_SP5_10_M_FD_132416 | JGI IMG/M metagenome (GOLD analysis project Ga0187777, IMG submission 132416) | Tropical peat soil microbial communities from peatlands in Department of Meta, Colombia - 1015_Q2_SP5_10_MG | ecosystem: Environmental > Terrestrial > Soil > Wetlands > Peat | place... | reverse complement strand
TCGGCGTGGCCTTTACGCATGATGTTCGCGCGCAACAACAAGCGGGTAATCCTGATCAGCTCGAGGTCGTCGTGGTGACGGCCGAGAAGCGCAACGAGAACATTCAGAACACGCCGATCAGCATCACGGCGCTCACGGGCACCGACCTCCAGGACCGTGGCATCACCGATCTGATGCAGATCGTGCAGGACGTTCCGGGACTTTCGATGCGCACGAGCGGCCCGGGGCAGACCGAGCTCGCATTGCGCGGCATGACCTCCTCGGGCGGCAACTCCTCGACCGTCGGCTTCTACCTCGAAGATGTCCCACTCTCCGCGCCCGCCTCGGCGCAGAACGGCAAGGTGGTCATCGATCCGGCCCTCTACGACCTGAACCACGTCGAGGTGCTGCGCGGGCCGCAAGGGACACTCTACGGGGCGGGCTCGATGGGCGGCACGGTGAAGCTGGTTCCCAACTCTCCTAACAGCGAAAAATTCGACGCTTCCGCCCAAGTGGTCGGCGGCTATACCCACGGCGGCGATTTCAACGAGGCCGTGAATCTCATGCTCAACTTTCCGCTCGTGAGCGACACGCTCGCGTTGCGCGTGGTCGGTTCGCAGGAGCACGTGAGCGGTTGGATCGATCGGGTCGTCGTTTCACAGCCGAACTTTCCGGGCCCGGTGACCGGCACGCAGCGCGGTGATGTAGCCGCCGCGCCGGTAGCCCAGTCATTCCCGAAGATCAACAATGAGGATCTGCTGAGTACCCGCGGGACGCTGCTTTGGACGCCGGCCGACAGGGTCTCGGTCGGATTCACGTACCTCTACCAGAAGATCACGCAGGACGGGCTGAGCGACGTCGACAGCCAGCCCGGGGCGAGCACGGCGCTCGCCAACTATCAGCCCTTTAACGCGCCCGAGCCGTTCTTCGATCAGATCAACCTCTACAGCCTCCCGATCACGATCAAGTTGGGCTGGGCGGATCTGACCTCAACGACGGCCTATTGGGCACGGGATACCAAACTGCAGCAGGATGGCGCGGAGGAAGTCTCGACCGTCTTCGGCCTGCCGAGCATCTACGCGGCGGCGGGTGGATTCGGGAATAACTCCCCGACATCGCTTGAGGATGACAAATCGTGGCAGACGAGCGAGGAGCTGCGGCTCACTTCAACGGGCACCGGGCCGTTTAAGTGGCTGGCCGGTTGGTTTTACCAGGACTTCGAATCGGAATGGAACTTGTGGGTTTACACCCCGCAAGCGCAACAGAATAACCTCGCCGGCGTTCCCGTCGGCTTGAATGGGTTTGGGCAGCTTCAGCCCACCAAACTCCTGCAGAACTCCTTCTTCGCCAACGCGTCCTACCAGTTCCTCTCCACGTGGACGGCGACCGTCGGCGCGCGCCGTTTCTACTACAGCGGCGAGGTGAATTCGACGCAGTGGGGCTGGCTCTCGGGCTCGGGTTGCCCGGACGTCGGGACCTGCGCCACGCCGCTGAACTTCATAACCAGTGAGAAAGATCAGGGTTGGACGCCGATGGTGCAGATCTCCGATCAGGTGGATCCGGAACTGCTCCTCTACGCCACCGCCGCCAAAGGCTTCCGTCCTGGAGGCGGCAACCAGCCCGTTCCGAGCGGCAACGCGGGACTTGGTCCGGCATGCTTTGCGAATTTGCAGGCGATCGGGCTCAACTCCACGCCGCTTGGCTTCGCGCCCGACAGTGTCTGGAGCTACGAACTCGGCGAGAAGTTCCGCAACGCCGACGGCAAGGTGACCTTCAATGTCGACGCGTACTTCGAGCACTGGGAGGATATCCAGCAGAACGTTCCGCTGCCCTGCGGCTATCCGTTCACCTACAACGGTGCGAGCGCGCACGTCTACGGCGGGGAGGTCGAGCTCGACGCCCTGATTGCGCCGGGATTGCTGTTCCTGGTGCAGGGCGGCCTCTCGCACGCGCGGTACATCTCCAGTTTTGTTCCGCTCGACGCGATCACGATCGACAGCCGCGTGCAGAACGTCCCCGACTGGGACGGTTCCGCATCACTCGCCTACCGCCAACCGCTGCAGAACGGCATGGCGGGCTTTGCACGCATCGACTATGTCTACATGGGCTCGCGTATCGACACCACCGCCCAGCCCAACTACATCTCAAGCTATGACCTCATCAACCTGCGCTTCGGCCTCGAAGCGGCACAGTGGGCGGCGAGCCTGTTCGTGAATAACGTCACCAACAAGACCGCACTCCTCACAAATGCGCCGGCCATTAACGTCAACGTCGGAACTTTCAACCGCGTCACCATGGCGCAGCCGCTTACCTTCGGGATCGATCTGTCGTATCGGTTTGGAGCGAAGTAAGAAGCGAAGAAAAACCGGTAGCGCCGCGGCCCTCTCGGCCGCGGCGCTTTTTTCGGCAGGCCCTCAGATCCGGAAGCGCTCCTTGAGCTCCCCGGCCATGCGCCGACTCACCTGCAGCGGCGCCTCCGTCCCGCGCAACCGCACGAAGTATTGGCCCTCGGCGTTGCGCTCGATGCGTTCGAGGTATTTCACGCCGACCAGCGCGTTGCGGTGGATGCGCACGAACGTCGCGCCGAACTCCTCTTCGAGGAGCTTGAGCGAGTCCTCGATGAGATCCTCACCCTGCAGGTGACGCACGGTCGTGTACTTCTGGTCGGCGAGGAAGTAGAGCACCTCCTCGAGCGGAATCAGCTTAAGTCCCTCGCGGCTGCGCGCGGCGATGTGGGTGCGACGCGCATCGTCGGCGGCCGCGAGCTTCTGCAGCTGGGCGCGCGTCAGGCGCCCGGCGCGCTCGAGCGCGCGCGCGAGCAGCTCCTGGCGCACGGGCTTGAGCAGGTAACCCACCGCGTGCGCCTCAAAGGCCTCGACCGCATACTGGTCGTAGGCGGTCGTGAAGATGATCGCCGGGGGCTCCTCGAGCACATTCAGATGACGTGCCGCCTCGAGCCCATCCATGCTCGGCATGCGCACGTCGAGCAGCACGATGTCGGGCACCAGGTCATGGGTCGCGCCGAGTGCCTCCTGGCCGTTTGCCGCCTCACCGACTACCTCGAAGCCGGCGATCTCATCGAGCAAGCTCCGCAGCCGCGAGCGCGCCGGTGGCTCGTCGTCGACGATCAGCACCTTGAGTTTTCTGCCCTCGGCCATGCCTGCCCTCAGGCCGCCGGCTGCGCGCTGAGCGGCACGGCGGGACGCTCGATGAGCGGGAAGCGCAGCGTGACGATGAATTCGCCATCGAAACGTCCCGACTTGATGAGTGCGCGCTCGCCATAGAGGAGGCTCAGCCGCTCGCGGATGTTGGCGAGCGCGAGGCGGTTCCCCTCACGCTCGGCGCCCGTCGCCGGTTCAAGCGGATTGCGCACCACGATCGTTACGAGCCCCGCGCTCACCTCGCCCGAGATGGTCACCGTGCCGCCCTCCGCACGCGGCTCGATACCATGATAGATCGCGTTCTCGAGCAGCGGCTGGATCATGAGACCCGGGACGAGCGCATCCGCCGGAAGCGCATCGGTCTTCCACTCGACCCGCAGCCGTGACCCGAGGCGCAGCTGCTCCATGCGCTGGTAGGTGCGCGCCACTTCGAGCTCCTCGGCGAGGGTGATCGTGTCGCGCTTCTCGCTCAGGCTCGCGCGGAAGAGATCGGCGAGATCCTGCACGGCCTCCTCGGCGCGCGGGGGATTGCTCCTTGTGAGCGCGGCAATCGTGTTCATGCTGTTGAAGAGGAAGTGTGGACGGATGCGCGCCTGCAGCGCGTGCACGCGGGCGGCGGCGCGCAGCTCGACGCTGCGTCGCCACTCGTGCGCGACGTAGAAATACCGCAGCGCAAATCCGGTCACGACGAGTGTGATCGCGAGGTTGCGCACGATGAAGCTCCAGAGCGAGGCAGGGAAGAGCGTCTCGCCGCCCGTGTCGATCACCATGTGGCTGTGACCGAAGAGATAAGCGCACGCCGAGACCGCGGCCACCACCGAGACGATGAGCACGAACACGGCGCTCGTCGCTGCAGGGGCCGAGAGGCGCGCGAGCGGCCGGCGCATCACGCAAAGGAGCGCAGCCCCGGCGAGCCCGATCCAAAGAAGAAAGAGCGAGGTGCGCACGAGATCCGTCCAGAAGTCCACGGCGCTCTCGCGTGCCAGCGAGAGCACGAACGCGGTGAGCTCGCAGATCAGCACGATGGCGAGCGTCGCGCGTGAGGTACAGAAGTCGGGAAGATAGAAGGCCCGCTCGGCGTCCTCGGTCTTCATCGTTCGCCGCGCGCGGGCGCGCGCATGATGTTGGTACGCTCGAAGAGCTCGGCCTTGAGCCGGTAGTCCGCCGAGATATCCTCATCGCCGTAACCGCGCGCCACGAGCTCCGCGTACTCCCCAAGCATGCGCTCGACCACCGGCAGCGCCACGCCGAGGCGCGCCGCCATCTCGCGGCAGATGAGCAGATCCTTCTCGTGGAGCCGTACGCGAAAGCCGGGTGGATAGCTGCCGCGAACCATGTTCGGCGCGCGATGCACGAAGTACCAGCTCGAGCCCGCGCCCTTGCCGAGCGTCTCGATCAGCCGCTCGAGCGGCAGGCCCTGCGCGTGCGCGAACGCCATCGCTTCGGCGACCGTCTCGATGATGCCGGCACACATGATTTGGTTCGTGGCCTTGGCGGCCTGCCCGCTGCCGCTTGGGCCGAAGTAACTGATCGTGCGGCCGAGCGCCTGCAGGATCGGCTTCGCGCGCTCGAATGCTGCCTCCGAGCCTCCCACCATGATCGCGAGCGTGCCATCGCGTGCGCCCTCGACACCGCCGCTCACCGGGCAGTCGAGAAACTCCACCGCGTGTGGTGCGAGGATCTCTGCCGCCTTGCGTGCGCTCTCCCCGCTGATCGTCGAGCAATCGAGCACGAGCGCGCCGGATTTGAGTGCTGGGGCTGCGGCGCGCACCACCTCGAGCACGTCCTGATCGGCGGAAACACACGACACGAGCGCATCGACGCCGCCCGCAAGCTCGGCCACGGTCGCAGGGGAGGCAACCTTGAGCTCCGAGCCGAGAGCGCGAGCCTTCTCGGTGGTGCGATTCCAGACGGATACAAGAAGTCCGGCGCGGTGGAGGTTCCTCGCCATGCCGACGCCCATGGCGCCGAGTCCGACAAAGCCTACGCGCATCTGTTGCTCGTGTAGTCCGCGGCCGCTTGGGCCACCGCGTTCACTATAGTAGCTCGACGATAGGGGCGGAAAGCGCCCGCTGCGCGCTCCCTGATGGAAGCTCGAAACTTAGGGTTGCTTGACCGGCTGCGGCTGCGGGCTGAGTGCCTGCGGCTGCGGGTTGAGTGGCTGCGGCTGAGGACTCAGTGCCTGGTTGGGTACAAACTCCGGAACGCTCCCGCAGCGGCTCTGGACGTCCTTGCGGGCCTGCTCGCGGTACGACTCGGCGTCAGCATCGGAGAGATATTCGCGTTCGCCGTCGGATCCGTCCTTGTAGATGCGCCGCGATTGGATCGCCTTGTTGTAGCGATCCTTGGCCGCCTCGCACTGCGCGGCCTGCGTGCGCGCGACATCCGTCGCCGTGGCCCGTGCGTTGGCCTGGTCGGTGAGCTCCTTGTCGATGCTGCGGCTCGTGGCCGTGAGGGACTTCTGATCGCCCGTGACAACGTTCGGGTTACTCGGGTGGGGCTTGCCGGTCTTGATGATCTCGGAGCCCGGGACCCACTGATCGCTGTAATGGGTCACGCCGCTCCCGTCCACCCAGCGATAGACGTCAGCCCAGGTGACGGTGGTGAATCCGCCGCCAAGCACAATCATCGCTATCAGGACTCTTCGCAGCATTTAGAGGGCCTCCGCGGCCGGCAGTATGGCCGCTTGGCGGGCGGGCGACCCTTGAACTCCGTCACACCCGCCCCCGCCTGCCACCTGCCAGAGGGCCACACCATACAAATAAGTGACCGGTGTCCGCCAGTCGCGACCGCCCGTATCGGCCTGGCTAACCCCCGCAGGACGAGTGAAGCTCAGAGGTCGTAGGCCCGCTCGCCGTGAGAGGTAATGTCGAGCCCCTCGCGCTCCTCTTCTTCCGGCACACGCAGACCTACGAGCCGCTTGACCAGCCAGAAGCCAATAAAGGCGACGACAGCGGTCCAGGCGAAGACGAGACAGACCGCCTTGAGCTGGGCGAGGAACTGGAGGCCGACGCCCGGATAGCCGCTGGCCCCCGTCACGTAGTCGGCCGTGGAGCCTGGGCCCCCGAGAAAGGGCGCGTTGAAGATACCGGTCATGAGGGCACCGAACACCCCGCCCACCGCGTGTATCCCGAACACATCGAGTGAATCGTCGGCCTTGATGAGCCGCTTGAGGCCGGTGACTCCCCAAAGGCACACCACCCCGACGCCGATGCCGATCGCGAATGCGCCGGGGATTCCGACGTTGCCCGCCGCAGGCGTGATGGCCACGAGTCCGGCGACCGCACCCGAGGCGGCACCGAGCATCGAGGGCTTACCCTTGAGCAGCCACTCGGCGAACATCCAGGAGAGGACCGCACAGGCGGTGGCGAGATAGGTGTTGATGAAGGCGAGCGCGGCGGAACCGTTCGCCTCGAGCGCCGAACCCGCGTTGAATCCGAACCATCCGAACCAAAGAAGCGAGGCACCGATCATCGTCATGGTGAGGCTGTGCGGCGCCATCGGCTCCCTGCCAAGGCCGATGCGCTTACCGAGTACGAAAGCGCCAACGAGCCCCGCGACGCCCGCGTTGATATGCACAACGGTGCCGCCGGCGAAATCCAGTGCACCCCACTGCCAGATGAGGCCACCGGTCGCGGACACGGCCGCAACTTTTTCGGGCGCGGTGAAGGCGTCGGGTCCGGGCCAGTACCAGACCATGTGCGCGATCGGGCAATAGCTCAGGGTGAACCAGATGACGAGGAACAGAAGCACCGCGGAGAACTTGATGCGCTCGACGACGGCCCCGAGGATCAGGCAGCAGGTGATGGCGGCGAAAGTGGCCTGGAACGCGACGTAGACGAGTTCGTAGAGCGGGGTGCGCTTACTGAAGGAGCCCACGAGCGAGTAACTGCCGCTCTGTGGATCGAAAGTCCCCCGCAGGAAGAGCCGGCTCAGCCCGCCGATGACGGCGTTGCCTTCGGTGAAGGCGAGCGAGTATCCGTAAACGCACCAGAGCACCGTGATGAGCGAGAAGCCGACAAACACCTGCATGAGCACCGACAACATGTTCTTGGTGCGCACGAGTCCGCCATAAAAGAGCGCGAGCGCGGGCACCGACATGAGGAGCACCAAGGCGGTCGCCGTGAGCATCCAGGCCGTATCGCCCTTGTTAGGTACCAAGGGCGCGTCCGCTGCCGAACTGAGGACCGGCGCGAGCGTCGCGAGCCCCGCGATGAGGAGGCCGACAAGTCGCGTAGTTCTGGGACGGGTGGGCATGATCTCTCCCCGGGCGATTCTTTGCAGAGATTCTCGGAATTGACTGCGCACGGGCCTCCCCGCGCGTAAGCTGACTGAGCGCGCCCAAAAAGGTGCAGATTCCGTGCCATCGCAACTTTCAATGCATTTTCCGGATCTTGAGCGAGAATCAATCCCGGGTCTGCACCGTTTTGGAGCCGCCGGGTTGGCCGTTGCCTCGTTTTGGGGCAGGAGAGAAGAAGATCATGGAACCATTCCGCATCGATGAGATCGCCCGCAAGCTCCTCGAACGGGTGCCGCCGGCGTTTCGCAGTATGCAGAAGGATCTCGAGAGCAATTTCCGCGCAGTACTGCGCGAGGGTTTGAGCAAACTCGATCTCGTCAGCCGCGACGAGTTCGACGCCCAGGCGCGCGTGCTCGAGCGCACGCGTGCGCGTCTTGAAGCACTCGAGGCACGCTTGGCGGCGCTTGAGACGCAGCCCGATGGAGCGGGCAGCAAGCGGACGCGCTGAGCCGCGCGGTACGCCGGCGGGGCTATTTCGCCAGGCTCACCATGTAGTCGACGGCCTGTCGGATGAGATCGTCCGGCGCATCCGTGCGCCCGCCCTTTGGCGGCATGAGGCCGGCGCTTCCCTGATAACCCTTGAGCGCGTGCTCGTAGAGGGTCGGCTTGCCCTCGGCGATGCGCGGGCCCCACGCGGCTTTGTCGCCGGCCTTCGGGGCGCCGCCGATGCCTTGCCCGTGGCAGGCGCTGCAGGTCTGGTCGTAGAGTTCCTTGCCGTTCTTCGGCAGTGCCGCAACGCTCGCGCTGCCCGCGCTCTCGGCGCCAGCGGACTTGATGGCGAGTGCCGTGTTGTCCTTGCCAGCGACCGCCTCCTGCGAGGGCAGTTCAACCCGGTTATGGACATTCTTGCTGTAGTCGGCCTCGCTATAGACCTGAAGGTCCTGCGTCTTGCTCGCAACGACACGAGCGAGCGCAAAGAGGCACACCGTGATCACCACGAGGAGCGCGATCACGACGCTGAAGACGTTGATGAAATGGGTGTCCTGCTTGCTCACGATGTCGCCCGCTACGGATGCGCCGATTTGGCCGCGCAGTATAGCCGTCCGGCTTCCGCGCACGTAAATAGACGCCCTCGGAGCCCGACGCGTATCATCGCCAGCCCGCCAACGCGCCCGTAGCTCAGATGGATAGAGTGGCAGCCTCCGAAGCTGCAGGTCGTGGGTTCGAATCCCGCCGGGCGCGCCAAATTTGCTGCGGCGCCGAGAGCGGGGCGGGGCGTCCGCGCTGTTGAGATCCGCCAATGCGGCGGCTCGCCTCGCGCGTACGACAGTGCGAATTCGTGCTGCGTAGTGCGCCTCGGTCAGAGCGCGAGAATGCCATGGCGCGCCAACTCCGCCGCGCCGGCCAAAAATCCTGCCTAAAACGCGCGCTCAGCGCCGCTCAGGTTTCTCGCCGCTCCCCTGCGCCTCGTCCTCCGTCTTCAGCCACGCCGTGAGCAGCGCCCAGGCGACCGCGAGGATGATCGGCCCGACGAACAGGCCGCTGATTCCGTAGGCGATCGTGCCGCCGATGACGCCGATGAAAATGACCGCTGTGGGCGTCGTGAGCCCGCGCGCCATGACGAGGGGCTTGGCGATATTGTCGAGGAGGCTCACGGGGATCATGTAGAGCGTGAAGAGCAGCGCCTTCGCGGTCGGCATGCTGGTCCAGCTCCAGATGATGACTGGAATGAGAAGCACGGACGGACCGATCTGCACGAGCCCGAGGAAGAGCGCGATGACGGTCAGGAGCGCAGCGCCCGGTACGCCGGCTACCTTGAACCCCAGTCCCGCAAGCAACGCTTGAGTGAGAGCGACGCCGACGACGCCGCGGGCGACGTTTTGGATGATGTTGCCGGTGAGTTTCAATATCTCGTCGCTGCGCTCGCCAAGGATGTGGCGCAGCAGCGCCCGCAGCGACTCGACCATGCGTGGACCTGGGGAGTAGAGAAATCCTGCGATGATGATCGCAGCGATCAGCTGCAGCAGGCCCGAGGTGATCGTGCCGACGGTGCTGAGGAGCTTGCCGCCGAGGGGTTTGAGCTTCGGTGCGAACTGCTTGAGCATCGCCTTGGTGTCGGTCGCAGCCTCAGTCCAAGTCGCGTACGCCTGCTCGCCGATCACTGGCCAATGCTTCACGGATTCCGCAGGCAGAGGAATCGACACCGTATTCGCATCAAAGTCGTTCGCCAGATACTCGATGCCGCCGATCGCGCCGAAGCCAAGCCAGGTCACCGGTCCAAGCACGATCAGGAGGCAGGCGATCGTGATGAGCGCGGCGGCGAGCGTGCGACGGCGGAGCCGGCGGGCGAGCCAGCCGAAAAGCGGATAGAGGATGACGGTCAGGACGGCGCTCCAGAGCGCGATCGTCAAAAAAGGACCGATCACCTGCAACGACCAATAAAGGAGAAGAAGCAGCAATCCGATGCGGATCACCGTCTCGACGATGGAAGAGTCGGACATTCGCTCTTTTTTATCTGCCATCACTCGCGCTCCTCAGCCACGGATTGCGATTTCAGGCCTAACATGGAACGACGTCGGTAAACACAAATCCCTCGCGCTCGATCGTGTCGCCGATCGTCACCGGGATCGGGGCGCGCAGCATCGGCCCCGCGGTGATCACCGTGTGAAACTCGCCGTTCTCGCCGCAGGGGTCGACGGATGCGGGCAGCTCGCTCAGGAGCGTCCCGTCGAAGCGCCGCCCGGCAAAACGCCGCGCGAGCCGCCGTGGGTCGAGGCAGGCGATGTAAGCAATGAGACCGCCCGCGATCATGCTGTCGGCCAGCGCCCGCGTGTCGCGCTTCCAGAGCGGAAAAAGCCCCTCCATTCCGAGTGCGGCCAGCTGCTCCTCGCGGTAGGCGCGGATATCTTCGAGAAAGAGATCCCCGAAGACGATGTGCCGGACGCCCTGACGCTTGATCTCGGCGCACGCATCCGCCATCCGGCTCTCGTAGAGCGCATTCGGACAGGGATGTGGCAGCGGCACCTTGACGCAGGGAAGATCGAGCGCTGCGATCTGCCGATCGAGGAGCGCACTGCGCACGCCGTGCATCGCCACGCGATCGTACTCCTCGTTGATCGTCGTCAACACGCCAACGATCTCGGCAAGACCCAGCCGCCTCGCTTCGTGAAGCGCGAAGGCGCTATCCTTGCCCGAGCTCCAGGAGACGTAAGCCCGCGGTGGCGACATGCGCTAGAGCCAACCCTTCGGCCGAAAGTGGAAATGGGGCACGAGCGCCGAGACTAGCATCATCGCGAGCGCGGCCCAGACGCCCCACGATTCGTGCAGGAGCGTGCGGCAGGCGAGCACCGCGACGAGCGGGTGTGTTATCAGTGCCGGTGTTCGCTGGCGGCGAGATCGTTGATGACCGCGATCAACTTATCCTCGCTCCCCTCGGCCTTGCCGTCCCCTGCCTTGGTGAGGTCGGTCCAGTATTTGCCGTTCACCGCCATGAACGGTACCCCGCTTACCCGATAGCGTTGCGTCAGCTCCTCGGCGCGCTGCAGGTTCGCATTCACCGAGAAGGAGTTGTAGGCCTTCGCGAAGTCATCGGCGCTCACGCCGTTTTGAGTGGCGAAGTTCTGCTGTAGGCGGAGGGATTCGTCGTCGCTTTGACCGGCAAGGGGCATCTGCTGCGTGTGCATGACCTCCATCGCCTTGTCGACAAGATCATCGCGTCCGAGCGCTTCAAGCGTGTAGAAGAGCCGCGCATGAGCGCGACGCATCGGGTCATCCCACATGACCGGCACACGCGTGAACTCGATGTACGAGGGTTTGGTCTTCTTCCAGGCCCGCAGGTACGGCTCGAGCCCATAGCAATGCGGACAGGCGAGCCAGAAAATCTCGAGCACCTCTACTTTTCCGGGTGCAACGTTGGTCGGCTGCGCGGGCACGAGTGGCTGGTAATTGACCCCCGCCTGCCACTTGCCGCCCGGAAGCTGCGCGGCCGGCGGGAGCGCCGCGATCTTCTCGAGCGAGGCATCGCTGCGCTCGGCATGCTCGCCCCCGCCATCAGCCGATTCCTGCGAGGCCTTCGCCTGCTCGGTTTCGGTTTGCTTGGCGGACGGCGCCGCATTCGCCGCGGGCGCCGCCGGGGCCGGCTCTGGGCTCGAAGCGGGAGGTGAAGGTGGCGGCGCGGGCGGTTCTTTGGCGCAGGCACACAGGCAAAGGAGTGCCGCCAGGGCTAGGGAGCGGATCATGTGACTCCTTGGAATCAGCGCATACCCTGCACGTAGGACGCTACGTCGCGGATTTCTTCGGGAGTGAGGCGCTTGGCGAGCGTAAACATCATCGCGCCGTTACGGCTCGCCTGTGCGGGATTTGTGGCGCTGTAGCGCTTGCCGGTTGCGTAATCATTGAGCTGCTTGACGACATAGACCGACTGCTGGGCGCGAAGTGCCGGATAACCGGCGGCGAGATTGCCAAGCCCGACAGGTCCGTGGCACGCGCTGCAGGCGGGCACCTCGTGCGCTCGATCCCCATTGAGATAGAGAGCCTCGCCGCTCTGCCAGTACGAGGGATCGGCTTCGAGCCCCGAAGGGGTCTGGGTCTCGTAGTAGACCGAGATGTCATCGATGTCCTGATCGCTGAGCGTACTTGCGAGCGGCATCATCACCGGGTTCGGACGGGCACCGGAGCGGAAGAGTCGCAGCTGCTCGGCGAGGTAAACCGCGTTCTGCCCGGCGAGCCGCGGCCATTCCGGATTCGTGCTGTTGCCATTCGGCCCGTGACAAGGCAGACAGGTCGCGCTCTTGGTGGCCCCATCCGCGGCCTTACCGTGCGTAAAGGGCGAGTCCGGCGTCGCCGGGGTTGCGGCGACTGGCGCAGCGGCGGCAGCAACGGGAGCGGCCGACCCCGTCTGCGCGGTGGCGAGCGCCGGAGCGAGCGCGTACACGATCGCTAACGCGACAGCCCGGCCTATCCAGCCCACAAGAATCTGCGGCATTGTTTGCTTTCCGGTTTGGTCCCGCGCTGTGGGGCGCCGAATTGTACACTAGAGCAGTGGCCGCGCTTTGGAAGGCCCGGACATGAGCCGTTTCAGCGAGGCGCGGTTTCTGACGAGCGCGGCTGCGCCCGCGCAGTTTCCGGCGGATGTCGGTGCTGAGGTTGCCTTTGTCGGCCGTTCGAACGCCGGCAAGTCGAGCGCCATCAACGCGATCGCGGGGCGACGCAATCTGGCGCGCACCAGCAAGACGCCGGGCCGCACGCGACTGGTGAATTTCTTCGAGCTCGCCCCCGCTCGCCGCCTGATCGATCTTCCCGGCTACGGCTTCGCGCGCGCGAGCGCCGCGGAGCGGCGCGCGTGGGTGCCGCTCATCGAGGCGCTACGCGAGCGCACATCACTGCGTGGGCTGTTCGTGATCGTCGATGCGCGTCGCGGTCTCACCGACGGGGATCTAGAGCTCCTCGCGTGGATGCCGCCCGAGCATCGGGCACACGTACTGCTTGCCAAGGCCGACAAGCTCAGCCGCACCGAAGGTGGGAGAGCGCTTGAGGCTGCCACCTCCGCGCTCGGGGGCCGGGCCACGGCGCAGCTCTTCTCGGCGCGAAGCGGCAGCGGCGTGCGAGAGGCCCAGGACACGATCGTGGGATGGCTCGGCGGGCAATAAAAAACCCCGGCGGTTGTCTTAGAACCGCCGGGGCAGACTAACCCGGCACAGGTCTCGTGAACCGGGTCTACCCGCTCAGGGAGGGAAGCGGGGAGTGCATTGCACTCACGAAATTAGAGCGCGGGGATCGGAACAAGTTCAAATAAAAAATTCTTTAGACATCATTAGTTTGAGTAACAGCTTGTATCATCCTCGCCACACACTGATTAGCCCACGGTCAATGCGCTTCATCCCAGTTCGGGCCCGAGCCCAGGTCCGCGCGCAGCGGCACACTCAGTGAGGCGGCGTTCACCATGCGCTCACGAACGATCGTGCCCACCTCTTCAACGGCGTCGGCTCGCACCTCGAGCACGAGCTCATCGTGCACCTGCATGATGAGTTGAGCCGGTGCGTCCTTCTTCGCACACCAGGCATCGACCGCAATCATGGCGCGCTTGATGATGTCCGCTGCCGTGCCCTGCATCGGTGCATTGATGGCGCTGCGCTCGGCGTACTGGCGCAGCTGCACGTTGCCCGAACGGATATCGGGCAGGTAGAGCCGTCGGCCGAAGACCGTCTCCACATAGCCTCTTTCCCGCGCGAGCGCGCGCGTCTCGTCCATGAAGCGCTTAACACCCGGATAGCGGCGGAAGTAGCGCTCGACGTACTGCGAGGCGGCGGCACGCTCGATGCCGAGCTGCCGCGCCAGTCCGAAGGGCGACATGCCGTAGATGAGGCCGAAATTGATCACCTTGGCGGTGCGCCGTTGGTCGGCTGTGACCTCGCCGACGACCGTCCCGAACACCTCGGCGGCCGTCGCCTCGTGCACGTCGCGATCCTCGGCAAAGGCGGCGCGCAGACTCTCATCGCCCGAGAGGTGCGCCATGATGCGCAGCTCGATCTGCGAATAGTCGGCGGCGAGCAGCACCCAGCCTGGAGGGGCGATGAACGCTTGTCGTATGCGGCGCCCTTCGGGGCGGCGGATGGGAATGTTCTGCAGGTTCGGATCGTTTGAGGACAGCCGTCCGGTCGCGGCGACCGCCTGTGCGTAGGAAGTATGGATGCGGCCGGTCCGCTCGTTGACGAGTTCGGGGAGCTTGTCGGTGTAGGTGGACTTGAGTTTGGCGAGTGCGCGGTATTCGAGCACGATGCGCGGCAGCGCGAAGCCGCTCTCGGCGAGCCTCTCGAGCTCACCCTCATCGGTCGAGGGCTGCCCGGTGGGCGTGCGGCGTCCTGGCGGCAACTGCAGTCGCTCGTAGAGGATCTGCTGCAGCTGGCGGGGAGAGTCGATGTTGAATTCGTGCCCGGCCTCGCGGTGCGCCTGCTGCAGTAGCCCCTGGAGCTCGCGGGAGAATTCGCGGCTGAGGCCCCGCAGCTGCTCGCGATCGATGAGTACGCCGCGATGCTCCATGCCGAAGAGCACGGGCACGAGCGGCTGCTCGCACTCCTCGTAGAGCCGCGCAAGTGCCGGCACACTCTCGAGCTGCGGCCAGAGCCTGCGGTGCAGCTGCAGCGCGACATCGGCATCCTCAGCGGCGTACTCGCTCGCGCGCTCAACCGGCACCTGATCGAAGGAAAGCTGTTTCGCGCCCTTGCCGGCGACGTCCTCGTAGGTGAGGGTGCGCAGGCCGAGGTAGCGCCGTGCATCCGAGTCGAGGTCGTGATTCGTGGCGACGCTGTTCCAGACATAGGACTCGAGCATCGAATCAAAGCGCATGCCACGCAGTGCGATGCCGGCGTTCGCGAGCACGTGGGCGTCGTACTTGAGGTTGTGCCCGATCTTGCCGCGCGCGGGATCCTCGAGGATGGGGCTGAGAGCGGCGAGCACCCGCGTGCGGTCGAGTTGCTCGGGAGCGCCCGGATAGAGGTGACCGATCGGCACGTAGGCGGCGCTCCCCGGTTCGATGCAGAAAGAGACGCCGACGATCTCCGCGCGCATGTAATCGAGGCTCGTGGTTTCGGTGTCGAAGGCGAAGAGCTCGACGCCGCGCAGGGCCGCGAGCCAGCGCTCGAGGTCCTCCCATCGGGTGATGGTCTCGTAGCGTCGCTCGGGCGGCGCGGCGGGTGGCGTCTCGGGGGGCTCGGCGAGTGGCGGCGGCCATGCCGCGGCAATCGTGCCGCTCTCCTCCACGGTGGCAGCCGCGCCGTCGAGCTGTCGCAGCAGCGTCCGCAGTTCGTACTGCTCGTAGAGCTCGCGCAGCTTGGCGCGATCGGGTGAGCCGGGGGTGAGTTCTTCAACCGACACGGGGAGGTCGAGGTCGGTTCTGATGGTCGCGAGCCTGCGGGAGAGCTCGAGAGTTGAGAGCCCGGCGCGCAGATTTTCGCCCACCTTGCCGGGGATCTCGCCGGCGTGCGCGATTATTCCGTCGAGGCTGCCGTATTGTGTCAGTAGTTTTGCGGCTGTCTTCGGACCCACCTTCTCGATTCCCGGGATGTTGTCGATGCTGTCACCGATCAGCGCCAGGTAATCGACGATCTGCTCCGGGTAGACATCGAACTTGAGCTTGACACCCTCGCGGTTGAGGCGACTGTCGTTCATCGTGTTGATGAGGGAGATGGAGTCGTTCACCAGCTGCGCCATGTCCTTGTCACCGGTCGAGATCAGCACCCGTTGGCCCTCGCGGGCCGCGCGACAGGCGAGCGTGCCGATCACGTCGTCCGCCTCCACTCCGGGCTCGCGCAGGATCGGCAGCCCCTGTGCCCTGATGATGGCGAGGAGCGGCGGAATCTGACTGCGCAGTTCGTCGGGCATGCCCGGGCGCTGCGCCTTGTATTCGGCAAACAACTCATCGCGGAAGGTTCGACCCGGTGCGTCGAACACCACGGCGATCTGCCGCGGTTGGAAGTCCTTGATGAGCTTGTTGAGCATGTTGACGACTACGAGGACGGCACCGGTCGGCTCGCCGCGCGAAGTCGAGAGCCTCGCGACCGCCGGCGCTGCGTGAAACGCCCGGTAAACATAAGAGGAGGCGTCGACGAGAACTAGGTCCGGAGCGGGCGTCATGAAGCGTGAAACCTCGGGAAGAGTTCGAGTATAACGGACCGCCTTCGGTCACAGTCCGGCGCGCCCGGTCAACCCGCGCCGCGCTCGCGCGCTCTTTCGGACAGTTGCGTCAAGGACCTACGCTGCATGCGCGAACCTATCGCCTCCGCCATCGCCGCCAATCGTTTCGGACTTGGCGCGCGCCCCGGTGAGCTCGCGGCGATCGGCGATCATGGCCCGGACTGGCTGCGGGTTGAGCTCGAGGGCTCACCGCCCATGCCGGATGCGACAGGGCTGCGCTCATCGAGCGAGATCCTCGCGCAGGCGCTCGCATTGCGGCGCGAGATTCAGGCCGCCAAAAAATCGGGCGATGAGACCCCGCAGCAGAAGCTGCCGCAGTTGCTGCGGCCGATCTACCTGAGCGAGGTGAGCGCGCGCTTTCGTTACGCGGTGAGCAGCGACCGGCCCTTCAGCGAGCGGCTCGCGCAGTTCTGGAGCAATCACTTCGCGGTGTCGATCGACAAGCAGTTTCTCGCCGGACTCGCCGGCAGCTTCGAGCGCGAAGCGATCCGACCGCACGTACTCGGCAACTTCACCGACATGGTGCTCGCGGTCGAGACGCACCCGGCGATGCTGCTCTACCTCGACAACTATCTTTCGGTCGGCCCGAACTCCCAGGCCGCGCAGCGCTTAGCGCGCCGCGGCGGCGAGCGCAGGATCGGCATCAACGAGAACCTTGCACGCGAGATCCTCGAGCTGCACACCCTCGGGGTCGGCGGCGGCTACACCCAGAGCGATGTCACGACATTTGCAGAGGTCATCACCGGCTGGTCGATCGGGGGCCAAGGCGGCGGGCCCTTCAGAGGCGGCGAGCCCGGAAAGTTCCTGTTCCGTTCGGAACTGCACCAACCGGGGGCCAAGGTCGTGCTCGGTACGCGTTATGCCGATAACGGCTTCGAGCAGGGGGTCGCGGTGCTGCGCGATCTGGCGCGCCAGGGAGCGACCGCGCGCTTTATCGCCGCGAAGCTCGCGCGCCATTTCATTGCCGACGAACCCCCTCCCAAGGCGGTTGAGCGGATCGCGAGCGCATACATCGCGAGCAACGGCAACCTGCCGACGGTCTATCGGGCGCTGATCGATGCGCGGGAGGCCTGGGAGCAGCCCTTTGCAAAGTACAAGACACCGTCCGATTTCATCGTCTCCGCTTTCCGCGGGCTCTCGCTGCCGCCCGACAGCAGCCGCGGTCCACTCGCCGCGTACGAGCTTCTCGGACAGCGAACCTGGTCGCCGGGCTCCCCCGCCGGCTGGCCCGATCGCAGCGCCGACTGGGACGGCGCGTCCGCGCTCATGAAGCGCATCGAATGGGCGGAAGCCGTCGGCCAGCGCCTCGGCTCCGAGCGCGATGCGGCGAAGGTTGCACCCGAGCTCCTCGGCGCGAACCTGAGCGACACCACCCGCGCGGCGCTCGCACACGCCGCGAGTCCCGCACAAGCCGTCACGCTGCTTCTCGCTGCGCCGGAATTCATGCGGCGCTAAAGCCCCTCATGGAGAAAGTCATGTCACGCATGCAAAGACGCGAGTTTCTCAGCCTCGGCGCGGCGACGCTCGCGGGCGGTGTACTGCTGCGCTCGCCTCTCGCACTCGCGCGCGCCGACTCCGGCAAGGGTCGCTTCGTGCTCGTCATCATGCGCGGGGCGCTCGATGGGCTCGCCGCCGTGCCGCCCTACGGCGATGGCAGCTACGCAGCGCTGCGCCGCGAGTTTGCGCTCCATGCCCCGGGCGGCGCGGGCGGTGTGCTGCCGCTCAATGGTTTCTTTGGCCTGCATCCCTCGCTTGGGTTTCTCGGGCAGAGCTACGCCGCGCACGAGCTCATCGTGTTTCACGCCGTGGCGAGCCCCTACCGCGAGCGCTCGCACTTCGATGGCCAGGATGTTCTCGAAAACGGTTCGGTGAAACCCCACGCGCTGCAAAGCGGCTGGCTCAATCGCGCGCTCGCGCAAACTCCCGCAGCCGCGCACCGCGAGTCGGGCGTGGCGCTCGGTCAGAACGTGCCGCTCGTCATGCGCGGGCCGGCGGCGGTCACCTCGTGGTCGCCCTCGAAACTCCCGCCCCTCGATGAGGACACGCTCGCGCGGTTGACCGATCTCTACGCGGGCGATCGGCTGCTCTCGGTGCGGCTCGCCGATGCGATGGCGGCGGATGCGATCGCGTCCGAGGACGGCATGGTCGGCGGGATGAGCGCCGCGCCGGGTGCACGCGAGCAGAGCGCAGTGCCTGCAAAAGATGCCGGCGCGCGCTATGGCGAGATCGTGCACGCGGCGGCCGGCTTTCTGCGCCAGGACGACGGACCGCGAGTCGCCGTGTTCGACACGAGCGGCTGGGACACGCATGCAAATGAAGGCGGAGCCGAAGGGCAGCTCGCCGGGCGTCTCGCGGCGCTCGACAAGGGACTCGCAACGCTCAAGCAGGAGCTCGGTCCCGCCTGGCGCGATACCGCGGTGCTCTTCATTACCGAGTTTGGCCGCACCGCCGCCATCAATGGCACGCGCGGCACCGACCACGGTACCGCGACGGTGGCGCTCCTCGTTGGCGGTGCAGTCGATGGGGGACGGGTGATCGCCGACTGGCCGGGACTTTCCCAGGGCGCTCTCTATCAGGGGCGCGACCTGCAGCCGACGCTCGATCTGCGCTGCGTTCTCAAGGGCCTGCTCGAAGAGCACCTCGCCGTGCCCTCGCGTGCGCTCGAGCAGAGCGTGTTTCCCGACAGCGCCGCGGCGAAACCCTTGCGGGGCCTCGTCCACACCTAGATGGGGCGAGGTTCTCGCCCACTCACTTCGACTGGGACTGCGAGTCCTGATCCTTATCGCCAGGCTTGGCGGGGGTTGGCGCCGTCGCCGGTGTCGTCGCGGAGGGTGATGTCGCAGCTGGGGTCGCGGGCGCCGCCGCTCCGCTGCTCGTTGGGGCCGGGGTGGTGACGACCGCGGCGTTCTTCGGCGGAAGGTAGAGCGGACCCTTGATCCCGCAGCCCCAGAGCAGGAGCGGTGCGACGATCGCGATGGACACGAGGCGCCTCATACGTACATCGGCCGTCGCTCGCGCAGTGCGAGCCAGCCCCGGATCACGCGATACGCGATCCAGATGCCAAGGCACCAGAGGCCGACGATAGCGAACCCGAAGCCGATGACGATCAGCATGAAGGGCGCGGAGGCCAGCACGATGACGACCGCCCAAAGCAGTGCGTACCAGAAGGTGCGGATCTGCCAGCGAAAGTGCGACTCGAGGAACGTGCCGCGGGTCGCCGAACGACGCGCGTAGTTCATGATCACGGCGACGATCGAGGGCAGGCCGCCGAGGAAGCTCAAGACGATCGTGTGAGCGGTAGTGATGCCGATGACGACCGCGAGCGCGTGCAGCGCGTAGATCACGTTCGTATAGGTGATGAGGGACTCATCG
>Ga0187777_10000904_pt1 | contig 19447 bp, 17 predicted proteins | sample 1015_Q2_SP5_10_M_FD_132416 | JGI IMG/M metagenome (GOLD analysis project Ga0187777, IMG submission 132416) | Tropical peat soil microbial communities from peatlands in Department of Meta, Colombia - 1015_Q2_SP5_10_MG | ecosystem: Environmental > Terrestrial > Soil > Wetlands > Peat | place... | reverse complement strand
GGATCCAGCGCGAACGCGCGGGCGAGATGTTGATCCCGATTCAGATCCTGAATCAGACGATGGACGCGGTAAGACGCGCTCTTCATGTGGGCCGGATAAACACGTCAGTCTGAAAGAACGCCGTGGTAATGCGCGAGAACTCCTTGGGCGCTTCCATCATGACCCAATGACCGCAGTGCGGAAGGATGAAACCCCAGGAATTCTCCAGCAGCTCGAGAAAACGATACGTTCGCGCGAGCACCGCAATCTTGTCGAGCTTGCCGCCAACCACGAGAGTGGGCACTTTGATCTTCGCCACCTCCTCATCGGCATAAGTGAGTCTGCCCGAGCGCATGGCGAGCAACGCCGCCTTGGCAGCAGGCTCGATGGCGAGCGCGAGCCGATATTCGAGCAGTTTTTCATCGATGGGATAGTGCGGCCCCGCGAGCGCTTTCATCAGGCGCCGCATGCCTTCCTTCGTGAAATCGAACGCCAGTGCCTTCTTCGCTTCCGGATCGGGATTGTCCACCGCAATTCCCGCAGAGCCCATGAGCACCATCTTGCGAACGAGGTCGGGTCTGCGCATCGCGACGCCCAACGTGGTGGCTCCTCCCATTGAATTGCCGACGATGTTGACTGCGCCAAGCTTGAGCGCCTCGATGAAGGCGATGACGTGTGCGTTGCGGTCTTCTTGCGTGTAAGCGAAACTCGCCGGATCGGGCTTGTCTGAGCGGCCAAAGCCCACCATGTCGAGGGCGATCACACGAAAGTGGGGCGCGTAGAGCGGTATGCAGTCCTTCCAGTTGCCCCACGAATCGGCGCCTGCACCGCCGCCATGAATCAGGACGAGCGCGACGCCAGCGCCAGCCTCCAAGTAGTGTGTGCGGATGCCGTTCGCATCCAAATATTTGCTGGCGAACGGCGCTGCAGTCTCAGCACTCATCGGCATGCACGGCTCCCGTCCCGATCACTATCTGCACCGCTAGACGATACTCAATACCATAATCGCTCTCAACGGAGAGTCATTCTCATCGACAGGTGCAGTCCCAAAGCACAAGTGGTTGATGCGTCGGGACTTGAGCACTAAGAAACGGCTGATTTCACGCGCCTTCTTCCTCCGTTGACTTTCGTGCCGGTATAAATACCATCGAATTGCACCGTCACGTTTACCCCACCCAAATGCGGTATCTCCATGTCCGGCGACACAGGCTTTGTTGATGAGGAATTGCTGAAGCGAGTTCCGCGGTGGAGGAACTATCTAGCTGCAAAACTTGGCTTCCGCAATCACTGGTACCCGATACGCTTCAGTCGCGAAGTCGCAGAAAATGTGGTCGTTCCTGTCAAGTTGTTGGGCGAAAACGTTCTGCTGAAACGCATCGATGGCAAGGTCTATGCTATCAAGGATCGCTGCATTCATCGCGGCGTGCGTTTGTCACGCAAGATCGAGTGCTACACGCGCGATACGATCACCTGTTGGTACCACGGGTTTACCTATAAATGGGACACGGGGACATTGTGCGATGTGATTGCGAGCCCCGACACGCCCATCATCGGCAAGCGCAAAGTGAAGAGCTACCCGGTAAGGGAAGCCAAGGGTCTGATTTTCGTATTTGTCGGCGATGAGGAGTATCCGGTACCCGATTTAAGTCTCGATGTGCCGCCCTGGCTGCTCGACGATGATATGTATTTGCAGGGATCCTCCTATCCCGTCAAGGCGAATTGGCGGCTCGGCTGCGAGAACGGGATAGATCCACTACACATATATATACATCGCGAATCTCGCCTGGTGCCCAATACCCAGCGTTCCATCCCTCTAGGGCATCGAGTCAATCCAAAAGGCGAAGACAACCGCGTCCTCGTTGAGGAGGCGGATGGGCCCAAAGGCGTCAGAAGTGGTGAGTTTCGTGAAGGTGCCGGATCGAGCTTCATTCCGCTCTATGAGGGCAAAGTCCAGGGGCAGGTCGTCGTCACCTCCACCAAAATGCACACCACCCCCGAAGAAGCGAAACTTAAGCGAACGACCGGCGATTTCATTTGCGTCCCGGGGGTACTGCGCGTCGACAATTTCCCGTATCACGGCTTATTTCAGTTCGAGTGGTACGTGCCGATCACGGAAGACTCACATCTTTACATCATCACCATCGGGAAGCGCTGTGCGAATGATCAGGAGCGTGCGGAGTATGACCATGCCTTCTGGCACCGCTGGAAGCCCGAATCACTCGAGGGTTTCAACAATGACGATATAACGGCGCGCGAGGCATTGCAGCCGTTCTACAGCAGCGATCGCAACTGGCTGGAAGAGACGTTGATCCGCGAAGACCAATCCGTCGTCAAGTGGCGTGAGGTTTGCCATCGTCATGCACGCGGGATTCAGCTTCCGAAGCACGTCGATCCCGCATGAGCAAGAAGATATGGCACCTGTGCAAGGCAGAGGAGATCTCACCCGGGACGGTGAAGCAGATCGAGCTCCACGACGCAAGTAGCGAAGCCTTTGCACTGTTCAATCTCGGTGGGGTTTTTCATCTAACCGAAGACACTTGCACTCACGGGTTTGCATCACTTTCGCAAGGCACGTTGGATGACCACATCATCATCTGTCCGCTGCACGGTGGGGCTTTTGATATCCTGACGGGGAAAGCATATGAAGCTCCGTGCACGCTCCCCATAAAGAAGTATCGGGTATGGCGCGAGGGTGAGGACGTAGTGAGTGATCTCTCCGTGATTGAACAGCCGGCCGAATGAAGTTGAGATCAATCGCGTTTCTGATTCGCTGAGTGCTAACGAACGAGACGGATACTCGCATGGCAAGAATTGTTCTTGGGGTTGGCTGTTCTCACAGTCCGATGCTCAACATGGAGCCGGACGCCTGGCTCGAGCGGGGTCGGCACGACCGCTTCAATCCCCTGTTGCGCGATGCTTCCGGAGCGGTGGTGACGTTCGAAACCCTGCTCGAGCGCACGCCGCAGTCGATGGCCGACGAGATTCGCGCCGAGAAGATCAAGGCGCGGCACGCTGCGAACCAGCGGGCGATTGCCACCGTCGAGGAGGCACTGCACGCTTCCGAGCCGGACGTGGTGGTCATGTTCGGCGATGACCACAAGGAAGTGTTCCATGACGACAACATGCCGCCGCTCGCCGTCTATCTCGGCAACACGCTCCCCTACGCGCCCTCGGGCATCATGAAATGGCCGTACGACCCGAGTCTCATGACGCCCCTGTGGTATCCGCAGGAGGAGAAGAGTTATCCCGTTGCGGTGGACCTCGGACTGCACATCGTCGAGGCCTTTATGGAAAACGGCTTCGATGTGACGACGAGCAAGTACTACAAACCCGGTCAGGCCATGAGTCACTCGTTCGGCTTCATCTACTGGCGGCTCATGGCTCGCACTGCTGCCGTTCCGACTGTGCCCATTCACCTGAATACATACTTCCCGCCGAACCAGCCGACGCCGGCACGCTGCTATGCCATAGGGCAGGCGGTGCGACAGGCGGTGGAGTCGTGGAAGGACGATGTGCGTGTGGCCGTGATCGGCACCGGCGGCCTCAGCCATTTTGTGGTCGATGAAGAACTCGACCACGAGTTCCTTGACGTGCTCGCTTCGAACGACCCGAACCGCATTGCGGGGTTGCCGCGCCGCCGGATGAACTCGGGCAACTCTGAGCTGCGCTGCTGGATTGCAATGGCAGGCACGGTCGCCGACAAGAAGATGGATCTCATCGACTACGTACCGTGTTATCGCACGATGGCCGGTACCGGCTGCGCGATGGCGTTTGCAACGTGGACCTGAAGTGTTCGGGTCGAAAAACCAGAGGCACGTAGATGTTTAGTTCGCAGGAAAATCAAGCGCTGACTCGGGTTGGCCCGGGAACGCCGATGGGACAGGTGCTCCGGCGCTTCTGGATTCCGTTTCTTCTCTCTGAAGAGCTGGCCACGCCCGATTGCGAACCGGTACGCGTAACTCTGCTCGGGGAAGAGCTCATTGCGTTTCGCGACACTGCCGGCCGCCTCGGGCTCCTGGACCGGCATTGTCCGCACCGCCGCGCTGATCTGTACTTCGGGCGAAACGAAGAATGCGGATTGCGTTGCGTCTATCACGGCTGGAAATTCGACGTAACCGGCCGCGTATTGGAGATGCCCGCCGAGCCCGAGAATACGCCGCTTCTCAAAGAGGTGCGGATCAAATCCTATCCCGTGCGCGAACAGGGCGGGGTGATCTGGGCCTACATGGGCGAGCCGGCACATGTGCCTGCGGAGCCGCCCTTTCTGGAATGGTCGCGTGTGTCGGACGCACAGCGTTACGTGACTAAGCGCCTGCAACAGACGAACTTCGCACAGGGAGTCGAAGGTGGAATCGATTCTAGCCACGTCTCGATTCTGCATAGCCGGCTGACACCTGACACCTCCAAGCCTTTCCGGGCCCGACAGATATCGATCAGTGACAAAGTGCCGTACCTGGCGATGGACACGGCGCCAAAGTTCTTCGTTCGCGACACCGACTATGGTTTCGTGATCGGCGCGCGCCGCAAAGCGAGCGACTCCGAATTCTACTGGCGCATCACACAATTCCTGCTGCCGTTTTACACGATGATCGCGCCGCGCGACGAAAAGGGACCCATCATGGGCCATGCATGGGTGCCTATCGACGACCGTAACTGCTGGAACTTCACCTTCACCTGGAACCCGTATCGAGCTCTGCAGAAGGAAGAGAGGGACGACAACGAGGTTCACATGCGCGTCATGGACGATGGCTCCTACCGACCGGTGCTCAATCGCGACAATAACTACGGTCTCGACCGGCAGGTTCAGCGCGAGCGCAGTTGTACTGGCATTCCAGGCATCGGTGCGCAAGACACTGCTATTCAGGAGAGCATGGGCGCCATCGTTGACCGCGAAAATGAGCACCTGGCCACAGGCGATACCGCAATCGTCGCCTTCCGGCGCCGTCTGCTGAAACTGGCAGCCGACTATGAGGGGGGCATCATGCCTTCGATGCCCCAACACCCCGAGTGGTACCAGGTGCGCTCGGCAGGCATCGTGCTCGCAAAAGGCGTGGACTTTCAGAAGGGCGCCGCAGAGCGCATGTTGGCCGCGATATAGGTCGATCGAACTCGACCGATCGGCTCAAAGGCGCTGTGGTGGACTAACTAGTAAGTCCATCCCGGCCTGGGTGAAGCGCGATCTTGCCGAGCACCTCGCCTCTTTCAAGCAATTTGTTTGCTTCTACCACCTGCTCGAGAGGCAGGATCACGCTGGCTTCTAACATCGGTCCGGTCCTGAACCACTCGTGCATCGCTGCAGTCGCCGCCGGGAAGTGCGGGGTGCTAAAGAAATCGTCGGCCGAGAAGGTCTTTAAACTGATGCACTTTGCGACCCGAAAGACGTCGAATGGCTTTTTTCCGGCCACATACCCGTAGGCCTGGATCTCGCCAAATGGGGCCACGACGTCAGCGTCTAACGCCAGGGTGTCTCCGCCGACTCCGTTAAAGATGTAACTGACTCCCCGACCCTCGGTGATCTCCCCAACCTTTCTAACGTAGTCTGTCGTCGTGACATTGATGATATGGGTGGCTCCAAGTTCCCGCAGATACGACTCTTCGCTGGCACGTCGACATGTCGCAATTACCGGGCACCCGTGCGCGCGGGCCAACTGCGTCAGCATCGACCCCATGCCGCCGCTTGCACCTTGGACCACTATCATCGCGCCCACCGGCACTTTGCTCGAACCGTGAAAAAGCAGATGTGCGAGGCGAAAATTGACGAGATACACGAGACCTTGGGCAAATGAGACGGTGCGCGGGAGGGCGATGATGTCGGCGGGCGGGATCTTGTAGCCGCTGGCGAGCACCTGCGGTTTGGTCGAGGCGAGCACGTATTCGGCGCAGCATCCCAACGACAGCACCAGCGCGATGACGCGATCGCCAGGCGTCCAGCCGGTCACGTTCGAGCCGACCGCTTCGACAAATCCGCCGGCTTCACGGCCCGGGAACCAGGGCGTGATTGTCTTGCTGTAATACGTGCCACGGCGGGCTTCGACGTCGCCGTAGATGAGGCCCGCCAACTCCACCTTGATCAGGATGTCGTCGGGTCCGACCTCGGGAATCGGGCGATCGACCACTTTGAGATTTTCGGCCGGTCCGACCTCGTCGAGTCTCACGGCACGCATGCTTTGCTTTCGACTCATACCGCTCTCCGCTCGGGCCATTCGGGACAATCAAGTACCGCTGGTTAGCCTGACGCTATCGAGAAACGCGAGCAGGCGCGCATTAAATGCCTCGTGCGCCTCAAAGTAGGCGGAGTGTCCCACGCCCGGAATCATTTCGAAGCGGGACTGCGGCACGGCTTCATGCATGACACGAATAAAGGATGGCGGGCAAATGACATCGAATTCGCCGACCACGAACAGGACCGGAACCCCCGTCGCCGCCAGCTTGTCCGGCGACCATCGTGGCGATTGTCCTTTGACGGTCCTCAAAGTTACGCTGTTGAAGCTTGCGATCTCCAAGTAGAGGAACGCGCGCTCGGGTTCCCTGTCGCGGATTGCGCGACCCAGTACGCGCTCGAGCTGTGACAGGTCGCGCGTTGCAGCGTTGGTTTTGGTGAGCGCCGTAGCATGCGGTTCCGCGAGCATCACACCAGCCAGCGAATCCGCATGAATCAGTGCCTGGACCCGATCCGGCCATCGACAGGTAAATGCGGCACAAGTGCCGCCCCCCATGGACTGGCCCAGCAGATAAACCTTCGGCAGTTTGAGCTCGTCCAAGAGACGAGCGAGATCGTCGAGATATCCAGACTGGCCGATTCCCTCGATGTCTTCCGAGTTCCCGAATGCACGGTGATCGAAAGTGACAGTCCGGTAGTGCCTGGCGAGTGCGGGGACCTGGTTGAACCAGCTTGCGTGGTTGCCGCCGACGCCGTGCGCCAGAACAATTGCCGGCCCTTCGCCGTGCTGTTCGTAGTAGAGCTTGCTCGCACCCGAGGTCACGTAGGGCAAGGTCAATACCCCGTCGCGCGGTTCACGACGTCCGTCATCGCTTCGCCCCCAAAATCGCGCTTAATGTTCAGGGCCACTCGCGGGGCAGCGGTTTCAGGGCACGTCATCGCGGAGGAATGCGGCGTGATGGTGATGCGCGGATCGCGCCAGAATGGATGCGTGCTCGGGAGAGGTTCGGTCGAGAAGACGTCCAAGGTCGCTCCCGCAAGTTGTCCCGAATTGAGCGCCGCAATCAGGTCGGCTTCGACCAGGTGTGCGCCCCTTGCGACATTAATGAGCCACGCACCGCGTGTGAGTTGCGAGAAGTTCTTCAAATTGAGAATTCCGCGCGTCTCCTCGGTGAGTGGGAGCGTGCAGACCAGAATTTCGAGACCCGCGAGGAACTCCACGAGTCGGTCGGCGCCTGCGATCACGGTCACACCGGGGAGCGACTGGGGAGTGCGCGCCCAACCGCGCACCGCGAAGCCGAAATCTGCGAGCGTCCTGGCGCAGGTGCCGCCGATGTATCCAAGTCCCATGACGCCAACACTGCGTCGTGCGGCGTTGACCGGGGGAAGCTTCTGCCATCGCGCGGCGCGCTGCTGAGCTTCGTAGGTGGGCATGTCGCGGTGATAGTGCAGCACGCGCATCGCGACGTATTCGCGCATGAAGACCGCGAGACCGGGATCGACCATACGGACGAGCGGCACGTTGTCCGGCAACTGCGGGTCCAGCATCAACTGATCGACACCTGCACCCATGGAAAAGATCGCCCGTAACTTCGGAAACTCGCGCAGAAATCCGTTCGGATAATTCCACAGCAGGACATAGTCGATGTCGGTCCGATCGCCGGCGTCGGGCCACACGCGTATCTCGAGTTCCGGCAGCGCGCGCGTCAGTTCGGCGATCCAGGGCTCGGGTGCCACCCCAAAGCACGCGTAGAGCAGGACCGGTCGTCTCATCGGGTGCAACATTAGCAACGTGCCGCGATCCCGTATACTGCGCATAAGTTGGAGCAGCGCGTGCTTAGGGTCGGAATAGCCGGTTTCGGCGCCATCGGCAGTGTGGTTGGCCGCGCGCTCGATCGCGGCATCGCGGGCTTTAAGCTCGAAGCCGTTGCGGTGCGCGACGCGGCGCGCATGCCGCCGGCTCTGGCGAGCTTGGCGACAAGCGTTGATGCGGTTGCTCCCGAAGAGTTGGCGCGCCGCTGCGATGTGATCGTCGAGTGCGCTCCTGCAGCTGCCTTTTGCGGCATCGTCACGCCGGCCGCCAGAGCGGGACGCGTCGTGATCACCGTCAGCGCTGCGGCACTCATCGAAAACATGCAGGTCATCGAGCTCGCGCATGCGCATGGCGGACGCATCATTCTGGCGACGGGCGCCCTTTTGGGCTTCGACGCTGTGCGCGCCGCCGCGAAGGGCACTATCCATTCGGTCACCATGGTCACGCGCAAGCCGCCGAAGTCACTGTTTGATGCGCCCTACCTGGCGGCGCACGGCATCGACATTACGAACCTGGCGGCGCCGTTGAAGGTTTTCAGCGGCACCGCGCGCGAGGGCGCCCGGGGCTTCCCGGCGAACGTTAATGTCGCCGCGGCGCTGGCGCTCGCGGGAATCGGTCCGGAGCGGACGATGCTCGAGATTTGGGCGGATCCGAGTCTCTCCCGCAACACGCACACCATCAAAGTTGATGCGGACACGGTGCGTTTCGAGATGACCATCGAGAACGTGCCGACGCCCGAGAAACCCGCGACCGGTCGCGTTACGGCGTTGTCGGTCATCGCGGCCCTCGAGAGTCTGACGAGCCCGCTTCGCGTGGGCAGCTGAAACTGAGCGGAGAAAACGGCATGCCGCAGGCGTTTGCCCATGTGATTGCTGCTATCGCGACGCCTTTCCGACCAAGGGATCTCAGCGTTGACTTCGATAGCCTTGCCGCTCACGCGCATTGGCTGTTGGACAAGGGATGCGATGGGCTCGTGTTGTTTGGGACAACCGGGGAGGCGCCCTCGCTGACCTCGGCGGAACGGAAAGCCATTCTTGAGCGCCTGATCCACTCGGGGGTGCGTGCCGGGGCGCTCCTGGTCGGGACGAGCGCCTGCGCGATAGAGGACACAGTCGATCTGACCTTACACGCCGCGGGGCTGCAATGTGCCGGAGCACTGCTGATGCCGCCGTTTTTCTTCAAGGGGGTGAGCGTTGACGGCGCGCGGCAATACTACGATGCCGTTATCAGAGGCTGCGGCGGCAAGCTGCCACCTATCTACCTCTATCACATCCCGCAGGCTTCTGGCGTCGCGGTGGGAGTTGATTTGGTCAGACAGCTTGTCGAGCGACACGGAGCGAGTATCCGCGGCTACAAGGACAGCTCGGGGCAGTGGAGCAACACTGCGGAAATCCTGGCGCGATTCCCGCAGCTCGAGGTCTTCGTGGGGTCCGAGACGCTTCTGCTCGACAACCTGCGAGCCGGGGGTGCGGGCTGCATCTCCGCCGGTGTCAATGTTCAGCCCGCAGCGGCCCGCCGTGTGTACGAGGGATCCACGGCGGCTGATGCGGACAAGCTTCAGGCCCAAGCCACCGCCGTACGCAAAGCTCTCGAGCGAGCCGGGCCAATCATTGCGTCCACCAAGGCCGCACTCGCAGAGCTGCATCAGGCACCGGAGTGGGGAGTACTTCGCCCACCACTGGAGGCACTTGGCGCCGATGCGCGAGCCAAGCTGTGTGCGGAGCTGCGCACGCTGCATGTAGAAGGCGTGTAGAGGGATCGATCTAGCTCTGAGCGGACGCTGTCAAACTTGCGTCCGAACTCTGTGAAAGCACATCCTCGTCGAGTCGAGGAAAGCGTGGCAGCGTCGCCAACACTACGCACATGACCACGATCAGCGCCACGGAGGCGCCAAGCGCCGCCTGATACGTGTGCGTCCAGTCGAAAACCACCCCGAAAAGGTATGGAGCGACCGCCGTCCCGACCATGAAACCGGCGAAGACCATCCCGTAGACGCGCCCGAAAGCCCTCAGGCCGAAATATCGGCTCGTGAGGTACCCCAGCACGTCAGATTCCGCACCCTGTCCGATGCCCATGAGCACCGCCAGGGCATAGCACGGCCATATCGCGTCCGAGGACATGACCAGGATCAGTCCGAGCGCGGACAACAGGAATGCGATGATCGAAACGCGCGGCGCGAAGAAATAATCAAACAGACTGCCAACCACCATTCGGCTGATTACGGTGCAGGTCGCCATGATGAATGCCATGGTGCCCGCGGCCACATCAGGGCTCATTCCCCGGTCAGTGAGCAGCGGGACCATATGGATCTGAGCGCCGTGCAGGGAGACGGCCACCAGAAAGCCAATTGCAATCATCGTCCAGGCAAGGGGTTGCTGCAGGATCTCGCCGACACCGACCGGTGTGCTCGCCGGCGCGTCTTTGATCCCAGGCTCCGGCTCGAAGCCGAGGTCAGCCGGCCGGTCACGGATGATCGCGGCCACTATCGGCATCGCGACAAACAAAATGACGCAGCCGATGCCCAGATATGCGACGCGCCAACCGAAACGATCGATTAACTGCTGGGAAAGAAACGAAAGCGCCGCTGCACCCATAGCAACACCCGAAGATGCGATGCCCAGTGCACGCCCTCGCAACCGGCCAAACCAGGCAGTAATAACGCGCACGTACGCTACGTTATTAGCGCCGGCACCGACCACGCCCAAGAGCAAATACACCGCGTACAGATGCAGCAGCGATCCGCTGAGAAAATAGAGCGATGCGAAGAGAAGCCCAAAGCCGATCATCGAGGGCAACATCACCCTGCGCGCACCAAATCGGTCTATCACTGCACCGATAATGGGCGAGACGGCTGCCAGGGAAAGGGCGGCGAGAGAGAGTGCCAGGGACATCGGGCCACGACCCCAGCCGAAAGTGGCCGCGAGAGGCTTCATGAACACGCCAAAGCTTAGAAATACGACCGGCGACTGACACACCGACAAGCCGATGAAACTTGCGCCGACGATCCACCAGCGATAGATCGAAGCTGAGCGTGGCGACTTAGCCATTGGTGCGACCGTCCCTTCTTGCGCCAGCGGATGCAACAATTGTCATACAATAGAGCCTCGGCTAGACTGTCTTCGGTAATCATAAGTCGCCGGCTTTCAGAAGCGGGGGTTTTCTGAGGAACCACGGCGCATCGGGATGGGATTTCTTGAGGGAGAAACAGCGGAAAAACCACAGATGCCCGTAGTTTTTGCGCTCGCGAAATATAGAGGCTTTTAGGGTCAGCGCGTACGGGGCAAGGCGCTGCGATTGCGACTACAGTGGGCAACAATTCGGCGTGGCAGGCGTCGTTCTGGAGCGGAGCGCAGGCACAGCGCAGCAGCACGAGAGACTTAACAAGCTTTTGTCCCGGGTGCTAGGCTGTCTGACAATTCGGCGGACCAATACGCCGTACCCTGGTTACGGGAAGACATCGAGAGTTAGAACAACGCCGCACGCGGCATTGCTTTTCTGAACCACGGAGTTTCACCGATGAGAGCAGCCGAATCTGCCTCCCGCCGAGGCTATCGCATCGTCAGAACCATCGCGCTCGCATCCGCTTTCGCGGCATGCCTTGTCACTGGGCGGGGAATGGCTGCCGACGCCTCCTCGGCAGCCGCCACCTCCGCGAGCTCCGATCAGCTCCAAGAGGTTGTGGTTACGGCGACGCGCCGCCAGGAGACCTCTTTCAACACGGCGATCGGGATTGACGCTCTCCCGGCACAGACGCTCCAGACGTATGCCGTGTCGAGCCTCCAGGACTTGAACAAGATCGACTCTTCCGTAAACGTCAACAACTTTGGCGCGACTCAGCAGCAGCTGGTCATCCGCGGCATTTCATCGAACATCGCGAACACGACGGGGTTGTATCTGGACGAATCCCCGTTGGTCGGCGGATTCCAGAACAACTTCCGCGGCGACGGCACCCCGGGTCTGCGCATGATCGACGTCGAGCGCGTCGAGGTCCTCAAGGGCCCCCAGGGCACTCTGTTCGGATCGGGTTCGATGGATGGCACGGTGCGGCTGATTTCAAACAAGCCCAATCTGAGCAGCCTTGGCGGATCTTTCACTGTCGATGCCGCCAGCGTCGACCATGGCAACGCGTTTTACTCGGGTAACGGGGTCTTCAACCTCCCGATTGGCGATAGCTTTGGCGTGCGTCTCGTGGGTTGGGGCGAGTGGGGCGGAGGTTTCATCGATCAGACGATCAACGGGACAACAATCAAGGACATCAATAACGTAAACCTGGCCGGCGGACGGTTTATGGCCTTATGGCGGCCCGCATCTTCTTTCACTCTCACCGCTTCGGTGAACTACCAGAACGCGAACGTCAACGGAGTTCAGTACTGGAACCCCAGTGCCGGACAGTGGAACAACAACGAGCAGTCTTTGGCGCCGTACCACGACGATTACACGCTCATCAACGTGACCGGCGACTGGGATGTGGGTGCCGGCGACATCCTTGGGATATACACCCACGGCAAGAAATACACCCTGCAGGGGTTCGACAGCACTCCGACGAACTGCAGCTTTGGGCTGTGCCCGCCTTTGGTACCACCGCTCTCCTTCGTGCCGGAGCTCTCGTTCAGCGACAACACAGGCGAGTTGCGCTTCGTTTCGAAGTTCAAGAGCCCGATTCAGCTCGTCGTTGGCGCGTACTACGAAGCGGACACGAGCACGTTCAACGGCAGCGCCGTCTATGACATTCCTGGCGGCCAGGTGGCGTGCATCGATCTTTGGGATTGCGAGGGCAAGGGGCTGCGAAACCCGGGCAACAACTTCACGGGCGTGCCGGCTAACTACCTGGAGTTCGGTACCATCGATCAGACGACCATCGATCAGTGGGCGGGCTACGCGCAAGTCGACTGGACGATCATTGAACCACTGATATTGACCGTTGGCGGGCGGTATTTCTCAGCGACGATCAAGGATGTCGTGCAGAGTACCCAGGACATCGCCCCGCCGAACGCCTGCAACTGGGTGTTCGGCTGCGTAACCACCCCCTACGTGACCTTCAACGGTTCGACCAATCAGTCGAAGCCGACTTACAACGTCGCACTTCTGTGGAAGGTCTCGCCCGAAGTCAACCTGTACGCGCGTGCCGCATCCGGTTTCCGCATCGGCGGTATCAACACGGACTATAACCCGGCGAATCTTCCGCAGGTTCCGCTCTCTTACGAGCCCGATAGTCTTTGGGACTATGAGCTCGGCATTAAGAGTTATCTCCTCGAGCGCAAGCTCTATCTTGATCTGACTGTCTATCACCTTGATTGGACGAATCAGCATATCAACGCGATCGCGAACGGCGCATTCGAGTACACCCTGAACGCAGGCAAGACGACCACCGATGGCGCCGAGCTCAATATCAACTGGTTGCTCGCTCACGGCTTCACGGTTCTTGGCGGAGTGGCCTACAACAACGCGCAGCTCGCCGAGACGCTGCCACCAGATGTCACCGCAGCCGGCAACGGCGGCAACAAAGGCGACCCACTGCCACTTTCACCCAAGTGGGTCGCTAATCTCGGAGGTAACTATGATTTCACGCTCGGTAGCGGGTTACGGGGCTACGCCAACGCGAGCGTCAACTACCGCAGCAGCACACAACTCGGCTTCAATCCCACCGACCTGTTCTACGCGGTGCTGCCGTCGTACACGCTGCTGGATGCCAAGGTCGGCATTCGCTGGAGTCATTACGACCTCGGGCTCTTCGGTCAGAACCTGACCAACAAGGCGGCTTATTCGGGCATGCAGTACACGACGGACGGGATACGGGTCTTCTCGCCCCGGCCGCTCACGATCGGGCTGAGCTTCACGGGATCTTTCTTTTAGGCGTTCCACGCGGCCGCCGCTTGCAAATTCGTGGCGCACGGCAGGTCGCCGTGCGCCACGGGCGTTTATAGGGGCGCGTGGCGATTTGCGAAACTCCGCCCTTCGACACTAATTCAGCCAGTTTGGGCCGCGCCGACCCGCGCGGGTTCAGGCCCGTTGTGCCGCGGTGGCTTTTCCTAGGTCGGGCAGAAGGCCGGTCAGAAGCCCGATGATCGGCAGGAACGCGCAGATCTGGTACACGAGCTCGAGGCCGAGGTGGTCGGCAAGCTTGCCGAGCACAGCCGCCCCGATGCTTCCCATACCGAACGCGAGCCCAAAGAAAAGTCCGGCGACGGTTCCAGTGCGCCCGGGCAAGAGGTCTTGCGCATAGACCACGATGGCTGGAAACGCTGACGCGAGAATGAGGCCGATCGGCACGGTGAGCAGGGTCGTCCAGAAAAGGTTCGCGTGCGGGAGAGCCAGCGTGAAAGGCAGGACGCCGAGAATCGAGGCCCAGATGATGTATTTGCTCCCCAGCCGATCCCCTAGCGGCCCGCCGATAACCCCTCCGAGTGCCACTGAGCCGAGGAATACGAAGAGAAGTAGCTGGGCATTGCGGACCGAGACCTGGAAGTGCTCGATCAGATAGAAGGTGTAGTAGCTCGTGAGACTCGCGAGATAGAAGTACTTCGAGAAAATGAGCGCGAGCAGCACAGCGAGCGCGAGTAGCACGTGTGCGCGTGGGGCTGGGGGTCTTAGCTCCGCTGCCCGCGCCAGCCGCGTGAGGCCGTGCGTCTTGTACCAGTGCCCGACGTTGATCAGCACGAACATGCCAAGAAGGGCGACGCCCGAGAACCAGGCGACACTCTTCTGGCCGTACGGCAGCACAACGAAGGCCGCGAGCAGCGGCCCGGCTGCGGACCCGAAGCTTCCACCGACCTGAAACACCGATTGCGCGAGCCCGTGCCGTCCGCCCGAGGCCATGCGCGCGACGCGCGAGGATTCGGGGTGAAAGACCGAAGAGCCGGTGCCGATCAGCGCGGCCGCGACGAGGAGCGTTGCGTAGCTGGCCGCAAAAGCGAGGAGCACGAGCCCGAGGAGCGTGAAGGCCATCCCGGCGGCAAGTGAGTAGGGGCGCGGGGTGCGGTCGGCGAGGGCGCCGACGAGGGGCTGCAGGAGCGAGGCGGTGATCTGAAAGGTGAAGGTGAGAAGCCCGATCTGCCCGAAGCTCAGCCGGTAGGAGCTCTTAAGCATCGGGTAGAGCGCCGGCAGGAGCGACTGCATCATGTCATTGAGCAGGTGACAGAAGCTGATCGCTGCGAGGATCCCCACCGCCGTGCGGCCGGCAGTGTGGGCGACGGCGAGCGCCGGGGCAGGGGCTGATTCGCTCAAGCGGGGCGCGCTCCTCTCAGGGATGCCCTCTCCGCGGGGCTTAATGGCGCGATGCCACTGTGCCGCAATCGCCGCACAAAGCCCATCTCTCCTCTTAGGGGTGGGGCGACCGAGCTGGCATGGCAACGCGATGCTCTCCTGAACGTGGCAACCGCGCCCGGGCTCATTTAATGTGGCGCGCCGCGGCCCTGGCGGAGCCGCAGGGGACCGGGAAGGAACAGACATGAAAGATCTGACGCAGGGTTCGATCGTCCGGCAGTTGGTGGCGCTCGGCGTGCCGATCGCGATCGGCATGCTGTTTCAGACACTGTACTTCCTGGTCGATCTTTATTTCGTCGCCCGGCTCGGCGACGTGGCGATTGCCGGCGTCAGCACCTCTGGGACCGTAACCTTCGTGATCCTGGCGCTCACCCAGATGCTGGGCGTTGGCACGGTCGCACTCGTCGCGCAGGCGGTTGGCCGCAAGGATCAGGCCGAGGCGAACCTCGTCTTCAATCAGTCGGTGCTGCTCTCGGCGATCTGCGGCGCGCTCACGCTCGCTGCAGGGTTCCTCTTCGGCGGCCCGTTCGTACGCTCCCTCGCTGCCGATCCGGCGGCGGCCGCGGCCGGTGTGGCGTACCTCTACTGGTATACCCCCGGGCTTGCGTTGCAATTCGCAATGGTTGCGCTCGGTTCGGCGCTTCGCGGAACGGGCATCGTGCAGCCGACGATGATCGTGCAGATGCTGACCGTCATCCTGAACACGATACTCGCTCCGGTTCTGATCGCCGGCTGGGGCACCCATCATCCGCTCGGCACCGCCGGGGCGGGACTTGCCAGCAGTATCGCGGTGGCCGCGGGGGTGGCCTTTCTCTGGATCTACTTCGTACGGCTCGAGCACTACGTGAAGCTGCGGCCGGCCGAGTGGCGCCCGGATCCCCCGCTCATCCGTAGGATCCTCAATGTCGGACTTCCCGCCGGGGGTGAGTTCCTCATGATGTTCGTGATCCTCGGAGTGATCTACTGGGCGATCCGCGGGTTTGGGCCGGCGGCGCAGGCGGGATTTGGGATCGGCGGGCGGGTGATGCAGGCGCTCTTCCTGCCCGTGATGGCGCTCGCGTTCGCAGCCACGCCCCTCGCCGGGCAGAACTATGGCGCGAAGCGCTACGGGCGCGTGCGCGAGACGTTTCGCGCCGCCGCGCTCGTCAGCTCCGCCCTCATGCTCGCCATCACGCTCTTCTGTCAGTCGCGGCCAGAGCTCCTGATCGAGGGCTTCTCACGCGACCCGCAGGTGGTGGCGGTAGGAGCGCCCTACCTGCGGATCATCTCCTGGAATTTCATCGCGACCGGACTGATCTTCACCTGCTCGGGCATGTTCCAGGCGCTCGGCAATACCTGGCCCTCGCTTCTGAGCTCGGCCTCACGGCTCCTTACCTTCGTGTTGCCGGTCGTGCTCATGTCACGACAGCCACAATTCGCCCTTACACAGGTGTGGTACCTCTCGGTCGCGACGGTGACGCTGCAGGCACTGACGAGCCTCGTGCTCCTGTGGCGTGAGTTTCGGCGCAAGCTCGCCACACCACCCGCCGACGCCGGCGGTGTCGCGGTCCCGATGGCTCCGGCCGCCGACGCCGGTCAGGGCTGACGTTTGCTCGGCGGTTCCTCGCCGGGCTTGGGATCGGCGAGCGGGAAGGACTGCACCCCGCTGTTGCTCGAGGCTGAGGGGGGCGTCGCTCCGGTCGGCGCCGGAGTGTCATTACTCGCCGCAGCGACATGTTGGGTTCCAGTGCTGGCCACTATCGCGGCGAGGAAGCGCCGGGCCGATTCGTCATCGGAAGTCACGGCGCCCGACATGATGTCTCCGGAGGCGACGCCGGGCTTTTTGTAGAAGTTCGCGTCCGCCTTGTCGTCGATGCTGAGCACCGAACCATCGAGCGCGATACCCGCGAACACGCCGCGGGTGCGGGAATAAGAGTAGACCTCGGCCTTGAGGAAGGGGTCGGTGGCGGCAGAAGCCTGCCGCCCGACGGGACCGGCGGCGACCGAAGCATCGGCGCCGAGCGTGATCTTGCCGCCGTTGATGCCCTCGATCCCCCGCGCCGTCGTGAAGACGAGCACGATATCGGTCGACTGCACACCCCACTGGAAGCCGAAGCTCCCGCCCGTCAGGGTGACGAACACCGGGTCGGTGAAATTACCCTGCTTGTCGCGCACCACGAGGACTCCATGGCCGCGGTCGCCTCCGAGGAAGAAAGCGAGCTTGGTGAGGTCGGGGATGACGGCGATGCCGTATGCCCGCTGGAGAAGCCGATCCGGGATCGATTGGTCGCGTGTGGCGCGTAGTTCCTGGAGAACCTCGCTGGCGATGAGCAGGCGTCCTTCCTCGCGGGCCTGCGCATGGGCGCTGGCGGCAGTTATGGCGAGTGCCAACCCAGTGACTAGCGTGTGGAGATAGGTACGGATGCGCATGTTGAGAAATCCTCTTTCCGGCGTTCGAGTGTCGCGACTCACCGACATTCAGCGAACGCCGGGCCGCAACCCGGAGACGTAGCTTAACTCACTCGCGCGCAATTTGCGCGATGCACAAACGCCCGAGCTGCCACCGCCGGCATTCAGCGGGGGTTCAGCCGTGCGCGCCGCTTCAGAACCAGATCGATATGAAGCCTTGGAAGATGTTCGCGTTCAGCTTGTAGAGCGGCTCGTTGCCGGCGCCGTACTCGGCAGCGAGCAGCGCGTTACGGAAATCCGCGTAATTGATGTAGAGGTGATCGTAGCGGAAGTTGACCGTGCTCTGGTTGATCCAGCGCGCCCAGGGCACGTTGAACTTGTAGGCGACGCCGAAGCCCAGATCGTAGTCCTGGTACTGCGCGAGTTCGCGGTCGCGTGCCATGTAGTTCTGATAGTTGGCGGTCGGAAAGATGTCGGCGTAGAAAGAGGCATGCGTCTGCGTGTAGTAGCGCACGATGAAGTCGAAGATGAAGTTCCTGTGCGGCAGTGTGTAGTCGGCCTCGATGGTGCTCGCGCGGATGGCCCAGGTGTCCGAGAAGTAGCGATAGCTGACAGAGAGCGCGGCACGCCAGGGCAGGTAGTACTTGAGGACGAGCGATGCTGCATTGCTCGTGCGGGTGTTGGGATAGACCTGGTCGGCGAGCGTGAAACCCTCGCCCACCCCCGGTGAGTAATAGCGGATCTTGCGGTACGGGTTGGCCAGGTAACCCTGATCGGTAAGCAGCTCGTAGTTGAAGATAGCGATCAGATTGCGTGTCACGATCTGACTTAGCGAGAGCGAGTAGCCGAGATGATCGGATTGCTCGTGGAAGGTGGGATCGTTGACGATCTCGCCGTCCGGGTTCTTGATGTCGCGGTATATCTGGTCCCAGGCGCGCGTGTAGCCGAGGGTGAGCGTCGTCAGATCGCCGAACATGTCCTGACTGACCGAGTAGAAAGTGGTGTTCGCGATGTAGTCGGGCTCCTTGCTGTGGATGTAGCCCGCGCTGAAGGTGGTCTTGCCGTAGAGGTAGTCGATGCCGACATTCTCCTGACGGCGCGTCTCCTTGTAGGGGCTCGCGGAGAGTTTCACATCGATCGAGGCGCTCGAGATCATGTCCTCGTAGTACCCGGCGGTGAGCGAGAGATTGTCGCCGACGTTCTTGCGCAGTAGGAGCGAGGGGCCCTGGACGGTGATATCGCCACCATCGTAACTGTGCCAGAGGAAATCAAAGCGATCCGGGGGTAACACCCCCCCGAGCGCGGGCCCGACGGTCAGGCCAAGCGCGAGCAGGATGCGCGCGCGGGGACTTAAGCCCGCTCCGGGGCGCCGCGAGCGATAAGCGCTCAGTTGCATCCGCAGCCGCCGCCGACGCTGCCGGTCGCGCCGTGGGCGCCCTCACGCGTCTCGAGTGCATGCTGCAGGTAGCCCCTCGAAACCGGATCGCGGTCGAAGGCCATGATGGGATCGGCGAAATGCTCGCGCTCGTAGGGCTTGACCCACGGGGTCATGGTGCAGCCCGCGAGCGCGGCGAACGCGAGGGCGAGCGACAACACTCGTCCGAGTCCGCCACTCTTTAAACGGCGCATGGTGCTACTCGCGGATGAGCGTGCGGATGCTGTCGAGATACTCGTTCTCGTCGCCGGGCTTGTAGCCGTGGTGCAGGACGCGCAACTTGCCGTTGCGATCGATGATCACGGTGCTCGGCATCCCAGCGACGTCGTAGAGTTTGCTCACCTTGCTGTCGCGATCGTAGAGGATGGGAAAGCTGACCGGTATCTGCTTCAGCCAGTCATCGGCCGCT
>Ga0187777_10000903_pt1 | contig 19459 bp, 15 predicted proteins | sample 1015_Q2_SP5_10_M_FD_132416 | JGI IMG/M metagenome (GOLD analysis project Ga0187777, IMG submission 132416) | Tropical peat soil microbial communities from peatlands in Department of Meta, Colombia - 1015_Q2_SP5_10_MG | ecosystem: Environmental > Terrestrial > Soil > Wetlands > Peat | place... | reverse complement strand
GGGCGTCATCGCGATCCTCCCTGACCAAGCTTGGCCGCCGCGTATTGGATGGCCTTGACGATGTTGACGTAGCCGGTGCAGCGACACAGGTTGCCGGAGATCGCGTGACGGATCTCATCCTCCGTCGGCGACGGATGCGTCTCGAGAAACGCGGTGCTGGTCATCAGCATCCCGGGCGTGCAGTAGCCGCACTGCAGGCCGTGCTCGGCCATGAACCCTTCCTGGAGCGGATGCAGCTTGCCGTCCTGCTCGAGGCCCTCGACGGTGGTGATCTCGCGGCCGTGCGCCTGCACCGCGAACACCGTGCAGGACTTCACGGGCCGCCCGTCGAGGAGCACGGTGCAGGCGCCGCAGTGGGTGGTGTCGCAGCCGATGTGGGTCCCGGTGAGCCGGAACACCTCCCGGATCAGGTGCACGAGCAGGAGACGCGGCTCGACGTCGGCCTCGTGCTTCTCGCCGTTGATCGCGACCTTGACGAGCATCGTCTCAGCCTCCCCTCTGCGCGCGCTCGATGGCCCGGCGCAGCGCGCGGCCGGTCAGCACCCGGACCAGATCCCGCTTGTACTCGACCGAGCCGCGGAGATCCGCGGCGGGCTGCGCTGCTTCCGCGGCGAGCTGGGCCGCCTGCTTGATCGCGGCCTCGTCGGGCCGCTTGCCCTTCAATGCCGCTTCGGCCTTGACCGCCTTGATGGGGACCGACCCCACGTTGGTGAGGCCGATGCCGACGTCCTCGCAGGCCCCGCTGGCACCGAGCGTGAGCTGCACGGCCACCGCGGCGGTCGCGAAGTCGCCCACCTTGCGCTCCATCTTGACGTAGGCCCCGCCGCTGCCCGGCTTCGGGCTCGGCACGCGGATCTCGACCACGATCTCGTTGGTCTTGAGCGCGGTGGTGAAGGGGCCCGTGAAGAACGAGCCGATCGGGATCTGCCGCTCGCCTCCGGGACCCACCGCCACGATCTCCGCGCCGAACGCCAGCATGGTGGCGGGATGATCGTTGGCCGGATCGCCGTGCGCCAGGTTGCCCCCGACCGTCGCCATGTTGCGCACGATCGGGTCCGCGATCACCTTGCACGTGTCGAAGAGCAGGGGATAGCGTCGGCGCACGACGTCGGACTCCTCGAGGTCGGCCTCGCGGGTGAGCCCGCCGATCCGCAGCGACCCGCCGTCCTCCCGCACGTAGGCGAGCCCCGGCAGGCCGTTGATGTCGACCAGGTGGCGCGGGCTGGCGAGCCTGAGCTTCATCAGCGGGATGAGGCTCTGCCCTCCCGAGAGGACCTTGGCGTCGTCGCCGAGCTTGGCGAGCAGCGCGGTGGCCTCTCCGAGCGAGCTCGGTGCGTGGTACTCAAAAGCGCCCGGAATCATCGTGGTGACTCCCTTCTGGATCTGCCCGACGCGCGGGCTCGTGAAGTCGAGCCCGGCGCGCTTGAGGGTGACCCGGAGCGATTCCCGTGAGACCGCCGGCACGGTGCCGCTCTGGACGAGGTACTGCCGCAGCTTCGCCACGCTCCATTGCGTCCCCGGGATGCCCAGGTCCCGGGGCCGGGCGCCCACGACCATCGTGATGTGTCGCAGCACGTCGGAGGAGATCCTCGACGGTCGCCCGGAACGGGGGCGATCCAGGAGACCGGCCACCCCGGAGCGCTCGAACCGGTGCAGCCAGTGGGTGACCGTCGGCCGGGAGAGGCCGAGGCGCCGCTCGATCTCGGGAACGGAGACGCTGGCCGAGGAGAGCAGGATCAGAGCGGCGCGCACCCGAGTTGCCCGAGGGCCGGCGCCGCGGAGCCGGATCAGCTCCGAGTGCTCCCCCTCGCTTGGCTGCCGGACGAACCGGCTGGGGACATCTGCCGCCACCCATCACCTCTCCCGCGAGGATGACTGGGGAAATCATGCCAAGGGACTTTCCGGCTGATCCGGCAGACCCCGACGGCCGGCACGGTACGGGACCCGCCGGGTCCTGTCAAGAACAACATGCTGACTACAGCCGCTTGAGCGGAGCTCGCTCGCCGGCCGGCAGCGGATACCGGTCGACGTTCAGGACCATCGAGACGATCGAGTAGTACCCGCTCGCCGCGATCAGGTCGATGACGCCCTGCTCGCCGAAGCGATCGACCACGGCCTTGAAGGTCGCGTCCGACACCGCCTTGTCCTGGAAGAGCTCGGTGCAGAAGTGGTACACGGTCCGCTCGTCCGCGCTCATGGCCGACGGGTGCCGGCCCTCCGCGATCGCCTCGATGATCGCGTCGGAGAGCCCCGCGGTCCGCGCCAGGCGGCTGTGGGCCCAGAACTCGTACTGCGCGCCCCAGAAGCGCCCGGTGATGAGGATCGCCATCTCGTTGAGCGGCGCCGGGATCGAGGACTGGAAGCGGACGAACTCGCCGACCTTCTGCACCCGGTCGGCCACCTCCGGGCTACGCAGCAGGGCGTTGAAGGGACCGCTCGCGCCCTTGCGTGGGCCGGACACGATGGCCTGGTAGCTCTCGCGCTGACGCGGGGTCATGGTGGTCTCGGTGAGCAGCGGGAAGCGGCGGCCATCGTCTGCTTTCTGCGGGCTCGGCGTCTCGGGACTCATCGGCATCCTCCTGTGGATTCGTGTGGCGACGGCGCCACAGCATAGCGCGGTATGCTCGCCCCGTGGATCCTCGTCTCGAGGTCATGGTGGAGGCGGCGCGGGCCGGCGGCGCCGCGGCGCTCGACCACTACCGGCGCGGATTCTCCGTCTCGCTCAAGGCCGACCGCTCGCCGGTGACCGAGGCCGATCGCGAGGCGGAGCGCGCGATCGTGGGCGTGCTGCGCGCGCGCTGCCCCGATTACGGCACGCTCGGCGAGGAGCTGGGGGAGTCCGGGCCGGGCGTGCGGCGCTTCATCGTCGACCCGATCGACGGGACCCGGAACTTCGTGCGGCGCATTCCCACGTGGGCGGTGCTGATCGCCCTCGAGGAGGCCGGCCGGGTCACCGCGGGCGTGGTCTACCAGCCGGTGACGGGCGTGCTCCACACCGCCGGGCTCGGAGCGGGCGCCTATCGCGACGGCGAGCGGATCCGCGTGTCGCCCGTGGACGCGCTCGAGCGAGCCCTGGTCGTGCACTCCTCGGTGAACTTCCTGCGCCGGAGCGCGTACTGGGAGGGCTTCCTCCGCCTGGCGGATCGCACGCAGGTGCAGCGCGGCCTCGGCGACTTCTCGGCCTACCTCTGGGTGGCCGAGGGCCAGGGCGAGATCGCGCTCTCCACGACCGTGAAGGCGTGGGACGTGGCCGCGCTCAAGATCATCGTGGAGGAGGCCGGCGGCCGGCTCACCGACCTCGACGGCCGCTCCGGCATCTACGGGCACACCGTCTTCGCGACCAACGGGCTGCTCCACGACCCGGCGCTCGAGGCGATGCGCGCCGACGTCTGAGGCCGGGCGCGGGGCGGCTTGCCGGGCCCGCGGCCGCCCGCTATGCTGCTCGCGTCCGGGCCGTCGATCCGGCCGGGCGGGAGGCGACCGGAGCGCGGCATGGGGCGGCACTGGCTCGGCATCGACATCGGCGGCACCTTCACCGACTTCACGCTCTACGACACCGCAACGCGGGCGATCACCGGCCTGAAGGTCGCCTCGACCCCGCCCGACTTCGCGCAGGCCGTCGAGGACGGGCTCGAGCGCCTGGCCGGCGAGCACGCCATCGACCTCCGCGCGATCGACGTGGTCGTCCACGGCACGACGATCGCGGTGAACACGCTGATCCAGCGTACCGGCGCCCGGCTCGGCCTGCTCGTCACCGAGGGCTTCCGCGACGTGCTCGAGATCCAGCGGCTACGCCTCCCGAACCCGCTCGACCTGAACGGGGGCCGCCCCGCGCCGCTGATCCCGCGCGCGCGCGTCGCCGAGGTCCGCGAGCGCCTGCGCGCCAGCGGCCAGGTGGACACGGCGCTCGACGAGGCCAGCGTCGCCGCGGCCGCGGCGGGGCTCGCCGGCCAGGGCGTCGATGGTCTGGTGATCAGCCTGCTCCACGCCTACCGCGACGCCTCCCACGAGCGCCGGGCCCGGGCGGTCGCCGAGGCCGCGGTCCCCGGCGTGCCGGTGAGCGCCTCGCACGAGGTGTGGCCCGAGGCGCGCGAGTACGAGCGCACCGCGCTCGCGGTGGTCAACGCCTACGTGGAGCCGAAGGTGCGGCGGTATCTCGAGGGCTTCGAGGCCGCGCTGGCCGCGCGCGCCGTGCCCGCGGTGCCGCACGTGACCAAGTCCAACGGCGGGATCATGCCGGTGCAGGCGGCGCGGCGGCAGACGGTGGCCACGCTCCTGTCCGGGCCGGCCTCCGGCGTGATCGGCGCCGCGTACGTCGCGGGCGCGGCTGGCCTCGGCAACCTGATCACGCTGGACGTGGGCGGCACCAGCGCCGACATCGCGGTCGTGGAGAGCGGTCGTCCGCGCTACAGCACCGCCGAGCACATCGGCGGCATCCCGGTGATGATGCCGGTGGTGGGGGTCACCGCGATCGGCGCCGGGGGCGGATCGATCGCGTGGGTGGACGAGGTCGGCGTTCCCAAGGTCGGCCCGCAGAGTACGGGCGCGAGCCCCGGACCGGCCTGCTATGGGCGCGGCGGCAAGGACGCCACGCTCACCGACGCCTTCGTGGTCTCGGGCTTCCTCGATCCCGACCGCTTCCTGGGCGGGCGCATGCGGCTCGACCGCGCCCTGGCCGAGGAGGCGGTGCGCCGCTTCGCCGATCCACTCGGCATGAGCTTGCACGAGGCGGCCGAGTGCGTGGTGCGGGTCGCGGTGTCGAACATGTACGCCGCGTTCACCAAGATCATCTCCCGCGCCGGGATCGACCCGCGCGGCTTCGCGCTGGTGGCCTTCGGCGGAGCGGGACCCCTCGTCGGCAGCCTGCTGGCGCGCGACGTGGGGATCCCGGCCGTGTTCGTGCCGCGCGCGCCCGGCACGCTCTGTGCGCTCGGCGCCATCACCACCGACGTCCTGAACGACGCGGTGCGGACCGTTCACGGCCGGCTCGACCGCCTCGACCTCGCGGCCCTCGCCGGCCAGCAGCGGGCGCTCGAGGCCGAGCTCTCCGGCTGGCTCCGGGAGCACGGCGCCGAGGTCGAGGAGATCCGGTTCCGCCACGGCGCGGACATGCGCTACGTCGGCCAGTCCTACGAGATCGAGGTGGAGATCGAGCCCGGCTGGCTCGCGGCCGACGGCGCCGTGCGGATCCTCGAGGCCTTCCACCGGGCCCACGAACGGCTGTTCGGCCACGCGGATCCGCACGCGCCGGTCGAGGTCGTGAACCTGCGGGTGCAGCTCCGCGGCGTGCGCCCGCGGGTGCCGCTCTCCGAGGTGCCGGCCGGCCGCGGCGCCGCCCCGATCGGCGAGCGGCGCGTCTGGCTCGACGGTCGCCCGGTGCAGGCTCACGTGTACGAGCGGGCGGCCCTCGGCCGCGGCGACCGCGTGGCCGGGCCCGCGATCGTGGAGCAGCCGGACACGACCGTGCTGGTCCCGGCGGGTGAGGCGGCGGAGGTCGACCGCTTCGGCAATCTCCTCGTGCAACGGGAGGCGTGATGCGTCTCGACGCCCTGACCCTCGAGCTTCTCCGGAACTACCTGCACGGTGCGGTGGAGGACATGGCCTACGCGGTGGAGCGCACCGCGCACACCACGTTCGTCAAGGAGACCGCCGACTTCACGTGCGGCCTCCTCACCCCGGCCGGCGACTTCTTCGCCTACCCGGTGGAGCTGGGCGTGGCGAGCATGGCCGGGATCAACTACGCGCGCACGCTCGAGGCGGCGGGGCCGCTCGAGCCGGGCGACGTGGTGATCACCAACGACCCCTACGGCTCGGCCGCCGCGGCCACGCACCTGCCCGACCTGCACCTCGTGCGGCCGATCTTCTGGGAGGGGCGTCTCATCGGCCACGGGGCTGGGTTCCTCCACTGCTCGGACATCGGCGGGCTCGTCCCGGCCAGCATCTCCCCGCGCGCGGTCGAGATCTTCCAGGAAGGCCTCCGGCTGCCGCCCAAGAAGCTCTTCGTGCGCGGGGCGGTGAACCGGGATCTGCTCGACGTGATCCTGGCCAACTGCCGCATCCCGGAGCAGAACTGGGGCGATCTCCAGGCGCTGGTCGCGGGGCTGGTCACCGGCGAGCGGCGGGTACACGCGCTGATCGGGCGCTTCGGCGTCGACACGGTCGAGAAGGGGATGGACGACCTCATCGACTACACCGCGCGCAAGGTCGAGGCGCTCATCCGCCGGATGCCGCGTGGCCGCTACGAGTTCGCCGACTTCATCGAGGACGACGTGGTCACCGACATCCCGATCCGCCTGAAGGTGGCGCTCACGGTCGGCGACGGGGAGATCCATCTCGACTTCACCGGGAGCGACGTGCAGGTGGGCTCCGCGCTGAACGTGCCCACCGGCGGGCGCGCCCATCCCTTCATGGCGATCGCGCTCTTCAACTACTTCATCACCCGGGATCCGGGCATCCCGCTGAACGCGGGCGTGCTGCGCCCGATCCGGATGACGCTGCCGGTGGGCTCGGTCGTGAATCCCCAGTTCCCCGCGGCCTGTGGGGTCCGCTACGCCACCGTGCTCCGCGTCTACGACGCGGTGCTGGGCGCGCTGGCCCAGGCGCTGCCCTCCGAGATCCCGGCCGCGAGCGGCGGTCAGGGCTGCATGGTCGCGCTCGCGCTGCCGGACCTCGAGGCAGGGCGCCGGCACGTCACCGTGATCGAGCCGATGATCGGCGGCGGGGGCGGCCGGCCAGGGCGGGACGGGATCGACGGCTGCGACGCCTCGCTCGGCTTCCTCAAGACCACGCCCGCGGAGACCCTCGAGTCCGAGGTGGAGGGTGCGGTGATCCGCCGCTTCCACCTCATCCCCGATTCGGCCGGCCCCGGCCGGTGGCGGGGCGGGCACGCGGTGCGCCTGGACGTGCAGGTGCTGAGGCCGGAAGGGCAGGTCACCGCGCGGGGGATGGAGCGCCTCCGCTTCGCGCCCTGGGGCGTGGCGGGCGGGCGCGCGGGGATGAACGGGCGCGCGGTGCTGAACCCGGGCACGCCGGCCGAGCGCGCGCTGTCGAAGATCGACCTGCTCGCGCTCGAGCCCGGCGACGTGCTGAGCATGCGCACCGCCGGCGGGGGCGGCCACGGCGACCCGCTGGAGCGGCCGGCGGAGGCGGTGCGGGCCGACGTCCTGGCCGGCCTGGTGACCGAGGCCCACGCGCGCGCGGCCTACGGCGTGGTGCTGGCGGCGGGCGCCGTCGACGGCCCGGCGACCGCCGCGCTGCGAGCCGAGCGGCGCGCCGCGGCCGGCTCGCCCGCGCCCGCCTTCGACTTCGGCGCCGCGCGCGAGGCCCACGACCGGCGCTGGCCGCCTCCGGTGCAGGACGCGTTCGTGGATCTGCTCATGACGCTGCCGGTGCCGTATCGCGCCTACGCGCGGCGCGCGCTCCACGGCCGTGTCACCGCCCTGGCCGAGCAGCGCCCGGTCCGCGTGGAGGACCTGACGCGGCTGTGGGACGAGATCTCCGCGGCCTCCGGCCTCCCGGCGCGAAGGGAACGGTCCGCGTGAAGCAACTCACGGATCGCGTCGCCGTCGTCACCGGGGCCGCGAGCGGCATCGGGCTGGCGCTGGCCGAGCGGTTCGCCGCCGAGGGCATGAAGGTCGTCATGGCCGACATCGAGGCGGCCGCGCTGGCCCGAGCGGCCGACGAGCTCCGGCCGCGGGCCCCCGCGCTGCTGGCGGTGCGGGTCGACGTCTCCCGCCCCGAGGACGTCGAGCGGCTGGCCGGCGAGGCGTACGCGGCCTTCGGGGCCGTGCACGTGCTCTGCAACAACGCGGGCGTCGCGGTGATCGGGGCGGTGCACGAGCACACGCTGGCCGACTGGCAGTGGGTGATGAACGTGAACCTCTGGGGCGTGATCCACGGCGTGCGCGCGTTCCTGCCGCGGATGCTCGCGGGCGGCGACGAGGGGCACATCGTCAACACCGCCTCGATGGCCGGGCTCACCACCGCCCCGTTCATGTCGGTGTACGACGTGACCAAGCACGGCGTGGTGGCCCTCTCCGAGTCGATGTACAAGGAGCTCCAGGTCACCGGCGCGCCGATCGGCGTGTCGGTCGTCTGCCCGGGGCTCATCAGCACCGCGATCATGCAGTCGTCCCGCAATCGGCCCGAGGAGCTGGCGGACCGGGGCAAGACCGGGCCGATGGCCCAGGCCTTCGGGCAGGCCCTGTCGGATCGCCTGGCCGGCGGCTATCCGCCGTCGGAAGTCGCCGAGCAGGTCGTCCAGGGCATTCGGGAGGATCGCTTCTACGTCGTTCCGGCGCAGCCCGAGGTGAAGGGCAACATCGCGATCCGCGCCCAGGACCTGCTCGAATTGAGGAATCCGTCGCTGCGCCGCGGCTGAGTCGGGATATGCTCGGCGTGGGAGTGATGCGCACGCTGAGAGCGTCGCTGGTCGCGGGGAGCGCCGTCGTGCTCCTGCTGTCGAGCCTCGCTCCGCCTGCTGCGGCCCAGCGCGGGCCGGGCGGCGGCGGGGGCAAGGGGCGAAATCGCCAGAGCGACCAGACGACGCCGCCGGAGGCTTCGAGCGCGGCCCCGAGCCTGGCCGAGGGCGAGTATCCGCTCGAGGGCCCCCTGGTCCTGCAGATCATCAATCGGGGACAGGGCCCCCAGGCGCTCGCCTACTACGAGCGCACCGCCGCGCAGGCCGAGCAGCAGGGCAACAAGGTGCTCGCAGCCCGCGCCTGGCACGCCGTCCAGATCGTCTCGATCCGGAGCGGGAACTACCAGAAGGGCATCAAGGCGGGAAACCGCTCGATCGACCTCTTCAAGACCGCGACCGCGCTCACGCCCCTGGAACTGGGGACCTGGGCCGGCGCGTACGGGCAGCTCGGCACCGGCTATCGGCTGGTGGGCGACCTGACGCACGCGCGCCAGGTCTTCGAGGAAGGGCTCGAGTTCACGCACACGCGCCTGAGCGGCCGGCGCGAGGGACAGGCCGAGGGTTTCATCCTGAACGGCCTCGCCACCATCGCCTTCGCGCAGCAGGACTACCAGACCGCGCTCGCCCGGAGCACGCAGGCCGCTCAGTTCTTCGGGGCGGCCGAAGGGCGGCTCGGCCGGAACGCGCCCGAGGGGCGCCGGGCCAACCTGAGCCGGTGGGCGGCCAGCGCCTACCTGAACGTCGGCCGGGCCGAGCTAGCGCTGGACCATCCGGACGCTGCCGACGCCGCGTTCGATCGCGGGCTCAAGTTCGCGCATCAGAGCGGGCTTCGGGAGATGGAGCTTCAGCTGCTCGCCGGCCAGGGCCAGCTGGCGCTGTCCCGGCAGGACTGGGCGAAGGCGCTCGGGATCTATCAGCAATCGATCGCGCTGTCCAATCAGATCAAGCGCGCCGGCGGCATGGCCGGGCTCTATCACGGGGAGTCGCGGGCGCTCGAGGGGCTGGGCCGCACCGACGAGGCGCTGGGCTCGGCGCGCAAGGCGGTCGCCTCCGTCGAGCAGCTTCGGGCCGGCCTCGGCGACGTCTCGATGCGTACCGCGTTCTTCGACGACAAGCAGCGCATCTACCAGCACGCGGTGCAGATGGCGCTGCAGGCGCAACATCCCGACGAGGCGTTCGCGCTCGCCGAGCAGAGCCGGTCGCGCACGTTCCTCGACCTGCTCGGCGGCCAGACCACGCTGTCGAAGGGGCGGACGCGCGCGCTGGCCGACGAGGAAACGAAGCTGCGCGCCCGGATGGCCGAGGCGCAGGCCGAGGCCGAGGGCCAGGACGCCGAAGGCGAAGGGTCCGGTGACGGCGGCGACGGGCCCCGTCCGCTCCCCGAAGCGCTCGAGCGCGAGTATCGCGCGTTCCTGGACCGCGTACGCAAGGAGAGCCTCGAGCAGGCGTCCCTGATGGCGGTGGAGCCGGTGACCCTGCCCGAGATCCAGCGCCTGCTCCCGCCCGACACCACGCTGCTGGAGTACGAGGTCGGCGAGGCGGGCATCGTCCTCTGGGTAGTGGATCGCCAGCAGCTCAAGGTGGTCAAGCTACCGGGCGACCGCCCCTCGCTCATCGGGCTCGTCCGTCGCTTCCGCGGCGCGATCACGAAGCAGACCGCGGTGGCCGACGTCCAGGACATGGCTACGCTCCTCCACCGCCGGCTGCTCGGCCCCGCGCGCGACCAGATCCACACCTCGCGGCTGCTGATCGTCCCGCACGGTGTGCTCCACTACGTGCCGTTCGGCGCGCTCCGCTCCCCGGCCGGCCACTGGCTCGTCGAGGACTTCGCGCTGAGCACCTTGCCCAGCGCCAGCGTGCTCCGCTACTTGGTCGACAAGGGCAAGGACGCGCCGGCCCGGACGCTGGTGGTCGGCAACCCGGACCTCGGCTCGGCGCTCGCGCTGCCGTGGGCCGAGCGCGAGGCGCGCATGGTGGGCCAGCGCGAGCCCGGCGCCACCGTCCTGGTGCGGGGCGACGCGACCGAGCTGCAGGTCAAGAAGCTGGTCGAGAGCGTCGGGCTCATCCATCTCGCCACGCACGGCGAGCTGAGCGAGGACGACCCGCTCTCCTCGGCCATGCTGCTGGTGCCGGGCGGGGGCGAGGACGGCCGGCTCGAGGTCCGCGAGGTCCTCGGGCTCGACTTGCACGCCCGCCTCGTGGTGCTCTCGGCCTGCGAGACCGGCCTCGGCAAGCTCTCGCGCGGGGACGAGCTGGTGGGGCTCCAGCGGGCGTTCCTCTACGCGGGCACTCCCGCGGTGGTGACCACGCTGTGGAAGGTGGACGACCGCGCGAGCTACGAGCTGGTGCGGGCCCTCTACGATCGGCTGGACAAGGTGGGACCGGTGGAGGCGCTGCACCAGGCCCAGATCGAGACCCTGCGCGCGTATCCCCACCCGTTCGCGTGGGCCGCCTTCGAGCTGACCGGCGCACCCGCCCGCTGACCGCTCCCGCTCCGCGCGACGGCGCGGCGCTACCCGAGATAGGCGCGGCGCACCCGCTCGTCGGTCAGGAGCGCTCCGGCGGGGCCGCTGATGCTCAGGCGGCCGGCCTCCAGCACGTATCCCCGATCCGCGATCTGCAGCGCCAGGCTCGCGTTCTGCTCGACCAGCAGCACGGTGACCCCGGCTTCGTGCAGGTCGCGGATGATCTGGAAGATGTCGCGGACGATCAGCGGAGCCAGCCCGAGCGACGGCTCGTCGAGCAGCAGCAGGCGCGGCCGGCTCATGAGGGCACGGGCGATCGCCAGCATCTGCTGCTCGCCGCCGCTGAGCGTGCCGGCCAGCTGGTGCCGGCGCTCGGCCAGCCGCGGGAAGCGGGCGAACTGGCGCTCGACGTCGCTCCGGATGTCCGCGCCGTCGGACCGCGTGTAGGCCCCGAGCAGGAGATTGTCGAGCACGCTCTGCCGGGCGAGCATGCGGCGACCCTCGGGGACCTGCGCGATCCCCATCCGGACCACCTCGCTCGGCCGCGCCCCGCTGATGTCGCGGGCCTCGAAGGTGATGCGGCCGCGGTGGATCGGGACGATGCGCGAGATCGAGCGCAGCGTGGTGCTCTTGCCGGCGCCGTTGGCGCCGATGAGCGTCACGACCTCGCCCGCGCGCACCTCGAGGCTCAGGTGATCGATCGCCTGGACGCGTCCGTAGCGGATCGAGAGGTCCTCGACGACCAGCAGCGGAGCCGGACCGGCGGTCGCGCTCACACGCTGTCGCCCAGGTAGGCCTCGACCACCGCGGGGTGCGTCTGCACCTCTCCGGGCGGGCCGAGCGCGATCAGCTGGCCGAAGTTCAACACCGCGATGCGATCGCAGAGGTCCATGACCAGCGGCACGTGGTGCTCGATCAGGAGGATGGTGAGGCCGAGCCGGGCGCGGACGTCGCGGATCAGCTCGCTGAGCGCCCGCTTCTCGCCGGTGTTCATGCCCGCGGCCGGCTCGTCCAGCAGGAGCAGCTCGGGCTCGAGCGCGAGCGCCCGGGCGATCTCGAGCCGCCGCTGGTCGCCGTAGGCGAAGTTGCGGGCGCGCTCCTCGGCGCGGTCGGCGAGCCCGACCAGGGCGAGCAGGGCCGCCGCGCGCTCGTGAGTGTCGCGCTCCTCACGTCGCGACCCCGCGAGGCCGAGCACGCCGGAGATCAGCCCGCTCCGGGTGCGGACGTGGCGGGCGATCATCACGTTCTCGAGCGCGGTCAGCTCGCCGAAGAGCCGCACGTTCTGGAACGTCCGCGCGATCCCGCGCTCGGCCACCCGGTGCGGGGGGAGCCCGGTGATGTCCTCGCCACGGTAGCGGAGGTGCCCGGTGTTCGGCGCGGTGAGGCCGGTCACGATGTTGAACAGCGTCGTCTTGCCCGCGCCGTTGGGTCCGATGAGGCCGAACAGCTCGCCGCGCGTCACCACGAAGGAGACCGCGCTGACCGCGGTCACGCCGCCGAAGCTGCACGTGACGTCGTCGACCGCGAGCAGGTCGCTCATCGGGCCGCGGGCCGCCGCCGGCCGGCGAGCCGGCGCAGCAGCGCGGGCGTGATCAACCCCTGGGGGAAGAAGATCGTGCCGACCGCGATCAGCACGCCGAAGATGATGAGCCGGCCGTCGCGGAGGAACTCGGCGAACCAGGTCGGGAGCCCGCCCAGCCCCGCGATGCCGCGCAGCGCCTCGGGCAGCGCGGTGAGCACGAGGCCCCCCACCACCGGCCCCACGAACGTGCGCGAGCCGCCGACGAGCACGAAGGCCATCAGGTTGACGCTGGTGTCGAAGGTGCCCTGGCGCGAGTTCCAGGTGTTGATGAAGTGCGCGCTGATCGCGCCGACCGCGCCGGCCAGCACCGCGCTCGCGGTGAACGCGAGGACCTTGTGGTACGTGGGGTTCACCCCCATGGCCGCCGCGGCCAGCTCGTCCTCCCGCAGCGCAACCAGCGCCCGCCCGGCCCGGGTGGGCTCGAGGCGCGCCACGAAGAGCATCGAGACGACCAGCAGGGGGATGGCCAGCCACATGTACTGCATCTGGCTCGAGAACGGCTGCGGGATGCCGAAGATGCCGATGGCCCCGCCGGTGACGTCCAGGTTCAGGGCCACCACGCCCAGGATCTGGACGAACGCGATGGTGGCGAGCGCGAGGAAGATGCCGCGCAGGCGCAACGCGGGGATGCCGACCGCCAGGCCCAGGACGCCCGACACCACCGCCGCCACCACGATCTCGACCAGCACCAGCGAGACCGGATAGAGCCCGGGGGCGGGGTGGTGGAAGACCTTGGTGGAGAGGATGGCCGCGGTGTAGCCGCCGAGGGCGTAGAAGCCCGGGCTCGCCACCGAGAGCTGCCCCGCCATCAGCGGCAGGTAGAGCGTGAGAGCCAGCGCCGCCGCGAGCACCATCGAGACCAGCAGGAAGTCGTAGGTGGCGAGGAACGTGGCCACCTAGGTCTAGACCTTCTGCACCTGGGCGCGCCCGAGCAGGCCCTGCGGCCTGGCCAGCAGCACGATGAACAGCAGCGCGAACGGCACCGCCTCGCGGTAGGCGATGTACTGCGAGGGGACGAACGCCTCCGCGAGCCCGATGACGAGGCCGCCCACCACGGCGCCCGGGATGTCGCCGAGCCCGCCGAGGACGATGACCGCGAGGCCCTTGAGCCCGAAGGCGATCCCGAAGTAGGGGCCGGCGATGCCCACGCTGAGGCCGATCAGCGTCCCGGTCACGCCGCCGAGGAAGCCGCTGATCACGAAGGTGAGGAGGATGAGCCGGTCGGTGTCGATCCCGAGCAGGCTCGAGGTCGTGATGTCCTCGGCGACCGCGCGCAGGGCCTTGCCGGTCCGGGTGGCGTTCATGAGGTAGCTCAGGAGACCCAGCATCACCATCGACACCCCGAAGATGACGACCTGGACCGTGCGCACCAGGACGGGCTGGCTCGCGCTACCGAAGTTCACCGCGCTCGGCAGCCGGGACAGCGGATCGGGATAGGAGTACGGCTCCGCGCCGAACAGGTACTGCGTGATGTTCACCAGCGCCACCGCCACGCCGAGGCTCGAGACCAGCGTGAGCAGCGGATCGGCGCCGACCATGCGCAGCGGCCGGAAGGCGAGCCGCTCGACGATGACCGCGCAGATCGCCGCCACCACCGATCCGCCGAGCAGGGCCAGGACGAAGGGCAGGCGGATCGGCAAGGTGGCACCGGCCAGGAGGCCGTTGATGCCCAGCTGCGACCCCGTGAGCACGTAGGTCGCGTAGGCCCCCAGGGTGAAGATGGCCCCGTGGGTGAAGTTGATGATGCGGAGGACGGAGAAGATCAGCGTGTACCCCAGCGCGAAGATGGCGTACACGCTGCCGATCGCCAGCCCGTTCAGCACCTGCTGCAGCAGCAGCGTGCGGCTCACGCTCCTACTTCACGAAGACGAACGTGCCCTTGGTCCCGTCGGGGTCCATCCGGATCTGCGCCACGTAGGACTGCTTCTGCACGATCTCCCCGCCCATCCCGGGGCCGGTCGTGAACGAGATCTCCCCGAGCGGCGTGTCGTAGGTACCGGAGATCAGCTGCTTGTTCAGGTCGACGCGGAGAGTCGCCAGGTCCATCTTGGCGATCGGCGACTTCTTGTCGAGCGCGCGCAGCGCTTCCACGAACACCTGCACGCCCGCGAACGACTGGGCGCTGAACTGGGGCGGATCCTTCTTCTGCCGGTCCTTGTACATCGACTTGAACTCGTCGTTGATCTTGCTCTTGTACGCCGGGCTGTAGGCCTGGGCGATCAGCACGCCATCGCACTTGGCCTTGCAGATCGGGTAGATCGCGGCGGTGTTCACGCCGTTGCCGCCCACGATCAGCCCCTGGTAGCCCAGGTCGCGGAGTTGCTTGATCAGGTTCGCGCCGTCGACCTGCAGACCCGAGATGATCACGAGGTCCGGCTTGACGTTGAGCACGTTCGTGATCTGGGCCGTGAAGTCGGTGTCGGTGGTCTGGAAGGTCTGCACGGTCGCCAGGTCGAGCTTGAGGTCCTTCACCGCCTGCTGGAAGGTCTCGGTCTCCGATTTGTTGAACGCGTCGTTCTGCGCGTACAGGACCGCGACCTTCTTGAGGTTCTTGTTGATGTCCATCGCGGCCTTCACTGCGTTGGGGGCCACGATGGCCACCGGCGAGGAGACGCGGGAGACGAACTCGCCGATCTGCGGAATGCCCTTGGCGGTGTTGGACGGGCCGATGACCGGGACCTTGGCCCGCACCGCGAAGGGATCGGCCGCGAACGCCTGCTGGGAGAGGCTCGGGCCGACGATACCGACGACCTTGGCGACGTTGATTTGGTTCTGGAACGCGTTGATGGCGGTGGGCTCGTCACTGCCCGCATCCTGGAAGACGAGCTTGATCGGCCGGCCGTTCACGCCGCCCTGCTTGTTGAAATACTCCTCGGCGATCTGGGCGCCGAGCACCTGCTCCTGTCCGGCGAGGGCCACCGGCCCGGTCTGGGCCACCGAGATCCCGATCGGGATCGGCGGGTCGGCGGCGCGGCCCACCAGGGCCCCGCCCAGCAGGACGACCGCGAGCAGCGAGATGACCACACCGAGGCGACGAGTCAGCATTGAGATCCTCCCTCTGGGGCGCCGAGTTGCGCGGCAGTCTAGCACGGGCGCTCGGAGCCCGCCAATCTCCCGGGGCGCAGGTCGCGTCGTCCCTTCGCCTACGGCGGCAGGATCCGCTTGACAGGCGCCGGCGCGATTTAGTATTTCTAAAGTCGACTTTCCTTTTGACGTAATCATGAAGATGCTCCTCACCCTGCGCATCAACGGAGAAGAGCGCGACGTCTTCGCGGCGCCGCACAAGACCCTGCTCGAGGTGCTCCGGGAGGACCTGAACCTCACCGGGACCAAGCACGGGTGCGAGCTGGGCGAGTGTGGCACGTGCACCGTGCTCGCGGACGGCCTGCCCGTGCTCTCGTGCCTGGCGCTGCCCGTGGAGTGCCAAGGCCGGGAGATCAAGACCGTCGAGGGCATGGCCCGGGGCGGTGAGCTGCACCCGCTCCAACGGGCTTTCGTGGAGCTGGGCGCGGCCCAGTGCGGCTACTGCACGCCGGGGATCCTGCTCACCGCGGAGGCCCTCCTCGGGGACAATCCCACGCCGACGCGCGACGCGGTCAAGCGGGCCCTGGCCGGCAACCTCTGCCGGTGCACGGGCTACAGCAAGATCCTGGACGCCGTCGAGCTCGCCGCCCTCCGGATGCGGCGGGACGGATCGCTGCCGCAGTTGCTTGGCGAGGTGCAGCCGAAGGCGAGCCGAGCGGATATAAAGGTGGATTACGAATGAAGAAGGACGCCTTTTCAATCATCGGCCAGTCGCTGCCCAAGATCGACGCGTGGGCCAAGGTGGTCGGCGAGACCCGGTTCGCCGACGACCTCGTTATGTCGCGGATGGCCCACGGCAAGCTGCTGCGCAGCCCGCATCCCCACGCTCTCATCAAGCGCATCGACACCACGCGCGCCCGCGCCCTCCCCGGTGTCTACGCGGTCATCACCGGGCGCGACCTGCCGCGCGTGAAGTTCGGCATCCTGCCGGTCTCGCAGGACGAGGAGGCGCTCTGCGTAGAGAAGGTGCGCATGGTCGGCGACGCGGTGGCCGCGGTGGCCGCGATCGACGAGGAGACCGCCGAGCGCGCGACCGAGCTGATCGACGTCGAGTACGAGCCGCTGCGCCCGCTGATGTCGATCGAGGACTCGCTGGCGCACCCCGAGGTGCGCATCCACGAGTACGGCGACCGGCCGAACGTGCACAAGGCGGTGGCGCTGCAGTTCGGCGACGTGGAGGCGGCCTTCGCCGCCGCCGATCTCGTCCGCGAGGACGTCTTCTTCTTCGAGGGCAACACGCACCTGCCGATGGAGCAGCACGCAGCGGTGGCGCAGTGGGGTGCCGACGGCAAGCTGACCCTCTGGTCGTCGACCCAGACGCCCCATTACGTGCACCGCCTGCTCGCCAAGATCCTCGACGTACCCCAAGCCCACATCCGGGTCGTGGCCGCCCCGGTGGGCGGCGGATTCGGTGGCAAGCTCGATCCGTTCGCCCACGAGATCGCGGCGTGCAAGCTCTCCCAGCTCACGGGGCGCCCGGTGAAGATCACGCTCACGCGCGAGGAGGTCTTCTACGTCCACCGCGGCCGGCACCCGGTGCTGATGTGGATCAAGACCGGCTTCCGGAAGGACGGCGCGATCACCGGCATGCACTTCCGCTCCTGGCTCGACGGCGGGGCCTACGGCTCCTACGGCGTGGCCTCCACCTTCTATACTGGCGCGCTCCAGACCGTGACCTACAAGATCCCGGTCTACAAGTTCGAGGGCGCGCGCGTCTTCACCAACAAGCCGCCGTGCGGGCCCAAGCGCGGGCACGGCACCCCGCAGCCGCGCTTTGCGATGGAGTGCCAGATCGACAAGGCGGCCGAGCACCTGGGCCTCGATCCCGCCGACATGCGCCGGCGGAACCTGGCCGAGCCGTTCGTGAAGACCGCGAACCATCTCACCGTGACCACGATCGGACTCGGCGAGTGCATCGACCGGGTGGTCGAGGCCTCCGGGTGGCGGCAGAAGCGCGGCCACCTGGGACCGGGCCGGGGCATCGGCATCGCGTGCTCGTCCTATCTCACCGGCGCGGGCACCGCGATCTACTGGAACGACATGCCGCACTCGGGCGTGGTGGTGCGCGCCGACCGCAGCGGGCTCGTGGCCGTGCTCTGCGGCGCCACCGACATCGGGCAGGGCTCCGACTCGATCCTCGCGTACCTGGTGGCCGAGGTCCTGGGCATCGAGCCGAAGGAGATCCGCGTACACCCGGCCGACACCGACCTCACCCCCGTGGACCTGGGGTCCTACTCCTCCCGCGTCACCCTGATGGCCGGCAACGCGGCGATCCAGGCCGCCGAGCGGTTGCGCGAGAAGATCTTCGAGGCGGTCGCGCGCAAGCTCGAGGTCGCTCCGGACCGCCTGGTGGCCGCCGACCGCCGCGTCTTCGTCGACGGCGACGCCGAGCGCGGGGTGGACTTCGCCCAGGGCGTCGTTCTCGCCGAGAGCATGTTCGGGGTGCTGGCCTTCCCGGGGTCTTACGCCCCGCCCAAACGTGCGGGCAAGTACAAGGGCGGCGGCGTCGGGCCGTCGCCGTGCTACTCCTACTCGGCCTGCGTGGCCGAGGTGGAGGTCGACCGCGACACCGGCCAGGTGACGCCGACCGAGATCTGGATCGCCCACGACGTGGGGCGCGCGCTCAACCCGGTCCTCGTGGAAGGACAGGTCGAGGGCTCGGTCTACATGGGCCTCGGCGAGGTCTTGATGGAGGAGCAGGTCTTCCGCAAGGGCGTGCACAAGATCCCGTCGCTGCTCGAGTACAAGAGCCCGACCACCCTCGAGACGCCGGAGATCCACACGATCCTGGTCGAGGGCGCGGATCCCGAGGGCCCGTTCGGGGCCAAGGAGGCCGGGCAGGGGCCGCTCCTGCCGGTGATCCCGGCGGTGGCCAACGCGGTGTACGATGCGGTCGGCGTCCGCATCGACGAGACGCCGATCACGCCCGAGAAGGTGACCAAGGCGATGGAGGGCAAGCGGCACGGCAAGCCGGGACGGGTCGGTCCCGAGCGGCTGCCGGTGTTCACGTTCCCCGAGCCGCGGGTCGTCGAGTCCGCCTTCGGTCAGCCCGCCGACCGGATCACCGAGAGGCCGTTTTCGTCATGATGCGGCTGCCGCCGTTCCGCTACCTCGCGCCGGTGTCGGTGGCCGACGCGGTCAAGCTCATGGCCGACCACGGGCCCGAGGCGATGCTGGTCGCGGGCGGGACCGATCTCTACCCGAACATGAAGCGCCGACAGTTCGAGCCCCGGGTGCTGGTCGGCCTCCGCGGGGTGAGGGATCTGGACGGCGTGCGCGAGCTGCGCGACGGCGGGCTCACCATCGGCGCCGGCACCACGCTCACCGCGGTCTCGCGCCATCCGGCCGTGCGCGCCCGCTACGAGGCGCTTGCGACCGCGGCGGGTGCGGTCTCGACGCCGCAGCTCCGGAACATGGGCACGATCGGCGGCAACGTCTGCGTGGACACGCGCTGCAACTACTACAACCAGTCCTACCAGTGGCGGAAGGCGGTCAACTTCTGCATGAAGAAGGACGGCGAGATTTGCCTGGTCGCCCCGGGCAGCCCCCGCTGCTGGGCGGTCTCCTCGTCGGATACCGCGCCGGTGCTCTGGAGCCTGGGCGCGAGCGTGCGGCTGGCCGGGCCGGCGGGCGAGCGCGTCGTCCCGATCGCCGCACTCTACCGTGACGACGGCATCCAGTACCTGACCAAGCAGCCCGGCGACATCGTCACCGAGATCGTGCTGCCGTCCGCCGAGGGCCTGCGCTCGGCGTACCTCAAGCTGCGGCGCCGCGGCTCGTTCGACTTCCCGGTGCTGGGTGTGGCGGTGGCCCTTCGCGTGGAGCGGGACATCGTGCGCCAGGCGCGGATCGTGCTGGGCGCGGTGGCATCGCTCCCGCGCGAGGCGGCGGACGCGGCCGGGCTCCTGG
>Ga0187777_10000901_pt1 | contig 19518 bp, 18 predicted proteins | sample 1015_Q2_SP5_10_M_FD_132416 | JGI IMG/M metagenome (GOLD analysis project Ga0187777, IMG submission 132416) | Tropical peat soil microbial communities from peatlands in Department of Meta, Colombia - 1015_Q2_SP5_10_MG | ecosystem: Environmental > Terrestrial > Soil > Wetlands > Peat | place... | reverse complement strand
CGAGCCCGAGCCCATCGCCGAGCCCGAGCCCATCGCCGAGCCCCAGTCCCTCTCCGAGCCCGAGCCCGACCCCGAAGGCCTCGGTGTTCAGGGACGGCTTCGAGAGCGGAGGTCTGGGGCAGTGGACCTCGGTCACCGGGTCCTTCACCGACCAGGAAGGCGGCGCCTACCAGGGCTCCTGGGCCGCGCGAGCGGACGCGACCGGCGCGTCCGACGTCTCCTTCGCGCGGGGCACGCTGCCCAAGCCCAGGACGCACGTTACCTATTCGGTGCGGGTCAAGGTGATCTCCCTGAGCAGTCCCGTGACGCTGGTGAAGCTGCTCACCGCCTCGGGGGCCACGCCGATCTGCGTCAATCTCGATGCCAGGGGCGACGTGCGCACGTACAACATCCTCACGGGCGGCACGCTCAGCCCGATCGTCATGTCGACGGGGAAGTGGCACCTCCTTCGGCTGGTGGTCGCCGTCAACGGGACGACGAGCAACGTGCAGGTGTCTCTGGATGGCAAGGTGATCGGCGCCCTCAGCGGTCAGTCGGACCTCGGCATCGCGCCGATCACCGGCGTGCAGCTGGGCAACAGCACGGCGGGCCGCGTGTACGACGTCGCGTTCGACAACGTCCGCGTGAGAGCTTCGTGACGCCGGCCGGGGCGCGGGTTCCATTGGGGGCGATTGCCCCCCGGGGGACCCGCGCCTCGGTCCCGTAGAGGGTTATTCGTTCGAGGGATCTCCGGCGGCCGGGGCGCGCGCCTCATAGCCGTAGCGGCGAAGGCCACCGGCGGTGAGCGCCGTCACGAGGAGCCTGTCCCACGGGGGCATCTCGTGCCGCCACGCGTCGTCCCGCCGAATCGTCACCGGTCCCGTGTCGAACCGACCGGGGTTGCCGGAGGTCGTGTGCGCCATACGCAACGTGACGGAGCCCTCCTCCGACAGGTGCAGATCCTTCACCGGCTCACGGGTAGCCGCCGCGATGGCCTGAAGAGTACCTGCGGGGTCGCGCACCATGTCCTCGTACCGGATCAGCGAGTAGCTGGAAAGGACCCGGCGCCTCGAACGGAGCATCAGGTTGAAGAGGCTCCACTCCAGCCCGGATCGAAGCACCGAATGCCGGTCCATTGCCTTCTCCTGCCAGGAGATCTCAGGGCGGATCTTGCGTCGCCTCCAGGAGAAGGCGGCCGCCCGGCTGTCGCGGACCAGGTGCACCATGTGCAGCTCGACGCCTGGGATCTCCGCAAGGATCCAGGCGAACTGCGGAACCTTGGAGGAATCCACGATCACGTGTCCGTCGGAGGCGTCGCTGATGGCCCGGTAGAGGCGACCCAGAAGGTCGGCGTACGAGGCCAGCCTGCGCCGATAGGTGCGCGTGCGCAGCATCGGCCACCAGAGCAGAGGGATCGCGGCATACCCCTGGACACGGTGCCGGCGGGCCTCGAGCTGCTCGGCGGGGACGTCCGCCGGTTCACGGCCGAACGCCTGCACGCTCACCGCCGTCCAGAACGGACACTCGCGGAAGGGGAGGCCGCAGCCGCACAGCTGATTCTCCCGGTAGCTCCGATTCCACACGTCGAACAGCTCGCCCACAGCCGTCACTTCGAGTGACTCGGCCAGCAGACGCAGCAGAAGCGTGCTGCCGCTCCGGCTGTATCCCCCGATGTAAATGATCTTCAGAGGCCGGGCCCCCTTGGTCTCATCCCCCATCCGCGGTCGTCACCCCACGGCGAACCTGGAGACCATCACGACGACCGATAGCGCCGTCGCGACGACGGCGATGCGCACGAGGAGCGTCCTGCGCTGGACCGAGATCTCGCGAGCGCTCGTGCGCAGATACTCCCACACGAAGAGGGCGGCCGCGGATACCCCGACCAAGGCCACGCCGGGAGCCGGATGGTGGACGACCTGGCGGATGAAATGGATCACCCGGAGACCTCCTTCATCATCGAGGCATGCAGGAGCAGCACGCCGAGGATGATCGTCGCATCCATCAACAGCCCGAACGCGAGGACCGGAGCCCAGACGTGAGCGAGCACCATGATCTGAGCGACGACCATCACCAGACCGACGTCGATCCCCATGCCCAGGCCGATGCACTCACTCAGAGACATCCTCGTGGTGAGACGGAGCAGCGGGATGGCCGGCCCGAGCAACGCAGCGAGCGCCACGATCGGAAGGCGCGCCTGCCACGGCAGGGCGAAGGCAATGGCCGCGCCCGCCGCGATCGGCAGAAGGACGCACAGCACCGCGAGGGCGCGGTCCGGGCCGGAGTAGGGCCGCCGGTCATCCACCACTGATCGCCCCCGTGTACTGGTAGATCTGCGTGTTGGCGTTGGTGAACACCCGTTTGAACTTGCCGGAGCCGAGCAATGCCTTCGTGAAGGCCGCGTTCCACGAGCTGGGCAGCCCTGCGACCTGCTCCTCGTACTGGATCTGCGCGGTCGTGATGATGATGAACCCGCCCTTCGGCGTTTCGCTCAACGCCTTCGCGAGCCCCGAGATGTCCATGGTCTCGAATTCGTCGTACCGGGACACGATGTACTTGTAGTCGGTGAGCGACACCGTCCGCCACGGCAGGTGGGAGTCCATCGCCAGGAGCACCGACCCCGGTGGCGCCAGGCGATACAGAGCCTCCACGCCCGACACCTCGCCCGGCCGGACCTGCTCGTAGAGCTCGTTTCCCCACCGGGCGACCAGGAACGTCGGAACCATGACCGCGCTCAGGACAAGGACCGCGATCCCCCGGACGGTTGCTCCGAAGTATCCGTCATGGCCAGCTCCGTCCTCGGCGGTGAGCTCCCCGCGAGCGCGGGGGCGCCATGCGAACAGTGCCGCCGTGAGACACAGGGCTCCCGGCAGGGACGCGAGGTAGACACGCAACCCTCCCTCTCCCCCGTAGTCCTGCCCCAGAAGCACGACGAAGGGACTGGCCAGCATCACCAGTGCCGTCAGCCGGTCGATGCGGGCGCGGCGGGCCACCAGGAAGCCGAGGATCCCCAGTCCCCAAATCATGAACGCGGCGAGCACTCGCGACGTCGTGACGAGGTGATGCGCGTGGCTCCCGGCGATCCTGGCGGTCGTGGACGTCGTCACGTTCGACGCGAACTTCCCGATGCGACCGAAGACCTTCCCCGTGTGGCCCGCCCAGAAGGCGACGGCACCGTAGCAGATCCAACCCATCGTGATCACGAGCATCAGAGCCGGAAAGACGCGAAGCCGTGTGCGGCCCGTCAGGGCGAACAGGAAGACGAACAGGATCGCGAACGCCGGCGTGAGCTGATGCCCCGAGGCCATCGCAAGGGTGAGCACGGTCAGGGCACCGAGCAGGACGAGCCCTGCCCGCCCATCGACCGGCCCGCGCTCGTCCACGTGGTCGTAGGGAGCGGGCCGCCACAACCAGGGGAGCCGAGCCCGGAAGGGGCCGAGCACGATGTACACCAGGACGAGGAGCAGGAGGAAGGTCACCGCCTGCGGAGAGAAGTAATCCTGGCCCACCCAGTTGGCGAGCGGGAACAACCAGGTGACCAGCATGGCGTATTTCTCGTTGCGCAGGATCGTCTTCGCGATGAGGAACAGGGGGGGCAGGTAGAGGAGATTGATGAAGAGGGGGAACCAACGAAGGAACTCCACGGTGCTGCGCACTCCGGCGACCCGGGCGAGCAACGCGGCACCGGCCATCATGGAGGGCCAGCTGAACCGGGCGTCGACGAGAGGCAGGACTCGCCCCGTCCGCGCGATGTAGTCGCTGAAGCCGGCAATCAGCCAGGCCGAGGGGAACCGCGGCGCCGCCTCGATGATCGAAGGCGCCGCCTCCAACAGGAAGACGAGGATGACCACCTCGATCGCGAACTCGATTCGGCTGGGACGCCGGCGCGACCAGGTCAGCGGGAACGAGATGAGGACGAGGCCCAGCGCGACGAAGTAGCCTTTGGGCAGGGCCTGGATCAATCCGTACGGACCGATGGACGCGGCCGACGCCTTGCTGAGGGTGACGATCCCGAGGACCAGACCCGCCAGAGCCGGGAGCACGCGCAGGATTCCGATGGGAGACGGGCGCTTCGGGAACACCGGTTCGGAGGCCTGGCCGCGCGGAGGAGCGGCAGGCGGCTCGTCGCTTCGCCGGAGCAGGTCGATCGCCATTGCCGACCCTCCCCGGCCATTTCCGGGAGAAGGCGCAACGGCGTCCCCGACCGCCGACGAGCCCTCTGCCGGGACAACGGTAGACCCCGCCACGGTGGCCCCGACTGCCTGAGGCTCTCCGTGACCGTTTCCGGTCGATGGCGCCACGGCGTCGGCGACTGTCGCCAGCCCGCCCTCCGGGACATCCGAGGGCGGAGCCACGGTGTCCGCGAGGGCCAGCGGCCCGCCGTGACCGTTCCCGGGAGACGGCGCAACGGCGTCAGCGATGGCCGGCAGCTCGCCCTCCGGGACATTCGAGGATGGAGCGGCGGCCTCCGCGACGGCCGGCGGATCGCCCTCCGGCGGACTCGAGGATGGCGCCACGGTGGCCGCGACGGCCGGCGGCTCGCCCTTCGGCGCATCCGAGAAGGATGGAGCGCTTCCGCCTCGGAAGCTTCGCTCTCGGCCGTCCCCGTGCGACAAGCGATACTCGCTGCTCTTCACCAGGAAGACCTCGATCGCCCAGAGGGCTCCCGTGACCGCTGCCGCCGCCAGCGAGACCCGCTCGAGGGCTCTCCTCTGCTTCTTCCGGCCGTCCCGGGTCTCAACCGGTCGTTTTGCCCCAGCCATAGTCCTCGCCAACCAACTCGTAGAGCCGTTCGTTGTACGGGCGGTAGTACTCGTTCAACTCGCCCAGCAATTGCCGCTCCGCGGGCGGGTACCTCAGCGCGTTGTGCGGTCTAAACTTCGTGCGCCTTTGCGGGGGCAGCCCCAGGAAACGCAGGACCCGGTCGAACTCGGTCGATGGACTCTTGAAGAACCGATCCGCCTCCACCAGAAGGATCTGGTCCGAGGGGAAGACGCTCAGCCACCGATCGAGCTGTTCGGCGTACCGGCCTCGCGCCCGGTAGCTGTGGTGCTGGTGACTGACGCTCCGGTACGTCGGCTGCGCGAGGATCCTCTCCTCCTCGCCGACCAACCGCTCATCCTCAGAGGCCAACGCATCCTGCAGGGAGAGCGGCTCGAGGCCGAGCCGCCGCTCGTGGTGATAGTGCGAAATGAGCCGGGTGACCGGATCGCGCAGGATGGCGATGAGCTTCACGTCCGGCAACACGTCGGCGATCCGCTTGTGCGCGCGCGGGTGATACAGGTAGTAGGGCGTCCCTTCACCGGTGAGTCCGCGCTCACCCCACAGCGACGAGATGAACTGCAGGTATGCGCGAGTCGGGAAATGACCCCGGTACCAGGCAACACCGCGGTCGAAGGAGAGGTCGAAGAAGTGGACCTCCTTCACCGACGGAGATCCCACATTCGGGCATTCCGTCAGGTACTGGTGCAGCGAGCTCGTCCCGCAGCGTTGCGCGCCAATGATGATGTAATCGGGCGAGGACCTCGCCCAAGAGGACGCTTCGCCCCACTGCTCCAACAACAACTTGCCCGGAGCGCGAAGCAGCCAGGGAGCCGTGTCTTCAGGTACCAGACCTGCAAGTCTCGTCAACCTGGATCTGTCTCCGTGAAGCGAGAGTGCTCAGCGGGGGACGCGATTTCGTGGTGCGATTGTTCCGGCCCAGCGAGAGCAGTATACTATACAACTCGTTTGCTCAATTGTGAAATCGCAGCGCCGGGGTCCGATTAGCGAAGATGTTTCACAACTCGCAGCCTTCGATCTCATGGGTGGCTGAGGTCATCTTTGGGCGAGATGGCGAGCAGCCTCCAGTCGCGCAGACGGACGTACCTGCCGGCTATCAAGCGATCTACTCCCTATTGGCTATTCCCACCATTCAAAAGCCTTACGCCTTATTGCCATCCGACCGCCGAGCCGCGTCCGAGTCCATCAAGGACCTGGGCAATCCGGTCCATCGGTCTGCGCGCCTGGCGGAACGGGCTCTCGGCATCGCGTTCCAGACGGGTGTCGTCCAGCAACTCGTGGACAAACGAGTCTACTTCTCGATCCCCACGGCCACGAGATCCCCGGAGTTCGTCGACCTCCTGGATCACCTCGGCTCGGTCTTCGGACGCCGCGACATCTCGATCGCCGTGATCCTGGGCCGCGAGCGCCCCAACAGGAAGCCGATCTTGAGGATCATGACCCCCGACGGCCTGTGCCTCGGCTTCGCCAAGATCGGTTTCAACGACGTTTCCCGGCCGCTCGTCGCGAGCGAGGCGCGGACGCTGCGTCGCCTGGCAAAGCTCGATCCGCCTCCACGCACCTTTCGGGTTCCGGCCGTGTTGGATTATCGACGGCACGGCGAGAACGAGGTACTCCTTCTCAGCCCATTGCCCCGTCCGCCCGTTCTCGAGCGCAGCCGCCTCCAGCCTCCCCTAGACGCCGCGCGTGAGCTGGCGGCGCTGACTGGCACGGAGACCGACCAACTGCTGCGTTCGCGGTACTGGAGGTCCTTGAAGGAACGGGTCATGGCCGTCGCCGACGACACACCGTCGAGCCGCCTCCTGGGGCACGGCATCGACCTGGTCGAGGCGGAGTTCGGAGCGCGGGAGATGTTGTTCGGCTCCTGGCACGGGGACTGGATCCCCTGGAACATGTGCCACGCGGGCGGCGTGTTGCACATCTGGGACTGGGAGCGCTTCAAGTCTCCGGCACCGGTGGGACTCGACGTGGCCAGGTTCGACTTCGATGTCCGCGTGAAGATCCGAAAGGAGATGCCTCGCAGGGCCATCCATCGTTCGGCCCTCGACCTTGGTCCCTTCCTGGAGGCGGCGGGCGCCCCCTCGGGCAACGCCCGCGCGTACGCGATCCTTCACCTGATCGAGATGGTGCTGCGGTACCAGGAGAGCGCGACCGCGGGCGTGCTCGTGGCCGACACCAACTATGCGACGGCACTGAACGAAGCGCTCCAGACCCGTTTGCGATGATGGGGCAGGACGCAGCCAACGGCTCGGCGTTCCTGGGGAGATGGGCTCTGCCCGTCCGGGCGCTCGAGGGCTACTTGACCGCGACCAGCTGGTTGCGACAGGGGCCGGACTTCCTGATCATCGGGGCCCAGCGCAGCGGCACGACCTCCCTGTATCGCTATCTCTGCGGTCATCCGCACGTCATGCCCACGCTGACGTCGAAGGGGGTCCACTACTTCGACACCAGTTGGTACGATCGATCGCCGGAATGGTACCGGGGTCATTTCCCGATCCGCTCGTATCGATCCTACCGAGCACGCAGATCCGGCGGCGCGGTCGTCACCGGCGAGGCGAGCCCCTACTACGTGTTTCATCCCCACGTTCCCGCCCGGGTGGCCCAGGTCCTGCCCGACGTCCGCTTGATCCTGATGCTTCGCGAGCCGGCGTCGAGGGCCTTCTCCCACTATCAGCACGAGCGCGAGGGGGGCTTCGAGGTTCTGGAGACCTTCGAGGAGGCGATCGACGCGGAGGAGGAACGCCTCAAGGCCGAACTGGCCCGGATGCTCGCGAGTCCGCAGTACAACAGCTTCGCTCACCAACACTTCTCCTATCTCGCCAGGGGCCGCTACGACGAGCAGCTCGACCGGTGGCTCCGATTCTTCCCGCGAGATCAGTTGCTCGTGATCACCAGCGAGAGCTTCTTCGAGGATCCGCGCCTCGAATACGACCGCGTCATCGAGTTCCTGGGCCTGCCGAGCGCGCCGACGATCCCGTTCCGCCGATACAACGTCAATCCGTCCTCGGACATGAGTCCCTCGACGCGCCGGCGGCTCCAGCGGTACTTCCGCCCGCACAACCAGGCACTGTTCACGGCCCTGGGAGACAGCCCGTCGTGGGGCGGCCACATCGACTGGCCGGAATGACAACCGCCGGCCACCACGCTCCCGGGGGCGGATGACGCATGTCCTTTGAGGGAGAGGCGGAGCTCGAGGAACTCGAAGATCTGGAGGGGCGAGGCGCCTCACGCGTTCGCGACGTCTCGACACTCGCACGCCGGAGCACCCTGAACTTCCTCGGGGGCGGGGCGTTCGGGCTCTTCACCTTCCTGTGGCTCGTCGTCGTGACCAGGGGATGGGGCGCCAATCGCGCCGGGACGCTCCTGGAGGCCGTTGCCTTCTTCACCATCGCCACCAGCCTGGTCGTCCTGGGGTCCGAGGAGAGCATCGTCCGCGCGGTGTCGAGGGAGCTCGCGGCGGGAACCGTTCGCGCCTTGGGCCGCACCCTGGTTGCGGCCCTTGTCCCCGTGGGAATCTTTGCCGTCCTCGCCTCGGCGTTCATGTGGGTGATCGCCCCCGATGTGGCGCACCTGTTCGGCTCCGGCTCGGACGCCAGCAACCTCGAACGGTACATCCGCATGTTCACCCTGGCGCTGCCGTTCACCTCCTTGTATTACGCGATCCTGGCCGCGACGAGGGGGCTCGGAGCCATGGTCCCCACCGTGGCCATCGAGCGCGTCGGGAGGACGAGCGCGCAGGCGGCCGGCGCCGCTCTGGTCATCTCCACGGGTGGCGGGGTCACTGCGATGGCGCTCGCGTGGGAGATGCCCTTCGTGATCGGACTCGGGTTCGCCGCCTGGGCTCTGTACGCGTTGATGAGGAAGACGAAGGCGCAGTTCCCGAACGCTCCCGAATCCCCCCCACTGCTTCAGGTGACCAGGGAGTTCTGGCGATTCTCCAGCTACCGGGGACTCGCTGCGATCTTCCAGACGGCCTCACTGTGGGTCGACACCTTGATCGTGGGCGCGCTCGTATCGGCTTCGGCGACCGCCATCTACACCACCAGCAGCAGAACCATCAAGCTCGGGTCGTTGATCCTGCTGGCGATCATTCAGGCGATGGCGCCCCAGCTCAGCGATCTCCTCAGCCGCGGGCAGCGCGCCCGCGCCGAGCACGTCTACCGCGTCTCGACGTGGTGGCTCATGACCGTGACGTGGCCCGTCTACGCCACGATGGCGGTCTTCGCCCCGCTGCTGCTGCACATCTTCGGCCATGGGTTCTCGACGGGGTCCGAGGTGGTGGTGACAATGGCCGCCGCGATGCTTCTCAGCACGGCGATGGGGCCGGTGGACATGGTGCTTCTCATGGGCGGGAAGAGCGGATGGAACCTCATCAACACCATGACGTCGCTGACCGCCAACATCACGCTCAATTTCCTGCTCATTCCCCAGTTCGGGATCGAGGGGGCGGCCATCGCCTGGGCCGTCGCCGTCGCCCTGAACAACATCCTCCCGTACATCGAGGTACGGGTCATGCTCCACATCACGCCGTTCGCAGCTCCGGGCCTCGTTCCCGCGCTCTCCGCCCTGGTCAGCTACGGAGTCATCGGCGTGGCCGCTCGGATAGTCCTGGGTCCGACCATCGGTGCCCTCGCCTTGGCGCTTGCGCTCGGAAGCGGCCTCTACTTCTTGTTGCTGCGCCGGTTCGGGACCCGGTTGGAGTTCGGCTCGCTGCGGCCGGGGCGTCTCGCGGTGGCACGCCAAGAGGCCTCCCGCCGTCCGGCTGAATCGCACTGATCCATCCGGCCGGCGGGAGGCCCCCTCTCGGCGAGTGCCTCAGAACATCCCGTACGTCTTCAGAACATCTTGTACGTCTTGGTGAAGGAGCCCACCGCCGGGTTGCCGCTGTTGTCGGTGAACCCCGGATTCGCAACGTACGTGACCGTGGTCGATGGGCCTACCGACAGGAACGAGCATCCCGTTCCGGTGCATGGTCCCTGGACCGTCACGTTGGTCGTGTTCGGCGTCTCCAGGGTGAGCGACGAGCTCGCGAAGGTCGCCTGGCAGCCTCCCGTGCAGGAGAGGAACTTGTTGCTCCCCATGTCCATCACGGAGCCGAAGAGCCCGCTGACGCTGAGCGTGTCGTCTCCGGATCCGGACGGAGCGGTGAGCGTCACGACCGCGGAGGACGGGACCGACGATGGCTTGATGTTCTCGCTCCACTCCACGGCGATGGTGTCGCCGGGATCGAGCTGGCCGCTGATCGGTCCCGAGGCTCCCTTGCGGAGCGCCACCGGCACCGGGCCGGCATCATCGGCGGGCGAGAGCGCCGCGAAGCTCGCGTGGTTCCCGGCCGGATCCTGGATCCCGTTCGGAGACGAGAGCCCCACCGTGAACAGGCTGACGGAGGTGTCCTGGAAGCCGGTCCCCTCCGCGATGGTGAGGATCGCCTGCGAGCCGGACGTGGTGACGGACTGCAGCGTCCCACCCGAAGGAACGTTGTTCAGGATCCACCCCGTCGTGCAGGGGGCGGGACAGGCCGCCAGGGGCTCGCTGAACGTGACCACGACGCGATCGATCCGCCCGTCGGAGTCCATATCCATCATCTGCATTGCGGTTTCCTGCGGGGGAGTGGTGTCGCCCGTTCCCGTGACGTACACGGTGGTGTACACGGTGGACGCGTTGTCCGACAGGTCCAGGTCCAGCAGACCCGTGGCCCCGATGGTGGCGTAGTTGGTCAAGGTCATCGGGTTGGCCGGCGTGGTGACCGCCACGTCGATGGTTGCCGTGTCCCCCTGGTTCAGCGTGCCGACGTCGCAGATCAAGGGCGTCGTCCCCGAACAGGACCCGGCGCTCGGCGTGGCCGACACGAACGTGGCGTTCGGCGGCAGGGTGTCGGTGACCGTCACGTCGTTCACCGAGTCGGGGCCGTCATTGTGCGCAACCAGGTGGTAGGTGAGTGACGTACCCACCGGAACCGGGTTGGGCGCCGTCTGGGTGATCGACAGGTCGGCGGTCCCCGGCACCTGGTTGACCGTCGTGCTCGTGGTCGCCGAGTTGTTCGCGGTGTTGGGGTCCTGCTCGTTGGCCGTCACGGTGGCCGTATCCGACATCGTGCCGGCGGCCCCGGCCATCACGGTGAACAGCGTCGAAGAGGACGAGTTCACCGCGATGATCCCCAGGGAGCACGTCACGGTGTCGCTGCCGGAGTCGAACGAGCAGCCGGTTCCGCCCGAGACGAAGACCGTATCCGATGGCAGAACGTCGGTGACCGTGACCCCCGTGGCCTGGTCTGGGCCTGCGTTGGAGACACTGACCGTGTACGTGAGCTGGCTGCCCACATTCACCGGGTCCGGCGCGTCGAACAGGCTCAGCGAGACGTCCGCCGTGTTGGGGATCTGGTTGTCGGTGAACTGCGCGAAGTGCTTCACGCCGACGGTGGAGATGGACAGGAAGTCGCCCCCCGCGTAGAGCTTGGCGCCGAACGAGCTGAGCGTGTACACGCCGTTGCCTCCGTCACACTGAGGCAACCAGGACTTGTCCATGGCTCCCGTGGCCGGATCGACACGCACGAGCTCACCGGTGAGCACGTTGGCAAACTTCTGGAAGTGCCCACCGAAGTAGACGAACGTGCCGAAGACGGTGACGGCCTGGACGTTGCCGTCCCCCTTGATCTGCCACAGCAGCTGGCCGGTGGCGAAGTTGTAGGCGAACGCGGTCCCTCCGGGACCGCCGGCGGCCACGTACAGCCTCGTCCCGTCCGTGACCATGTCCAGAACGGGGATCCCGGGGTGACAGCTGCATGCCACGGACGCACCCGTCGTGGGATCGACCACCGCCAGGTTCTTCTGCGTGGCTCCGTTCACCGTGGCGAAGTTCCCGGCGATGTACATACGTGTCGGCGTCGCGACGATGCGACGCACCATCTGATCGGCGGTGGGGGCCCAGCTCAGCATGGCGCCCGTCGTGGCGTCGAGCGCGGCGAGTCGCGTCCTGGCGATCCCTCCGACCAGGGTGAAGTTGCCCCCGATGTACACGGTGTTTCCGAGGATCGCGATCCCCCGCACGGTGTTGTTGATGCTCGGTGCCTTCCAGCTCGTGAGCGCGCCGGTCGAGACGTTGAAGGCTGCCACGCGCTGGCGGGTCGTGGTCCCGATCTTCGTAAAGGTCCCCACCGCGTACAGCGTCGTCCCGTCGGGGGACAGTGCGAAGCGGAACACGAAGTTGTTGGCCGACGGATTCCAGGAGGTCGCCTGTCCGGTGGTCGCATCGATCGCCGCGAGATAGTTGCGCGGGTACGTGTTTCCGCTGCGGTCGACGACGTGCGTGAAGTCGCCTCCCAGGTAGATGGTGTTGCCCACGCGCATGACGGCCTCCACGCGGCCATCCGTCCCCCACGTGGTGTTGTCGGGCGCCTGCGCCACCGTGGCATACGCGGGATGGATGCCGGCGAGGCTTCCCAACAGACTTCCGAGCAGAACCGTGACGAATACGACCACACGTCCGGCGCGACGACGAAGCGAATTCATGATCGATGCTCTCCCTGACTAGTCCGCGAACCGAGCGGTACTTGATATCAGCTTTCTACCGATTTTGGCTAGAGGCTCCTTCTAGGTATTTTGGCCGTGATTTCCTGACGTCGGATGCGGCCCACGCCTCCCGGAGATAGCCCGCCACGGTCCACGAGAAACCGGCGAACAACCCCGCGATCCTCTGCGCCCGAACGCGATCCGGCCTTCTCAGCATCGCCGCCGCCTCGTGCGCCACACCGGTGGTCAGCGTCCGCGTCACGTATCCGCGCTCGACACGCAATGGGGCAGGCGCCTTCGCCACCCGGGACACCCGTCGTTTCGAGATCCCCTCGGCGAAGCACCGTTGACGGAAGTATCTCCAACTCAGCCTGGAGGGGTCGACGTTGTGATACGCCACGGCCGCCGGCTCGTACACGATCCGGGCACCCTCGAGGGTCGCCCGCAGCCGGATGCTGAACTCGGTCTCCTCGCATCCCAGCGGCAACGCGTGATCGTCGTTTCGTCCGACGAGCGGATCGAACAGGCCGACGGGCCCGAACGCCGAGCGTCGAAACGACATGTTCGCCCCGATCGGATTGCGGACCTCCGCAAGGGATGTGGGCATCCCGCGGTAGCTGCATCCGACGGTCCACAGGAACTCGTCGGGGAACCACTCGGGGGGCTGAGCCGAGCCCCAGTCCGGGACGACCGCTCCGCCGACGCCGACCACCGAGGGGTCCCGGTACGGTGCCAACAGGGTCTGCAACCAGTCTCGATGCGCCCGCGCGTCGTCGTCGAGGAACACGACGACATCGCTTCGGGCCCGCGTGACCCCGGTGTTTCGCCCGCCCGACAGACCTCGCTCGAAGACGTTGGGCACCACCGTCAGGTGCGGATACGCGCGCCGGAGGCGCGCCATCAGCACCTCGTTGTGATCCACGACGACGATCACCTCGGTGGGCTGCACCGTTTGGAGCCGCAGGCTTTCCAGCGCCTCGGCGATCAGCTTCCAGCGGGCATCGGTGTACACGCAGATCACAACGGTCGAGGTCGGCGACCCCGCCGGCGAATCGTGTTCGAACTCTCGCTGGGCAGCTTCCGTCACGCTGTGATCACCGCTGGGTGCACCCCGCTAGTTGAGCGTTCTCTCGGCGTCCCTGAGGTCGTCCGGGTCCTCTACCATCCAGAGGTTGCTCCGCACTCTCCGCGCCGCCCTACGTCTCCCAAGCCGCTCCTTGGTGATCGTCCAGAGTATCCGAAACCCGTCGCGCACCGGCTTCAGATTGCTCTCTCCGGCGATCCGGCAGTGCTCGAAGCTTCCGACCTCCGCTACGCGCAAGCCCGCTTTCGCGGCTCGGACATTGATGAGCGTCTCCACCTCGAATCCGTCGCACGTCACGTCCAGGGCGGGGAGACAGTGCGCCCAGAACGCGTTGTACCCGTAACACAGATCCGTGTAGTCGGTGCGAAACAAGAGATTGACGATCGTCGTCAGGACGCGATTGCCGGCCCTGCGGATCGGGGTGATGTCGGCACTCCCCCCTCCCTTGGCGAACCTGGTGCCCTTGGCGAAGTCCGCCCCGCCGAGCAGCGCCTCCACGAAGCGAGGGATCTCCGCAGGGTCCGCGGACCCGTCCGCGTCCAACATCACGATGATCCCGCCGGTCGCCGCGTCGAAGCCGTGCGCCAGCGCATCGCCCTTGCCCTTGCCCGACTGCCCGATCACCTTCACATCCGGGCGGACCCCCCTGGCCACCTCGACCGTCCCGTCCGTGGAGTTCCCATCCACCACGATGGTCTCCACGCCTTCGGGAAGAAGCCGCATGACGAAGCTCAGGCTCTCGGCCTCGTTCATCGCCGGAATGACCACGGTGACCGCCGGCCGGTTCTCGGTCTCCGGCAGGACGACCAGTCTTCTCCTGGATTGCTTAGCGACCTGTTCGATCCAAAGTACCGTATTGTCCGTCTCAATTGAGACGGGGGGTACCGCATCGGCTCTTTCGAGCATTCTGTTTTCCCCCCAACGCGTCGTCTCGGCGGACGCCGAACTATCCCCGACCCCGTGCTGTTCCCTGAATGGGCACCCCCCACCTAGGGAGGGGCGGCAGTCTATCCAGCCCTGGTGCCACGGGTCAAAAAGGCAAAAGCCGGAGTGTCAGTAGGTCAAAAGGGCTAGTGGACGGAAGCTTCCCCTTATGTCGATAAGTGCTAATCCATCAGCAGACTGGACGTTCGGAAGGCATCGACGCCCTGCTAAGGGCAGCAGCATCCGGTAGGGTGTTTCCCGGCCCTGATTACCTGGCCCTCAGGAGGTGCCCGCATGTCCTCAACCACAACCAGCACACCTTCCCGTGCGTCACGGACCCGTCTGCTCGCCCTCGCCACAGCAGTGCTCGTGCTCGCGGTGATCGCGACACGGTCCGGGACTGGTGCCGCCGCGGTGACCGTTCCCCAGACGGGCGCCTATTTCGGAGCCTACGTCCAGTCCTACGGGGGCCAGAGCCTGGTCCAGAGCGCCGCCACCTTCGAGAAGAGCCTCGGACGCAAGCTCGCCATCGTGAACAAGTACCACGACTTCAGCATGACGAACTACTCCGATGAGGCCTCCTTCATCAAGAGCGGGCACATCGTCATGATCTCCTGGCACCCCACGGACGGACCTGCGGACCCGAACCGGGCCAAGAAGATCGCGTCGGGGCAGTACGACTCGGTCATTCGGGCGGCGGCCAACGGCATGAAGGCGCTTCACGGCCGCGTCCTGCTTCGTTGGGACTTCGAGATGGACCAGGATCCGGGCCAGGTCGAGTACATCGGTCCGCCGGCGCAGTTCATTGCCGCGTGGCGCCACATGTACACGATCTTCCAGCAGGTGGGGGCGACCAACGTCGAGTGGGTCTGGGCCCCGCGGGCACAGAGTTTCAAGACCGGGCTGGCGCAGAGCTACTACCCCGGCGCCGCCTACGTCGACTGGATCGGCGGCTCCGCGGTTCCCGAACACAACCTGGCGTCCTTCTATGACATCTTCCACGGGTCGACGGGTGGCTTCTACGCCTGGGCATCCCAGCAGGGCAAGCCACTCGAGGTCTGGGTGGGGGTGAAGGAGGACCCCAAGAGCGCGAGCTGGAAGGCCGAGTGGCTGAGCGGTCTCGAGGCGACGGTCAAGGCCTCGATGCCCAAGATCAAGGCAGTGATCTACTACAACGCGTACGCGCCGGGCGGCGTGCAGAACTACCGCGCCAACACCTCTTCCCAGGCGTGGACGGCGTTCAGGCATCTGGCTCTCGATCCGTACTTCAAGCCGATGCCGGCGGGTTGATGCTCCGGCCTCGGCTCGAACAGGTGCCGAGGCGGGGAGCGGAATTGAACCGCTGTACGAGGCTTTGCAGGCCTCTGCCTAACCACTCGGCCACCCCGCCGGAAACGCTGCACTCACCGTACCTCCGACCGGCGCAAAGGCACATCGTCGCAGGTACGAGGGCCCTCGGAGTATGTCAGCTTCGGTGAGCCGTGACACCGGCCGCGTCGCCGGAACGGTCGCCGCGTTCAGCTTCCCCAGAACTCGTCGGCGGTGTACGGGTCGCCCGAGTAGAGCCACTGCTCGGTGACCTTGCCGTCCTTGATGTGCCACACCTGGACGCTCTTGTCGTCGAGGTGCTTCCCGTTGCGGTCCCCCGTCGCTCGCGACAGGGCGATGACGTGCTCGTCGTTGGCGACCACGTCGTGGAGCTCGACCCTGAACGTCCCCTCCGTCAGCTCGAACGTCTTGGCGAAGTACCCGATGACGGTGTCGGCGCCTCGGTGGTCTCCCGCCAGCTGGTTGCGCCCGGGCGCGTGCCAGACGATGTCGTCGGAGAACAGCGATCGCACGGTCTCCATGTCTCCCGTGCTGAACGCCTCGTAGCCCTTCCGGAGAAGCTCCTCGTTCGGGTGCATTCGGGCACTCCCTTCGCTCGTGGGTGGGCAAGTCTTCCACGGGCGAACGGGGTCCGCAATTCGGGCGGGGGGCCCGCCCCACCCGGCCGCCTGCGACGTTTGTCCGGTTTCCGATGCGGTCGTCCAGCCGGTCTCGCAAACGCGTGGAACACTCCGGTTGTGGTGCGCGATGCCGCCGTGGTGCTTGCGGCTCTCACCGGCTTCGGCCTCATCGCATCGGCCGGCGAGCTGGCTCACCGGCGACTCGGCGTCTCCCCCGACGCGACCAGAGGGGTGGAGCACATCGCGGCGGGAGTCTTCAGCGCCTGCCTGCCGCGGTTCCTCACGTTCCCCCAGATCGCCGCCACGTGCGTAATCCTCACGGGTGTCGTCGCGTTCTCGGCGCGGTTCCATGTGTTTCGCGGCATCCACGATGTCACCCGCCGGACGTGGGGCGAGCTGCTGTTCCCCGTCGGCCTGCTCGCCCTCGCGATCCTTGTTCCGCGGGACCCCTGCTTCGTCTACGGGGCCCTCGTCTTGGGAGTCTCCGACGGGCTCGCCGGGCTTCTGGGCGCCAGGTTCGGGCGGGCCGGTGCGCACGGGCAACGACGGCGATCGAGCGCGGTGGGCACGGCAAGCTGCTTCCTCAGCTCCGCACTCATCGGGGTGGGCGTGCTCATCAACCAGGGTGTGAGCATCCTCGAGGGACTCGCCGCGTCCGTCGTCGCCGCAGCGCTCCTCACCGCCATCGAGGCATCACTCTCGGGGGGATTGGACGATCTCGTTCTGCCGACCGCGGCCGGGACGGCGATGCTCTTGATGCTGCACATCTTGGCCTAGCTGGCGGCGTGCTCCGTCGCCGCGAACAGCCGCCAGTGACCGGGGACTCCCTTGAGCGTATGGACGCCCATGTCTCCGGTCGTCTTGATCTCGCGGCCGCGGAACCTGCGCAGGGCGTCCCGCATCGTGGCGTTGTGGACGTCGAGCACGTCCCGCCACCGTCGATCGCCGAGCTCGATGGCGAGCTCCGTCGAGCTGACGATGTCCGTGAACAGGACGGTGGCAAGGACGCGGTCGGGCTCCGGACCCGGCCGCACACCGGTGAGGAACTCCTCGACCTCGTCGAGAATGGCGTCCTGGTCGCCAACCCACGGGAAGTGGTCCTCCCCGTGCAGCTCGACGAACCGCGCCTTGGGAATGTGCGCCGCCAGGTAGCGGCCCTCCTCGATCGAGGAGTCCCGGTCGCCTGAGCGGTGCAGCACGAGCGTCGGCACGGCGATGACGGGAAGCGCTTCACGGATGTCGATCTGACCGTTCATCCGGCGAAGCGCCATGGCTGCCCCGGGACTGGCGCCCATGCGCTCGACCCGCCCGTACCAACGGCGAAACAACTCGTCTCCGGCCATGCTCGGGGCAAGTTGCTCGACGGACGCACCCTGCCCCCACGTGTCCGGGAGCGCGTGGATGAGCTCCTCCCGCGCGGATGCTTCCATGGCCCACGGATAATCCGGCCGCCTGATGGTGCTCGCGAACGTACCGTAGAGCACCAGTGCGGTCGTGCGGGCCGGATGCGTCGCCGCGAAGAGCGCGCTCATCGGACCCCCCTCCGAGAACCCCATGATCGCCGCGCGCTCCGACCCGGCCGCGTCCATGACCGCCCGGACGTCGTCCATCCGTTGCTCCAGCGTGGACAAGTCACCCGGGGGAACGCGATCCGACAGGCCCGTTCCCCTCTTGTCGAACAGGATGAGGCGGGAGAACGACGCCAGCCGCTCTAGGAACCGCGCGACGAGCGGCTCTTCCCAGTACAGCTCCAGGTTCGAGACGAACGGCGGGACCAGGACCAGATCGCGGGGCCCGTCCCCGACCACCTGGTAGGCGATGTGGATCTCGCCGCTTCTGGCGTAACGAATCTGTGGATCCATCCGGCGCCGCGCGGAGTCTCGATTGGACGCGCCACTCCGGCGTCCATCATGACACCGACCGGGTCCTACCGACGCGCCTTCGGTCCCCAGACCAGGCGCCACGTTTGGGCGCTGCGTCGGCGCCTCCAGATGAGGAGCCGGTCGAGCTCGGACGCATCGATGACCGGCCGGCCCCGCCCGCCCACGTGCGAGGGGCCCACCGGATGCAGGAACCCGGCACGGATCCAGAGCCGGATCGTCGGCAACGGAACACTCGCCCGGCGGGCCGCCTCCCTGCGGGTGAGCATGAGCTGCGTCGGTCCGCCGACGGGAACTCTCAGAGGCCGGGGGGAAGCGCCGCGCACAGTTGGTAGCTTTTCGCGCCCCCTGAATCGACGCAATTCCCCGTCCGCGGAGGCGCGTCCGCCCCCGAATGGGGAGGGCGAGGTGGGTTTACCGTTCGGGGGACCGTGTGTAACCTGTCGGGCCCGAGCCGCAGAGGAGACCCCGGTCATGCAGGAGCCCTACACGCACGAAACGAACTGGTCTGGAATCATCGGGACGATCCTCCTCGTCCTCGGCGTGCTCGCCCTGCTCGCCGGTGTCATCTATCTGGCCCTGCCCGCGCACTCACTGCCGTCGTTCATGGGACAGCTCCCCACGCACGTGCACCGCTCGAAGCGTGGCATCGCCAGCCTGGTCGTCGGCGCGATTCTGGCCATCGTCGGCGGCCTGCTCGTCGTGCGCTCCCGCCGCGCGGTCGCCTAGGCAACGACTCGTCGGGGGTCCGGCGGAGCCGGATCGCGATGATCATTGATCATTACGGGCGACAGACCCCCGGACAGCGCCTAAACGTCATCGATGATAGACAACTGTTGTGTGCTGCCACATGTACACGACCGCGCCCTGTGTGCTCTCCCACTGGATCTTTACCGTGTGACTGCCCGGCTTCACACCCTTGAAGTAGAAAGTGAAAGCGTGCGAGTCCGCAAACGGTAGGCCCTGCCCCACGAATTGAACCGCTTGGCTGCTGATGGTGTTCGCGCCAAGTACCGCCCGAATGTCTATGCCGCCAGTTGGGGAGTAGACGACGGCGGTGAAGAGGACCGTGAGACAACTCATGGTGCTGCCAGCACTTGTAAACGATACGGAGGCGTTGGGAACGTTGACATACGAGGTCGACGTAGTGGTGGCACTCGTATCGTTGGTCGCCAGGAAGGACTGCTTCGTCAGGGCGCACCCGCCGCTGTCCGTTACAACGGCTGCTGGGGTGCCGACTCCAGGGGCCGCACCCGGAGGCGACTCGGCTGAGCTGTTGGCGTTCACCGTCCCCCCGATCACGACCCCCAACAACACGGCTGCCATCACGATAGGCATTCGCTTCATCATCAGCTGAACTCCTTTGCGATCCCCCCGTGAGCTACTCGAAGCGACGCGATGCCTCGCCGGTGCCT
>Ga0187777_10000900_pt1 | contig 19538 bp, 21 predicted proteins | sample 1015_Q2_SP5_10_M_FD_132416 | JGI IMG/M metagenome (GOLD analysis project Ga0187777, IMG submission 132416) | Tropical peat soil microbial communities from peatlands in Department of Meta, Colombia - 1015_Q2_SP5_10_MG | ecosystem: Environmental > Terrestrial > Soil > Wetlands > Peat | place... | reverse complement strand
GGTGGTCGGCTGCGTCGGCGGCGTGCTGGGCGGCGGCGCGACCGTGACCACCGTGGGCGGGACCGTGGTGGTGGGCGGGAGCGTGGTGCGCGGCAGCGTGGTGGACGTGGGCGCGGGAGTCGAGGAGGTCGTCGGCGCCAGCGTCGTGGTGGTCGTCGACGGCTGTGTCGGCACCGCCACCTTGTTGTGATTGTTGCTGGTCCCACCGAACGCCACGAACGCGACGAGGCCGATCGCCCACAGCGCGATCACCGCGCCGGCCGTGACCCGCGCCGCGGTGACGAGTTGCATGCCGCTGCGGGTGCCCCGCGAGCGCCGGATGGCGTCGGCAGCGCGCGCCGCCAACACGAGCGCCACGATCGTGCCGACGATCGGCAAGACGATGCTGACGATCGCCCAGACGAGCGCGGCGATCGCGAAGGGCTCCGTCCGGGGCTTCCCGCCCCACCCGCCGGGTCCTGCGCCGGTGCCCGCCGCGCCGGTGGGCTCGGGCTCGGGCCCGACCGGGACTGCGCCGGTGTCGTCGGCCCCCCAGTCGGGCGGCCCGGTTGCGGGCACCGGGCCACAGTACCGACGCGGACTCCGCGAAACGGGCCACCTCGGTCACGGTCCGCGCCTCGGTAGGCTGCGGCGCATGGTGTCTGCGGTGCTCCCGGTCACCGGCGATCCCGACGCGGACCGTCTCCTCGTCGACGACCCGTTCGCGCTCCTCGTCGGGATGCTGCTCGACCAGCAGGTCCCGATGGAGTGGGCGTTCAAGGGGCCGTCGACACTCCGCGACCGGCTCGGCACCCTCGACGTGCAGGCGATCGCGGCCATGAGCGACGACGACGTCGAGGCTGTCTTCCGCCAGAAGCCCGCGCTGCACCGGTATCCCGCGTCGATGGCCAGGCGCACACACGCGCTCGCGGTGCACATCGCCGACGAGTACGGGAGCGACGCCGCCGCGATCTGGCGAGGTGTGGACGACCCGAAGGAGTTGTTCGCGCGGCTGCGTGCGCTGCCCGGCTTCGGCGAGGAGAAGGCGAAGATCTTCCTCGCCATCCTCGGGAAGCGGCTGGCGGCGGCCCCGCCCGGATGGGAAGCGGTCGCGCAGCCGTTCGGCGACGCCGAGCCGCGCTCGGTCGCCGACATCGACTCGCCCGAAGCTCTCCTCCGGGTACGCGAGTGGAAGCAGGCCCGGAAGAAGCTGGGGAAGAAGAAGTCCGACGCGTAGCGCCTATGCGCGCGTCTCGCGCTCGAGGTGCGCGCGGATGGCAGCACAGTTGCCCGGGTCCGGCGCACCCGACCACGCCGCGTTCACGCTCGTGGGCAGCTGGGGGACCTGCCAGGCCGACGCCCCCGCGCTGATCACGTCTTCGGCGAAGGACCACCCGTCGTCCCGGTCCACGCGCTCCCCCGCCACGACACGGGTGACGATCGCCGCGGTGCTGCCGCTGTCGAGCATGCCGCCGTGGAACGCGGGGACCACGGTGTACGGGATCCCGATCGACTCGGGCGACGGCGCGCTCACGCCGGTGTCGAGGGGGAGCACGGCGAGCTGGCGCACGTGTGGCAACGGGCACGACACGAGCCCACGCAACGCCGGCGCGTCGTCGACGATCGACCGCAGGAACGGCGTGTCGGGCGTGACGTCGACGGGTGAGACCCCGCGGAGCGCCCACGCGAACCCGTCCATCGCCAGCGCGCCGGCCGCACCCCACCCCTCCTTGCCGTGGGCCGGGTAGTAGACGCGCCCGGGTTCCACGAGTGGGCTCAGCACGACGAGGTTGGCGACCGGCGCGTTCGGCGTCGCCGCCACGTACGCCTCGGCGAGCAGCGCGCCCTCGCTCTCGGCCACCAGCGTGAGCCGGCGCCCGGTCAGCCGGTGGTAGCGGTCGACCTGGGCCCGCAGCTCGCGGACGAGATCAGGGAGCGCCCGATGGGTGTCGACTGCGGTGTAGGGCAAGGGCGCACCGTGCGCGACGCCTCGGTAGGAGAAGCGCCACTGCGGCAGGTCGACGTGGACGAACTGCGCCGCACGGCCCCCCCATTTCGTGTTGAAGCCGGTGACGACGACGAGTGGGGTGGCCCCGGCGAGCCTCGTCGCCGGGGGTGGCGTCCACTCGGTGGCCGCGGCCGCGGTGCCGACGAAGCGCGGCACCCGCCCCTTCGACAGCGCGAAACCGGCGGCGGTTCCGCACACGACGAGCGCGAGCACCGCCACCACGCCGAGTGGTGCGACCGGGACGACGCGTGGCGTGCGCCGCCGGTGCAGCACCGCGTCGACGACCCGGAGCCAGAGCCACGCGTTCGCGACGCCGGCGGCGGCGGCCAGCGGTAGCCGGGACCAGGGCGGGCACGTGGTGAGCAGGCTCCCGAACACGGTGAGCGCCGTGAACGCCACGAGCACCCAACCCAGGCTGCGTGCGGAGAGCGTGCGGTACCACCACGAGCCGGTGACCGCACCGCCGTGCAAGAAGAGCGCGAGCAGCAGCACAACGGGGACCGCGACGAAGAACAACCACGAGAGCGACACCACGGCCAACGCGAACATCAGCGCCGCCCACGGCGCGAGCAGGATCCCCGCGACGACCGTGAACAGCAAGCTGCGGCGCACGGTGACGGCCATCGGCTCGGGCGCGAGGTCGTGCGGCCAGGCCGCCCGGAGACACGTGGTGGTGAGCGCGGTCCGGAACGCGAGGAACGCCAGCAGCTCGAGCGCGAGCCCGAGCCAGCTCTCGTGGTACACGACGATCCACCGGAGGTCGTGGAACACGCCGAAGGGCGGCGGCGCGGTGACCTGGGTCGCGAGCCCGAGCGAGGAGGTCGGCGCGAACGCGCCCACCAGCAGCGTCTCGACCACTGCCGCGGCGGCGCAGATGACAACGAGCGCTCGGTGCTCGCGCAAGCGTTCGCCCACCATGTGCTCGGCCATCCTACGAGCTTCTCCCCCGAACCGAGGCGTGCTCACGCCCGCGTCCCGTTCGTCGTCCGCCGTGCGCGAGGATGACGCGATGAAAGGTGTGGTACTCGCCGGCGGGACGGGCAGCCGGCTGGATCCGCTCACGCGCATCACGAACAAGGCCCTGCTCCCGATCTACGACCGACCCATGGTCACGTACTCGATCGAGAGCCTCGTGCGCGCCGGCATCAGCGACGTGATGCTCGTCACCGGCGGAGCGCACATGGGCGAGTTCCTTCGCCTCCTCGGCAACGGGCACGAGTGGGGTCTCGACCGGCTCCAGTACTCCGTGCAGGAACGCGCAGGTGGGATCGCCGAGGCGCTCGGGCTCGCGGAGCAGTTCGTGGACGGCGACCGCGTGGTGGTCGTGCTCGCCGACAACATCTTCGAGCGGTCCATCCGCGTCTCCGTCGAGCGGTTCGCGCGCCAGGAGCTCGGCGCCCGGATCCTCCTCGCCCAAGTCGACGAGATCGAGCACCTGCGCAACCTCGGGGTGCCCGAGCTCGACGGGACCCACGTCGTCAACATCGTCGAGAAGCCAGAGGAACCTCCGAGCACGTACGCGGTCACCGGCGTCTACTGCTACGACGAGACGGTGTTCGGCGTGATCCCGCAGCTCGTGCCCTCCGCACGGGGCGAGCTCGAGATCACCGACGTGAACAACCACTTCGTCACCGAAGGTGTGATGGAGTACGACGTGATCGAGGGCTTCTGGGGAGACGCCGGCGAGTCGATCGACGACTACTACAAGGTCAACGACTTCGTCCGCACGTACGGCGCCAACAAGTAGCGCGGCGCGTCACGCCGCCGCGAGCTCCTTCTTCATGCTGCGGTAGCTGAACGCGGCCACCAGGTCGGCGGCGCCCTTGAAGATCGACCAGATCCCGATGATGCTGACGAGCAACAGCACCGAGCGATCGGGGTTGCCGACCGCCCAGGCGCCGAGCCCGATGCCGATGATCCCGGCGATGAGCATCATCCACCAGCCGTGGACGTGCGTGTGCGAGAGGGAGATCGCGACGTCGAAGATGCCGCGGATGAGCAGGTACCAGGCCACGAAGATCGAGATGACGACGATCGTGGGTCCGGGCCAGGCGATCGCGGCGACGCCGGCGGCGATCGCCAGGATCCCGGCGACGATCGTGAGCACGCGCCAACCCCCGCTCGTCACCATCGCCAGCGCGAACAGCGTCATGGCGCCGAGCCAGAACGCGACCGCGATCAGGATCACGCACACGGAGATCGAGACGGGTCGGAGCGACAGGACGACGAACCCGAGGAGGAGCCACAGGATCCCGCTGACGAGGAACAGCCACCACTTGTCGGCGTATGCCTTCGCGACCTCGTCCTCGTCGACGACGAACGTCATCGTCATGCCTGCCTCCCTCGCGGTTTTCCCTCTTCGACCGCGCCGGCGGCGGTCGGTAGAGTCGCCGTGACTGTAGACCTCTCCTCCGAGGAGCATGCGCCGATGAACCGCTTCACTGGGAAGATCGCCGTCGTCACGGGCGCGGGTTCGGGAATCGCGCAGGCAACGGCGCGTCGGCTCGCCGCGGAGGAGGCGTCGGTCGCGTGCCTCGACATCAACGAGCCGTCCGCGCAGGCGACGGCGAACGGGATCGTCGACGCCGGCGGTAGCGCGTCGGCCTTCCACTGCGACGTCGCCGACCCGGCGAGCGTGCGCGACACGATGGCCAAGGTCGTGTCCGACGTCGGCGCGCCGAACGTGCTCTGCAACATCGCCGGCATCGGCAACTTCTTCCACACGACGGAGCTCCCCTTCGAGGAGTGGCAGCGGGTGATCGGCGTGAACCTCACGGGCACGTTCCTGATGTGTCAGGCCGCGCTCCCCCACCTGCTCGAGAACGGCGGCAACATCGTGAACACGGCGTCGAACGCCGGGCTCCAGGGGTTGGCGTACTCGGCGGCGTACTGCGCGTCGAAGGGCGGTGTGGTCCAGCTCACGCGTGCCCTCGCCATCGAGTACTGGAAGCGCGGCGTGCGCGTGAACGCGGTCGCGCCGGGTGGCGTCGAGACCCCGCTCTCCCGAGGCTTCAGGATGCCCGAGGGTGCCGACATGGAGTTCATGGGGAAGATGATGACGCCGTACGGCATGGCCGAGCCGGAGGACCTGGCGTCGCTCTTCGCGTACATCGCGTCCGACGAGGCGAGGATGATGACCGGCGCCATCGTGAGCATGGACGGCGGCCTCACCACATAGCTACGACGGCGTAGCTACCCGAACTGGCTGATCACCCCGCCGCCGAAGGCCGCGACCGTGTCCGGGGCCGCGAAGTCGGTGAACCACACGTAGAAGCGCTCGACCCCACGCTCGACGAGCGCGCCGTAGAAGTCGACGACCTCGGCCGCGCCACCCGCGGCACGGCCCTTCCCCATCATCCCGAAGCGCCGTTCGGCCGACTGGAGCACGCGGTCACGGTCGGCCTCGTCGGTGACGAGTGTGACCATCTGCTGCGTCGACACCCGGGCGCGCCCCGCTCGTGGTCGCATCTCGTCGAGCTTGTCGAGACGGTGGATCGGGCAGTTCCACCAGTCGGCGTGTGCGGCGACGAGGTCCATGGTGCGCGGCCCGGCGCCGCCGATCACGATCGGGATCCTGGTCAGCGGTGTCGGGAGCTGCTGCGCATCGCGGAAGGTGAAGAACTCGCCGGCGTAGCTGAAGGACTCGCCCGACCACAGTGCGCGAAGCACCTCGAGCGTCTCTCCCATTCGGCGCGTGCGCTCGCGCGCCGAGCGCGGGCCGATTCCGAACGTGTCGAGCTCGTCGTCGACCGAGCCCGACCCGATACCGAGCTCGAATCGCCCGCCCGACGCGTTGTCGATGGCGACCGCTTCCCGCGCCAGCATCGCCGGATGCCGGAATGCGTCGCAGAGCACCAGGCTCCCCAGCCGGAGCCGCGTCGTGTGCGCGGCGAGCCACATGTTCGTGCTCATGGCCTCGTACATCGGCTGATCGAGCGCGAGTGGCGGGACGAGGTGGTCCATGCCGGACATGCCGACGAAGCCGGCGGCTTCCGCCGCCTGCGCGCGCTCGACGATGGCCTCGAGCGTCATCCGCATCTGCGGGAGGAACACGTGGAATTCCGGGGTCATGGGACGGGGAGCGTACGCGCCGCGCCGGATCCGGTGCTCGTCCGAGAGTCAGTCGTCGCTGTTCTTCATCAGCAGGTCGCGGACGAGGAAGGTCTCGTCGGTCGCCTGCCACGGCACGGTGAACTTCGACGTGTCGTCGATCTCGGCGAAGTGATCGCGCACGTCTTCAGGGGTGAGCGGGGCGTCTCGCTTCAGGTAGCCCTCCGTCATCCCGATGAAGAAGCGCACGACCCGACCGCCGCCGACGGAGTAGATGTTGCCGCTCACCGGGCAGTCCTCGTGGGCCAAGAACGCGACCATGGGCGACACGAGTGCGGGGTCGAGCACTTCCTGGAGCTTGCCGAGGACCTCGCCCGTCATACGCGTACCGGCGATGGGTGAGATCGAGTTGGCCTTGATGTTGTACCGCTCGCCTTCGATCGCGAGCACGTTCGTGAGCCCGACGAGACCCATCTTCGCCGCCCCGTAGTTCGCCTGGCCGAAGTTGCCGAGGATCCCGGCCGACGACGACGTGTTCACGACGCGTCCGTAGCCCTGCTCGCGCATGAGCTTCCACGCCGGCCGCGTGACGTAGAACGCGCCCTTCAGGTGGACCGTGAACACGGCCTCGATCATGTCGGGTTCCATGTTGTGGAACGCCTTGTCCCGCAGGATCCCCGCGTTGTTCACGACGATGTCGACACGCCCGAACGCGTCGAGCGCGGTCTGCACGATCGCCTCGCCGCCCTCGGGGCTCCCGACGGAGTGCGCGTCGGCGACCGCCTCGCCACCGGCGGCCTCGATCTCCGCGACGACCTGCTCGGCGGGCGTCGCGCTCCCCCCCGTACCGTCGACGGCGCCGCCGAGGTCGTTCACGACGACGAGCGCGCCGCGGCTCGCGAGCAGCTTCGCGTGCTCGCGACCGAGGCCCCCGCCACCGCCGGTGACGATCGCGACCTTGCCGTCGAACCCGAGATCTGCCATGGCGGTCGACGCTAGCATCGGCGCGAATGAGTCGACTCAGCGACAAGGTCGCGATCATCACGGGCGCGTCACGCGGGCAGGGGGAGGCGGAGGCTCGGCTCTTCGTGCGCGAGGGTGCGCGCGTCGTGCTCGCCGACGTGCTCGACGCCGAGGGCGAGGCCGTCGCGAAGGAGCTCGGCGACGACGCGTGCTTCGTGCACCTCGACGTCGGCAACGAGGACGACTGGGCGGCGGGGCTCGCCTTCACCCTGGACGCGTTCGGTCGCGTCGACGCCCTCGTGAACAATGCCGCCGTGCACCACATGGTCCTGCTCGAGGACGAGACCGTCGCGGGATTCGAGAAGATGTTCCGGGTCAACCTCCTGGGCACGTTCCTCGGCATCCGCACCTGTGCGCCCGAGTTGCGCAAGACCGGTCACGGCTCGATCGTCAACATCTCGTCGGCGGCCGGGATGGTCGGGTTCCGCGCACACGGGGCGTACGGCGCGTCGAAGTGGGGCGTGCGCGGGCTCACCAAGGTCGCCGCGCTGGAGCTGGGCCCGGAGATCCGCGTGAACTCGGTGCACCCCGGTCCGATCGAGACCGACATGCTGCCGCCCGGTGATCCGAGTCGGTTCACGCGGCTGCCGCTCGCCCGCACGGGCTCGCCCGCCGAGGTCGCCGAGTTGGTGCTCTTCCTCGCGAGCGACGCCAGCTCGTACATCACCGGAGCCGAGTTCGCCGTCGACGCCGGCCTCATCGCCGGCTCCTGAGCGGCCGAGGAGAGGGATGACCGACGACACCGAGCCCGCGACCGCGTTCGGCCACGGCAAGAACCAGCGCGACCTCATCAAGATGACGCCCGACGAAATCGACGAGTTCGTGCGCGGCTGGCACACCATGAACTGCGCCACCATGAAGGCGGACGGGACGATCCACCTCGTGGCGATGTGGTACGCGTTCCTGGAGGGCGCGCCGGCACTGGAGACGAAGGCGAAGAGCCAGAAGGTGCTGAACCTGCGCCGCGACCCGCGCATCACCTGCCTGATCGAAGAGGGAGACCGGTACGAGGAGCTCCGCGGCGTCGAGCTCGTCGGTACAGGAGAGATCGTCGAGGAGCACGACCGCATCTTCGAGATCGGCGTGAGCATCGTGGAGCGCCAGTCGGATCGTCCGTTCGAGCGCACGCCGGAGGGCATCGAGATCGTGGAGAACCTCATCCGCAAGCGCGTCGGCGTGAAGATCCATGTCGACAAGGTCGTGAGCTGGGACCACCGGAAGCTGGGCTTGCGTTGAGCGGAGCGAACCGAGGAGCTCGCCGAGAGCGAGCGCCCGCGAGGCGGGTACCCCGCCGAGCAGCGAGCGACGAATGGAGTACGAGATGACTGCTCTCGAGACTGCACCCACCGCCGTCCACATCGGGATCGACGAGCTGCCGTTCGTCGACATCGGTGGCGGCAACAAGCTGAAGGTCATCCAGGTGAAGGAGCGCGAGGGTCTCTGGATCGTCGAGAACATCTTCCAGAGCGGCTTCGCCGTGCAGACCCACCGCCACACGGGACCGGTGTGGGGCTACACACAGTCGGGCGCGTGGAAGTACAAGGAGTACGAGTACGTCAACCGCGCCGGGTCGTTCCTGTACGAGCCCGCCGGCTCGGTGCACACGCTCACCTGCATCGAGGACGACACCCGCGTGTGGTTCCACATGTACGGCGTGAACCTCAACCTCGACGACGACGGCAACGTCGCGTCGGTGTCGGACGGCGCGGGCGCGCTGGCCGCCTACTACGCGTTGTGCGAGGCGCAGGGGCTGCCGCGCCCGAACGTTCTCGTCGACTGACGGTGCGATGACCGTCGCGCTCTGGGATCCGGACGCGTTCGTCGACGCCCCGCCGCACGAGTTCCTCGCCGAGCTCCGCCGTACCCAACCCGTCTACTGGCAGGACATGCCCACCGAGCCTGGGTTCTGGGCCGTCCTGAAACACGTCGACCTCACTGCGGTGGCGCGTGAGCCGGTGCTCTACTCGGCGAGCGAGGGCGGCGTGGTGCTCGAGAACCTGGACGCGCACGGCCTCGAGGGGATGCGCAACATGCTCCTCGCCATGGACCCGCCGCGTCACGTCGCGTACCGGCGTCCGCTCGTCCCCAGCTTCAAGGCGAAGGTGATCGGCGCGATGGACGGGCAGATCCGCGCCATCTGCCGCCAGATCATGGAGGAGGCGCGGGAGCAGCGCGACGTGGAGTTCGTGCACGAGGTCGCCGCGCACCTCCCCACCCAGGTGATCGGCGAGCTCGTGGGGCTGCCGCGCGAGGACTGGTCACAGATCCAGGCGTGGGCCGAGCGCAACACGAGCGGCCAGGACGCCGAGATCGTCGACGGCGCCGAGGGCGAGTACGGCGACGCCAACACCAACATGGCCATGTACGCGATCCAGCTCGCGGCGCGTCGCCGGGCCGAGCCGCCGCGCGAGGACCTCCTGTCGCTCATCCTCGCCGGCAACTTCGGGAGCGGGCCGATGTCCGACATCGAGTTCGGCAGCTTCTTCGTCCAGCTCATCACCGCAGCGAACGACACCACCAAGTCGATGCTGTCGGGTGGCTTGCTCGCGATCATCGAGCACCCCGAGCAGCAGGCGGAACTGCGCGCCGACTACCGGCGCATCCCCGACGCGATCGAGGAGATCCTCCGTTACGCCAACCCCCTCCACTACTTCCGTCGGACCGCGACCGCCGACACCGAACTACGCGGCGTCCAGATCGCGCGCGGCGACAAGGTGTTGATGTACTACACGTCGGCCAATCGCGACGAAGACGTCTTCGACGACCCGCAACGCTTCGACATCCACCGTCGCCCGAACCCGCAACTGTCGTTCGGCATCGGCGAGCACTTCTGCCTCGGCGCGCACCTGGCGCGGCTCGAAGGACGCATCTTCTTCGAGGAGCTCTTCGACACGTTCTCGGCGTTCGAGCTCGGCGGCACGCCCCGTCGCGTCCGCTCCAATCTCAACAACGGTCTGAAGGAGCTCCCCGTCCGCCTGGTCGCGGCCTGACCCCTCGCTCGTCGTTGGGGTCAGCCGGTGAAGAAGCCGCCGTCGGGGTGCAGGAGCTCCCCGGTGAAGTAGGAGGCGTCGTCGCTGGCGAGGAAGGCGACGGCGGCGGCCACCTCGTCGGGCGAGCCCATCCTGCCCATCGGGATCGACGCGAGGAACGGTGCCATCGCTTCGGGGAGCTCGCGCAGCATCTTGGTCATGTTCGTCTCGATGAAGCCCGGGCCGACCGAGTTCACGCGGATGCCGTCGCCGGCGAGCATCTTCGCCGCGTGGAGCGTGAGCATCCAGACGCCCGCCTTCGACACGCCGTACTCCGGAGTGCCGGGCTCGGGGTGCTTGGCCGCGATCGACGAGATCGTGACGATGGCGCCGCCGCGACCCTGCTCCAGCATCTGGCGGACCACGGACTGCATGGAGAGCAGCGTGCCGGTGAGGTTCACCTCGAGCACGCGCTGCCAATCGGCGAGGGCGTGGTCGGTGAACTGCTCGGCGGGGCCGCCCATCGCCGCGCGCGCAGCCGCGCGCTCGACCATGCCTTCGCCCCCGTCGTCGCTGCGGTACGTGCTGTGCGAGATCCCCGCGGCGGTGACGAGCACGTCGACGCCTCCGAGCTCCTCGACCGCGGCGTTCACCATGGCGTCGTTGTCGGCGGGACGCGACGTGTCGACCTGCACGAAGGCCGCGCGCCGGCCCATCGCCTCGACGTCGACGACGGTCTTCGCGCCGTGCTCCTCGAGGATGTCGGCGACGAGCACGTCGGTGCCCTCGCTCGCGAGCCTGAGACAGCACGCGCGGCCGATGCCGTTGCCGCCACCCGTGACGACCGCAACCTTGTCTTCGAGGCCACGCATGGCGCGCTCCTAGTCGGCCGACATCTGCGAAGTGAACTGGTTCATGTCGAAGTAGTCGCGCCACGCGGTGATCTTGCCGTCGGCGTTCACCTCGAACGCACCCATCACGGGCAGCCCGATGTCGCGATCGCCCATCACGAAGTGGTCGACGCGCTCGGTCATCACGATCGAGCCGTCGGCGACGATCCGGAGCGTGTCGAACCAGATCTTCTCGGCCATGCCGGTGAAGCCGGCGATCGTGTCACGGATGGCCGCCCTGCCGACGACAGGATCGAGCGGGATGTTGTGGTACACCGCGTCCTCGGTGAAGTACGCCGACAGCTCGTCGGCGTCGCGGCGCGCGAACGCGTCGCAGAACTGGTTCACGATCTCGATCGGCGTTGCCATCGTCACCTCACAACGGTTGCAGTGTGTTCAGGAACTCGGTGTTGTCGCGCAGGATGCGGCGCTTGTCGTCGTCGTCGAACGCCTTCAACTCGGGCAGGTAGTCGAGCGGCTGCCGCATGCCCTCGATGTGCGGCCAGTCGGACCCGAAGAGCACGCGGTCGGCCCCCATGCACTCGACCACCTCGTTGACGTCGTCCTCCCAGAACGGGTTGATCCAGATGTTGCGCTTGAACGTCTCCACCGGATCCTCGTCGAAGAGCATCGGCATCTTGTTGCGCGCCGAACGCAGCTTGCGGAACATGTCGGGCAGGAACTCGGCGCCGTTCTCGACCGACGCGACACGGACGTTCGGGAAGCGCCCGAAGAAGTCGTCGAGGATCAGCGAGGCGAGGAAGTCGTAGATCGCGCGCTCGAATTGCACGAACGCGACCGACGGGCCTCCGCGCCGCCGTCGCCGACCGCCCGACCCGTCATCGCCGCGACCGCGGCCGGTGTCACGCCCGAAGCCGCCGCCGCCCCCTCCGAACCCGGTGGCGAAGTTCCCGCGCCCGTAGCCGTTGAGCGAGTAACCGCTGTCGCCGGCGTGCGCAACGACGGTGACGCCGGCTTCGTCGGCCCGCGCCCAGAACGGGTCGAACCACTCGAAGGCGGGAGGCCGCTGCCCGAGCGCGGTGGTGGGCGCTGCGGGACGCATGACAACGACCCGCGCACCTTTGTCGAGCGCCCAGTCGAGTTGGCGCACGGCTGCGTCGACGTCGGCGAGCGACACGTAGGGCGCGGCGAAGATCCGGTTCTGGTAGGCGAATCCCCAGTCTTCGTCGAGCCACCGGTTGAACGCTTCGCACATGATGCCGACACCCTCCGGGTCCTCCACGAGCGGCTGCTCGTAGAGAACGCCGAGCGTGGGGAACAGCCAGATCTTGTCGATGCCCTGCTCGTCCATCACCCGCAACCGCGCATCACGGTCGCGGTACTCGGGGCGGATGGGCTCGCGCTCGGCGAGATACTCCATCGGGGTGCGCCCCGATGGGTTGCCGCGGAAGTACTCCGACATCGCACCGGCGCGCGCGATCGGGTCGAACGTGGGGTTCACGACGGCATGGTTCACCTTGCCCGCGACGACGTGGTACTTCCTGCCGTCGATCTCGCACCACTGCACGATCCGCCGCCCGAGGCCGGGGTCGAGGTAGCGCGTGAACGCGTCGAGGGCTTCGTAGTAGTGGTTGTCGGCGTCGAAGACGCGACTGTCGGATGCCGGTACGTGGGATGCCGGTACGTGGGATGCCGGTACGTGAGATGTCGGTACGTCGGCCATGGGCTCCGCTCCTCGCCGGCACAGGGTAGCGGGGCTACGACAGGCCCAACCCGTCCAGGAGCTCGGTGCGCATCCCGATCGTGTAGCCGCCGTCGACGACGAGCGCGTGGCCCGTCACGAACGACGCGTCGTCCGACGCGAGGAACAGCGCGGCGGACGCGATCTCGTCCGGCCGGCCGAACCGGCCGAGCTTGTGCTGGTCGCGGTACCGGTCACGGACGGCTTCGGGGAAGTTCCCGACCACGGAACGGAACATGGGCGTGTCCATGAACCCGGGACAGATGCAGTTGACCCGGATCCCGCGACGGCCGTAGTCGATGGCCATGTTCTTCGTGAGCAAAACGACCGCGCCCTTCGACGCGTTGTACGCGCTCCCACCCTCGGTGCCCTCGATGCCCTCGACCGACGCGATGTTCACGATGCTGCCCGAGCGCTGTTCGAGCATCGGAACGAGGGCGTGCTTGCACACGAGGAACGTGCCGTCGAGGTTGACGCCCGTCACCCGCCTGAACTCCTCGAGCGGCACGAGGTGCACCGGACCACCGCCGGCGACGCCTGCGCAGTTCACCACGATGTCGAGACCACCGTGCTCGTCGAGGAGCGCGGCGATCGCCGCGGCCACGGCGCGCTCGTCGGTGACGTCGCCGACGTGGAAGCTCGTGCCCGACGCGTGCTCCGACACCTCGTCCCACCGCGGGGAGGCGTCGAGATCGAAGCCGACGACGCGCGCGCCTTCCTCGGCGAAGCGCAACGCGGTCGCTTCACCCAGACCCGAGGCCGCTCCCGTGATCAGCGCCACCCTGCCGTCCAGCCGTCCCACGATCGACCCCCGGTTTTGCGGCGCGCGAAGGCGCTGAATACCGTCTGCGCTGTCTATCACCGCGGCGAGAGGTGCAGCACAGGATGAAGTTCGCGTTGTTCTACGAGATCCCGGTGGCGCGCCCGTGGACGCCGGGCAAGGAGCACCAGGCGTACAAGAACACCATCGAACAGGCGGTGCTGGGCGAGAAGATGGGGTTCCACGCGTTCTGGACCGTCGAGCACCACTTCCTCGAGGAGTACTCGCACTGCTCGAACCCGGAGGTGCTGTACGGCGCGGTCGCCGCGCTCACGAGCACGATGCGCATCGGCTACGGCGTGCGACTGCTGCCGAAGCCGTACAACCACCCGATCCGCACCGCGGAGTCGGTCGCGGTGCTCGACCTGATCTCCGACGGCCGCGTCGACTTCGGTACCGGACGGTCGTCGACGCGCGCGGAGCTCGAGGGCTTCGACGTGGATCCCGACGAGACGCGCGAGCAGTGGCGCGAGGCGCTCGGGCACATCGTGGGCGCGTGGACCAACGACGAGTACCAGGCCGACGGCAAGTACTGGCGCATGGGCGCCCCGCGCCGCGTGCTGCCGAAGCCGCTGCAGGACCCGCACCCGCCGATCTTCGGGGCCACGAGCAGCATGGGAGGGCACAAGGAGATGGGAAAGCAGGGCATCGGGCTCTGCTCGTTCACCGTCGGGCTGCCGCCCGAGATGCTCGCCGGCAACATCGCCATGTACCGCGAAGGTCTGGACGAGTGCGAGCAACCCGCGGGCAAGTTCCTGAACGACACTGCGGCCACGTTCACGATGGTGCACTGCGCGCCGACGAACGAGGAAGCCAAGGCCGTCGCGAAGGAGTCGTTCGAGTGGTACCCGAGCTACGGCGGCGGGCTCATCGCGTCCGTGGCCGAGTGGATGGAGGAGCGCGGCCGCACCGACGACCTCGACACCTACCAGTACACGGCCGAGACGCTCGCGCGAAAGCGCGAGGGCGTGATGAGCCACATCAACATCGACTACCTGTTCGACTCGGGCTCTGCCGTCATGGGCGACCCCGAACACTGCGTAGAAGCGGCGAAGAAGTACGAAGCCGTGGGCTGCGACCTCCTCCTCTGCCTCGTGAACCCGCTCAAGATCCCGCACGAGCAGGTGATGCAGTCGATCGAGCTCATGGGCAAGCACGTCCTGCCCGAGTTCGCCTGACGGTTTTGGCGTCTTTGAGTGGGGCTATAGCCCCACTCAAAGACGCCAAAACAGAGAACAGACGGCGTCAGTTCCGCGGGACGTCCTTCCAGGCGACGTCGCGGTCGACGCGGACGTCGCCGGGGAGGCCGAGGACGCGCTCGCCGAGGATGTTGCGCATCACCTCGGAGGTGCCGCCCTCGATCGTGTTGGCGCGGCTGCGCAGGAACGACACGCGCGGGTCGGCGGACCGAGCCGCAGCCATGGTGCGCTCGCGATTCAGGGCGTAGTTCCCGAACAGCATCCCCTCCGGGCCCATCAGGTCGACGCAGAGCTCCCCGATCGCCTGGTTGAGCTCGGCCGTCGCGAGTTTCCCGATCGAACCCTCCGGACCGGGGTTGCCGACCGCGCGCCGTTGCTGCGCGCGCGCGTTGGTCAGCCGGATCGTCTCGGCGCGCGTGTAGAGCTGCATCAGCCGGTCGCGTAGCTCGGGATCGGTGCGACCCGACGTCTTCCACAGCTCGAGCGCGGCGTTGATCATGCCCGCGCCGCGCGGGGCGATCCCGCCGCCGATGAACACGCGCTCGTTCATGAGCGTCGTGACCACGGTGGACCACCCCGCGCCGACGGCGCCGAGCCGGTTCTCGTCGGGCACGCGCGCGTTCGTGAAGTAGACCTCGTTGAACTCGGCCTGGCCCGTCATCTGTCGCAGCGGCCGGACCTCGACGCCGTCCTGCTCCATGTCGAGGATGAAGTAGGTGAGGCCCTTGTGCTTCTCGACGTCGGGGTTGGTGCGCGCGACCAGCAAACCCCACCTGGCAAAGTGCGCCAGCGACGTCCACACCTTCTGCCCGTTCACGATCCACTCGTCTCCGTCGCGGTCGGCGCGCGTCGAGAGCCCGGCAACGTCGGACCCCGCGCCGGGTTCGCTGAAGAGTTGGCACCAGACTTCTTCGCCGGTGAAGAGCGGCCGCAGATAGCGCCGCTTCTGCTCCTCGGTGCCGTGCGTGACGATCGTCGGTGCACCCATGCCGTACCCGATCGCGTTCCGCATCGCCGCGACCGGCGCGCCGGCGGCGAGCAACCGCCGGTTCACGACTGCCTGCAGCTTGGGGGCGACGCCGAGCCCGCCGTGACCTTCGGGGAAGTGGACGAACGCGAGACCGGCGTCGAACTGCGCGCCGAGGAACTCCTCGACCGGCTCGGTCTCGGGATCGTGCTCGGTGAGCAGCTTCTCGACGAGCTCCTCGACCCTGCCTTCGTCGTCCATCAGCGGGTCTCCCCCGCCACCGTCGTCACCGCGGCACCCGGGAACCGCATCACCGGGCGGATCGAGCAGTCGCCCTCGACGTCGAAGACCCGGTTGATCCGCCCGTTCACGAGGTGCGCGCCCGCGCAGCACGCCAACTCGACCAGCTCGTCGTCGCTGAAGTGGAGGTGGAGGAGATCCCAGAAGGCGGAGTCGGCGGCCATCGCGACGTGGTCGACGGCGAAACGCTCGCTGAACTCCATCGCGAGCCGTTCCCGCTCCGTGAAGCCGGACCAGTCGGGATCACCTACGTGCTCGTACAACTCCTCCGGCACCGTGCCCTCGTCGAACCGGTCGACGACGTCGCGCGTGGCGCGGAAGCTCTGGCACACGCGGCACCCGTTGATCTGCGCGATCCGCATCCGCACCACCTCGAACTCGCGCGGTGACAGCGTCGATGCGTAGTACGCGGTGTTGCTGAACCGGGCGGCGGCGCCGCTCAGCGCGGGCGCCCGCTCGGTCCACAGGAAGATCATCGGGTCGCGATCGGCAGGAACCTCGATGTTCGGCATGGGAACCAGTGTCGCACACCGCCCCTGCGCACACTCGTGCCGCTCAGCCTCCGAAGTCGACGCAGGCCCAGACTCGGCCGTCGGCGCTGGTGGCAATGCCAACACCGATCTGCGTGAACGCGCCGTTCAGGATGTTCGCCCGGTGATCGGGCGAGTTCATCCACGCGGTCTCCATCTGGTTGATGCTGAAGCCGGCCGGCCCCACGAGGATGTTCTCGCCCATCGTGCTGAAGCCGGTGCCGCCGATGACCGCGCTGAGGCTCTGGTGCGCGAGCGAGTTGGTCGCCGCCATGTGGTTGGCCCAGTTCTGCGCGATGCCCGTGAGCGTGCCGCTCACGCACAGGCCCGGTAGGCCCGCGGCGGCGCGGTCGGCGTTGGTCAGGCCCACGACGCCGCCACCACCGGAGCATCCGGCCGGCGCCGGGGGCGGGGGCGGAGGTGGCGGCGGGGCCGGCGCCGGCTGCGGCGCCGGTTGTGGCGCGGGCGCGGCCGCGGGCTGCGGCGCGGGTGGGGAGGTGGTGGGCGCCGGCGCCGGAGCGGTGGTGGGCGGCGCGAAGTCGAGCGGCGGCAGGGTGGTGGTGGTCGTCGTCGAGGTCGTGGTGGTGCTCGACGTCGTCGTCGACGTGGTCCGGTGCCCGGATCGCGCTGCCACCGACTTGTGCGCGGCGGGCGACGAGTCGCCCCCGCTGAAGAGGACCGCCGACCCCGACGCCACTGCGATCGCGCCGACGAGGCCGGCGCCGACGAGCACGCCTCGCACGTTGAGTCGCATTCCTCACCCCGAGAGTCGCCTGGACCGTTCGGGGTGAGGATCGGCGCGGCCGATGGGCGCCTTGAACGAATCTCGGGTCGTCGGGCCGACCCGGAGCGGGCACCCGGATCAGCTGCCCCGGACCCGGGCCGGCGGCGGGGTTGCCGGTGTGTGGTGGGGGCTCAGCCGTACGCCCAGCGCTTCGCGGGGCCGGTTCCCGGCTTGCGCTCGAGCACTTGAACGTCGAAGAAGATCGGCAGCAGGTACTTCACGTAGAACGCGTGCGTGACGAGGTCGCCGCCGAAGCTGACGAGGTCGTTGAACTCGTGGATGCGGCAGCGCTCGTCCTTCTCGCGGTACCGCTGGCAGCGCCCCAGCATCTCGTCGACCTCGTCGCGTGTGTCCATCAGCAGACCGAGGTGGTCGAGGCCCGGCGAGTCCAGGTGCTTGGTCGCCTCGGCGATGAGGATGAACTGACCGTCGTCGGGCAACAGCAGCGTCGCGTCGAGGTCGAGCACCTTCGTCGGCTTGATCGTCCACCCGAACACGCCGCCGTAGAACGACTCGAGATCGGCGCGGAAGTCGTCGGTGATCGTGCCCTTCGGGAGCGTCAGCTCCATGTGGTTGAACCGCATCATCGCCATGTCAACTCTCCCGTTTCGTGCCAGCCGACAGACTGTAGCTTTCGCGGCATGGAGCTGGCCGGGAAGCACGCGGTCGTGACCGGAGGCGCGTCCGGCATCGGGCGCGCGCTCTGCGAGCGGTTCGCGGCCGAGGGCGCGTCGGTGGTGGCGGCCGACGTGCAGGGGGACGGCGCACGAGCGACCGCCGACGGCATTGCCGGGCGCGGCGGTCGCGCCGAGGCGGTCACGTGCGACGTGAGCGACGAGCAAGAGGTGCTCGATCTCGTCGCCGAGGCCGAGCGCGCGTTCGGGCCCATCGACCTGTTCTGCTCGAACGCGGGGATCGGCGCCCTGGGCGGCGTCGAGGCCACGAACGACACGTGGCGTCGCGCGTTCGACACCAACTTCCTCGCGCACGTGTACGCCGTGCGCGCGGTGCTGCCTTCGATGCTCGAACGCGGCTCCGGCTACCTCCTGCACACCGCGTCCGCCGCCGGGCTGCTCACGCAACTCGGCGACCTGCCGTACTCGGTCACGAAGCACGCGGTGGTCGCGTTGGCCGAGTGGTTGTCGATCACATACGGCGACGCCGGCATCCGGGTGAGCTGCCTGTGCCCGCAGGGCGTCAGGACGGGCATGGTCGCCGCCGCTCCTGCGCGCACTGCGGGCGCGTTCGTGCTCGCCGCCGAAGGGCTGCTCGAGCCCGAGGACGTCGCCGACGCAGTCGTCGACGCGCTCGCCGACGAACGCTTCCTCGTGCTCCCGCATCCCGAAGTGCAGGAGTACTTCCGCCGGAAGGCCGACGACTACGACCGGTGGCTCCGCGGGATGCGCCGCTTGCGTGCGCGTTTCGAGCCCGGCCGGTGAGGGCCTGGCAGGTCGTCCGGCACGGGGAGCCCACCGACGCGCTCCGGCTCGCCGACGTCGACCTCCCCGAGCCCGAGCCCGATCAGATCAGGCTCCGCGTCCGCGCCGCCGCGCTCGCGCTGCCCGACGTGATGATGTGCCGCGGCGCCTATGCGTACACACCGGCGTTGCCGTTCACGCCCGGGCAGGAGGTCGTGGGGGACGTGACCGCGGTCGGCGTCGACGTCGCCAACGGTGTCGCGGTCGGCGACCGTGTGATGACGATCACGAAATTCGACGAGGGCCACGGGGGCTTCGCCGACGAGACGCTCGCCCGCGCGACCAATGCCTACCGCGTGCCCGACGGCATGAGCGACGCCGACGGCGCGGGCTTCCTCATCGCGTACCTCACCGGGTGGCTCGGCCTCGTGACGCGCGGTCGGCTCGAGCGCGGCGAGTGGCTGGCGGTTCTCGGCGCGGCCGGCGGCACGGGTTCCGCCGCGGTCAGGATCGGTGCTGCCCTCGGCGCGCGCGTGATCGCAGTCGTCGGCGGCGACGAGAAGGCGCGCTACTGCCGCGCGCTCGGTGTGGAGTCGACGGTCGACCACCACACCGAGGACGTGGGCATGCGGTTGCGCGAGCTCACGGCCGGCCACGGCGCCGACGTGATCTACGACCCGGTCGGCGGCACGCCTGCCCTCGACGCGCTCGGCGGGATCGCCAACGAGGGCCGTCTCCTCGCGATCGGGTTCGCGAGCGGCGAGACCACGCACCCGAGCGCGCGCGACATCCTTCGGCGCAACTGCTCGATCGTCGGCGTGTTCACTGGTGCCTACGACCGCGCCGCGCTCGAGTCGGTCCACGGCCACCTCGTGGAGCTCGTGCGGAGGGGCGCCATC
>Ga0187777_10000899_pt1 | contig 19564 bp, 19 predicted proteins | sample 1015_Q2_SP5_10_M_FD_132416 | JGI IMG/M metagenome (GOLD analysis project Ga0187777, IMG submission 132416) | Tropical peat soil microbial communities from peatlands in Department of Meta, Colombia - 1015_Q2_SP5_10_MG | ecosystem: Environmental > Terrestrial > Soil > Wetlands > Peat | place... | reverse complement strand
CCGGATCACGGTGCCGCCGGTCGAGATCAGCATCACCTGGTACCCGTCGCGCACGACGCGGGCACCGGCGAGCGTGCCCTTCGCCTCGGTGAGCTGGATCGTCTTGACGCCCATGCCGCCACGGCCCTTGCGCGGGTAGTCGGCGATCCGCGTCCGCTTGCCGTAGCCGTTCTCGGTCACGACGAGCAGGTCGGCGTCGTCCTGCGCGATGTTGATCGAGATCACCTCGTCGTCCGCGCGGAGCCGCATCCCCTGGACGCCGGACGCGTCGCGGCCCATGGCGCGCACCTCCTTCTCGCTGAAGCGGATCGCCTGACCCAGCTTCGAGACCATGAGGATGTCGTCGTCACCGGACGAGTGCCGCACGGCGACGAGCTCGTCGCCTTCACGCATCTTGATCGCGATGATGCCGTCGGCCTTGAGCGGCGTGTTGTACGCAACGAGCTCCGTTTTCTTGACGACGCCGTTCTTCGTTCCGAACACGACGTACTTCGCCTCGCCGAAGTCGCGCGTCTGCACGACTGCGCGCACTTGCTCGCTCTGCCGGAACGGCAGCAGGTTGACGATCGCCCGGCCCTTCGACTGCCGGGAGCCGAGCGGCAGCTCGTGCACCTTCAACCGGTACACCTTGCCGACGTTTGTGAAGAACAGGATGTAATCGTGCGTCGAGGCGACGAACAGGTGCTCGATGTAGTCCTCGTCCTTCAGCTCCATGCCCATCACTCCGATGCCGCCGCGGCGCTGCTCGCGGTACGCCGTCACGGGCAACCGCTTGATGTAGCCGGACTGCGTGATCGCGATCACCATGTCCTCCTCCGCGATCATGTCCTCGAGCTCGAGCTCCTCCTCGGCGTGCACGATCTCGGTGCGGCGATCGTCGTTCCTTCCGTAGATCCCCTTGATCTCGAGCAGCTCCTCGCGGATGAGGGCGTCGACGCGGGCCGGGTCGCCGAGGATCGCCCGGAGCTCCGCGATCCGCTCCTGCAGGTCCGTGTACTCGGACTCGACCTCCTTCCGGGCAAGTCCCGTGAGACGCGCGAGACGCATGTCGAGAATCGCCTGCGCCTGGATCTCCGACAGCGAGAACCGCGTCATGAGTTCGGTGCGCGCCTCGTCGGTGTCGGACGCCGCACGTATCAAGGCGACGATCGCGTCGATGTTGTCGAGCGCGATGAGGTAGCCCTCCAGGACGTGCGCGCGCGCCTCGGCCTTGCGCAGCTCGTCCTTCGACCGGCGCGTTACGACCTCTCGCTGGAACTCGAGGTAGTGTCGGACGAGCTCGAGCAGCGACAGCGTTCGCGGTACGCCGTCCACGAGCGCGACCGCGTTGTAGCCGAACGTCGATTGCAACGGGGTGTGCTTGAAGAGCTTGTTGAGCGCCACTTGCGGCACGGCGTCACGCTTCAGCTCGATCTGGATGCGCATGCCCGTCCGGTCGGAATGATCCGCGAGATCGGAGACTTCCGTGAGCACCTTGTCGCGGACGAGGTCGGCGATCTTCACGATGACGCCGGAGTCGCCGCCCTTCTTCACGCCGTACGGCAGCTCGGTGACGATGATCGCCGACTTCCCACCGCGCAACTCCTCGATGTGGGCACGCGCGCGCATGACGATGCGCCCGCGGCCGGAGCGATAGGCATCGCGGATGCCGGCGCGGCCGACGATGATCGCGCCGGTCGGAAAGTCGGGACCCTTCACGTGTTTCATCAGTCCCTCGACGTCGATGCTCGGATCGTCGATCATCGCCACGATCGAGGCGATCGCCTCGCCCAGGTGATGCGGAGGCATGTTCGTCGCCATTCCGACGGCGATCCCCGCCGACCCGTTGACCAGGAGGTTCGGAAAGCGCGACGGCAATACGGTCGGCTCACGAAGCGATTCGTCGTAGTTCGGCCCGAAGTCCACCGTGTTCGCATCGATGTCCCGGAGCATCTCCGTCGCGAGCCGCGACAGCCGCGCCTCCGTGTAGCGCTGCGCAGCCGGCGGGTCGTCGTCGATCGAGCCGAAGTTGCCCTGACCGTCGACGAGCGGGTAGCGCAGCGAGAACGGCTGCGCCATCCGCACGAGCGTGTCGTAGATCGCCTGATCGCCGTGCGGGTGGTAACGGCCCATGACGTTGCCGACCGTCGTCGCCGACTTCTTGTAGGGACGGTTGGGTAGGAGTCCCGCTTCGTGCATGCCGTACAGCACGCGGCGGTGCACGGGCTTCAAGCCGTCGCGCACGTCCGGCAGCGCACGCGACACGATCACGCTCATCGCGTAGTCGAGGAAGCTCGACCGCATCTCCTGCTCGAGCTCGCGCGGCTCGATCCGTCCCGGACCCAGCGCTCCCGTCTCTACCTCTGACACGGCATCTCCCCCGCGTCGGGTCTAGAAAGGCAAGAGTCCATAGAGGGTTGATAGAGCTCGGGCCACATCAGACGTCCAGGAACTTCACGTCCTTGGCGTTCTCCTCGATGAAGACCCGCCTGGGCTCCACCTGGTCGCCCATCAGCATCGAGAACAGCTGGTCGGCCGCGTGCGCATCCTCGACGTCCACGCGGACGAGCAGGCGCTTCGCGGGATCCATCGTCGTCTCCCACAGCTGTGTGTCGTTCATCTCGCCGAGACCCTTGAAGCGCGAGAGCTGGATCCCCACCTCCTTCGCCAGATCCAGCGCATCGGTTCGCAGCTCGGAGAACGTGTGCGCCTCGGCGTTCTTCTTGCCGAGAACGAGCGTGAACGGCGGCGGCCCGACCACCTCGACGAGCCTCGCGTACGCCTTGCGCAGATGGACATAGATCGGCGACGCGAGCAGATCGGCCGACAGCGCCACCGTCTGCGCCGCAGAGGTCGACTCCTCGACGACCTTCACGCGCAGCCCCTTCTCGTCCCGCTCGAGCACGGACAGCGTGTAGCCGTTCGACGGCAGCTTCTTCAGCGTCTTCTCCACGTCGGCGGGCGTGAACGCCTCGAGCTCGACGAAGCGGTGCGAGATCACAAGGTCGGCGGCGTGGTGTCCGAAGTCCGCACGGAGGCGCGCCGACCAGCCCTCGAACTCGGCGAGCGCACTCGTGAACTTCTTCCAGCGCGCCTCGGTGAGCTTCACCTGCTTCTCGCCCCGGTCGGTCACCTCGAGCTCTTCGAAGCGCTCGCGTACGAGCAGGTCCTCGAGCTGCGAGTCCTTCTCGAAGTAGAACTCCTGGTTTCCGAGCTTGACCTTGTAGAGCGGTGGCACCGCGATGTACACGTGGCCGCGCTCGAACAGCTCCTTCATGTGCCGGTAGAGAAACGTCAGCACGAGGGTGCGGATGTGGGAGCCGTCGACGTCGGCGTCGGTCATGACGATGATGCGGTGGTAGCGGAGCCCGGTGATGTCGAACTCGTCGCCGATGCCGGTGCCGATCGCCGTGATCATCGCCTGCACCTCGTTGTTCGAGAGAACCTTGTTGATGCGGTTCTTCTCGCTGTTGATGATCTTCCCGCGCAGCGGCAGGATCGCCTGGTACGTGCGGTCACGCCCCTGCTTCGCAGACCCGCCGGCGGAGTCGCCCTCGACGATGAAGAGCTCGGCCGACTCGGGGTCGCGGATCGAGCAGTCCGCGAGCTTGCCCGGCAGCGACGAGCCGTCGAGCGCCGACTTGCGCCGCGTCAGTTCGCGTGCCTTGCGGGCCGCCAACCGCGCACGCATCGCCTGGATCGCCTTGTTGCAGATCGCGCGCGCGTCCTGCGGGTTCTCCTCGAGGAAGATCGCGAACTGCGAGTTGACCGTCTGCTTGACGAGGCCCTCGATCCCGGGGTTGCCGAGCTTCGTCTTCGTCTGCCCTTCGAACTGCGGGTTGCGGAGCTTGACCGAGACCACCGCCGCGAGGCCCTCCCGCACGTCTTCGCCGTCGAGGCTCTCGTCCTTCTTCAACAGCTTCAGGTCCAGCGCCTTCTTGTTGAGCGTGCTCGTCAGGGCGCTGCGGAAGCCCGAGAGATGTGAGCCGCCCTCGACGGTGTTGATGTTGTTGGCGAAGGTGAAGACGGACTCCTGATAGGAGCCGTTCCACTGCATCGCCACCTCGAGCGAGCCCTGGTCGCTCTCACCCTCGAAGTAGACGAGCCGCTTGTGGATCGGGTCCTTCGCCTCGTTGATGTGCGCGACGAAGTCGCGGATGCCGCCCTCGTAGTGGAACTCGACGGTCTTCCCGTCGGCGCGCTCGTCGATCAGCTTGATGTGGAGCCCGCGCGTGAGGAAGGCAGTCTCGCGGAGGCGCTGCGTGACGGTGCCGGCGTCGACGTCGAGCTCCTCGAAGATCTCGGAGTCCGGCAGGAAGCTGACCAGCGTGCCCGTCCGGTCGTCTTCCATCGGCCCGACGACCTCCATCTCGCCGAGCGGGTCGCCGCGGCTGAACTCCTGGCGGTGGATCTTCCCGTCGCGGCGCACCTCGGCGACGAACCGCTCCGACAGTGCGTTCACGACGGAGATCCCGACGCCGTGCAGGCCGCCGGAGACCTTGTAGCCCTCGCCGCCGAACTTGCCGCCGGCATGGAGCTTCGTGAGGACGACCGTCAGCGCAGGGAGCCCCTGCTCCTTCATCACGTCGACCGGTATGCCGGAGCCCCAGTCCTGGACGGTGATCGAATGGTCCGGATGGAGGGTCACCTCGATGCGGTCGTTGCGACCCGCGAGAGCTTCGTCGACCGAGTTGTCGACGGCCTCGTACAGGAGGTGGTGGAGGCCCCGGAGGCCGGTCGAGCCGATGTACATGCCCGGCCGGAGCCGGACCGGCTCGAGCCCCTCCAGAACGGTGATGTCCTTGGCGGTATAGGTCGTCTTGGCCATGAAAAAAGCCCTGCAAATTCCGCATTTGCGGGCGAAAGGAAGTGTATCAGAACGGGCGGTCGGCCGCTGCCCGTGCGAGGCTCGCCCGGGCGGCCCGCGCGACGAGGTCGCGCAGCTCGTCGTCCTCGATCGCGGCCGCCCAGCGGGCGGCGTCGCGGGCCTGCTCCGGCGTCGCCTCGAGGGCCCGCGGAGGCTCGTCCCCGGACGGCTCCGCGGCGGGCTCGGCGAGCGGGCCGGGGGTGAACTTCAGCGCCGGCACGGCCGGCAGTCGCCCGGCGATCTCGGCCGAGCGCTGCGTCAGCTCGAAGGCCCATATGGCGTCGCGGGTGTGCACGACGAGCGTTCCGTCGCGGAGGAACCGGGAAGGCCACGCGTTGCGCGCGATCTCCGGCCCGACCGCCGCCGGCCATGCGGCGGCTACGGCGGCGATCTCGGCCTGCGGACCGAGGCTGCGCAGCTCTCGCTTCACCTCGTCGCCGAGCGGGTCCACGTCAGAGAGCCTGCCGGACCGCGCCGGGTGAGACCTCGAGCAGCTGGTCGGGCGCGGCCGGCAGCATCGCCGCGTCGGTTGCCGTGACGAGCGCCTGGCCCGCCTGGCCCACGCGTCCGGCGAGGATCCTCCTGCGAGCCGGGTCGAGCTCCGAGAGCACGTCGTCGAGGAGGAGCAGCGGAGGAACGCCGCGGCGGTCGGCGATCGCCTCCGCCTCGGCGAGCAGCAGCGCGAGCACGGCCAGGCGTTGCTCTCCCTGCGAGCCGAAGCTGCGCAGCTCTCGTGTCGCGCATACGATGGCGATCTCGTCGAGGTGCGGACCGAGGCCGGTCGTGCCGCGTTCCAGGTCCCGGTCGAGTCGCTCGGTGAGCGCGGCCGCGCTCGGCGGCGTTCCGTCGTAGCGCAGCTCCGCGCCGTCGAGCCCGAGCTCGCCGGCCCGCTCGGCGAAGGAAGGACCCAGCAGCAGCAGCACCTCGCGCCGCGCGGCGACGAGCTCCGCTCCGAGCTCCGCAGCCTGCTCGGTCCACGGCTCGAGCGCCGCACGCGAGGAGATGCCCGCTGCGACACGGCGCAGCGCTGCATTGCGTTGAGCGACGACGGCGCCGTATTCGGCCGGCAGATACGCCCGTGCCGGGGAGAGTCGGCCGAGCGTACGGTCGAAGTAGGCGCGACGGACGGCGGGAGCACCCTTTACGATCGCGAGCCGGTCGGGTGTGAACACGAGCGTCGCCGTCTCGCCGCGCAATTGCTCTGCCGATCGCAGCACGGCGCCGTTGAGCTTCGCCCGCTTCCCGGCGCCACGTGCGAGAACAACCTCGATCTCCAACGGAACGCCGTCCCGTCGGCCTCCGGCTCTGATCAGTCCACTCGCCTCGCCGAAGCGGATCAGCTCCGCATCGTTGCGGGTGCGCGGCGAGAAGCCCTGCGTACCGACATGCAGCGACTCGAGCAGGTTCGTCTTCCCGACGCCGTTCGGCCCGACGGCGAGCACCAGCCCGGACTGCAACTCCAGCTCGAGCCGCTCGTACGATCGGAAGTTGCGCAGCGAGACGCTGCCGACGATCAGCCCCGGCGCCTCAGCCCGGTAGCCGGATCGGCATGACGAGATACGTGAAGTCGTCACCGTCGCCCTGGAGCACCGCGGGCCGCAGCGGGCTGATCAGCTTTACCCGCACGTCGTCGCCTTCGACCGACTCGAGCCCGTCACGAAGGAAGTCCGCGTTGAAGCCGATCTCGAGCGGGTCGCCGGTGAATGCGGCCGGCATGGACTCGCGTGACTCGCCGACGTCCTGGGTACGGGCGATCACCGTCAGCTCGCCTTCCGCCAGTCGCACCTGGAGGGGCGTCGCCCGCTGGATCATCACCGAGGCGCGCCGGACGACGTCGAGCAGCTCGCCGCGCGGAAGCGTCAACTCGTGCTCGAACGCCTCGGGCAGCAGCTGTCGGTAGTTGGGGAACTGCCCGTCGATGCGGCGGGTCGTCAACCAGACACCGGAGGTGGAGAAGAGCACCTGGTTCTCGTGCACGCCGATCTCGATCTCGTCCCCCGACGTGGCGATGCGCGCCAGCTCCTGCAGCGCGCGGCTGGGGACGATCGCCTCGAGATCCGGCGGCGTGCTCTCCAGCACCGTCTCCTTCACCGCCAGCCGGTACGAGTCCGTGGCCGCCATCACGAGCTTGCTGCCCTCGAAGTGCACGAGGATTCCGGTCAGCACGGGCCGAGACTCGTCACGCGAGGAGGCGCGGGCGACACGGCCGATGGTCTCGAGCAGCGACTCGCGCTCGACGCTGAACGTCGGCACCGCACCGAGCTCCGGGAGCCGCGGAAAGTCCTCGGGGTTGTACGTGTTCAGCGTGTAGCTCGCACTGCCGGAGGTCACGTGCACCACCGGCTCCGCCGGACGGTGCTCGATGGTCACCTCGTCTGCCGGCAGCAGGCGGGCGATGTCCGCGAGTGTCTTGCCCGGCAGGACGACGACACCGTCGCCTTCGATCTGCGCCGCCGCGCTCGCGCGCAGCGAGATCTCCATGTCCGTCGCCGCCAGACGAAGCTCGTCGCCCTGCGCCTCGATGAGGATCCCCGCCAGGATCTGCACGGACGTGCGTGTGGAGACGGCGCGCGCCACGACCCCGAGGCTCTGGACGAGCTCGTCCTTGGCACACGTAATCCTCAGGCCCGTGCCCACCACGATGTCAGCTTCAATCATCTAGTAAATCCTTGTAGCAGTAGTAGGGAGTGTGGACGACGGGGAAGACGGCGCCCGGGCGCCTGGTTGAGCCAAGCCTGCCCTGGACGGTCCATGTGCAGAGAAGGCTGTTCTCGACAGGACCATTGCGCTAGCGGACCTGCTTCACCTGTGCGGTGAGCTCCTGCACGAGGTTGTACACAGACCTGTCCTCACGGATCAGACGGGCGATCTTCGCGTTGGCGTGGATCACCGTCGTGTGGTCGCGACCGCCGAACTCCTTGCCGATCTTGGGGAGAGAGGAGTCCGTGAGCTCACGCGAGAGGTACATCGCCACCTGGCGCGGGTACACGATGCTCTGCGAGCGCTTGTCGCCGCAGAGCTCCTCGAGGGAGAGGCTGAAACGCTCGGCGACGAGATCCTGGATCCGCTTGATCGACACCTCCGCGGCCTCGCCCTGCGGAAAGACGTCCTTGAGGACGTCCTGCGCCAGCTCGACCGACATGGCACGGGCGGTCAGCGAGGAGAATGCAACCACCCGGGTGAGGGCACCCTCGAGCTCGCGGATGTTGCTCGAGACGCGGCCGGCGATGAACGTCAGCACCTGCGGATCCGGGATGTGGATGCCGTCGGTCTTCACCTTCTTGCGGAGAATCGCGATGCGCGTCTCCAGATCCGGCGGCTGGATGTCGGTGATCAGCCCCCACTCGAAGCGGCTGCGCAGGCGCTCCTCGAGCGTCGCGATGTCGCGAGGCGGCCGATCGCTCGACATGACGATCTGCGAGCCGGCCTCGTAGAGGGAGTTGAAGGTGTGGAAGAACTCCTCCTGGATCCGCTCCTTGTGCTCGAAGAACTGCACGTCGTCGATCAGGAGGACGTCGTATGTCCGGTAGCGCTGCTTGAAGCCCTCGATGCGCTTGTCGCGAAGCGAGTTGATGAAGTCGTTCATGAAGGTCTCGCTCGTCACGTAGCGGACGCTCAGATCCGCGGAATGCTCGCTGACGTACTGCGCGATCGCCTGCAGGAGGTGCGTCTTGCCGAGACCCGTGCCGCCGTAGATGAAGAGCGGGTTGTACGCCTGGGCGGGCGCTTCCGCGACCGCGAGCGCCGCCGCATGTGCAAACCGGTTCGAGGAGCCGATGACGAAGGAGTCAAAGGTGTACTTGGAGTTGAAGCCGCCACTCTCGGGCCGGTGCTGCATCGGCGCGGTGACCACGGGTACCACGGCCGGCTCCACCGATTCGTCCTGGACCGTCCCGATGTCGACGAGTCTCAGCTCGATCGGTCGTTCCGCGCCGGTGACGTCGCGAATCGCGGCGCCGATCAGACCGAGAAAGTGGCCCTCGATCCAGTCGCGGGTGAAGTCGTTCGGAACACCGAGGACGAAGCGATCGGCCGAGAGCTCGAGGCCGCTGGTCTCACGAAACCAGGTCCCGTATGTCGTGTTGTTGAGCGCCCCCCTGAGCCGACCGGAAACCTCGCTCCACAGGCCGTCTGCAGTCAGCTCGATCTGGTCCGCCACCCCGCCGCCAGCTCCTCCCTCGCTCACCCGGATGGCGAGCATAGCAACCCGCTAAAGAGACTCAAAATCCCCAGATTTGCAGGGATTTATCACGCATGATCTTTCCCTCCACAACTGTGGAGAACCATGGGGGAAACTCTTGTTAAGGCTTTGTTGCGCCCTCTGCGCCTGTGGAGAAGACGGTGGACGAGCGTCGTCTATACTGGCCGCTCGTCGCCCCCGCACGGGGGAATTTCTCTGCTCCGACCGCCCCGCAACCATGAAGCGCACCTATCAGCCCAACGTCCGGCGACGCAAGCGCAAGCACGGATTCCGCGCGCGCATGTCGACGCGTGCCGGGCGGTTGATCCTCAAGCGGCGGCGTACGAAGGGCCGCGCGCGGCTCTCCGCCTGAGATATCTAGGCTTTCTCCGTGAAGCGCGCCAACCGTCTGTCCCGTTCGCGGGACTTCGACGCCGTCTACCGGCAGGGGCGATCGGTCTCTTCGCGCTTTCTCGTCCTCTACTGGTTCCCGCAGGATGAACCGGCGGCGCCCCGCTTCGGTTTCTCGGTGCCGAAGTCGGTCGGCGGTGCGGTCGAGCGGAACAGGATCAAGCGACAGCTCCGCGACGTCTGGCACGAGCGGCTCGAGCGGGTCCCCGAGGGTCACGATTACGTGCTGATCGTGCGCGCCGGCCTGCCCGAAGCGGTGGCGGCACACGGCTTCGAATGGCTCGGCGAGCGTGTCGACGAGGTGCTGTCGATGACGAAAGCGGCCGCGTGAACGTCGTCCTGCGTGCGCCCGCGTATATCGGCATCGGGCTCGTGTGGGTCTACCGGGCAACGTTCGGGGCGCTGTTCCCGACGACATGCAAGTATCACCCGTCCTGCTCGGAGTACGCCGTGCAGGCGCTGAAGGCACACGGGCTCCTCCGCGGCAGCGCCATGGCCGGTTGGCGGCTTCTGCGCTGCAACCCGTGGAGCCGCGGAGGATACGACCCGGTCCGATGAGCCACCTCTCGCTCGTCATCGCCTCGAATCCGCTCACGCCGCTCGAGCATGTGGCGCGGCACGTCCTCGACTGGCTCCATTCCACCATCGGCCTGCCGTGGGCGTGGTCGATCGTCGCACTGACGGTGATCGTCCGGATCCTGCTCGTGCCGCTCACCGTGCGGCAGATCCACTCGATGCAGAACCTGCAGCGGTTCGCGCCGCAGATGAAGGAGATCCAGAAGAAGTACAAGGCGGACAAGCAGAAGCAGAACCAGGAGTTGATGAAGTTCTACCGCGAGAACAACATCAACCCGGCCGCGTCCTGCCTGCCGATGCTCGCGCAGCTGCCAGTGTTCCTCGGGCTCTACTACTCGTTGAAGCACTTCGCGAAGCATCCGCCGAGCGGCAACCTCTCGTTTCTGCACTTCATTCCGTCGATCGCGTCCCACACGACCACGCACTGGGGCGGCTACGTGCTCCTCGTCGTCTACGTCGTGAGCCAGCTTGCGTCGTCGTATTACATGTCGGCGTCGGCCGACAAGATGCAGCGCACGCTGCTGATGGTCATGCCGGTCGTCTTCGTGTTCTTCATCGCGAGGTTCCCGGCCGGTCTTGTCCTCTACTGGGTGACGACGAACCTGTGGACCGTGGGACAGGGCCTGATCACGCGACGTCTCATGCCGAGACCGGCTGCACCCGAGAAGCGCACCTCCCGTACGCCTCCCCAGGACGAGGGGGACGGCGGGGGCAACGGCGCAAAGCCCGAGCCGTCGGGAAGGCCGCCGGCGCAGCCGACGCGCAACCAGCCGCCGCGCAGGGTGCGGCGCAAGAAGAAGGCCGGCAGGCGCTGAGCGACGAGACGAAGGGAGAGCCTCCGATCACGGTCGAGGCGACCGGCGAGACCGTGGGCGAGGCGAAGTGGGCGGCGCTGCGCGAGCTCGAGCAGCGGCACCCGGGCCTCGACAAGTCGGCGGTTCGATTCGAGGTCGTCTCCGAGGGCGAGCGCGGGCTGCTCGGAGTCGGCTATACGCCCGCCCGCGTGGTCGCGAGCGTCCCCGCGACCGCGATCGTGCCGTTCACACTCGACGCGAGCGAGCCCGCCGCCGACCTGCACGGTCTCGTCACGAGAATCGTCAACGTGCTCGGCGTGGACGGCCACGTCGACGTGCGCGAGGACGACGCAACTGTCACGCTCACCTGCGTCGGCGCCGACGTGGGGCTGCTGATCGGCCGTCACGGCCAGACGATCGATGCGGTGCAGTACCTGCTGAACGCGATCTCGCATCGCGCCTACGGTGACGAGCGCAAGGAGGTGGTCGTCGATGCCGCCGGCTACCGGGACCGCCGCCGTGCGACGCTCGAGGCGATCGCGGTGCGGACTGCGCACCAGGTGGAGGCGACCGGCGAGCCCGTGGAGCTCGAGCCGATGACGGCGGTGGAGCGGAAGGTCGTCCACCTGAAGCTCAAGGAGTTCGAAGGTGTGCAGACCGCGTCGGAGGGAGCGGAGCCGAATCGGTACGTCGTCGTCCTCCCTGCTGACTGACTGGCTGGCCGCCGTTCTCGCCACGCCCGGGCTCACGGGGCTGCGCGACCCGGCGGCGGCTCGGGCGATGCTGGTCGACGATGCGCTGCGCGCGGTCGAGCTCGTGCGCGGGCTCGCCGGCCCGATCGTGGATGTCGGTTCGGGGGGAGGATCGCCGGGCATTCCGCTCGCGCTTGCCCTGCCCGACCGCGACGTGACGCTGCTCGAGGCTGAGCGCCGCAAGTGCGAGTTCCTCGAGCGGTGGGCGCCTGCGAACGCACGGGTCGTCCGAGGCCGCGCCGAAGAGCAGGAGACGGAGGCGTTCGGCGTTGCGCTGGCCAAGGCGCTCGCATCCCCGCCTGTCGCGACCGAGTGGTGCCTGCCGCTGGTGCGGGTCGGCGGAGCGGTCGTCCTCTGGCTCGGGCCGACCGCCGACCTCGACCGGCTCAAGCGCGTCGCGCAGCAGGTCGGCGGCGGTGCACCCGAACGGCGCGAGGGCCTCGTCGTCGTGCCGAAGCTCGCCCCGACGCCGCCGGGGTTTCCGCGCCGGGCCGGCATGGCGAAGAAGCGACCCCTCGCCTGAGGGACGCCGGCCCCCGAGGCGAGCTTCCACCGGTGGTCCCGCAGAACATCCGGGCCCGCCGCGACAATGGCGGCGTGGCCCGGATCTACGCGATCGCCAACCAGAAGGGCGGCGTCGGCAAGACGACGACCGCGATCAACCTCGCCGCCTGCCTCGCAGAGGCCGGTGAGCGGGCGCTCGTGGTCGACCTCGACCCGCAGGCGAACGCCACCTCCGGTCTCGGCATGCGCGCGAACGGCCACTCGAGCTACGACCTGCTCGACGGGGCGCCGCTCGCGGAGCTGACGATGCACACGGCGTTCGCGAACCTCGACCTCGTCCCCTCGAAGCCCGATCTCGCCGGCGCGGTGGTCGAGCTGGCCCGCCGCGACGACGGCGAGCGGTATCTCGCCCAGGCTCTGGCGTCGGGAGCCTCGCAGTACGACTTCGTCTTTCTCGACTGTCCGCCCTCGCTCGGCCCGCTGACCGTGAACGCGCTGGCCGCTGCCGATCGGGTGCTCGTGCCGGTGCAGGCCGAGTACTACGCCCTCGAGGGCCTCACGCAGCTGCTGCAGTCGATCGAGCTGATCCGGCGTCGGCTCAACCCGCGTCTCGGCGTCGGCGGCGTGCTCCTGACGATGGTGGATGTGCGCACCCGTCTTGCGCACGACGTCGAGGTCGAGGTGCGTCGCCATTTCGGTTCGCTCGTGTTCAGGACGTCGGTACCACGCTCGGTGCGTCTCGCGGAGGCGCCGAGCCACGGTCTTCCGGCGATCGCCTACGACCGTCGCTCTCCCGGAGCGGACGCGTACTGGAAGGTGGCGATGGAGCTTGTCGAGCGCGCCTAGAAGGGGGCTCGGCCGGGGCCTGGAGCTGCTCGTGGGCGGGATGGACCCGGCCGCGCCCGAGCTGCTCGAGCTGCCGGTCGACGTGCTGCATCCGAACCCGCGACAGCCGCGCAAGCGCTTCGACGGCGAGGCGGGCTCGGGGCTGGCGGAGTCGATTCGAGCCCAGGGCGTCATCCAGCCGCTGCTCGTCCGTCCGCGCGACGCGGGCGGCTACGAGATCGTCGCCGGCGAGCGGCGCTGGCGCGCGGCCCGCGAAGCCGGCAGGGAGACGGTGCCCGCCGTCGTTCGCGAGTCCGACGACCGCGACTCGCTGCTGCTCGGCCTCGTCGAGAACGTCGCGCGGGAGCAGCTCACCCCGGTCGAGGAAGCGCGTGCCTATGCCCTGCTGATCGACGAGTTCGCGCTCTCGCTCGGCGAGGTGGCGGAGCGCGTGGGCCGGTCGAAACCGTCCGTCTCCAACCGGATCCGCTTGCTCGAGCTGCCGGACGACGTGCTCGGCATGGTCGAGCGCGGTCAGCTCAGCGAGGGTCATGCCCGCGCCGTCCTGGCCGTGCCGGATCACGAGGGCCGCCGCCGCCTGGCGCGTGAGATCGTGCAGAAAGGCCTGTCGGTGCGCGTGGCCGAGCAGCGGGCGAAGTGGGCCGGAGCACGCCAGAAGCCGCGTGTCCGCGCGGCGCCGGTCGACCCTGAGCTCGCAGCACGCGTGCGCGCGGCGCTCGAGCATCTGACCGGGTTCCACGCCCGTGTCGGTACCGGCCGCGTCGAGCTCTTCTTCGAGGACGAGCACGAGCTCGAAGCGCTTGCGGAGGCGCTCGAGCAGGCCGCCGCCCGCGTGTAGCCTCGGGGGCGTGAGCGCAGACGCTGCGCTGATCCATGCCCGCGGTCTCGTCAAGACATTCGGCACGCTGACGGCCGTCGACGGGATCGATTTCGACGTCCGGTCGGGCGAGGCCTTCGGCTTCCTCGGACCGAACGGCGCCGGCAAGAGCTCGACGATGCGGATGATCGGCTGCGTTTCGCCGGTGACGGCCGGCACGTTGACGGTGTTCGGCCTCGACCCGGCGCGTAACGGGCCGCAGATCCGCTCGCGGCTCGGGGTCGTTCCGCAGCTCGATACGCTCGACAACGAGCTGACCGTCCGCGAGAACGTGATCATCTACGGCCGCTACTTCGGACTCTCGCGAAAGGAGCTGCGCGGCCGCGCGGACGAGCTGCTCGAGTTCGTGCAGCTGTCCGAGCGCGCGAACGATCCGGTCGAGCCCCTGTCGGGTGGGATGAAGCGGCGCCTGACGATCGCGCGCTCGCTCGTGAACGGGCCGGAGCTGATGCTGCTGGACGAGCCGACGACCGGCCTCGACCCTCAGGCACGGCACGCGGTCTGGGACAGGCTGTTCCGCCTCAAGCAGCAGGGCGTGACGCTCGTGCTGACGACCCACTACATGGACGAGGCGGAGCAGCTCTGCGACCGCCTCGTGATCATGGACGGCGGCAGGATCGCCGAGGAGGGCTCGCCGCTGGAGCTGATCCGGCGGCTGTCGTCCCGCGAGGTGGTCGAGCTGCGGTTCAACGGCGAGGCGCCCGCGATCCAGCCGGACGCGTTCGACGGCCACGTCTCCCGCGTCGAGGTGCTGCCCGACCGGATCCTGCTCTACACCGAGGACGGCGACTTGCTCGTGCCGGTCGCACACGAGCGCCTGCACCCGCAGTCGGTGCTCGTCCGCCGGAGCACGCTCGAGGATGTCTTTCTGCGGCTCACGGGCCGCACGCTCGTCGACTGAAATGCGATGGACACCGGGCACCCGGGGTTGACGTGACGGAGGCAAGGGCTGAAGACCTGGTGCCCGGCACCGGGCAACTCCGATTCCCGCTGCGCGCGTACGAGTACTGGGTCGTGTCCTACCGGCGCGTCTGGCGCGGCAGCGTCGTGTCGACTCTTCTCAACCCTGTGCTCTATCTCACCGCGCTCGGCGTGGGGCTCGGCAGGCTCGTGAACAAGGGCAGCCATCCGCTCGGCGTCTCGTACGTCGCGTACGTCGCGCCCGGCATGCTCGCCGCCGTCGCGATGCAGGTGGCGGCGTTCGAGAGCAGCTGGCCCGTGATGGCCGCGATCCGCTGGACACGGCAATACCAGGCGATGCTCGCCACGCCGCTGCGCGTGCGCGACGTCATGACCGGGCACATGCTCTACGTGATGTCGCGCGTGGCGGTCGCCTGCGCCGTCTACCTCGCTGTTCTCGCCGCCTTCGGGACGCTGCATTCCCCGCTGGCCGTGCTCGTGCTGCCACTCTCCATCCTCATCGGAGCGGCGTTCAGCGCCCCGATCGCGGCGATCGCGGCGTGGGCGCCGAAGGACAACGTCCTCAGCTCGCTCTTCCGCTTCGGGATCATGCCGCTCTTCCTCTTCTCGGGGACGTTCTTTCCGTTGACGCGGCTCCCGCTCGCCCTGCGCTACTTCGCGTACGCGACGCCCCTGTGGCACGGCGTCGACCTGGCCCGGCATCTGACGCTCGGCACGGCGACTCTCGGCACGTCGCTCGTGCACGTCGCGTATTTGCTCGTCTTCGCCGCGATCGGAGTCGTGCTCGCGCTGCGGTCGTTCACGAGGACGCTCGTGCGATGAGCGCACTCGCAGGCACGCGCGCACATCTGCTCTTCGAGCGGAACCTGATGGTCTACCGGCGCAGCTGGGTGATCATCTTCACAGGGTTCTTCGAGCCGTTGTTCTATCTGTTCTCGCTCGGCCTCGGCCTCGGCCATTTCATCGGCCGTGTGCAGGGCGTCTCATACGCGAGCTTCATCGCACCGGCACTGCTCGCGTCGTCGGCGATGAACGGCGCCGTGTACGACGCGACGACGAACGTGTTCTGGAAGCTGCGCTACGGCAAGGTGTACGACGCGATGCTCGCGACGCCCGTCGGCCCGACCGACGTCGCGCTGGGCGAGACGTCGTGGGCGCAGTTTCGCGGTCTGCTCTATGCGGCGGGCTTCGTCGTCACCGCGCTCGCGCTCGGGCTCGTCCACTCCTGGTGGGGGCTGCTCGCGCTGCCGGCCGCCGTTGTCGTCGGCTTCGGCTTCGCCGGCCTGGGCATCGGCGCCTCGACGTTCATCCGCAGCTGGCAGGACTTCGACATGGTGCAGCTCGTGCAGCTGCCGATGTTCCTCTTCAGCGCGACGTTCTATCCGCTCTCGGTCTACCCCGGCGCGATCCAGTGGATCGTCCGCTTCTCGCCGCTCTACCACGCGATCGTGCTGATTCGCTCGCTGACGCTCGGCTCGGTCGGCGCCACGAACCTGATCGATGCGGGCTACCTCGTCGCGCTCGGCGCGGTGGGCATCTGGGTGGCGCGGCGGCGGATGGCCGGGTTGCTGCTGAGTTGAGAGAGGCCCGCACGGGGCCCGGGGAGGTGGGCGATCCTGGATTCGAACCAGGGACCTCCGCCTTATCAGAGCGGCGCTCTAACCAACTGAGCTAATCGCCCGCGCGGTCGCGCATTGTAGCCAGCCGGCACCCGGCCGTCGTCCGCTCCCGAACGAGTCACCTTGTTCCAGGGATGGCGGACGCCGGGCCGGCCGCCGATGGAGTGAATGGCGTTCTTCCTGTACTGCGGCTCATGCGAATCGGCGATCCGGTCATCTATCGCGGGCGTGCCCTCACCCTGTTGGGCATCGACCCGATGAGCGTGCCCGACCGGCGCGCGGAGGTCGAGGATCCGGACACGGGCGAACACCTCACCGTCGCCTTCGACGAGCTGGAAGAGGCGTCGCCGGATCCGCCGCGGTTGGATCCCGCAGCCTGAGCTATATTCGCCTCGAGGTCGGGGATGTACGAAATGCTCATCTACGGCGTGAGCTTCGACTTGGTCGGCAAGCAGCCGATCGTTCTGCTGAAGACCGCCGACGGGAACAAGTTCCTGCCCATCTGGATCGGCCATCCGGAAGCGGCCGCGATCCTGATGAAGCTCCAGAGCCAGGCTCCGCCGCGACCCATGACGCACGACCTGCTCAGCGACATGCTCGAGCAGCTCGGTGCGCAGGTCGTCCGCATCACCGTCACAGAGCTCCGGGAGAACACGTTCTACGCGCAGATCACGGTGGCGCAGAACGGCAACGAGATCGAGGTCGACTCGCGGCCGTCGGATGCGATCGCGCTCGCGATTCGCGCCGAGGCGCCGATCTTCGCCGCCGATCGCGTGATCGAGGAGTCGGCGATCGAGTTCGAGGGCGACGAGGTGACCGAGGAGCAGCTCGAGGAGGAGGTCGCGAAGTTCAAGCACTTCCTCGAGGACGTCACGCCCGACCAGTTCGCGGTCGAGGACGGAGACGAGGAGATCGAGGAGGACGGCGAGGACGAGGAGGAAGAAGAGGAGGACTAGCTACCGCCGGAGAGCTCGCGTTTCGTCAATGCGAGCACGGTGCTGAACAGCTCCTCCAATCCCTCCTGCGACAGCGGCCCGCGGTTGGCCCGCGCCAGGTATCTGAGCATCCACTCCTCACGCTCGGGGTCGAGTACGTCGACACCCCGCGACCGCTTGTAGCTCCACATCTTCGCGACGAGCTCGAGGCGGCGGTTCATCGCCTCGATGAGCGCGCGGTCGTTGTCGGAGACCTGCTCGCGCAGCTGCCGGATCCGCTGGTCGTCGTCGCTCTTCAGTAGACGTACACCGTCTCGCCGTAGTCGTTCGTCGTGTAGAGCAGCGGGGCGATCCACATCGGCACGCGGATGCAGCCGTGGCTTGCCGGATACGGGGGCACGGACGGATTGCCGTGGATCGCGTACCCGCCCGTGAAGTACATGGGGTCGTACAGCGTTCCGAGCGGGCTCGGGTCGAAGCCGACGACCTTGCGGTAGATGGCGAACCGGCCCGTCGGCGTGTAGTCGCCCGGGACGCCGGCGGTCGAGACCGGCACGATCGTCCTGATGCGACCGCCGCGCACGATGTAGAGGACCTGGCGCGTCTTGTCGACCTCGATGTGCGCGGCCGGTCCCGGATAGCGGGGCCGCGGCTCGAAGGGATGGTCGAGCCTGGCCCAGACGGCGGCGCTGACGATTCCCGTCCTCGGCAGGCCCTGCACCTTCTGGAAGGCGTAGACCGCGTCGAGCAGGGAAGAGTCGAAGGAGGTGCTCGCCGGCGGAACCTCGTAGCCGAGCGCGGCAAGCCGCGCGCGCAACGCGCCCACCGAGGAGCCGTTCGCTCCCTCGGCGAGCTGTGGGTACGCAACGGTCGTGCTCGCCGTGGTGCGCGCGGGCGTCCAGCCGGGCGCCGCCCTTGCGGCGGCGGTGACGACGACGTTGCCGGGCAGGCGCGTGTCGAGGGGCACGACCAGGTCGTCGCCCGACAGCGTCTTCACGATGCCGCCCGCGCGGCGGACGGTGAGTGCCAGCGTTCCCGCCGAGGCGGGGCGAATGCGGGCGACGACGCTCAGCTTCCCGTCGAGCGTTTCTCGACCGGCGAAGCCGATCGTCACGGCGGGACGCACGGCGAGCATGAACGGCGGCGATGCCGCCTGATCGGCGTGCGCGACCACCGCGCCGGGTGCTCCCGCACGCGCGCGGATGCGAAAGCCGCCGTCCGCGCCGGTCGTTCCGTGGGCGAACGTGTGCCCGCCGCTGTCGAGGAAGACGCGCGCGTCGGTGACGGCAGGTCTCAGCGAGCCGGTGAAGAGCGTGACGCGGCCGTACGTGGCCGGCGAGACGGCGGCGAGCGTCACCGTCTCGGAATGGACGACGATGTGCGCCTGCCCGGTCTCGCCGTCGGGTGCGGTCGCGGTCACGGTCGCGGTCCAGAGCCCGGCCGCATACGTGTGCTGCACGCCGGCGCCGGCGGCGGTCGCTCCGTCTCCCAGGTCCCAGTGGTACGTCGCCGCGTCGCCGGCGGCGGTCAGCGTCACGGTCAAAGGCGCCTGCCCGGTTACGGGCGCGGCCGTCACGGTCACCGCCGGTGCTGCGCCGAGCGCGCGTGGCGCGGCGGCGAGGGCGATGACGACGGAGAGCAGCACGGGCGGCCGGCGGCGCACGACCGGAAGCATGCCTTCAGCTGAGGACGGCTGCGATGAGCGCGATCGCGTTGAACAGGCCGTGCACGACCATCCCGGGATAGACGCTGCGCGTGCGGTCGCGCACCCAGGCGAGCGCGACTCCGAACGGAACGAGCACGAGCAGCGCCTCGACGAGCCCGTGGGCGAGGCCGAACGAGAGTCCGGCGAGCACGATCGAGGGCCAGCGCCCGAGGAACCGGAGCAGGGACTGGCCGAGGCCGCGGAACGTCAGCTCTTCGACGAACGGAGCGACCAGCGCGAACAGGACGAGGTTGGCGTAGAACGCACCCGCGTGCGAAGGCTCCCAGTGCGTCGGCGTCAGGCCCTGCTCCTTTCCGGGGCTCTCGGGCAGCGGCAGGACGGAGACCACCGCCTCGACGGCGTAGATCGCCACGATGGCGGCGAAGGCGAGGCCGGCGGCGCGTCGCAGCGACTCCGGCCGCCGCAGCGCGAGCAGGTCCCAGCGCCCGGCGGCGATCGCGAGCACGAGCCCGAGCCAGAAGACGTAGACCACGAGCCCGCCGGCGAAGGTGGCGTAGCTGTAGACGGCATTGCGCGCGCTGTGCGTCGTCGCCGCGCTGCTGCCGCTGAAGCGGGCGGCGTAGTTGAGCGCGGCGAT
>Ga0187777_10000898_pt1 | contig 19567 bp, 18 predicted proteins | sample 1015_Q2_SP5_10_M_FD_132416 | JGI IMG/M metagenome (GOLD analysis project Ga0187777, IMG submission 132416) | Tropical peat soil microbial communities from peatlands in Department of Meta, Colombia - 1015_Q2_SP5_10_MG | ecosystem: Environmental > Terrestrial > Soil > Wetlands > Peat | place... | reverse complement strand
GCGATCCCGAGGACCTCGAGCGCCTGGGGACTCATGTACGTCGTCGAGAGCTCCTCGTCCGGGACGTCGAGGTACGTGACGAGCGGCAGCTCCTCGACGAGGCTGCGGTAGCGGTCCTCGGCGGCGCGACGCTCCTCCTCAGCGCGCTTCCGCTCGGTGATGTCGACGAGATAGCCGAGCCACACCGGGCGGCCGTCCGGCAGGATCTCCCGTCTCGCTTCATCGTGCACCCATACGGTCGACCCGTCGCGCGCCAGCAATCGGTACTCCTGCGACCACGGCTCTGTGCTCTCGAGCAGCGGGAGGATCCGCTCGCGGTCATCCGGGTGGAGGATCGTCACCCAGAGCTCGTCGTCCTCGAGCCAGCGCTCGAGCGGGTAGCCGAGCAGATCGACGACCGGACGGCTCGTGTAGAGCGCCGAGCTCAGACGGTCCTCGCGGTCGACGTAGGTCACGATGGGGAGGTTGTCGAGCAGGCGCCGGTACTCGTCCCGTGCGCCGGTTGCACTCTCGAGCTCGACGCTGCGGCGAAGGGTGCTGGCCACGAGGGCGGTGGCCGCTTCGAAGAACGCCCGCTCCTCCGGTGCGAGCTCGTCGAGCCCGCGATCGAGCTCGAGGTCGACGACCGGGAGAGCCCCGTCGGGGGTCGCAACGCAGTGCGTCCGAAGCGTCTCGCCGACGATCGCGGCCGCTCGCGGCAGCAGCTCGCCGGGCTCGGGGTCTGCGGCGACCAGACCGCACAGAGCTGCGAAGCCGTTGGTGAGGTCAGCGTTGCTCACCGCGACCGTCCCGACTGCCACCGGAGACGGAGAAGGAGGGATTCGAACCCTCGATGGAGGCATTCACCCCCATAACGCCTTAGCAGGGCGCCGCCTTCAGCCACTCGGCCACTTCTCCACAGCTTCGAGCCAAGGATATCGGACGCTTCCGGCGGAGCCTGAGAGCTCGGACGCTCAGTCGTGCACGCGCGCGATCAGCTCCTCGCGCTTGAGCACCTTGACGTCGATCCCGCCCAGCCGGACGTCGAACCCCGCCTCGCGTGGGTAGAGCACCTTGTCCCCGGGCTCGACTCCGGTCGCCTCGGTCCCGACCGCGGTGACGATCCCGGTGCGGACCGCCGCCGCCGCTGCTGCCGACGCGGGCAGGATCAGACCGGCGCGCGTCTCCGTTTCGTCGCTCGTCGGCTGGATCACGAGATACTGGTCGAGCGGCTCGATCGAGACGTCGATGCGCCTGGAGTGCTCGAGCATGCCCCAAGCGTACTCGGCGGCGCAGCCGGCGTCACCGGTTCACAACACCGCGGGGAGCACGGTACAGTCGCGGGGTGACGGGCACGAGACTCTCGATGGAGGGCCCGTCAGTTTCGCCAATCGAGATGGAAGGATGGAAAACGTGAAGCGAATCGCTCTGGCAGCGCTCGTCGTGCTGCTCGCCGGGGCTGCGGTCGCCTCGGCTCGGCCGGAGGCCGCTCCAACGATGAAACCGGGGATCCTGGTGGTGGGTGTCGCACCGCCGGCGGTCAACTTCCAGGTCGGGACGGTCCGCGGGACGCAGGTGATCAACCCGAAGGGCTACGAGATCGATCTCGCCCGGGCGATTGCCGCCCAGCTCGGGATCTCGAAGGTCGAGTGGCTCAACGTCCCGTGGACGGGGCTCTTCAAGCCCGGCCCGAAGAGCTTCGACATTGCGCTTCAGGAGGCCACGATCACGACGCAGCGTGAGCAGACGGTCGACTTCTCGGCGCCCTACTTCCTTGCGAACCAGGGCGTCCTGATCAGCAAAGGCACGCCGGCGCCGAAGAGCCTCGCCGACCTGCGCAAGCTGCAAACGTGCGGGCAGAGCACGACGACCGGCCTGGCGTACATCCAGCATCAGCTGCGCCCCCAGAAGGCGCCGCGCATCTACCAGACGACGGCCGCCGCCTTCAGCGCAGTCCAGAGCGGCTCCTGCCAAGCGTTCGTCATGGACACCCCGATCGTGGCGTCGCAGAAGAAGGCCAAGCCGAGCGCGTACGGGCCAGTCGCCGGGACGATCATCACGCACGAGAACTACGGGGCCGTGCTCCAGAAGGGCAGCAAGCTGACCCCGTACGTGAGCGCGGCGATCAAGAAGCTGGTCGCCAACGGGACGAACGGCAAGCTGCAGAAGAAGTGGTTCAACCTGGACTTCTCGAAGCTGCCCGTCCTGAAGTAGGCCGGACCGCGCGATGCACAGGATCGTCGAGATCTTCTTCAGCCCGTTCCACTTCCGGCAGGCGCTGCCGGACGTGTGGGCCGGGTTCGAGATCAACGTCAGGATGATGGTGATCGCGGAAGCTCTCGTGCTCGTCCTGGCCCTGTGCGTCGCGATCGTCCGTGGACTCCCAGGGCGCGCGGCGGCGCCGCCGCGCGCCCTGGCGATCGTCTACACGGACGTCTTCCGTGGCACGCCGCTGATTCTCGTGGCGTTCCTCGTCGGCTTCGGCCTCCCCGCGCTGGAGATCCATCCCGTTTCGTACCTGTCGATCGTGACGTACGGGATCATCGCTCTCACGCTCGTGTACACGGCGTACGTCGCGGAGGTCTACAGGGCGGGTATCCAGTCCGTTCATCCAAGCCAGCGGATGGCCGCTCGCTCGCTCGGGCTCAGCTACACCCAGGCGATGCGTTTCGTGATCGTCCCGCAGGCCGTTCGACGCGTGATCCCGCCGCTGCTCAACGACTTCGTCGGCCTGCAGAAGGACACCGCCATCGTCTCGGTCATCGGGATCACGGAGGCGGCGCAGCAGGCTCAGAACTACAGCTCGTCGTACTTCAACTTCACGGCGTACGTCGTCGGCGCCGTCTTCTTCATCTTCATGACGATCCCGCTGGCGCGTTTCACGGATCACCTGATCGCGAAGCGCGAGCTGCGGGAGCGCGCGCAGGCGGTGTGACGAACGCCAACGGGCACTTTGTCTCGCTCCGTAGCGTCACGAAACGCTACGGCGAAGTCGTGGTGCTGGACGCGGTCGACCTCACGGTCGACGAGCACCAGGTCGTCTGCCTCATAGGCGCGTCCGGCTCCGGGAAGTCGACACTTCTACGCTGCGTCAACCTGCTCGAACATGTCGACGACGGGTCGATCACGGTCGACGGGGTCACGATCACCGATGGCGAGTGCAACGTCAACGAACTGCGTCGCAGGATCGGGATCGTCTTCCAGGCCTACAACCTCTTCCCGCACATGACCGTGCTGGAGAACGTCACGCTCGCGCCGCGGAAGGTGCGCCGGCTCTCGAAGCACCAAGCCGAGAGCGAGGCACACGAGCTGCTCGCCAAGATCGGGCTCGCCGAGAAGGCGGACGAGTATCCGGACCGGCTGTCCGGTGGGCAGCAGCAGCGGGTGGCGATCGTCCGCGCGCTTGCGATGAGCCCGTCGTTGATGCTGCTCGACGAGGTCACGAGCGCGCTCGATCCCCAGCTCGTGAGCGAGGTGTTGAACCTCGTGCGCGACCTCGCGACCTCGGGGATGACGATGCTCATCGCCACGCACGAGATGGCGTTCGCGCGGGAGGTTGCGGACAAGGTGTGCTTCCTCGACGCCGGCGTGATCCGCGAGGAGGGGCCGCCCGAGGAGATCTTCGTCTCACCGAAGCAAGATCGGACGCGCGAGTTCCTCGCGCGCGTGATCGAGGCGGGACGTCTCTAGTCGTGCGACGGTATCTCGGAACGCACGGACGCGCGCCGCTCGCGGTCGCCGGGTTCCTCGCCTTTCCGCTGTTCTTCGCCTCGCTGATGGCGTCGTCGCTCAAGTTCGACCGACCGAGCGTGACGCGTCTCGTCAGCGCGGCGGGAAAGGTGACCGTCAAGTACGGCCAGACCCCGAGCAGCGTCGAGGCGAAGATCTGGGTAGCGGCGCTCATCCCGCCGGCCATCCTTCTCGTGATCGGCCTCGTAGCGATGCTCTGGCACAGGACCGGCATCTACATCGTGTGTGGGGCGTCGGTGTTGCTCGCATACCTCGTGACGATCCGGCTCGATGTCTGGGCCAAGGCTCACGCTCTCCGGTTCCCGACCGGCTTCGATCTCGTCCCCGACAGCGACCCGTCGAACCTGCTTCTTCGCGGCGAGTGGGAGGGGAACGCCCGTGAGACCGCAATCAGTCTGGGTCACTGGACGATGGGCATCGCGGTCGGGATCGCAGCCATCACCGGGACGCTCGCCCTGCGACGCCAGCTCGTCCGCGGGCGCCCGGCTGCTCCAGCTGACGGCTGACGGATCGTTGAGAACCACGCGGTGAGCGCGCCGGCCATCGAGCTCGAGATCGGGAGCCGGCTCGTTCGGGTATCCAACCCGTCGAAGGTCTACTTCCCCGGTAGCGGCCACACGAAGCTCGATCTCGTCCAGTACTACCTATCCGTCGCCGACGGAATCGTCCGGGCCCTCTACGAGCGCCCGACGCAGCTTCGTCGGTTTCCCGAGGGCGTCGAGGGGGAGGCGATCTACCAGAAGCGCGTGCCCGAGAAGCGGCCCGACTGGATCGAGACGGCCCGCGTGCGCTTTCCGTCCGGACGACACGCGGACGAGCTCTGCGTGACCGAGGTGGCGCAGGTCGCATGGGCTGCGAACCTCGGAACGGTCGACTTCCACCCTTGGCCGTCGCGACGTCGAGACACCGAGCATCCGGACGAGCTACGGATCGACATCGACCCGCAGCCCGGCACGGACTTCGCAGACGGGAAGCAGGTAGCGGCCGTCGTCCGGGAGGCGCTTGTCGAGATCGGCTTTACGGGCTGGCCGAAGACCTCGGGCAATCGTGGAATCCACATCGCGTGCCGGATCGAGCCGTCATGGGAGTTCCCCGTCGTGCGTCGGGCTGCGCTCGCATTCGCGCGGGAAATCGAGCGGCGCGCCCCGACGCTCGTGACGACCGCCTGGTGGAAGGAGGAGCGGGGCGCGAAGGTCTTCATCGACTACAACCAGAACGCGCGGGACCGGACGATCGCGTCCGCCTACTCAGCTCGTGCACGGCCGGACGCGACCGTTTCGGCTCCGGTCACCTGGGACGAGCTCGCGGATGTCGAGACCGAGGATTTCACGCTCTCGACGATGCCGAAGCGGTTCGCGAAGCTCGGCGACGTCCAAGCGGGAATCGACGATGCGGTCTGCGATCTCCGCGTGCTCCTGGCCTGGGTGGAGCGCGACGAGAAGAGCGGCTTGGGCGAGGCGCCGTACCCGCCGAACTTCCCGAAGATGCCGGGCGAGCCGCCGAGGGTGCAGCCGTCTCGCGCTCGCAAGCAGGAGGCGGATGTAAAGGAGGCTTGACATCAGAGGAATGTCAAGTTAGCTTTACATCAGATGAAGAACGAGATCCGCGCGAGGCGGAGCGAGCGGCGACTGTCGCAAGCGGAGCTTGCGCAAGCGATGGACGTCTCGCGACAGACGATCAACGCGATCGAGACAGAGCGCTACACGCCGTCCCTACCGCTTGCTCTTGCGCTCGCCCGGTATTTCGAGACGACAGTCGAGGAGATCTTCCATGACACAGCTGCATAGGTCGAAGTGGTTCCTGCCGCTCTTCAGCCTCGGCCTCGGGGGCATCTGCCTCGCCGCGTTCTGGATCGGCGGAGACCTGAGCCAGGGGCTGATCTCCCTCGCCCTTCTCGGGGCCTTCGGACTGGTGTTCCTCGTTGGCGGCCGCAGTGAGCTGATCCGAGGGCTCCGAGGCGACGGCAAGGACGAGTACTGGGCGCGGCTCGACCTGCACGCGACGACGATCTCGGGGTTGGCGGTGATCACTGCGATCATCCTCATGTGCCTCTGGGAGTGGGCGCACGGCCGGAACGGATCCCCGTACGCGCAACTCGGGGCGATCGGAGGTATCGCGTACATCGCCGCGGTGGGGCTGCTGCGCTGGCGCGGCTAGGTGATCAGGGACTCGGGACGCTCGCCGATCCTGAGGCATAGCCCGGCTTGCTTGTGGTCGCGGTCGCCGGCCGATCGGTCGTCGTGAGCGTCACCGTGCCTGCGGCTCCGGTCGTGAGCGTCTGCGTTCCGAACCGCACCGTCGCATTCGGGACGGCGTCGCCCGCGTCGGTGACGTCGAACACGTAACGCGTGGCCCCGGCCGCCTGCTGCGCCGTGGCGGTCACGTTCAGCGAGAGCACGGGCAGGACTTGCTGATGCCAGAAGGTCGTGCCGCCTGTCGCATCGACGTTGACCACGAGATCGAGCGGCCCGAGCGAGCCGTCGCCTTGGACGCTCCAGATGCCGGTCGTTCGAGGGGGCGGCGTGAACGCGCGAGCGGGCTCCGCCTTCGTCACCGCACGATTGGTTCTCGTCGCGAAGATCCTGCCGCTCCGCTGCCACGCGAGCCAGAGCCTTCCCTGGGGCCCAGCGGCGAGTGCCACGTCGGTCGCGCCCGGGGCCACCAACCGGAGTACGGTCGTCGGCTGGCCGACTCGCCAGAGACCGACCCTCCGCACCTTCGGGTAGCCGATCGCATAGGAGAGGTACACCCCCGGACCGCCGTTGCGCGCGGCAATGGCGACCCGTTGACCGGGTGGTGCCGCGCCGGTGCGGTTCTTCGCGGACGAGCCAGGAGCGTAAAGCCGGCGGCCGACCGGGCCGGCGGGCCCGAGCGCCTGGACGAAGATCCCGCTCGCCCGGACGACGTCCGTGAACCAGCCGACGTACGTCTGACCGCTGGCCGAATCGGTCGCGACGTCCGGATCGGTGGCGCAGCAGCCTGCCCGGGGAACCGTCAGGTCGCGGGACGTCGGCCCGACGCCCCAGTGGTACTGGAGGCTTCCGCCGAAGACCCAGGCGACGACGGGGTCCCCGTCTCTGGCGACACCGGCGCCGACGTCGGCCGACGCCGAAGCGGGGTCGGTCACCACGGGATCGGGGTCGAGCGTCCAGGGGGCGCCGGCGGCAGGCGCAGTCGCGCTCAGCACGCCGACCGCCGTTTCGGCCGGGTCCTCGGTATGGGCTCCGCCGAACACGACGCGAAGCCCGCCGTCGGAAGTCAGGACGAGATCGGGGTTCGCCAGCCGGCTCCACGCAGCCGCGATCTCGTTCGAGCCGACCAGCCGGCCATCGGAGTCGATCCGCACCTGCCACAGATCGACCTTTGTCCCGTCCTCTCGCAGCGAGACGACGTGGAGGACGCCGTCGGCCGTACGGGCGAGGCCCGCTTGGAACGCGTCCGAACCGGGGCGCTTGCCGGCTCTCGTCCAGCTGCCGGGTGGGCCTGCAGCGGCCGCCGAGGTGAGAACGACCGCAGCGAGTCCGGCGAAGACGAGCGCGCGGCGACCGGTGGGCATCGACCTCGAGCGTACCCCGTCAGCGACCGGTAAGCAGCGCGTCGACAGGATCGGCGCCCGGCTCTCTCCGCGGCAGCACGTGGTCCCACGTGCAGTCCCTCGCGTCCTTGTCGGGTCGCCAGTGCAGGAAGCGCGTGCCGTGTCGGAATCTCCGCCCGTACCCGCTCGTCCCCTGCACCTTGTCGTAGCGAACCTCGCAGACAAGCTTGGGGCGTACCGGTGCTTCCTGGAGCTCGCCGCCTCCCCACCGGTTCGGCTCGGAGAAGCGCCGCTCCGGCGCCTTCTCGAGCAGGGGGAGGACGCGCGCGGCGATGTCGTCGTGGCGCCTGGCGGCGACGGCGGCCGATCCGACGTAGTCGAGCTCGCCGTCGTCCCCGTAGAGGCCGAGCAGCAGCGTCGCGATGCGGTCGCCGAGGACTTTCCAGCGAATGCCGACGACCACGCAATCCGCCGTCTTCTCCGGCTTGACCTTGACCACGGCGTCTCTCGCGCCCGGCGCGTACGCGCGGTCGAGGCGCTTTGCGATCACGCCGTCGAGCCCCGCAGCCTCGAACTGCTCGAGCCACTCGAGTGCGGTCTCCCGATCCTGCGTCGCAGGCGAGATCGTGAAGCCCTTGGCCCGGTGCTCGAGCTCGACCCTGCGCTTCGACAGCGGCCGGCCCGACAGGTCCTTGCCCTTCCACAGGAGGACGTCGAAGGCGATGAATCTCGCCGGAATCTCCGCCGAAAGCTTCCGAACGCGACTCTCTGCGGGGTGGAGCCGTGTCTGCATCGCGTCGAAGTCGAGGACGCCGTCACGCGCGATCACGATCTCCCCGTCGAGGGCGGACTCCGGCGGCAGGTGCTGCCCGAGCGGCGCGAGCTCTGGAAAGTAGCGGAGGAGCGGTCTCGCGTTCCGCGACCAGAGCCGTAGGCCGCCGCCGACGTTCTCGAGGACGCCGCGGAACCCGTCCCATTTCGGCTCGTACTGCCAGCCGTTGGCTTCGGGCAGGTCCCGAACGAGCTCCGCCTCCATCGGCGGGAACGGAATCGAGGCATCCGGGGCCGTTTCCGACACGACCGCCAACCTACTACGCTCTCCTGCTTATGCGTCGCGCGGTGATCACAGGGCTTGGGGCAGTAACGCCGATCGGGAACGACGCCAGGTTGGCCTGGGACTCGGCCGTCTCGGGCAGGAGCGGGATCGACACGATCGCGGCGGTCGACGCGAGTGAGTTCCCGGTGCGGATCGCGGCGGAAGTGAAGGGTTTCGAGCCCGGCGACGTCGCGCCGCCGAAAGAGGCGCGGCGCATGGAGCGCAACGTTCTGCTCGCATTGGCGTCTGCGAAGGAGGCGTGGGCCGACTCCGGCGTCGAGGCTTTCGATCCCGATCGCACCGGCATCGTGCTCGGCTCGGCGATCGGGGGGGTGATCGGGATCCTCGAGCAGGCCGACGTTTTGCGGGAGCGCGGAGCCGATCGTGTTTCACCGTTCTTCCTGCCCAACGTGCTCGTGGATTCGGCGAGCGGACAGATCGCGATCTCGCTCGGTTTGCGCGGGCCGAACTACGCTCCCGTGTCGGCCTGCGCAACCGGCTCGCATGCGGTGGGTGAGGCGGGCGAGACGATCAAACGAGGAGCAGCCGACCTCGTGCTTGCCGGTGGCACCGAGGCCTGCATGCACCCGCTGATCCTCGCCGGGTTCTGCGCAATGCGCGGGCTCGCAGACGATAACGACGACCCGCCGCACGCTTCGCGCCCGTTCGACGCGACCCGCGCCGGCTTCGTGATGGGCGAAGGCGCGTGCGTTCTCGTCGTCGAGGAGCTCGAGGCGGCCCGTGCGCGGGGCGCGCGGATCTACGCGGAGGTGCTCGGCTACGGGGCCTCCAACGACGCACACCACATGGCGCAGCCGGACCCCGAGTCGGCCGGCGTTGCGAAGATGATGGGGAGCGCGCTCGAGCGGTCGGGTGTCGAGCCGACCCGTGTGGGCTACGTCAACGCGCACGGGACGTCCACGCCGCTCGGCGATGCGGCCGAGACACGCGCGATCAAGCAGGTCTTCGGCGAGCACGCCTACGAGCTCGCCGTGTCGTCCACGAAGTCGGTAACAGGCCACTGCTTCGGCGCTGCTGGAGCGATCGAGGCGATGATGTGCGCGCTTGCCCTCTACCACGGCGTGCTGCCGCCGACGATCAACTACCGGACCCCGGACCCCGACTGCGACCTCGACTACGTTCCGAACGAGTCTCGTCGCTCCGAGGTCGACGTCGCGATCTCAAACGCGATGGGCCTGGGCGGGCACAACGCGTGCGTGGTTCTCGGACGTGTGGATTGATCGGCACGCTGTTGTTCGCACCGCGTCACCCACTCGGCGGTGATTCGGCTGTAGGCTCGAAGTCGTGGGGAGGAGGTCGGTGGCCCTCGACATGTCGCTCGCGGACAGGGCCGGCGGGGCCATCAGGGGGCTCGAGCAACGAGCTCGGTTAGCGCGTCCCGGACACTGTCGCAACAGTCAGCCCATCGGGTGAGTCGACGACGACGTCGGCGAGCGCTAGCGCATCGTGCGAGGGGGGGTAGTGCGCGTTCGGAAGCGCGCAGACGCGGAGCCCGGCAGCATGAGCGGCGCGAATCCCGTTCGCAGAATCTTCGATCGCTGCGCAGTGTCTCGGCTCGACGTCCAGTCGACGAGAGGCCTCGAGATACACGTCGGGAGCGGGCTTCCCGCGAGCCACTTCCTCCGAAGACACCGTCACGGTGAACATGTCCGCCAGGCCACTCTCGTCGAGCACCGCGTCGATCAAGGCGCGGTTCGACGAGGACGCGATCGCGAGCGGGAAGTGTGCGGCGAGGCGGCGCACCGCCTCCTCGGCTCCATCGATCAACGGCAACGCGTGCCGGTATCGCTCGAGCATCCGGCGCACGACTTCGTCGTTGATCTCGGCCGGAGACCCGCGGAGGCCGACCACGTCATGCATGTAACGCGACCATTCGGGCGAGCTCATGCCCATCATGTCCGCCTGCGCCCGGTCGCTCCACGGCGCGCCGTGCTCCCGGGCGAGGCTTTCGCGCACGTCGTCCCAGACCTGCTCGGAGTCGAGCAGCACCCCGTCCAGGTCGAAGACGACCGCCTGGATCGTGGGCGAAAGAGCTTCGCCAGATGACACTTCGCGATCCTATGAGGATGGCTACTCCGCCGCTGTGAACGGGGTCACACGGGTTTGCAGAGTGGGTCGCTGCCGATCAGCGACCGCTGCGTCTGCTCGAGCTGGAGATCGAGCGCTCGGTCATACGGGCCGGGCGCATTGCCTTCCCACGTCACATCGGGTGTGACCCCCGGGCCGATCACGGTCGCCCGATATCTCGTCCCCTTGCCGGGCGGGCGGTCCCCATGCGGATAGAACCCATAGCAGAATGCGCCCGTTCCCCGGTGCGTGACGAAGCTGTTCTCGCGCCTCCAGCCCGGCCCGTAGGCGGAGTCGAGCGTGTCGACGTACACGTTGCGGCCGAACGCGTCCAGCGTTGCGCCCTGAGGGGTCGTGCCGAAGCCGTAGACGGGCAATCCGAGGTAGGTGAACATGCCGAACAGGTGGTCGAAGCTGCGATAGGCCCAATCGAGGCCAATCGTCAGGACGGGAAGCGGCGTATTCCAGTGGGAAAGGCGCAGCTCCCATGAAGACTGGATACCGGCTGGCGGAAGCCCGTAGTCGGGCAGCTCGCGCTGCCACGCCTGCACGGCCCAATAGCTGCCGTCCGGTGCCGTGCAGGCCGTGACGAGCCAGGCGAGCGGAGGTCCGGTGTACGGCTTGCAGACATCGGGGAAGGTCTTCCAGACCTGTCGATGGTAGGTTCCCCAGCCGCCGGCATAGTCGAGCTTGAAGCGAACCTGAGGGCGATCGAGCGTCGGCGGGATTGCGTTGATCGCGCCGAACGCGAGCACGTGCCGGAGCTTGCCTTTCGTCCGGTAGGTCAGGAGCGCCTGCCCGCGCGCGTTCACCGCGAGGCGGACGCCAATCGCGTTGCGGTCGATCAGCTGGGACGCCAGTGCGCTCGGGGTCGTCGCGGCTGCGAGGCCTGCGACGCACACCACGGCGGTCGCGAAAAGCGTGATCGAACGCTTCCGCATCTCGTTTCGAGCGTCGGGCCGGCGGCTGTGCGAGGCGACCCTCGGACGGGGGAATGAGCTTCCTCGGCTCGCCTCTGCGTGGCGAACAAGGATCCGCCTGATGACAGCCGGCGGTTCTCCACGGTCTTGTCCTTCAAGCACCGCGCGGCTGCTGCCGATATCGGCCCGGAGGCCGTAATCCCATGCCCATGGACTCGACAGAGCTCGCTGCTCTCGCCCTTGACGCGGGCGTGGCCGACATCTTCGTGTTCCGACGCATCTCGGGCAACCGCCTGGCGCACCTCGGGGGCGTCGGGCGAGGCGAGGGTTGGGCGGGGATCGTCGAGGTCGAGCTCAACATGCCGTCGCTCCTGCGCGACGCGCTCACGGGCGAGTGCGACGCGTGGCTCGAGTCGGCGAGACCGGCGAACGTCTTCGGTCCGTACTACGCGCAAAGCGCCGTCGCCATTCCGAGCCAGCCGGATGCGGTCGTCGTGCTCGGCAGTCCCGAGGCGGATCTCCGCGCGGTCGGCGACGCACCGCTCCACGAGCTGGCGAACCAGGCAGTGTCCGCGATCGAGCAGCTCTCGCCGGCGAAGCCGCTCGCCGACGAGCTCGAGGTGCTGCACGCGGTGCAGGCGATGTCGGGCATCACCGGGGACTCCGTCGACGCCGTGATGGGCAAGATCGCGAGCTGTGCGGCAGAGGCGCTCTCGTGCGAGGTCGCCATCGTGTACCTCTCGGAGACGGATCGCGTGGCGGTTGCAGACCACGGCTGGCCCGAGCCGGCCGAAGCCGAGCACGTTCTCTCGACGATCCGCACACTCGATCCACGCGAGGTCAGCTGCCCGCTGTGTGTCCAGGACGTGACTCAACATCGCCTCCCTGAGCCGTTCGGACCCGAGAACGGCGTGTGCTCCTTCTATCTGCTCGAGTTGGGCGACCCGGCGGGCTATCTGCTTCTCCTCCACACCGACGCTCGGCCCCGCGGGTTCACGCTGCTCTGTCGCGAACTCGGCTTGAAGCTCGCCGAGGTCGCGCGTGACGTCCTCGGCCGCTCGCTCGAGCGTGAGCGCCACAAGCTCGAGCTCGACCGAATGCGCGAGCAGGCGCATCACGATCCGCTCACGGGCGTTGCCAACCGACACGCGTGGCTCGAGGTCGTGGCGGCCGCAGACGGGGGGAACGACGTCCCGGTCTCGATCATCATGGTCGACGTCGATCGGCTGAAGGAGACGAACGACAGCCAGGGCCATCCCGTTGGAGACGCCCTGCTTCGCCAGACGGCGGCGCGGCTCAGGGCAGGTGTGCGCGGCGGCGACGTCGTCGCCCGCATCGGCGGCGACGAGTTCGCGGTTCTTCTCTGCGGGACAGATGCCGCGACGTGCGCCAACGTCGTGTGGCGGCTGGAGAACAAGATCGGACTTCAGGAGCGCGTCGACGACCACGGGCCCTCGCTCGCGATCAGCCTCGGCTTCGCGACGCGCGAGGCAGGCTCCACCGAGCCGCTCGCGCACACGATTGAAGCTGCGGATCGGATGCTTCTCGAGCGCAAGCACGAGAAACGCCTCCGGCTGATCGCCTAGCGGAGCTCTCGCCCGGCCCTCAGAAGATCGTGAACGGTCGGACGACGTTCGAGTCCAGCAGCTCGTTCCAGACGAGCGCGCCGCCGACCTCGACTTCGCCGTGGAGCCGCTCTGCGAGCGCCCGCGCGTCCTCCTCCGTGTCGCAGCCGATGACGAGATAGCGCCACCGCCGCACAGGCGCGTAGCCCTCGGCTTCGAGTCGTTCGGCCAACGCTTCGGCCTCGTCGTGGGACGCACACGTGACCCGCACCTCCCAGGCCGCAAATCCCTGGGCCTCGATCTCGTCCTCCCACGTGTCGTCGCGGGGCTCGTTGTCCCAACGGTCCTCGGCCGCGAGCCAGTGCTCGACCCCGCTCACGGTGGTCACCAGCCCGTGCTCTTGCGACTCGGCCTCGATCACCTTGCGCGCCTGCTCGGCCTGGGCGGGCGAGCCGGCATAGACGAAGAGCTCGTTGCCGTCCGCCGAGACGACGAGGTGCTCGTCGCGCAGCGCGTCGGCCAACTCCTTCGCCTCCTGGCCGATCCCGTGGCGCAGGCGCTCCATGAACCCGCGGGCCTCGTCGTCGCCCTCGACCTCGACTCGAACCCGCCAGTCGTCTCCCGCCACGCCACAAAGCGTACTCGTGCGTGACTGCGGGTCGTCAGATGTAGCGGTTGCGCTGGAGCCAGCGCATCGCGAAGAAGCCCCAAGTGGGCGGGAGGTAGAAGCTCGAGATGCGGTAGAGGAGGACGGCGGCGAGGGCAGCTTCCTCCGGCATCCCCGCCGAGGTGAGGCCGAGCGTGAGGGCGAACTCCGAGACTCCGACCCCGCCAGGCACCGGGACGAAGCTCGACAGGAGCGACACGCTCATGTTGATGACCAGGAGGTCCGGCAAGGGGATCGTGTAGCCGAGCCCTCGGGCGAAGAGGCCGAGTGCGGTGGCAAACAAGAGCTCGGTCGCGATGTTGCCGCCGACGAGCATGGCGAGCTTCTGTGGTGTCCGGAGGGCGGCGAAGCCGGACCGCATCTGCGGCCACCACGTCCGGACCCGGTCGGCGATCGCCCTGCGAAGGCGCTTCGCCAGCACGAGCCCGAGAGCGACGAGGGCGATCAGACCGACCAGAAGCCAGAGCAAGCGGAGCGAGTCTCCCGACGGCGCGTTCAGGTCGAGGCTGATGTGCGCCTCGGTGAAGACGAGGATCACGACGAGAAGCGATGCCTGGACGGCGGTGCTGACGAGGGAGTCGATCACGCCCGCCGTGATCGCGATCGGGCCCGGCAGGCCCTGCCTCTGGAAGAAGCGGATGTCGACCCCCATGCGCGCGACGTGCGACGGCATGGCGAGGTTCAGATAGCTCGTCGCGAGCTGCAGCATGTAGACGCGGCCGAACGGGAGGTCGGCGGCGATCGAGCCGAGCGTGGACGTCGCCTGCGTGATGCGCGCGCTCTGGGCGAGGAAGAAGCCGAACGCAATCCACCCCCAGCTGCCGTCGGCGAGGTCCGCACGAAGCGTGTGCCAGTCGATCGACGTCGCGAAGTCGATCACCGCGACGGCCGCGAGACCGAGCAGCATCGTCTGGACAGCCGACCACCACGTGAGGCGGCGCAGCTTGACCAGCTCGGGCAGATCGGCGCCAGCCGCAGCCGCGACTTGGGCTCGGAGGTGCTCTATGTCGATCCCGGCGGTCTTCGCGGCCTGCCGCAGCGGGGTTCTGAGCGCCGCCGTCTGCAGGTACGGGAGCAGTGCCGCGACTTGCTCGGAGCCGAGCGAGTCCATCGCCGTGCGGACGGCTCGGTCTGCGTCGGCTGCCACCGCGGTCGTCGCGAGGAGCTGGGCTCGGTCGGTCTGGAGCTGATCCGTTGTCGGCGAGGCTGTCGCGCCGGCGAAGTCGACGATCCCGACCTCGTCGCCGAAGGTCGCGACGCTGCCGAGGTCGATCTGCAGGTGGGCGACGTTGGCGTCGTGGAGGAGGCGCAGGGAGCGCCAGGCGCGAGCCAGCATCGTGTCGTCGATGGACGTCCCCCCGTTGTTGGCCAGCGGCTTGCCGGGGTCGCGGAACACGAGCAACGCGTCGCCTGTCGGGGTCTCCCCGGCGGTAACCACGACCCGGGTCGGGACACCCGCCTCCCGCGCGAGGAGCGTGAACAGCGCCTCGTGCTCGACGGCCTGCCCACGAGTGAGTCGAATTGGGGGGCCCTCGTCCTGGTAGAGGGCCTTGCGCCAGAGCTTCGCGGCGAGTTGCGTGTCGTAGGCGTCCCGGCCGTAGACCTTGACCAGGAGCGGACGGTCGGCCGAGTCGAATCCGGTGACCGCGAAGACGCCTGCGCTCTGGCGCTCTGCGACTCTGAGCCCGTGGGCGTCGACGCCGAGCGCGCGGAGTCCGACGGCGACGAGCGGTACTTCGGGACGTCCGGCGGACGTGCCGAAGGCCAGCCTGGTGGCGGCCGCGGCCGCCACCGCGACGAGGAAGCCGGCGAACGTCCCTCCGGGCGTCACCCCGCCGCTGGCCAGCACACCCAGCACTCCCGCCGCGACGATCCACTGACCGACTCGCTGCAACGGGCGGACGAGCTGCGGGTTCACGGTGAGCACGACGGCGGTCGCCTCCGCGACGAGCACCGCCGGGAACCGAGGGCCGTGTGCGCCGCTCGTGATTGCGTTCCACAAGGCGGGCCAGTGCCCGAGGGCGATGCGCGCCGAGCCGAGGGCGACGATCAACGCGAGCACGAAGACGGCGAGGGAGTCCCGGAGCAGCGCGTAGCGCCTCCCGAACGCAGAGGCCAGGACCAGGACGATTGCCCATAAGCCGAGCAGGTCGTACGAGAATCGCCACGCGGGCGCGAGCCAGCCCGGAATCGCCGCAAAGAAGGCGTCCAGCTGGCGCTCGAGGATCGAGGGCGGGTACGCGACGATCAAGAGCGCGAGACCGAAAGCTGCGAGAACGAGCAGTAGGACGTCGGTCGCGCGTCGAAACCGCGGCTGCCCGATCGGGGCCGAGAAGACCCGAACGTGGAAGCCAGGGGAAGCCGGAGCCCCGGCCTCGGTCATGCCCGCAGCTCCCGCAGGCGCTGGTAGAGGAGGAAGGCGGCGAGTGCTGCGAGCAACGCGACGAGCGTCAGCTTCCAGAACTGCACGAACAGGACGACCACTGCCACGAGGGCCGCGAGCACCGCGAGTCGGTTCACGGTCCGGACGAACGTCCCACGCAGGACCGACTCGCCGACGACGAAGGCGAGCACGAGCACGATCGTCTCGGCCCAGACGTTGCCCGGCGCAGCGAGGATCAGGACGGCCAGGCCGATCAGCAGGAGGCTGACGGAGATCGACGCCCACAGCTCGGCGGCATGGTCGAAGCGCATCTTGGACTCGGGGACGGGCGCCGCGGCGTGCTTGATGTGCGCTCGCGGATCGCCGACCTCGCCTGCGCGGCGCCGCTCGATCCTCAGCCGGAGCCCTTCGAGGACCGCGTCGTTCTCCGATCGCTCGCGCCGAAGGCTCCTCACCTCGGCTGCCCGCACGTCGACCTCCGTCTCGAGCGCTCCGGCTTCGGGTGCGAGGTGCGGGCTTCCCTGCATGCTCTGCAACCGCACGCCGAGCTCCTGCAGATCGGCGGTCCGACGCTCGATCGCCTCGCCCAGCTCCTGCTGCCGACTCTCGAGCCTGACGCATTCGCCCTCGAGAGCGTCGATCTCCCGGGGCGGGGTCGGCACCCGGTCGAGCCCGGCGAAGCCGAGCGGGTCGAACCAGGACGGACGCGGCGAGCCGTCGCGTTCGTACATCGGCCCCGCAGGTGCGTTCTCCCCGGAGATCGGGTCCCGCGCGTAGAGCCCCCACAGACCGCGGTACTCCCTCGCCCACGACGTTGTGTCGTCGATCACGTTCGGCGTCCACTCGTGCTGCTGCCCCGGGCCCACGCTGAGCCCGTCGCCGCGAGCGAAGTCGATGAAGGGAATCCTCAGCGGCTGCTTCGAATGCGCGTCGCCCTGGCCCAGACGCGTGTGCCAGAACCCGCTGAGCGCCTCCGCCGCCTTTCGTGCGCGTCGGGGGACAGGGAGAGCGACCTCCGCCTGGTACTCACCCCTGCGGAAGTAGGAGGCGTGTGAACCGGCGCCGGCGTAGACCACGGGGTGTCCGTCGACGAGCTCGAGCTCTTCACGGTCGTCCCACCGCCTGCGCAGGTCGGCTCCGTGGAAGTCGTGGGACGCATACGCGACCCACTCCGGCGCGAGCGCCCCGTCCTCTTCGTACAGGTAGACGGTAACCATCTCCCAGTCCGACTCGTGGTCGTTGACGCCGTGGAAGCCGGAACGCCACGGGTTGTAGGCGAAGAAGAACCAGTACTGGCAGATCGTCCAGCTACTCTGGCGGACCACTCGGCCCTGGTAGACCAGCCGTCCCTCGTGCTCTCGGATCTTCGCGTACTTGAGCGCAGCGAACGCTGCGGTTGCACCCGGCACGTTCCCGCGCAGCAGGAGCGAGAGCGAGAACAGCCCGTCGCCGATTCGCGGCAGGAGGCCTCCGCGTGTCAGACGTCCGACACCGGCGCGGAACTCGCTGTGCTGACGCTTGTCGAGCTGCCGCGCCGAGGCGAGCGCTCGCGCGCTTTCCTGGAGGTCGAGCGGATGGACGAAGCGCAGGTAGAAGATCGACCCGAACGGCGCATCTCGGGGCTCGACGAGCCGGTCGAGCGTCAGCTGCCCCTCGGCGACGAGCTCCTGTTCTGCACCGTCGGGTGCGTGGACCCACAGGCTGCTCGCACGGACGTACGGCTCGACGTCCATGGGGTAGAACCTCTCACCCTTCGTGTAGCGCACGATCGGCTCGAAGGCGCGGAGGATCTCGAGATCAGCCGAGCTCGCCGGAATCCCGTTCTGCATGCTCGAGGACGACGAGAGGCTGTGCCCGGATCCCGAATGCGAGCTGGACGTCGAGCGGCGTGAGGGCGAACACGACGAGCGTGTCGAGTGCCATCGAGAGGTAGTCGGGATCGTTGTAGAAGAAGTGCCGCAGCAGTTGGTGGGTCAAGCCGATCAGGGCCCAGGTCATGAATGCGACCCAGCCCCAATGCCGCAGGCGGAAGATCGCCACGGCGATTCCGAGCGCGAGGACTCCGAGAGCCGCGTCCACGGCACCCTCCGCGAACTGGCTGGAGCTCTCGTTCTCGAGCACGGCCTCGATCCCGTGGAAGAGTTGGTACGCTCCGACTCCCAGGGCGAGCACGGCGGCGAGCTCGACAGGGACGGGCCGCCGTCGGGTCCGTCGCGGCGCGCTCTCCACCCGTTCGTCCTCGGGCCTGGCCATTGGTGGAGCCTAAACCGTCGGTTCGTCCTCTACAGGCTCGTCTCGGCCTCTACCCGACCGGACTTCACCGCGTCAGCGAAGCCCTGGTAGTCCCGCTCGTTCTGGTCGGCGTACAGCGACGCGAAGCGCGCGATCGACCGGTCGAACGCGTCGACCTTGCCGAGGTAGGTCGCGATCGCGATCCGGTCGCCCCAGCGCGCGTGGGCGCGGGCGAGCGTCCCGCCGCAGAGCTCCGCGTAGATCGTCGCGCCCGGCACGCGGAAGGTCTCCGGCTCGACGCCGCCCTTCCAGTCGTGCAGCTGGCGCGTGTAGTAGTCGCGGCTCTGCCCGTCGAGGCCGATCGCACGCCACCAGCCGAGGAAGATGTCGCTCGCCGCCTGCATCAAGTGCTGGCCCACGACCACCCGCTGGCCGCAGTTCGGAAACGCGCTCTGCTTCAGGAACCGCTCGAGCACGGACGGTTGAGCCTCCTTCGACTGCAGGATCAGCGGGTCTCGGCCGTCACGGCCGATGAAGAGATGGATCCACGCGTGCGTGCCGACACTGCCAACCCCGACGACCTTGCGCGCCGTGTCGACCAGCCGGTACTCCTCGAGCGGATGATGCTCCCTCGCGAGGGATTCCCGGTACGTGCTGACCAGGGACTGAGCCAGGGTGTCGAGCTCTTCGCGTCCCAGCCCGGGAGGCGCCAGATCGTGGATCGGCTCGATCAGCGGGGGATCCGCCACGAATCGCAGCTGGCCGTCCTTCTCCTCGACACGTTTCGAGAAGGCGCGGAGGTGATCGCGTGAGCGAGCCTTCTCGAGGTCGGCCAGGGCTTCATCGGCCTCCGCTCTCCCGAGACGCTTCTGCCGCACGGCATCGTCGATCTCTCTGAGGATGTCGGCGACGTCGATGTGGTCGTACCAGATGTCGATCGCCCGCAGCTTGGCGGCGCGGCGGATGACCTCCCGGTAGCTCCTGGCCGCGGTCATCACGACATCCGACCGGTCGGACTGGCTGAACCCCAGCTCTCGTCCGCAGATCTCGAAGCTCGCGGCGAGTCGCTTGACATCCCATTCCCACGGCCCCGGGAGCGTCTCGTCGAAGTCGTTGATGTCGAACATCAGCTTCCGTTCGGGCGACGCGAAGACGCCGAAGTTGGAGAGGTGGGCGTCGCCGCAGAGCTGCACCGTGATGCCCGCACGTGGCGTCCGGTCGAGGTCGGCTGCCATGATCAGCGCCGCGCCGCGGAAGAATGTGAAGGGCGAGGCGAGCATGCGGCCATGTCGCACCGGGACGAGCTCCTGCACGCGGCTCTTGCCCTGCTCCTGGAGCAGCGCCACCGGATC
>Ga0187777_10000896_pt1 | contig 19606 bp, 14 predicted proteins | sample 1015_Q2_SP5_10_M_FD_132416 | JGI IMG/M metagenome (GOLD analysis project Ga0187777, IMG submission 132416) | Tropical peat soil microbial communities from peatlands in Department of Meta, Colombia - 1015_Q2_SP5_10_MG | ecosystem: Environmental > Terrestrial > Soil > Wetlands > Peat | place... | reverse complement strand
GCGCCGCCCGACGATCCGCCGGAACTGTGATTGGGGTTCCACGGATTGTGGCAGTTACCGAGATGTCGCCCCTCCGTCGTTCCGGGAATTCCGAACTCCGGCGTGTTGGTCTTGCCGAAGAAGACCATGCCCGCGGAGCGGTATCGTTTGGTGAGTTCGGCGTCGCCGTCGCTGACATAGCCGGCCAGCAAGGCGCTGCCGTTTGTCATCGGCCAGCCCGCGACGGGCAAGTTGATGTCCTTGATCAGAAACGGCACGCCCTTGAACGGTCCGTCGGGCAGCTTTCCAACGGCTGTTTTTCGCGCTTCGTCGTAGGCTTTGTAGACTACCGCGTTCAAAGCCGGATTGCGGCGTTCGGTGCGCGCGATGGCTTCGTCGACCAGTTCGAGCGGCGTTATCTCGCCGCGCCGCACGAGATGGGCGAGGCCGAGACCGTCGTACCTATCGTATTCCGCGAACGCCATGGCTCACACCCTCAGCTTTTCGTATCGGTCTGCCCATGGTGCCGCCTTTTCGAGTTCCGCGGCAAGCTTCAGCAGTGTCATTTCACCGCCGGTCCGCGCAGTGAACTGCACGCCGATGGGAAGCCCGTCCTTGCTCCAGTTCAGCGGAAGGTTGATGCCCGGCGTGCCGGCCGAATTCTGCATGGACGTGAACGGTACGTAGCCGAAATTCGGCAGAAAGCCCTTCTGTACGTCCGTTTCGTCGATGTCGATCGTGCCGAGCTTCATCGGCGGACGGCCAAGCGTTGCGGTCAACCAGACGTCGTAGGTCTCATGCCACTTGGAAAACTGTCGTCCAGCCGTCGTCATGACGGCGCGCGCGGCGATGAACTCGGCCGCACCGACCCGTTTGCCCATTTCGTACAAGCCGAGAGTCAGACCCTCCACGACGTCCAACGACGGCTTGATGCCGTTCTGCGCCGCGAGGGTGTCGAGCGTGTAGGCGACGTTCGAACACCAGATTGTCGAGAACGCACCTATCAGGGCGCCTGCATCGACCGGCGGATCCTTGAACTCGACGATATGTCCGAGCCCTTCGCACAATTTTGCCGCCTTCTTGACCGCCGCGGTGACCTCTGCGTCGTGCTCGGTTCCGTTCATCATCTTGGTGCTGACGGCGATCCGCAGTCGCTTCGTCTTGCGCTTAATTCCTTCGAGATACGAACCCTCAGGCGGCAGGGCAAAATAGGGGTCGCCAAGGTCCGGCGCGCATGTGGCGTCGAGCGCCGCCGCCGTGTCGCGCACGCTTTTTGTTACAAAACCGTCGACAGAAAGGCCGCCTGTCGCGTCCGCGGCACCCGGTCCCTGTGTGAGTCTGCCGCGAGACACTTTCAGGCCGACCAGACCGCAGGCCGACGCCGGTATTCGGATCGAGCCGCCGCCATCCGTTGCGTGGGCGATCGGAACGATCCCGGCCGCGACAGCGGCCGCCGAGCCGCCTGATGAGCCGCCCGGAGAGTGCGCGAGGTTCCAAGGGTTGTGAGCGGGCCCGTAAAGTTTGCACTCGGTGGTCGGAAGTATTCCGAATTCGGGCACATTCGTCTTGCCGATCGGAATAAGTCCGGCGGCCTTGAAGCGTGTGACGAGTGTCGCTTCGAATGTCGATGGCGTGCCGGGCACGTAGCGCGAACCAGACCGGTTGGGCCAGCCGACAACATTGGCGCGCATATCCTTGAGCAGCATCGGGACGCCGGCGAAGGCGCCTTTGCCCGGTTTGGCTCTGGCCGCGGCGCGCGCACCGTCGTAGTCGGCGAAGATGATCGCGTTGAGCTTTGGATTGAGCGCTTCCGCGGCTGCGATGGCCGCTTCCATCACTTCGCGGGCCGAGACTTTTTTCGTCGCGATCGCCTTTGCGAGGCCTAGCGCGTCATATCGGGCGTACTCGGGAAAATTCATGTTCAGACCCTTATCTTAGCGTAGCGGTCGGCCCAGGGATTGGACTTTTCGAGTTGCGCCGCGAGTCTCAACAATGTGAGCTCATCGCCGAACGCACCCACGAATTGCGTTCCAATCGGCAGATTGTCCTTGTTCCAGTAGAGCGGGACATTTACTGCAGGCTGGCCCGTGACGTTTTGCAGGGCCGTGAACGGCACATAGTCGATTTGAGGCGCAAACGATTTCAGCAGGTCGGTATCGTCGAAGTCGAACACCCCGTTGCGTTCCGGGGGCCGGCCCAGCGTCGGCGTGATCCAAACATCGTATGTCTGGTGAAATCGGCCCATCTCGCGCGATGCAACATTGATCATTTCCTTGGCCTGGAGATAGTCGCTCGCGCTCGCTTGCTTGCCGTTGAGATACATCGACCAGGTCATTCCCTCGAACATTTCGCGCGACGGCGTTTTTCCGGTGAGTTTGGCGATCGTGTCGATTCCCGCGGCTAGCCCGCCGCCCCAAAATATAGTGAAGGCCCCCATCAGACCGCTGAGATCGAGCGAAGGCGAAGCCTCTTCGACAACGTGTCCGAGCTTTTCGCAGGCTTTCGCCGCAAATTTGGCTGCCGCAGCACAGTCGGGGTGCACGGGACTGCCGTCTACCTTCCTCGCAGAAAATGCGATCCTCAGGCGCTTCGGTTTGCGCTTGATCGCCTCGAGATAGGAATTCGGAGCCGGCGGATCGGCGTAAGGATCTCCTGGCATGTTGCCGTGCGCGGCGTCCAGAGCAGCCGCGGTGTCGCGTACGGAGCGCGAAACGACAAGATCGGTCGCGATGCCGTCGAGCGCGTCGGAAAAAAACGGGCCTTGACTAATTCGCCCCCGGGAAGGCTTCAGACCGACCAATCCGCAGGCGCCTGCGGGAATGCGGATCGAACCACCGCCGTCGTTGGCGTGTGCGAGCGGAACGATTCCGGCTGCGACTGCCGCCGCAGCCCCGCCGGATGAGCCTCCGGGCGAGTGCTCCAGATTCCAAGGATTACGTGCCGGACCATAGAGGTTGGACTCGGTCGATGCCACAAGCCCGAACTCGGGCACGTTGGTCACGCCGAAAAGGTTCAGACCCGTCGCCTTGAATTTTTGGACAAGATAGCTGTCTTGCGGCCGGGGAATTGCGGGGAGGAAATGCGAGGCCTGACGCGACGGCATGCCTTGTGCCAGCGCGCCGATGTCCTTCAGGAGAAACGGAACGCCCCTGAACACACCCTTCGGCAGTCTGCCGTTCGCGGCGTCGCGCGCGCGCTCATAGTCTTTAAAGACTATCGCGTTGATTTTCGGATTGACTTCTTCTGCACGTGCTATTGCCGCATCTATCAGATCTGTGGGCTTCACTTTGCGTTTTGCGACGAGCGCCGCCAGTCCTAACCCGTCAAAAGAGCTGTACGCGCCAAATCCCATGACCCCACCCGATACGAAAGAAATTTTCCCAACTTAGCTGAGGCGTCGCGCGGCTGTCACGGCGGCGCATTGTTCGCGGCAGTGCAGCATTTGGCGCCGCCATCCGTTTGCCGCAAGGGAAAGCGCATTCTAGGATGTGTTTTGCAGGGTGGGGGACGCCATATGAAAATTCCGTTCGAGCGCACGCTTGTCGGCGCGTACCGTTTCGCGCTCACAAACCTCCTGTCGATCTTCGGAATCGCGTGGTTTCCGTTCGCGATCGTGGGCTGCGTTGCCGTGGGACTTTTTTATTCCCTCCTGCCAGTGCTGAACACGGTGTTTTCGACGACAATGGACAAGTGGGATGAAACGCAGGCCGTCCCGTTTTTTTCGTCGATGCTCGGGGCGTTGGCCCTCCTGATTGTCGTAGTCTTCGTTGCGCACGCAATGGTAATGGTGGGCCTCATGAGAAAGGCACTTGGTCAACAGCCCGAGCCCGTCTACTTTTACTTTTCGCTCGGAGCGCCTGTCTGGCGGATGATCGGTGCGTACGTCCTGTTGCTGCTTCTCGCCTGGGGGGCGACGATCGCGTTTGCCGTCGGAATCGGGCTCATAGTGATCGGCTTCTCCCGGGTTTCGCAGCTGGCCCAGTCGATCGTAACTTTCGTCTTGATGGTCACGGCTATCTTCGGGGGCATTTACGCGTTTGTGCGCGTCCAATTTTTCTTGCCGGCCGTCGTTGTCGCCGAACGCCATATCGGATTGCGCCGCTCGTGGAATCTTGGACGCGGAAATTTCTGGCGTATCGTAGGGATTACTATACTCGTGACGCTCCCGGCCTACATCGTCTTCTCGACTTGCCTGTCGATCGCCATGCAATTTGCGCTTGCAGGTCACACCGCTAAACTGGCCGCCTTTAACGCACATGCGATGAACGGAAGTCCAACTCCGGCAGAAATGCGGGAGTATTTTATGACGATCGTGACAGTTCTGAAATCCAGTTGGCCGATCTTGGTTTTGCTCGAACTCGTCTATTTTGCGGCGCTGATCGGACTCTCCGCGGGCGCCATTGCGACCGCCTATAATCTCGTAAACGGCCAATCCGGCGACGCACCAGTCGTCGGCGCAGCGAAGGCGGGTACATGAACAAGCTTCCAGTTGGGCAAACGATCCGCTACGCCTATGCCTTCACGTTCGGGGAAATCGGAACCGTCATAGGGTTGATATGGATTCCGACTCTGATCAATTCCGTCGTCAGTTTCTTCGCACTCGGCGCGTATTACACTGCTGCGGCCACCAGCTTTGAAAGCGGCCTGCCGCCCATGGGCGCCGCGGTCGGCTTGCCGTTTTTGGCCGCGTTTCTTTCGATGATGCTGGTTTCGATGATCGGTGTTGCCATCACGCAGCAAGCGCTCGGCCTGCGACAGGGTCCATCGTTCGCGCACATCGCCCTGGGCAGTCCAGAGTTGCGGGCGTTCGGCGGGTTCTTCGGCCTCTATCTCCTCGTCATCCTCTTCGTCCTGGTCGTTGCCGTCGTTGTCGGTGGGCTTGCCGCGATCGGCACAACCGTGACCAAGTCGAACCCGACGCTCGCCGGTCCGATCGGCCTCGGCGTAGTCGCCGGAGGTTTGGCTGGTGCGTGCTTTGTCATCTACGCGGCGGTGCGCCTGAGCTTCCTCATCGTTCCGTCCGTGGTAGACGGCGGGGAGTTCGGTCTGACGCGCAGTTGGCAGCTCACGCGCGGAAATTTTTGGCGCATCGTTGCCGTCGGTCTAGCGACACTATTGCCAATCATGTTGGTCGTCGGCGTTGTCGAACTTTCGATATTGGGGCGCGGAGCTTTCGTACCCGATCTGAAGGCGACCGGTGAAACCGCGGATAGTTTGCGCGGCCTCGCAGTACAAATGCGCACGATGCAGTCGCACATGCCCGTTCTGATGGGGCTCAGTTTTGTCGTGTCGCCGTTTTTGTATGGGCTGATGTTTTCCGCTTCGGCCTTTGCGTACCGGGCACTGTCCGCCCGACCGCCGGATTCTCAGTCGGTCTGAGTTCGGCGAGTGCGTAATTACGTCATAGCGGATTACGAATTTGCGCAATGCTCGCCTCATCATCGTCCTGGCCGTCGTGTACATCGACATGCTCGGCGTTGGTCTCGCCTATCCGATCTTGCCGCGCCTCGTCGAACAGTTCGAACGGGGAAACGTGTCCAACGCTTCCTACGTTGTGGGTTTTCTCGCGTCGGCATATTCGTTGATGCAGTTCGTGTTCGCGCCGCTGATTGGTGCGTTGTCGGACCGCTTCGGTCGTCGACCCGTGATTCTGCTGTCGCTCTCCGGAGCCGGATGCGCATACATGCTGCTCGCCGCGGCCCCGACTCTCGCTTTTCTCGCCGCGGCGCGCCTGGTGGCTGGCGCGATGGGGGGCTCGTTTTCGACGGCTAGCGCCTACATGGCCGACATCTCCCCGCCAGAAAAGCGCGGACAGAACTTCGGCCTGATTGGCGCCGCGTTCGGTTTCGGATTTGTAACCGGTCCTGTGATCGGTGGTCTCTTGGGAGCGATCAATCTCCACCTTCCTTTTTTCGCAGCCGGTTGCCTGTGCATCGTTAATCTGACATTTGGCTATCTTGCGTTGCCTGAATCGCTCGCAATCTCGAATCGAAAGCATTTTGCATTGCGCCACGCAAACCCCGTCGGCGCGCTGCGCGAGGTTTGGCGATATCCATCAGTCTTCGGTCTGATGGTGATCCTCGTTCTGGCGATGTTTGCCAATCGCGTGCCTGAGGTGACTTGGGTTCTGTATACGGGATATCGCTTTCAATGGGGTCCGTTGGAAATCGGATTGTCTCTAGCCATGGTCGGAGTCGTTTTCGTGGTGGGCCAAGGTTGGTTTACGCGTATCCTCATTCCGCGCATCGGCGATCGACGCGCAATTCTTGTCGGACTCGCGGTCAGTGTCGTCGTGAGTCTGCTGTACGGAACGGTCAATAAGGGCTGGATGATGTACTGCGTAATGCCTTTGGCGATCTCCGGTTGGACTGTGGCACAGCCCGCGGTTCAAGGTTTGCTGTCGCGCGCCGTCCCCGCGAATGAACAAGGCTTGCTGCAAGGCGCAGTATCGAGCATCACCAGTCTTACAAGCATCGCCGGACCTCCAATCTGGACTGGACTGTTCGGATACTTTGTAAGTCCATTCGCTCCGATCATCATTCCCGGCGCGGCGTTTTTTGTTTCCGCTGCGATCTTTTGCATTGCGCTGATTCTTGCAATTGTTTGGGAGACCGGTGCGCCAACCGGTCAGGCTGAGTTGCGGCCGTCGTAACAGTTACACGCGCAGCCGTTAGACCACTCCGGCGGTTGCAGGAACGTCGGGGATTGGGAATGCGAAGAGTGTCTATCGGCCAAAGCGTATCACGCGCCTTCGAATTTCTATTCGGACGCTTTTTCCAGATCGTTGGGCTCACATGGTTGCCGGCAGCGATCTATGGAGGAGCCAATTATCTTCGTTGGCAGAGTGTGGGGCACTGGATGCCTGTCGGCCAACAGACCGGGTTAGAACTCGGCCAAGCGGTTTTTGTGTCGCTTGCGATGCTGGCCGTGGCTTTGATGGTCCAGTCTATTGCGGCCGTCGCGCTGACTCAGGAAGCGCTTGGCGTTCGCAAAGATTTTGCGCTTGCGCATCTTGTGATCGGTCCTCGGGAGGCGCGCCTATTTGGAGCACTCGTCCGTTTCTTCGCGGCATTCTCCGTTTTGTATTCGGCGTGGCTTTTGTTGACCGTACTCGCCATCTACGAAGTGAGAGATTTAGCCGGGCCGGGATCTGCTGCGGCGGTCGCGACGACGGTGCGCGGCGTTGCTCTGATACCCTTTGGCGTCGGGACGCTGTCTCTGATGCTTTTCGTGACACTCATGCTCTCAATTGTGCGCCTTGGCTTCTTTCTCGCCCCGATCGCTTCTGTCGAGGAGAGGGTGACTCTAACGCGCTCCTGGGAGCTGAGCCGGGGGAGCGCCTGGTCTCTTCTGGCGGTTGATCTAAGCATCCTTTTGCCTGTGATTGCGATTGCGTCGGTCGCAACCTGGCTGCTCGCCGGTGGCGATCTTGCGGTCATTGCGCGGGGTGTTATGGCCGACAAGACGCATGGCGGAGCCGCGGTCATGAACTTTGAGATGGCTCACGCACTTGTTCTGGCCTTTATCTCAGCGGGAATTTTCGCCTTGGGTGCGGCGTTGCAAAGCGGTGCCTCCGCGGCTGCCTATCGTTCGGTGACGGGACACGAGGAGGGCGACAGGGCCGACGATGCTGCCCTTGTTGCGCCTCTCCTCGCTCCTGCAACGGAATTGCCCGCGAGGGCAGACGACGGGACGGTACCGACTCCAGCTGACATGCCAGCTGAGGTCCATCATCACGTCGCGCAAACCGAACGCGATGAGACTGAGGCGAACGGCGCGACGACCGCGGACGGTCAGAATGTCGGTCAAGCTGTGGACGTTTGTCCCAACGCCGACGGTCCGGCACATGCCAGTCACTCTGAAGCGCCGCACTCGCCGGAACTAAAGCATGTCGCCGCCGCGGACGTTGCGCCTCCTGACGAGCATGGCGCCGAGACGCAAGTCGGGCCCATGCATGATGCACACGGCCAACACCATGACGAGGGCCATTCCGAGCTTCCGCATCACGCGGCGCCAGAGGATAGCGTGCTCGATACTCAGGATCTTCCGCATGTCGCAACCGAGGAGCACGTCGCCGCCTGACGGAGCGGGCAAGGCTAGCTACTCTGCGGCCTTCATCTTCTTGACGGCCAGCTTTTCCGGCACGCGGGTGCGAAGCAGCGGCTTCAGGTATTGCCCGGTATAGCTGCGCGGATTTCGCGCGACATCTTCCGGCGTGCCGGATGCGATGAGTTCCCCGCCGCCGTCGCCGCCTTCCGGCCCGAGATCAATTATCCAGTCTGCGGTCTTGATGACTTCGAGATTGTGTTCGATCACGACGACGGTGTTGCCGTTGTCGACTAGCTCATGCAGCACTTCGAGCAACTTCTTGACGTCGTGAAAATGCAGGCCCGTTGTTGGTTCGTCCAGAATGTAGAGAGTGCGGCCGGTGGCGCGCCGCGACAGTTCTTTGGAGAGTTTCACGCGCTGCGCTTCGCCGCCCGACAGGGTCGTCGCCTGTTGCCCGACGTTGATGTAACCGAGTCCCACGCGCTTCAACGTATCCATCTTCTCGCGGATCGACGGCACAGCCTTGAACAGATCTGCCGCCGCCTCCACGGTCATGTCCAGAACGTCGGCAATGGAATAGTCGCGGAACTTGACGTCGAGGGTTTCACGGTTATAGCGCTTTCCTTTGCAGACGTCGCACTGCACGTACACGTCGGGCAGAAAATGCATCTCGATCTTGATGACGCCGTCGCCCTGGCAGGCCTCGCAGCGACCGCCCTTCACGTTGAACGAAAAGCGGCCGGGCTGATATCCGCGCGCTTTGGACTCGGGAAGCTCGGCGAACCAGTCTCGGATCGGCGTGAACGCTCCGGTGTAAGTCGCTGGATTGGATCGAGGCGTGCGGCCGATCGGCGACTGATCGATGTCGATGACCTTGTCGAGATATTCGAGGCCCTCGATTTTGTCGTGCGGAGCCGGATGTTCGCGACCCTGACTGAGTTTGCGCGACGCGGCCTTGAAGAGCGTCTCGATAGTCAATGTCGACTTGCCGCCGCCCGACACACCCGTGACGCACGTCAGCGTGCCCAGCGGAATCGATGCGGTAACGTTCTTGAGATTGTTTCCCCTGGCGCCGACAACCTTCAGCCAGCGATCGTGTATCGCCTTCCGCCTCTTGCCGGGTACGGCGATCTGTTCGAGGCCCGTCAGGTATTTCCCAGTCAGGCTATTGGGACTGGACATGATGTCGTCCGGCGTGCCTTCGGCCACGATCTCCCCGCCGTGGATGCCGGCGCCGGGCCCCATGTCGATCACATGATCCGCCTGGCGTATCGCTTCTTCGTCATGCTCGACGACGATCACCGTGTTTCCCATGTCGCGCAGACCCTTGAGCGACTCGAGCAGTTTCTCGTTGTCGCGCTGATGCAGGCCGATGGACGGCTCATCGAGCACGTAGAGTACGCCGGTCAAGCCCGAACCGATCTGCGATGCGAGCCGAATACGCTGGCTCTCGCCGCCTGACAGCGTCCCCGACGCTCGCGCCAGCGTGAGATAATCCAGCCCGACATTATTCAGGAATTTCAGCCGCGCGCGAATTTCCTTGAGAATGCGGGCAGCAATTTCCGTTTGCTGCTTGTTCAGCTTCTTGTCGATGTCGCGAAACCATTCGTCCGCATGGCGGATCGACTGGTCGCATACCTCACTGATATGCTTGCCGCCAATCTTCACACAAAGAGCTTCCGGCTTGAGGCGATAACCCTTGCAGGCATCGCAGGGGCTGGTGTCCTGAAATCGCTCCAGTTCCTCGCGAACCCACGCAGAGTCGGTTTCCTTAAAGCGGCGCTCCATGTTCGGGATGACGCCTTCGAACGGTTTCTTGGTTTCGTACCGGCGCAAGCCATCGTCGTAGATGAACTTGATCTCATCCTCCCCTGAACCGTGCAGGACAACGTCCCGGGCCCGTTTTGGGAGGTCGTCCCAACGATCGTTGAGTGAGAACTTGTAGTGCCGCGCCAACGCCTCGAGCGTTTGGAGATAGTACGGAGACGAACCCTTTGACCAAGGCGCAATGGCCCCTTTGCGCAGCGTCAGGCTCTCGTCAGGGACGACGAGCGCCGGGTCGAAATAGAGCTGGGTACCGAGGCCGTCGCACGCCGGACAAGCTCCATGAGGATTGTTGAAGGAGAAGAGCCGCGGTTCGATCTCCGGAATCGTGAAACCGGAAACGGGGCAGGCAAACTTCGAAGACATCATAAGCTGCTTCGCCGTACCGTCTTTCTCCTTTACGTCGGCAAATTCCGCGATGACCAGTCCGTCCGCGATACCGAGCGCCGTTTCAATGGAGTCGGGTAGGCGATTTCCGATGTCTTTTTTGACGACGATGCGATCGACGACGACTTCGATGTCGTGCTTGAGTTTTTTGTCGAGAGATGGAACGGATCCGATCTCGTAGTACTTGCCGTCGACCTTGACGCGCTGGAAGCCCTTCTTCTGCAGCTCGGCCAGCTCTTTGCGATATTCGCCTTTCCGGCCGCGCACCATTGGCGCGAGCAGGAACAGCCGCGTGCCCTCCTCGAGCGCGAGAATGCGGTCGGCCATCTGGCTCACCGTCTGACTCTCGATGGGAAGGCCAGTTGCGGGCGAGTAGGGCACACCGACGCGCGCGAACAACAGACGCAGATAGTCGTAGATCTCGGTCACGGTGCCGACGGTCGAACGCGGATTTCGCGACGTCGTTTTTTGCTCGATCGAGATCGCCGGCGAGAGCCCCTCGATGTGATCTACGTCGGGCTTCTGCATCAGCTCGAGAAATTGGCGCGCGTAGGCCGACAGCGACTCGACGTAGCGGCGTTGGCCCTCGGCATAGATGGTGTCGAAAGCGAGCGAAGATTTTCCCGAACCCGACAGGCCGGTCATCACGGTCAGCGAATCGCGCGGAATCTCGACGTCGATGTTCTTGAGGTTGTGTTCGCGCGCACCACGGATGGAGATGTTTTTCAGCATGATTTTCCCGACCAAACTCTAAGCTTGCTGTGCGCGAAACGGCCCCGCAAGCGCTGCCCCAAACGCTGCTGCCATTCCCGGAATCGGCAGAACAAAAAGGGAACTATTTATTTCATGAGGCGGCCCCGGTGTCTATCGTCTTGGAGCCCTTCGAAGAACCGCTATGGCCGTCTTCTCCTCCACGATATAGGCAGGGCTGCTCACTTTTTCACCCAACCGCAAATCCTTATGCCACAGACAAAATCGTCCGCGCCGGGCAGCCTGACCTACCGTCCCGACATCGATGGGCTTCGCGCAGTCGCTGTGGTGCCGGTCGTTCTCTACCACTTTGGAGTGCCCGGCTTCGGCGGTGGCTATGTCGGAGTCGACGTCTTTTTCGTCATTTCCGGCTATCTGATCACCTCGCTCATCTTTAGCGAAATCGCGAGCGAGAGGTTCTCCGTTGTCGCGTTCTACGAACGGCGCGTAAGGCGAATTTTTCCGGCGCTTTTTGCCGTGATTGCAGCAACGCTCGCGGTCGCAAGCGCGATTTTCCTGCCGCGCGATCTCGAACGTCTAGCGGAAAGCGCTGCGGCTACCGCTTTTTTCGGCTCGAATTTCGACTTCTGGCAACAGTCCGGCTACTTCGATGTGGGAGCCGATCTGAAGCCGCTACTTCACACCTGGTCTCTCGCCGTCGAAGAGCAATACTATCTTGTCTTTCCCGCGCTGCTCTACGCGGTGCACACGCGGAAGCGCTTCACGCTCTTGGGAATTGTTGTCGTACTCGCGATCATCTCTCTCTGCCTGAGCGTCTGGGCGGTTCCGCGCTTTCCGACCGCTGCCTTTTATCTTGCTCCGTATCGTACCTGGGAACTGATGTTGGGCGCGATCCTGGCGCTCGGCGAGTTTCCCGCGTTCAAGGTGCCGTTGGTGCGCGATGCGCTTTCACTCGCTGGAATTGCCGGCATCGGCTGGGCCATATTCGCGTTCGATTCGACCACGCCATTTCCCGGACTGAACGCTCTCTTCCCCACGCTGGGGGCGGCACTGCTCATCTACACTGGTGAACACGACAATTGCCTCGTGAAGCGCGTATTGGCGGCGCGCCCGCTCGTATTCGTGGGGCTGATCTCCTATTCGCTTTATCTCTGGCACTGGCCCGTCCACGTATTTTCCAAATACATTTCAGGCTCTCACCAAGGCGGGTTCGAAACCGCCACGTTGATCGGCGTTTCATTCGGCCTGGCTGCACTATCGTGGCGCTTTGTCGAACGACCGTTCCGACGGCGAGATGTTCTCTCGCGACGGAACCTCTTTCGTGTGGGCGGAGCGGCGATGGTCGTAACGCTGGTGCTGTCGGGGATGATCTATGCGGGACGGGGATTTCCCGAGCGCTTCTCGCCGGAGGTCCGTCGGATAGTTCTTGAATCGGACGACGTCGAGCCGCGACGTCACGGGTGCTTCAATCTTTCTCCTGATGCGGTGCTGGCCGGACACGCCTGCTCGATCGGCGACCGGAGTGCGCCTGACAACGCTTTTGTGCTCTGGGGTGACTCGCACGCGGACGCCATTTTGCCTGCAGTCGATGCGGCCGCGACCAGGGCAGGAAAGAAGGGCCTCTTCATCGCGCATGGTCGCTGTCCGCCGCTCTTGCATCTGTCACTTACCGATGAACCGACGGAGAGGTGCGCCAGGTTTGACGATGCGGCACTGAAAATCGCGAGCCAGCCTCAAGTTTCACTGGTTATTTTAGCGGCGCGATGGGCGTACTACGATCAAGGCGCGGGATACGGCCCGGATTCGAACGAAGTCCGGCGATTGATCGATCTCAATCCTCCCGACCATCCCGACGCTTCGCAGCATGCCATGTTTGCACGCTTGCTCGACAGGACGGTCGACGCGCTGGTCCGCGCCGGCAAGAGAGTTGCAGTGGTCGGGCCCGTACCGGAAGCGGGAGTCGATGTTCCGGAGACGATGGCATTGGCAGAGATTTACCACTCAGGCACGGTAGCGCGGCTCTCGTATGCAAACTACCGCGCACGAAATTCCTATGTTCTCAAGGATCTCGCGATGTTGAAATCGAAGTACGGCGTCGTCGTGGTCGACCCGGCCCAACTCATGTGCGCGAACAGCCAATGCGAGCTGATGCGCGACGGCAGGCCCCTCTATTTCGATCATCACCATCTGAGCGTGTTCGGAGCGCTCCAACTCACGGAGCTCTTCAAGCCGCTGTTTTAGACTGTCAAATCCGGCACTTGCATGCCTGAGACAATTAGAACATAATAGGAACAAAGGGACGGACAGAAAAATCGAGTCCTGTCCACAGCAGGCGCGAGCCCGTCCCGTGGCGGTCATGGCGACGCGGGATTAGGTTCGCACGAGTGAGAAAGTGGAGACGGTCATGGCGGGCAGCGTCAACAAAGTCATTCTGGTCGGCAATCTCGGAAAAGACCCGGAAGTTCGCCGCATGACTTCCGGCGAGCCGATCGTCAACCTCTCGGTCGCAACTTCCGATACTTGGCGCGACAAGGCCTCAGGCGAACGCAAGGAGCGCACCGAGTGGCATCGTGTCGTGATCTTCAACGAGAACTTGGCCAAGGTAGCTGAACAGTTTCTGCGCAAGGGTTCCAAGGTTTATCTCGAGGGATCTTTGCAAACGCGGAAATGGACAGACAAAGACGGCAACGAAAAATACACGACGGAGGTCGTGCTTCAACGCTTCCGTGGTGAACTCGTGCTGCTCGACAGTCGTGGCGAGGGTGGCGGCGCCAGCCGGGAGCGCATCGGCGCAAGTGACGCGCCGGCAGCCTTCCAGCGGGACGAGATGGAAGACGAGATTCCTTTCTGACCGCATCATGTCCAGAATCATTGCTGTCAGCCTGGCGCTCGCGCTTGGAGGCTGCGCCGTTTCGGCGGGAGAGCGCGCCAGCGGCTTCGTCAATCAACAGATCGCGGACGCGTACCTGCCGCTCGAGAACATTTCTTTGATGGTCTTCGAGGGGAGGGCCGCTGCCTTCGTCATCGCGCCCGGCGTTGCGGTCACCAATGCGCATGCCGCCAACATCGTCGGCGGTGTGCCGATCATCGGGCAATCTCGCGACTACGACCTCCTATTCTTTCACGTCGAGAACCGCGCCGAGGTACCGACGACTCCGCCAATTGTCGGGGAACAGGTTATCGCCTACGGCCAGGGGGCCTCAGGCGAACTGCGCGAATCATACGGCACGATTGAGGAGCTGGATGTTCCGGTTGCCGCGCGCTGTGAAACCTGCCTCATCCAATCGGCTTTTACGTTCAATGGCGATGCCGGGCCCGGCTTTAGCGGCGGACCGGTCGTCGATGCCAAGAGCGGCAAATTGGTCGGTATTACGTTCGGCTATCTCGATCCCGGCGGGCGACGGACCATGTACGCGTATCCCATGAAGAGGGTGCGTAACGAGCTGGCGACAGCGCTGCACAAGCTGCCAGAGGACCTGGACTGAGCATGCTAGTTTGGGCCAGACAAACGGCCAGAGAACGGGCGCCGCGGTCATCGACTAACATATTGAATTCTTTACATTATTTATCGATCGAACGCTATAGTCGAATCGTGAACGAAGTGCTAGGTAGGCGCGTAGATTTGCCCGTTTAAGGACCCTTTTTTGAGCGACCCCAACGAGCCTGAGTCCCAGTCGCCGGGCGGCAGCAGCATCAGCGGCATCGCGATCGAAGACGAGCTGAAGCGCTCCTATCTCGACTATGCGATGAGCGTCATCGTTCAGCGCGCTCTGCCCGACGTCCGCGACGGGCTGAAGCCGGTGCATCGGCGCATCCTGTATTCGATGCACGAGAACGGTTACGACTGGAACAAACCGTATCGCAAGTCAGCGCGCGTCGTCGGCGATGTCATCGGCAAATATCACCCGCATGGCGACCAGTCGATCTACGATGCGCTGGTGCGCATGGCGCAAGACTTCTCCATGTCCGCGCCGCTCGTCGACGGACAGGGAAACTTTGGTTCGATCGACGGCGACCCGCCCGCCGCGATGCGTTACACCGAGGTGCGGCGCGCGAAGATCGCGCACCTGCTGACCGAAGACATCGAGAAGGACACAATCGATTTCAAGGACAATTACGACGGAACCGAAAAAGAACCGATCGTACTGCCGGCTCGTTTTCCTAACATTCTGATCAACGGTTCGAGCGGGATCGCCGTGGGTATGGCGACGAACATTCCGCCGCACAATCTCGCTGAAGTCATCTCCGCCTGTCTGGCATTCATCGAGGATCCATCGATAAATCTGGAACAGCTCACCGAAATCGTTCCAGGACCGGATTTTCCGACCGGCGGACTTCTGATCGGACGGCAGGCCGCGCGCGGCGCATTGGCTCGCGGTCGCGGCTCAATCCTGATGCGCGCGCGGTGTCACATCGAGGAAATTCGCAAGGACCGCGAAGCGATCATCGTCACGGAAATTCCCTACCAGGTGAACAAGGCGAGGATGCAGGAGAAGATCGCCGAGTTGATGCGCGAAAAGCGCATCGACGGCATTTCCGACATCCGCGACGAGAGCGACCGGCACGGCATGCGCGTCGTCATCGAACTTCGACGGGACGCGTCGTCGGACGTAGTGTTGAATCAACTCTATCGGTATTCCGAATTGCAAACGAGCTTCGGCGTCAACATGTTGGCCCTGAATTCCGGTCGACCCGAGCTCATGAATCTTAAAACGATGATCGGTTCGTTCGTCGCCTTTCGTGAGGAAGTCGTTACGCGCCGGACTCGTTTCGAACTCGCCAAAGCCCGGGAGCGTGGTCATACCCTGGTCGGTCTCGCGGTCGCGGTCGCCAATATCGACGATGTGATCGCGCTCATACGCGCCGCGCCGGACGGTGCCACGGCACGCGAACAGCTTATGGCGCGCGACTGGCCGGCACGCGATGTTGCTCCACTCGTCCTTTTGATTGCCGATCCGCGCCACGTTATGCAGGCCGACGGCACAATTCGGCTATCTGAGGAGCAAGCGAAAGCCATTCTCGATCTTCGTTTGCAGCGCTTAACTGCGCTCGGCCGCGATGAGATTGGCGACGAAGTCAAAAAGCTTGGCGAAGCCATCAAAGACTATCTCGCGATTTTGCGCTCTCGCGCGCGCGTTCTTCAAATCGTGCGCGGCGAGCTGGAGGAAATTCGAAATGAGTTTGCTGTCCCGCGCCGAACCGAACTCATCGATGCCGAAGTCGAGGTCGAAGACGAAGCGCTGATTGAGCGCGAGGATGTCGCCGTAACGGTCACTCACGCCGGCTACATCAAGCGCACCGCGCTCGACGAGTATCGGGTGCAGGGCCGCGGCGGCAAGGGCCGCTCCGGAATGGCGACGCGCGAGGAAGATTTTGTGAATTTCATCTTCGTCGCTTCGACACACGCGCCACTCGTATTCTTCTCTTCGACGGGCATGGCATACAAGTTGAAGGTGTGGCGACTGCCCGAAGCGCGCATTCAGGGAAAAGGTAAGGCGATGGTCAATCTCCTACCGCTCTCCGAAGGCGAAAAGATCACGACGATATTGCCGCTGCCAGAGGATGAATCGCAGTGGGAAAAGCTCAACGTCGTCTTCGCCACGAAATCCGGCAACGTCAGACGAAATGAGCTTTCGGATTTTGCGAGCATCAATAGGAACGGCAAGATCGCGATGAAGCTCGAAGAGGGCGACGGGATCGTAGGTGTTCAGGTCTGCACGGATCAGGATGACGTCTTGCTCACGACGAAAAGCGGAAAATGCATCCGGTTTGCACTGACCGACGTGCGCGTATTCAAAGGCCGTGAGTCGACCGGCGTACGCGGGATCAAACTCTCTGCGGGCGACGAGGTCGTAAGTCTCACGCTTCTGCGCCATTCCGACGCATCGACGGCCGAAGCCCGCGCCTATCTGAAGCAGGCCAGCGCCGCTCGGCGTGCGGCGCTCGGCGAGGAGGCGGGCCCCGTCGAGGAAGTCGCGGAGGATGAGGAGGCAGGCGAGGAGGCGACGTTGACGCCCGCGCGCTATGCCCAGCTCGGCGCGCGCGAGCAATTCGTGCTCGTCGCCAGCGAAAACGGTTTCGGAAAACGGACGAGCTCGTACGAATACCGGGTCACAGGTCGCGGGGGATCCGGAATCGTTGCGATGGCTATGGCCAAGAAAAACAGCGGCGTCGTGGCTTCCTTTCCAGTAGAGGAATCGGACCATCTCATGCTGATCACCGATCAGGGCCAGACAATTCGCGTACCGGTCGCGAGCATCAGGGTCGCGGGACGTGCTACACAGGGCGTCACTCTATTTCGCGTGGACGGCACAGAACGCGTCGTTTCGGTGGAACGGATTGCAGACGTGACAGGCGACGGGGGCGAGTAGTGGCTCAGAGTGCTAGTGCAGACGCCGCGGGCAAGCGGCGAGTTGGTCTTTATCCAGGAACCTTCGATCCAGTCACTTTGGGGCATCTCGACATCGTTAAACGCGCGGTGAAGCTCGTGGATCACCTGGTGATCGGCGTGGCGACGAACGCTTCGAAGACCCCTCTCTTTTCCATTGAGGAGCGAATCGACATGATGCGCCACGAGGCCGCGCCCTTGGCAAAAGGGCGCGCCTCGATCGAAGTCATCAGCTTTGACAAGAAGCTGCAGGTGAAGTTCGCCGAAGAGGTCGGCGCCAGCGTCATCGTGCGCGGTTTGCGCGCGGTGTCGGATTTCGAATACGAGTTCCAGATGGTGGCGATGAACCAGCGGTTGAACATGGAGATCGAGACCGTATTCCTCATGGCCGACCCGCGCCATCAGGCGATTGCGTCGCGACTCGTCAAGGAGATCGCTCTTCTCGGCGGTGAAGTTGCTGCGTTCACCAGCCCCTACGTTGCCGATCTGCTCATCAAGCGTTGCAAGGAAACCGGATAGTCGAATGAACCGCGATAAAGAAAATACTCTGATCATGGAATTGAAATCCGGCTCGGTCGTGATCGCGCTGCGCCCCGATCTTGCTCCCGGACACGTCGGGCGTATCAAGGAGCTGACACGAAAGGGTTTCTACGACGGCGTCGTGTTTCACAGGGTCATCCCAGATTTCATGGCGCAGACGGGCGATCCGACCGGTACCGGTAGCGGCGGCTCCGATCTCCCAGATCTGAAGGCGGAGTTTTCGAGCGAGAAGCACAAGCGTGGCACTGTGTCGGCCGCACGCACCAACAACCCCAATAGCGCCAATAGCCAGTTTTTTATCTGCTTCGCCGATGCGCCCTGGCTCGATCGCCAGTACTCGATTTGGGGTCAGGTTGTCGAGGGCATGGAGCACGTGGACGCAATCAAGAAGGGCGGGGAGCACAACAACGGCGCAATTTCCGGTGCGCCGGACAAGATAATCCGTATGCGGATTGAGTCCGACACGTGAGGCAGCAAGCGCTCGCGGTCTAACGTTCAGGCGGTGACGCCGGCCGCCGCACCTGCCGCGGGCGTCGCCTTCGTGAATGCATCGAGCAGCGTCAGGATCGGTGACGTCGAGCTGGCGGAGGTGCCGGCGGCGTTGCCCGCCTGTTCAAATGCGCGGATTGCCGCTGCGATCTGTCCTGCGTTGACGGATCCGGTGTTGTTGGGATCGAGCGCTCCAAAGTCCGATGCGGCTTCGGCAGTGCTGCCGCCCAGCCCTGTCACGAAAGACGTGAATTCGCCCTGGCTGACCAAGCCATCCCCGTTGGTGTCGATTGCGCTGGCCAATTGGTTCCCAAGCTCGGCGGCGGATGGCGCGTGATGCCCATGGTGGCGGTGATGGGTGCCGCCCGCAGTCTGTGCTTGCTGCAAGTCGCTGGACAATTGGGCCTCGGTCAGACCGCCGGAACCGTTCTGGTCGAGACCTGCAAAGAGTGCGTCGGCTTCTGCGTTCGTTCCGCCAATGGTGCGAACGTAGGATTCGAGTTCGGTCTGAGAGACGACGCCGTCGCCGTTGCTATCGATCGCGGAGAAAAGCTTGGAAAGCGGATCGACGCTCGTGGATGAAGGAGCGATTGCCGTCGAAACTGACGCCACGCTGCTGGTGCCGACCAAGGTCGAACTCTGCTGGCTGCCGCCGAGGGTGCTCGCCAGCTGCTGCAGCTGGGTCAGGAGTGCCAGTATCTCGTCGCTGATGGCTGCCTTCGTGCTGCCCGAGCATGCCATTTGGCGACGGGCAAGAGGTGGTCGGGGCTGCGCTCCCTGAAGTCGAACCGGTGCTGAAGTCGTTGTTAGCGGTAGCGCCGGTCGTGGGTTGCGAACTGGTAATGCTCGCAAGTAGCGCGCGAACGTTTTGCGTCAGATCGCCGTGTTGGCCAATTCCACCGATGCCCACTTCGTCTCTCCGTATCGGCCGATCGACGCGAAAACGTGCGGCGCCGGTGCATCTCGTGCTGCAGAAGTCGTGCCCAGGACCTGCTCGCGGCGGAGAGGGAAAAACAGGTTTAACAATTCATTTTTGTCCTACCTTTCGCGACAAAGTCGGCAATGCCGACCCGGCAGGGGTAGTATTTGCCCGGCATTTGTCGACCCGATCACGACTGACGCTGCAACGTCGGCGAACGGTCTCACGATGAGTGTGCGATCGTCCTATCCGTTGGCAATGTTGTGCGGGTACGAGAGCGCCGCACGAAAGCGGCTGGGTCGAAGTAAGCGTCTGCGTCG
>Ga0187777_10000895_pt1 | contig 19607 bp, 19 predicted proteins | sample 1015_Q2_SP5_10_M_FD_132416 | JGI IMG/M metagenome (GOLD analysis project Ga0187777, IMG submission 132416) | Tropical peat soil microbial communities from peatlands in Department of Meta, Colombia - 1015_Q2_SP5_10_MG | ecosystem: Environmental > Terrestrial > Soil > Wetlands > Peat | place... | reverse complement strand
GCCGTCCTAGTCGCGTTCATCGCGCTGTTGACCGTGCTGTTCGTTCTTGTGATTCCGGTGTCTTCCGGTCAAAGCATGGCTGTACCCGCATTCTTTCCTCCTGGCCAGCTCTGGAGGCAACTCGACTCGGCCGCTGCGACGCTTCGTCTGGTGGTCATGAACCCGGCCAGTGGCCCCGGGATCGCATACGATCCGGCATACGGAGAGGTGGTGCGGACGGCCGAGCAGCGCGGGATCACGGTCGTCGGCTACGTTGACACCGACTACGCAGCTCGGGACCTGTCTGCGGTCGAGTCAGAAGTCGACGACTACTACACCTGGTACCACGTGGACGGTATCTTTTTCGATCGAGCCAGTGACGAATGTGTGTTGGCTCGCGGGGCCACATCTTACTATGCCAGACTCTATACCTACGTGAAGGCCAAGGGTGGCTCCGCACGCACAGTTCTCAACCCCGGAAAGCAGACCAACGAGTGCTTCCTCGCCGACGCAGACGTCCTGGTTACATTTGAAGGAACGGACGAGCAGTACGTCAGTGGCTATTCGGCACCATCATGGGTCACCCACCACTCGCCCAGCCATTTCTGGCACATCGTCTATGACGCGTCCAAGGTGTCGGCAATGACACGCGCTATCGCGCTTAGCAAGCAACGCGGAGCGGGGTTCGTGTATGTGACGCCCGATGCGCTGCCTAGCCCGTACGACACACTGCCGAGCGGTCGCTACTGGACGACGGAACTCGCGAAGCTTCGCTGAAAGGAAGAGCAGGCTGCGCCAGCCGTGTTGACGCCTGCGACGATCTCGGTCAGCAGCGGCCTCACCGTCTGCGGCCCGCGCGAACAGTTGAGGCCGACAAGGATGACCTTGACCGAGTCGAGCCGGCAACTAGGGTTCCATGATCTCGACGCAGCTGCCGAAGCCGCCGGGCTGGCGGGCCGCGAGTGAACGCCTCGCTGATTCGCGACGGGACACCTCAGCCAGAGCTCGTCGACAGCGACAAGTCTCGATCGACCACGAGCCGGAGAATGCACGGTGGTTAGACAGCGGCCTGCGGCGCCCATGGACGGCCGAGCGTCGTCTCGTCAAAGGACGGGTCACTTGCTGCTGGCGGTACCGCGCCGCTCCAGTCCGAGTGCCCGTCAACGCCGAAAACTCCGATCGCGTGATCAAGACGTCGCCCACGGAGTCGTCCGGAGTCGTCCTGTCGACCCGCGGCTGCGGCCTCCGAGCGCCGGCGCGAGCTGCCTGCGGAGGCCATCCTCGAGCGAACAGAAGCTTCGAGCCCGGTCAACGCCAGCGCCCTGACTGGCGCTATGGAACCCACTGACTCCCGCGGACACCGAACATCGGCGTCGTGCATCCCGCCAGAGGATAGGTGCCGATGAGAACGACGAGCCAGTGCGCCTCATGACGAGCTGCGACTCTCCGCGCCGGCGCCCCCGGTGCACCTCCTCCGGAAGCGGGCATGTGGTCAGAACGGTAGGCCATTCACCTTCACGATCCCGTCTGGCAGCCGCGCGCCGGCCTTGAGCGGCCGCCACATCGTCGCTCCCATACCCGAAATTTCCACGATCCTGTCGGGCTGGTCGACGAGCACCGGCCCGAGAACTTCGGCAAAGCCGTGCCGCCGATAGAGCCCGGCGCTTTCAACGCGGCAGAACAGCATCGCGATCTCAGGCCCCATCGCCTCAGCACGCCTGAGCGCCGCCGAGATCACCCGCCGACCAAGCCCTCGCCCACGGTGCGAGGCAGTCACGATCACGCCGCCGACTCCCACTACCGGGATCGGCGGCTGCGCGCCAAACTGCACTTCGACGACCACCAGGCCGGCAGCCGCGAGCAGCCTGCCATCGTCGTCGCGTACGGCAACGTGGTGTTCTTTGGGCAGCCACAGGAGACCGAACTCCGCGGCGTCCCATGGGTCATCCTCGTCGCCCACAAGCGCCACGTACTGTTCGTCGCTGAGGCGGCCGAACTCGATCAACTCCACCGGCTGATCGTAAGGGACCCTCGGAGAGTCGCTCGTCAACACGTGGGCCTCGGAGTGGCGTCCGCTCGGCTGTCAACGCCAAGCTCCTACTGTCGCTGTGTTCTAGTTCCGACACTCGGCTGGACAGTGGGCGGCGGCAACCGGCAGCCCACCACGATCTCGGCGAGTCCCAAATGGATCCCGACGCCGGACGATTTACGCGATCGCAACTTGGATCGCGCGGTCCGTGATGCCTCGAGCGCTCGTCGGGCGAGGCGCGCTTTCCGCGTGACTTGCGTCTGTAATCGGGCTGGGAGAGATTCAGGTGCTGTCGCACCAGGGTCTCGCGGGTGCGCCGCCCAGGACATGTGAGCGTGTGGCGACCGCTTCATCCCGTCGTCGGATCCGGTGGTCGGCGAGGTACTCCGCGTCGGCGCCGACACCCGAGAGTGGGCCGGACTTGATGGTGTGCATCTAGTGAAGGCCGAGGAAGTAAAGCCCGGGCACCGGGCTGACCCCGCGTTGCTGGAGCGGTCATCCGCGGGCATCCACCATCGGGCTCCTGTAAGCCAGCCAAAGTCATAGTCATATCCGGTGGCCCACACGATCGCCGCGACGTTCTCGCGCCGCAGGTCCGAAGAATCGACCTCAGCGACCGTTGACGCTCCTGGCCCGGTAGCTTCGTCCTCGGGGAGCTCGATGTCGGGGTGCGCGGCGGCGAACTCGCGAGCGGCAGCCGCGAAACCGGCGAACGCCGCGTCGGCCTCGTCGAGAACCGCGTTGGCGTTCCTCGCGATCGCCAACCTGGCATCGGACCCAGCGACGACCCGGCCGAGCACCCGAACGCCGGCGTTGGCCATCTGGCGCTCGGTCCGCCATCGTCCGCCCACCTGCCCCCGCTCCAGCACCACATGCTCGCGAGCCGCGCTCCTGCAGCACGGCGCTCATGGCCAGTCCGGCCTGACCGCCCCGATGACGACGGTGTCGTGCCGCTCTCGCATACGCGCTCGCCCGAACCCTAAGGCCCAACCCGAGCCTACCGCCTCGGGCGCGGGAGGGACCGCCGTCACGCCAGGTTTCGCCCGCTGTCCTCACAGTCCAAGATCGGCGGCGTCAGGGCACACCTGCCTGTCCGCGAGCGACGCACAGCCGCCGTGAGGTCGTCACGAGGACCAGACGACTACGGCCATTCACGAAACCAATCGTGCGGCGGTGGCGTCACCGGTGAGTTCGTGGCGTTGTGATAGCACGGCTGCAGGACGAGGCCTGGCGGATTTGTCGCCGCGCCCTTTCGCAAGATCCGCAGAGCGGCGGCCAGGGAGCCGGCACTGCACACTCCACGCATCAGGCGAGCGACGGCCCCGCTCCCCACCCCCCAACTGACGGTGCGGAGTCGATGAGAAGCGGGCGCCTCGAGTCACTCTTCGAGCCGGGTCATCGCGCGAGCTTGGCCTTGCTCAACATGCGGCGTGGCGGCGCTGACCGTGCGCGGCGTCGGGATCGGCACAGGGGTGAAGGCTGCCGCCGGCCCGCTCGTCGCGAGCATTGCGAACACCGTGAGGGCGATCCCTTTGGTCGCAATCCGTTTCATCTCACCTCTCCTATCTCGCAGCCCGTCAAGGGTGCGGCTATCGATGGTTATGGTGGTACGGCTCGTCGGCCGACACGGTTCACGGCGCGATGCCTCGGCGGCAGGACGGCGAACGAACGCGTACCTCGACGTCTCCTTCCGACGCTCCGCCGGCCATCCATCGCCGCCATGCGCGATACTGGATCGTGAAAGGGTTCTTTGACCTGTGGGCGCGAGCTTGATCATCTCTTATGACGGGACCCCGAACGATGACGACGCGCTTGCGCTGGGCAAGATGCTGGCGCGCGCAGGTTTCCAGCTGGCGCTCGCCTATGTGCGCCATTCCCGCGAGTTTGACCCGCGCCGGGAAGAGCTGGCCCAGCATGACGCCGAGCAGCGGTTGGAGCGAGGCGTGGCGACATTGGGAGACGCCGAAATCGCCCGCCATGTCGTCATCGGTGCCTCGACGGGAGCCCGCCTGGGAGAGCTGGCCGAGAGTGAGCGAGCGTCGGTGGTGGTGTTTGGCTCGGACTACCGGACCGCACCCGGTCACGTCGAGCCCGGCACGTCCGCTCAGCACCTGCTCGACGGCGGCTCGGTGGCGGTCGCGATCGCCGCCGCTGGTCTGCGGACGCATCCCGATGGTGCGATCGGATCGATCGCCGTGCCTCTTGCCGGTCCTCGGAACGATGCTGCCCGCGAGACCGCGGGGGCGCTGGCCGCGAAGCTCGGGGCAACGGTGCTTGACTCAAGTGCCGAGCCCGTCGATCTGATCGTCGTCGGCTCGCAGCCGGGCGCACCTGACGGCCGTGTGGTGATCGGCGGTGACGTCCGCAACGAGCTGAACAGCGCGCGCAGTTCGGTGCTGGTCCTCGCGGCCGGCGCGCCGCTACTCCCGTAGCGCGTTGCCCGAGGTCCGGCGCCGCCCAGCGGGGAGCCTGTCGCGGTGGGCGCTCCCCCAACCGAGGGCACCGGTCCCAGCCCCGGAAGAGGCCCGAGAGTCGCAGGCAGCTGGAGCGATGCCGTCGGACTGGGCCGATCTACGCGAGCTCCTGAACCCATCGGCTGGTCCTGGCGTTGTCGTCGTGACCGCGAGAACACACTCGGATGGGCTCCGGGTTGGCGATCGGCGTGCCCGAGGGCACCTCGGTCCGTCCGGAAGTCGCTAACTTCCCGGACGTGTCCGAGCCGCGCTTTTACTTCGTCTGCGCGCCCTCCGCACTGATCGGCGTGCCAGCCGAGTGGGTGACGGAGATGCTCGCGGACGGCGAGCTTGCACTTTTCACCGACGGCGACGGCTTCGCTGCGATCAACGAGGTTGCACACACGCTGGGCCTGATCAGCGTCCCCCTCGTCCGAGGCGAGGCCACGATCGAGCGCCAGCATGAGACGACGATGGCCTATGCCGATCGCCTCCCGCTCGTATGGGTCGATCACGAGTTCGGCCAGAAGGTCACCGCCTGGGCGCGCGACCGCGGGCCGATGACGCTGCTCGTACAGACGGCAGGCCCGCTGGCAGAGAACGAACGCCGCCGGATCGAGCGGTTCGTAGCAAGCCTCGAGCGTCAGGCCGAATAGCCAAGGGACATCGCTAGGGTCACGGCCCTCGAGCAAGCCCCCGATCGAATCTGCAGTGCGCCTCACGTGGCCAAGCGCTGGTCGGAGGTTGGCGCCGGTGCACGCCTAGACGATTTCGATGGACCGTCACCCAACGATTTGGCTTCGCTCGACGGCGGCGGCCTCGGTGTCAGCGATCGGGATTGCTCGACGTTTGCTTCTCGTGCGACTCTTTCGACAGATCGTCTATCCGCATGCGCAGACGCGGCAACACGTATGTCTCGCGTAAGCGTCGGCTGGCCAGCAATGCCGGAAGGCTCGCCACCGTGCGCCATGCCCGATGTGATCGTGCGTCTCGGTGATACCGCTCGACCCACTGTTCGGATACGGCGTCGGCCTGTTTGTGCAGTCGCGGCGCCGGGAACACGTACTGCCGCGGCAGACCGATCCCGAGATCGTCCAGCAACCGGCGAACGGTCGGCTCGTAGTTACGAACCAGATCCTCATAGACGACCGTGAGCGGAGTGATGCCCGCATACGTGAAGTACTCCTCCCACGCGCACTCCTCGTCCACGATCCGGCGAACCGCGACCTCGATAACGTGGAAGTTGTAGTCAGCCGCGTCGGCGCGCTCGGGCTGCGCTGACATCGCCTTCCACTGGGTCGACTGCTTGGCCCTGACCAGCGACACCGCTTGGCGGACCTTATCCCGGCGAGTGACCCACACGTAGCGGAGATTCGGAAAGAGGCGATCCAGGTGCTCGTCCAACGACAACCCGTCCTGCTCGGGCAGCGCGCCGAGCAACTCGCCGAGATACCGCATGTTGAACCACTTCAGCTTCGACGCAAACACACCATTTGAGGTTGTGCCGCTCCTGAGCACTCGGTCCAGACACTGGTCGAACGGTGTGCTTGTCCAGTCGGATTGCCAGGTCTCGGGGTCTTTGAGCGCAGCGCCGGTCAGCACATAGATCTTGCCGGCGGTGGAGCGCTCGGGGAAATACTCCTCGGCATGGCCGGCAACCCCTGTGCTGCTGAGCGCATCACACAGGAGCGTGCTGCCGCTGCGCAGCGTGTGGCAGATAAAGAAGCTCGACCTCGGCGTGAGGCAAGCATCTGGCTCGTTCAGCCGTGGCCGTGGCGCCGCTGTCAGGCGTTGACGGGCATTGATCATCGCCGGCGTCGGTCCTGGCGTCCGTCGGGTCGGCGCGCTCGGATGGCGTTCGGGACGACCCCGTTTGTGGTGGATGGCTTGACCACGCTCCAGCTTTCGGTGTACTGCGAGCTTTAACGGGGCATCCACGGCCAAACTTTCGAGACAGTTCCATCATCGTTTGTGGTTAGGTGACAGGTAAGTGACTTACCACTCTAGGAAGCGTGTGCACGCCCGGCCGGCCGTTTCGACGAGCGTTGCTTCGCGGCCGACCCGGCGAGTTCATGACGGTGGCCGAGATCACGACCGCTTTGCCTCGGCCACCCGCAACCGACGCGGTCGCTCTCGGCGCCTCAAGGAGCCTCGGCTTCCTCTGCGTCCGCGGCCGCCGCTTGCACGGATTCCTCGCGAAGCGCCGCCTGATCGCGTCGGTAGTCGGCGACGGCCCGATCGACGTACCTCATAAGGTCGGGTGGCATCCGGTGAAGCCGTTTGTGGTCATACCAGGCGGTCACAAGAAGACCCAAGCTGACCCAAAACACGAGTCCTATCCCGCTCGCCACCCACGCGCGAGTCAAGCCGGCATCCCCACGCCCGTCGAAGAACAGAATCGCTCGGACTCCGACCAGGATCTGCCGTAGCGGCTCAAAGTTCGCGAAGAACCTGAAGAAACCCCCTAACCCCTCCAGCGGAACAGTCCCTCCGGACGAGGCAAGCGCCAGATAAACGAACACCAGCAGCGCGACGAGCTGCCCGATCGTACCGAGCGCCGCAAACAGAACGAGCGTTCCGATCGCGACAACCATCGCGGCAAACCAGCACAGCAGCCATAGCGACAGAAAGTCCGGCGAGTTCATCCCAAGAATGACAACCGCCGTGAATAGCATCAGGCCGGTGAGGATCAACGACAGGGGCACGGCCATCACCCACTTCGCGATCAGTGTCTGAACCCGACTGATCGCGACGGGCTCCCGCTGACGCCACATAGGTCCGATTTCAGTGGCGGCATAACCGAGCACGGCGTCAATCGATACGGTGACGATTACCCCGCCCAGAAATCCACAGAACGTGGTAAGCAACGCGATGTAGAACGGGCTTAGACCCAGCGCGGAGTACGGCGGTGGAGGCCTGTACGCAACAGTCGACAGCGTGACCGGATCCGCGACCACGGGGCTCGGCGCCGCTCTCACCGTATGCGCCGAGCTGAGCGGTGTCAACTTCTGGCCAATCTCTCTCGACGCCTGCGACAGGGCCGGCTGGAGCACGCCCGTGGCCAAGCTCACCGCCAGCGTGCCCGCACGAGGATTTGTCAACAGTTCAACCGCCGGTCTCGAGGTTGCTCGGGACACACCCGCTAGGGCCAGCAGATTGTTCGTGAATCCCGGCGGGATCACCACGGCCGTGTACTCCTTGGCGACGTCCATCTGCTGCTTCGCCTGCGCCAGCGTCGAGGGGCGTAGCGCCAGTCGGCTCGACACCGCGGGCGCGCCGATCAAGCCCGAGGCGATCTGCTCGCCGAAATTGACGTGGTGTCCAGAGATGTCGACCCCGGCGTCTTGGTTGACCACCGCTACCGGCAGCCCGTGAAGGTGCCCTGCCGGATTCACCACGGACCCGAAATAGACGAGCGTCATCGCAACTATGAGGACCGCCACCAGAACCACGGGCGGAACCCAAACCGAGCGGACCTTGAACGGGTCCGACCACCGCAGCGCGGAGCGAGTCTTGGATGGTTCGAGGTCAGTCATGTGCTTGAAGGCTCGACGAGCATAGTCCGCGGGCGGCGGCCGACCTCGTCTCGCTCGTCGGCGGCGAGCGTTGGACGACGACAGGCAATGCAGTCGCGTCGCGGACGAGCCTACACCCGGATCTCACGAGCGGCCGACGCGCAGGATTGCCCGTGTAGCCGATCACGATCATTGCCGCGGCGTCCTCGATGGGGGCTCGCCCTCCATCGGGGTCGAGCGAGATGCCGGCTACACCTGCGCGTGGGTTGTCCGGGCACCGGGTACGCATCAGCCTGTGAGCGGCTACGGCGTCTGACGCGCAGGCGTCAGGGCCAACGATTCCGCGCTCGACGGCTGTGATCCCACGGCGCGATCTCCCGCGCGTATCGCGATGATGTCGACAGCTGTCGGATTCGTCGCGCTCGACCGAGGGGATAGCAATGTCATCTCGCCCTCACGTGTGCGCGAACGCAAGCAGAACCGCGGGGTGCCTCGCTGCTACAGCAACGGGACATTCGCGAGCGCCGCGACGGGCCGCTGCCGGGGACGCCGCGTCTTCGGCTTCAACCTGTCTGGGCGGGGCGTCGAACCAACAGCAAAGCGGTCGCTAGCCCGACGACGATCGCCACGATCGGGGTCGGGCACCACCAGTGCTCCCACAATGCGCCGAAACCGTGACTGCTCTCACGTCCTGCCCAGAACATGCCAGCGAGCACAAGGATCGCCCCAATCAAGAAACCGATGCGTCGCACCACTCCGATTCTGAGGGGTCACCGGAGACCCGTCAAGCCCGTCGGCCTGCCGTTGAAAATCCTCCGCCGATCTCGGCACGATTTGGTGTGGTTAGGTCGTCTCACACCCCCGACCGAGCCGCAGACTCCTCCATCGTCGCCCGATGGCCGTGACCCAGCGACCTCTGGATCGGCTCTGCGCCAATCGGGAGGAGAAGTCTCGTGCCGACGCCGCCCAGCCGATGAGACGATTCAAACGCCGGTGCGAGATCCGGGGAGCGAGGGCTGGCCTTCAACGCTCTCATGCGGACTGGCCGACCACCCTGCTCGCGAGCACAAAGTCCTCGGGTTATGGGACCAGGATGGTGTCTAGCCAGTTGTAGGCGGCGTCCCAGAAGACCGTCGGTGCCATGCCTTCGCAGTGCCCCTCGGCCCCCTCGGCCTTCGTGAATAGACGAAATTCCTTCGGGCAGGTAAGGCGGTCGTAAAGCACTCGGCCTTGGCCAGTGGACACGACGTCGGTTTCGTTGTCGGTGACGAACGTCGGGCACGTGATCCGGGTGACCGTCTCGGCGTTGGTGTAACGAAGCATGTCCTCACAGTACGCGCGGACGGTCGACACGCCGTGGGTAGTCATGCGGGGCTCGAAGAGCGCCCTCATTCCGGGTCGTTCGAGCAGCTGTTGGAACTGCTCGTCGGCGGCGGGGTCATGGACGTGGTCCTTCAGCGGACCGAGCCGATCGAGCAGCGCTGGGCCCATGTCAAACTGACCCGGATCGACGATCATCGCCGCGAGGCGATCTTCCCCGGCGGCGCCGCGCGGCGCGATCACTCCGCCGAACGAGCGACCGACGAGGACGATGCGCTGCTCGTCGACTTCGGGCGCGGCCGCCAGGATGTCGAACATTTCGGGCACGACGTTTTCCCAGTCCGGGCGCATGGGCACCCGCTGGTCATACAGCATCCCTCCCTGACCAGGACCGTCGACCGCGGCGAATGCGTAGCCGCGTTCGAGCGCCGCCGGGACCGAGGCGTACAGCTCCTCGGCCGTTCCATCGTAACCGTTGATGTGCAGCATCGTCGGATAAGGACCCGCGCCGTCCGGAGTGAACAGATAACCCGACATCGCGCCGGTCAACATGCGGCCCGGGTGATCAAGTAACTCCAGCGCAGACCGAAACACAGCCACGCTCGCCGAGAAGGCGGTGCGCAGCTTGTCGGCATCGAGATCCTCGCGGTGAAAGAAAAACGCCTGGCGGAAATATTCGGCCGCTCGGAGATACACGTTGCGGGCGCTGACGCTGTGACTTGACTCGCGCGCCTCATCGCCTCGCGCAACAAGACCCGCTGCAAAATCAGACCACGCGTGATACCAGCTATCCCGATCACCGGCCGTGATCTGGTCAGCGATGACCAGGCACTCCCCGACGTTGGCCATGCCAGCGTCGGCCTTCCCCACGCTGCGTTGAAGCTGGCCGTCGAAAGCGGCGTCATCCAAGTAGAGCTTCACCAAGACCTCCGAGATCTATCGCTGGTCGGCTCCCCGCACGTATCGCCCGACGCGGGCCGGGGGCCTGTCGTGCTGCTTGTCGCGTGAATAATCGCGATGTCCTTCTACAGCGTAGAACGCTCTACACTGTAGATTAATCTTGTGCTGCCTGTCAAGCCGCCATCCGATCCGCGATCCAGCGCTAGGCGTCGGCGGCCAGGCCCGGCGGCCACTACGTCACGCGATCAGATCCTGACGGCGGCATTGCAGATCGTCGACAAGCAGGGGCTTGAGCGACTGACCATGCGACGGCTGGGAGCCGAACTGGGCGTCGACCCGATGACCGTCTATCACTATGTACCCGACAAGGCCGCGCTCTTCGACGGCTTGGTCGAACGCATCTACGGCGAAGTCGAGCTTCCCCGCTCCGAAGCACCATGGGACGACAGCGTCCGTGCGCTCGCCCGCGCCTTTCGCCAGACGCTGCTGAGCCACGCCAACGCGGTCCTGCTCGTAGGGACGCGACCGCCGATCTCCGGAGCGGCCTTCGACCTCGTCGAAGCGGCCATCCGACCCCTCCTGGCCGCTGGCTTCACCGAGGAGCAGGCCGCCGACGGTGTTGACTGCCTCGGACGTCTGGTGATCGGTCACGCCCTCACCGAAGCCGGCCGGCCGCCGGGCAGCAATGTCAGCGGCGGCGAAGCCGAGCATGCCCGTGCCCAGCAGGAATTATCTGCCGACCGATATCCGGGCCTCGTCTCCGTTGAGAGAGCCGCGGTCGCCCACGATCCGAACCGGGTGTTCGAGCTCGCGTTGCAAGGCCTGGTCCTTGCTCTCGAGCTCCAGCTCAACAACAACCCGATTGAGGAGTTCTCGACCTCACCGCCCCGTGGCGGATCTCGGCTGAGTGTGCGCTGCGCCTCCGGTCCGGGAGCGTCGTCGGGAATGCCCTCGAGGAGGACGTCAGCGTAGGGCTCGAGCCAGACCGGCTCGCCGTAGCGGGTCGGCTCGGGCATCTCGGTCATGCGTTGGCCCTCCGGTCGGCGGCGGCTAGCCCGTAGCGCGTCCAGCGAGTGATTGGTGGCGATCCGGTAAAGCCAGGCGCGCACACTCGAGCGTCCCTCGAAACGCTCGAGGCCGGGCCAGGCGGCCAGCAGCGTCTCCTGGACCAAGTCTTCGGCGTCCTGTGCTGAGCCGACGATCCGGTACATGTGGAGTTGCAGCTCACGCCGGTAGGGATCGGTCAAGTTGCGGAATGTGTCCTCGTCGCCGGCACGTGCACGGGCCAGGGTCTGCTCCGTCACGCGCGCATCCTTGCACCGTCTCGTCCTCTGGTGGTCATCACCCGTAAGGACGTCGCGGCCGAGCGAAATTCGTCGCCCAATTCTCGACACCACAGACGCCTCAACGAACAAAGCCGGCAACAGGCCAACAAAGGAGCGCCAAGATGGGAAAGATCGTGATCAGTGGGCCGCAGAACGTCTCGCTCGATGGAGTGGTCCAGGACCCGGACGGTAAGGAGGGCTTCAGGCTCGGCGGCTGGTTCGTCGAATATGGGGGCAACGACCTCGAACACTGGAACGAGATCGCGCTCGAGGAGGCCCTACACGCCCAGGCGTGGCTGCTGGGTCGCAGAAGCTACGAGTTTTTCGCGGTCCGGTGGCAAACTCGGAGTGGCGAGCTTGCGGTCAGGTTGAGCAGCATGCCGAAGTACGTCGTGTCCTCCACCCTCGACGATCCTGATTGGCACAACTCGACAGTTCTCAAAGGCGATCTGGTGACCGAGGTCTCGAGGCTCAAGGAAGAACTGGACGGGGAGATCGTCGTCCCTGCCAGTTACCAGCTCGGGCGCACGCTACTCGAGCACGACCTGGTCGACGAGCTGCGGTTGGTCATCTTCCCGGTCGTGCTCGGGGCGGGCGAGCGCCTGTTCGGCGAGACCACCGACCAGAAGCCCATGCGCCTCCTCGCCGCCAAGACCATCGGCGACGGCCTCGCCTACCTCACTTACGAGATGGTCCGAGAAGCCTAGCCACCTAGCGGACGTTGGATAGCGCCGAGGGTCCGAATGCCCGGATGCACGCCCGCCATCGGGCGGGCATCCGGAAATAGCACTTCGACACCGGCAAGCGAGCGATTCAGGCTCTCGAGTGCCACGCTGCTCAAGCGGTCGCCCCCAGATCAGGCTCGGTGCCGCGCCACGGGAAGATCGGAGGTAGAGCTCAAGCGTCGCCACTGCCGGTCGGGGGCAGGGCTCACCCGCTCGACTCGACGATCTGTCGAAGCGTTGTTTCGATCTCCGGGTAGGCCGGGCTCGGGGCAAGTTTGACAGCGCGATCGACGCGGTTGTAATCGATGCGGTAGCGGTACACCGATGGCCAGGGGTGCAGCGATATTCCGCGGTAGATTCGTCCCGTCCTGTAGCTGAAGATCAGGTGGCTGCCCATCTCTCCTCCACCCGGAAATGAGGGGGCAAGAATCAGCTCACCGGGATGCCCGGCCCACTGCACGCGGCTGATCAGGACCGCACGCCGCCTGTTGGTGCGCTGCAGTAGCGCGTCAGTCAGTGGTCTGGGTCGTCCGCGTGGCAGCGCGAACCCGAGCGCAGACAGATCGGTCGTGCCGTAGACCAGTACGTGAACGAAATACGGCGGCGGCGGTGTCAACTCCGAGGCCGCAACCACGAGTCCGCCTTGCGCCCCGGGGATCGGACGCCCGTAGGTCAAATAGCTCCATTGCGCAAAACGGCACCGCTTGCTCGCCAGCGGAACGTTGGTCATGGCAGGCCCGCCACTGCACCCAGCGACGATATTCGGGCGCGTTGTGCTCGAGCCCGAGACCGGCACCGATCGCGGGCACGCGGACCGCAGCAGCCAGCCCTGCGCACACGCGGACCAAGCCGACCGTGGCACCGGCTCCATCGACACAGTCGTATCGACACGCTGGACCTGGTGGTCACGTTTGGTTGGCGATCGCCCCGCGCCACAGGCCGAGAGCGCGAGGGTGCATACCAAGCACAGCAGGATCGCGGCACGTCGGGCATACACAGCACTGATCTTCGCCGATCCGCCTGCCGGGTTCACCCAGCACCGGCAGCCCCGATCGGTCCCGAACAACCGATTCAGAGCGATGGTTCGGGCGAACAGCAGCGGGGAGCCCGCGGCACGAATCCTGCTCTGAGACAGGTGCTCACGGACGCGGTCACGCCGGCCCGGTCCCTCCCGGTCATCGGAATCGCGCCGATTCGTGGCTGCGTGCTGTCGACGTGCTCAGGGGCGCGTGGGCGTCCCACCCCGCGGCGGTATACGGTGGTGGGGTGGAGCGAGTGTGGGACTATCCGCGTCCGCCCGCCGTCTCACCGTGTGAGCGTCGGGTTCGGGTTGAGTGGGCGGGCGAGGTGCTGGCTGACTCGATCCATGCGCTGCGGGTGCTTGAGACCAGTCATCCCCCAACGATCTACATCCCGCCCGCCGAGGTGCGCCTCGGCCTGCTGACCGGGAGCGATGTCGGCCCGACGTGGTGCGAGTTCAAAGGCCAGGCGCGGTACCTGGATGCGATCGTCGCCGGGCGACGGGCTAAGGCGGTCGCCTGGAGCTATGCGCACCCGACCGCGGGATATGAGGCGTTGCGCGAGCACATCGCGTTCTACCCGGGGCGCTTGGATGCCGCCTGGCTTGATGACGAACGCGTGCAAGCCCAGCCGGGTGACTTCTATGGAGGATGGATCACCCGGGATCTCGTCGGCCCGTTCAAAGGGCCGGCTGGCACCCGCGGGTGGTAGCGATTGGGTTCCTGCCGAGCGCGCCGCTTGGCTCCTCGTCGGCGAGAGCGGGGCGCACCCCTTGCACCGCTATTGCGGGCACGCAACGTGCACCAGACCGACTCGGCGCGGCATTGGTGCACCGGGCTATGCACCAGCACGTGCTGCTGCGCACCACATGACCGGGTCGCCCAGCGCGCCCCGGTCTCTTCGTGTAGGTGGTCGCCGGGTTGCAAGCACCGGGCCAGGGCAGGGAGAATTAAGAAGTTGGATAGGCGCACCCATGAGAGCGCACCGGCTGAGCGACCACCCGGGCCGGCCTCAGAACCAGCGGCCCTGCCGGCGGCCTCGCTGCGCGCGGCGTTCGAGGCGCTGCCGGAAGCAGCGCTGATCGTCGACCGGGCGGGGTGCGTTCAGTACGCCAACGCGCCCGCGCGCCGACTGCTCGGCGACGAGCTCGTCATCGGCCGGAGCGCAGCGTGGTCCCAGCCAGAGCAGGAGCGCAGCGGCACCGGGGATACCGTGGGCACGTCCTTCGTAGCTCGTGCCACTGGGGTGTCGCTGCGTCGTACGTGCGCCTCGCTGCCGGATGTCGACGGTCTCTCGCTGATCGTCCTATATGCCGTCTCAGCGGAGACGGCATATCCGGTGGGTGATCCGATGGGGCGGCTGAACGAGGTCGAGGCGACCGCACAGCTGGGCTCCTGGAGCTGGGACATCGAGGCGGACGTGGTCACCTGGTCGGATGAGCTGTACCGCATCTACGGCCTCGCGCCCCAGTCGATGCCGATCAGCTACGGCAGCTTCCTGGAGCTCGTGCACCCTGATGACCGGGCGGCGCTCGAGGAGGCCGTGCAGCGCTGCTATCTGGAGGCTGAGCCCTATGTCGAGAACCACCGGGTCATGCTTCCCGATGGGAGGTTGCGCTGGCATCAGGGGCGAGGCCGGGTCGTCATGTCCGACGGACGGCCGGTCCGCATGTTTGGGACCGGTCAGGACGTCACCGATCGCGTGCTGGGCGAGCAGGCGCTCCGGCACAGCCTTGACGAGGCGCGGCGCCTGGCGGCTGAGAACGACGCGCTGCGCGCGGAGCTCGAGGTGCAGCTGGAGGAGGTCCGGGCCTCTCGGGCGCGGATCGTGCAGGCAGCGTATGAGGCTCGCCGGCGACTCGAGCGCGATCTGCACGACGGGGCACAACAACGACTTGCGATGGTCGAGATGACGCTGCGCGCCGCCCTGAGTCGCCCGGGCACGAGTGCCGACCCGGCGCTCGCCAGCACGCTTGACCAGGCGGTCGAGGAGCTCAGCGCCGGGGCCGCGGAGCTTCGCGCCCTGGCTCGCGGGCTGCATCCCGCGCTTCTGACCGAACGGGGACTCGTTCCCGCGCTGGAGGTGCTCGCGAGCCGGTCGCAAGTGCCTGTCACGCTCCAATGCGGCCCGATCGATCGGATGAACGCATCGGTCGAATCGGCCGCGTATTTCGTCGTGTCCGAGGCGCTAACCAACGTCATGAGGCACGCGCATGCCTCCCAGGTCACTGTCACGGTCCAGCAGCGCAACTCGATCCTGGAACTCGAGGTCCGCGACGACGGCAGCGGCGGGGCCTCGATCGATGCCGGCAGCGGCCTACGTGGGCTCGCGGATCGCGTCGCCGCGCTCGATGGTCGGCTGCAGCTGGACAGTCCGCGCGGAAGCGGCACCGTGGTGCGCGTCGAGCTACCGTGCGGATAAATACCGTCGGACTGTCAGCGGCGCACTCTCCTCAGCGAGCGATGGGTTGTTGGAGCTCCATGGCGTTGGCGGACGGGTCGTCGTCGTGCCACTCGTGGTAGAGCTCCCGGCAGTCGCCCACAAGGCGGTAGCCGCTGTCGTCGATCCAGCGGACGAGGGCCTCCCACGCCGCCATGATGCCATCGTCACCTCCCCGTACACGGCAGCGGCGACTTCGAGGGTCGGTAGGTTGACGACACGCACCGTGCCGCTGCCAGGCACCTCTTGATCGCCGATGGCAAAGCCCGCGTGTAACACGATCTCGCCTTCGGGCGCGGCACCACCGTCGTCCTCGTAGACGGCGACGGATATGCCGGGCTTCGCGCCGGCTGCCTCAAGGTGGGCGATGACCTCAGGCATCAGCCGGCCGAAGGCCGCCCCGATATCAGCGTGGGTCAGGTTGCCGGCGGAGGCTTGCGCGACGCGGATCGGCTGAGCCTGCTTGATGACGATGTCTTGCAACTCCATGATGTCGCTCCATTCGAGTGCACGAGGTGTGCTAGGACCCGACGGAGCCGGTCCTGCTCGTCTCCGAAGGCTTGCTCGATTTGGGCGCGGCGCAACCTCAGCATTCCGCGAAGCTCCTCGACAGAGATGTCCTGGGGTGAGGATCTGCCGGATCTGCTCCAGGCCGAAGCCGATGTTGCGCAAGGCCACGATGCGCTGGAGGCACCCCAGTGGTGAACGCTGTAGAACCGGTATCCGCTGTCGGGGTCGACCCGCTCGGGCGTGAGCAAACCAAGCTCGTCGTAGTGGCGCAACATGCGGGGCGACACCTGACCGCGCCGAGCGAACTCTCCGATGTTGAATATGACCGCCCCAGTAATACGCCTTCACACCGTGTCAAGGTCAATGGGTCGCTCACTAGAAGGCCACAACCAAGGGCGCAGAATGTCCACGGCGCGGGAGTGGCGGCTCGCGGGACCGCTCCGACCGGGTCTGGAGCTGCTGGCACGCCTCCGACCCAATATCGCGCCGTGCCGAAACCGCGACCTGCGAGGGACGGGATCGCATTCGCCTTGCGTCATGCACGAGAGGGCAAAAGGAATCATCACGTCGAGGAGCGCAGCAGCGTCCTGTCGGCTGCTCCGACCACAGGCGTGCCCGCGATTCGGCCTGCCCCGCGCGTTGGTCGCGAGGAAGGTCCGCGTCGGGACCTGATGCGCCTAGGGCCAGAGGAATCGGGTACAGGCGGCCTAGCCCTGCCGGCGCGCGGGCCGGAGCCGCTCCACGGCCGGCCGCCGCCGGCTGACGCCGGGCGGGGTCGGCCGGTTGTGATCGCGCCTGCGCGTCCGCGCTTGGTCCGCATCCGGAAGCGAAGCGCCACCGCCAGGTGGGCCTGACGGAGGCGGAGGCGGTGGCGGACCGGAACCGGGGCCACCGCCACCGTCACCCTCAGACGAGCCCTGGGAGGGTGCGGAGGTGTGGTAGCAGAATGCAGGCGCCACGACCAGCGCGGCGAGCAACAGCGCCACCCACAGAAGCCCAACCGCCCGCTGGGGCACCGCGCTGACCGTGATCGCGACTGCTAGTCCGAGCGCCACGGCCGACATCACAACAATGGCGCAACTGAGCCGACCGTAGAACTGCGACCGCCGCCTCCTCCCCAGCGCCGAGCACGCCAGCACACCAAACCAGACGAACATGAGCACGGTGCCGACCACACACGAGACTGCCATCGCCATCGCATACAGAAGCTAGACCAGTGCGGACCAGATCACAAGCAAGCAGATCGCCGGGGCCGCACGGCTCAGGCATCGGGCGGCCTCGGATCGCATTCCAGTCCCAATCCACTCGATAGCGGCTGCCGCATTGGCGACGCCTCTGTCACCAGGCGGACGGCACGCGGCGCGAGCATGGACACGGAGGGGTTGCTCGTAGTTAGCCGGCGAGCGCAACCGCGCCAGAGCCGCCACGCCAGGCCAACGGGGTCGCGCGGCAGCTGCCGTGCACCCCAACTAGACGGCGAGCGGCCGGGCTCGGGCGAAGCTAGTGCCAAGCGCTTGCGCGGACGCCGTGGCGGCCGCGGAGCCAGCCTCGGCGTCGATGGTCACCAGGTTGGGTTGGAAGCCGCACCTCGCTCACGTGCTCGATCCCAGCCCAGCGCAGCCAGTCGTTGAAGTAGGCGCGATGGAAGTCGGTGCCAAACGCCAACCGCGCGCCGCAGTAATAGACGGCGCTGGTGTAGACGACCATCGCCCGTTTGCCCGCGAGCAGGCCCGTGAATGCCGGTCTGGGGATCACAATCGAACACCATGCCGGGTTGGCTGATCGTGTCGATGACGTGCTTGAGCACCCATGGCACGCCTGGTTCCACCTCGGCACCGTTAAGAGGTACTCGTCAGCGCCGTCGAAGCGGGGGAAAAAGCCGTTGCACCTCGGCCCAGGCCGCGGCTTGGTCGCCCGACGGGGTCTGGCCGGCGAAGACTGCCATCTTCGCCGCGGCGCCTTTGCCACCGCAAACCGGCAGCGGCTCGTTCCAGAGGTCCAGGATGTCGACCTCGACGCTTGGATCGGACCGCCGGTAGGCGTCAAGGAACTCGTCCGCGATCGCGCGAGACCCCGGCTGCTCATCACGCGGCGACGAGATCACGGAAGCGGCTTGGTCATCACATGCTCCTTTGAGATTGCTTGGCTTGGCTCGTCCCAGCTTGAGGACGCGCTGTACGTACGTCTAAGACCGATCCACTCTGTCGCGATAGGCGCGGCGTAGGATCGCCACACGTGCAGCCCGAGCTGCGACCCATTCGCTGCTTCGTCGCCGTCGCTGAGGAAGGCAGCGGAATCTCGCCGAAGGCCTTCCGCCGCAGGGTGTGGCGATCATCTCCACACCAAATGGAGAAGCGGGTCACGTGGTAACCCCTATCACACATGCATGAGTACAGCAGGGTCGAGTTACGCGGACTGCTTGAGAGGTGTTTCGGGTCGGTGAGGATGTTTTTCCAGTGGCGGGCGCAGGATCTGTTCGAGATGGATCTCACGGCAGGGCCCATCCTCCGAGCGCTTGTGCCGGTGGGTATCAAGGACCGACTAAAGCGCCGGCGGCAATTGACTTACCAGTCGGGGTTGGACTTCCTCTAGGGCGGGCTGCCAATTACCGACCACTCCCCGAGAGTTACCTGTCCGTGCTGCCTCGGGGCCTACGGTATGAGCGCCCCGCGTACTGGATCGCCGTGTGCTCGCGCGGATGAAAGGTGCTCGGGCGAGTCAGATGCTCTCGGTCGCCAGGATCGATCTGGGCGCCTCGATGATCGAGGCGCTAGGGCAAACGTTCGGTAGTAACGCATCGTGCACGGACTGACATGACGCCGGTGCTCGCCGATCATCTCGGAAGCGAGAGTCGAATGAGCGGCGGCCCGGATTCGGCGATCTAAGGTGTGTTCGTGGCGCAAAGAGAGGCGTCTTGAAGTTGCGGTCAACTCGGCGCATGGACATCCCGCGTGAGATCGGGGACCGATCGCCACCCGTCGATCAGTGCGTCCAACGAAGTTGTTGACCTGTGGCGAGCGACCGGTTGAAACGCTTGGCCTGCGAGATGTGGCGGGCGGCCCCGTCGGCCATGGCTCAGCGGTTGTGGTTGACGACCTCGACGTTGTGCCCGTCGGGGTCCAGGACGAACGCACCGTAGTAGCCCGGGTGGTAGACGGCGCGCTCGCCGGGACCGCCGTGGTCCTCGTAGCCCGCGGTGAGCGCGGCGGCGTGGAACCCTCGCACGGTCGCGTCGTCCGGCGCCGGGAACGCGAGGTGGACGTGCTCCGTGAGCGGGCGCTCATCGGCGATCAGCGAGAGGCTGAAGTCCTCGCCGACCATCTGGACGTGGTCCGGCTTGTCCACGCCAATCCGCAGCCCGGCGTGCGGGGCGATCGTCATGTAGAAGCGCT
>Ga0187777_10000893_pt1 | contig 19609 bp, 18 predicted proteins | sample 1015_Q2_SP5_10_M_FD_132416 | JGI IMG/M metagenome (GOLD analysis project Ga0187777, IMG submission 132416) | Tropical peat soil microbial communities from peatlands in Department of Meta, Colombia - 1015_Q2_SP5_10_MG | ecosystem: Environmental > Terrestrial > Soil > Wetlands > Peat | place... | reverse complement strand
CAACACCACGATCCCCACCAAGCGTTCGGAGGTGTTCACCACCGCCGACGACAACCAGCCGAGCGTGGAGATCAAGGTGCTGCAGGGCGAGAGCGACATGGCGTACCGGAACAAGCTGCTCGGCACGTTCCAACTCGTGGGCATCCCACCCGCGCCGCGTGGTGTGCCGCAGATCGAGGTGACCTTCGACATCGACGCCAACGGCATCGTCCACGTGTCCGCCAAGGACCTCGGGACGGGCCGGGAGCAGCAGATGACGATCACCGGCGGCACCGCGCTCGGCAAGGACGAGATCGACCGCATGATGAAGGACGCCGAGGCGCACGCCGAGGAGGACCGCAAGCGGCGCGAGGAAGCCGAGGTTCGCAACAACGCGGATTCGCTCGTCTTCCAGACCGAGAAGCTCCTGAAGGACCAGGCCGACAAGGTCTCCGCCGAGGACCGCGAGAAGGTCGAATCGGCCCTGAAGGAGCTGAACGACGCGCTTGCGGGTACCGACATCGACGCGGTCAAGCGCGGTCACGAGCACCTCATGACCGTCATGCAGGACTTCTCGCAGCGGCTGTACCAGGCTGCGCAGGCTCAGCAGACCGCCGCCGGCGGGAGTTCCGGCCCGTCGGGTCCGGGTCCCTCCGCGCCGAGCGACGACGAGGTCGCCGACGCCGAGATCGTCGACGAGCCGGGTGAGCAGAGTGCCTGACGCGGGCGACCGCGAGCCGCTTGCGGACACCGCACGATCGGACGACGACGGCGCGGCGGAGGATGCCGCCGCGGCCGTCGAGTCCGACCTCGCGCAACTGCAGACGGAACGCACCGAGCTCGTCGACACGCTGCGGCGCGTGCAGGCGGACTTCGAGAACTACCGGAAGCGCGTGCTCCGCGAGCAGACCGCACTCGTCGACCGCGCGACCGACCGTCTCGTGGAAGAGCTCCTGCCCGTGCTCGACTCCTTCGAGGGCGCGCTGGCGAGCGTGTCGGGCGACGCGCCGGAGATGGAGAAGATCCGGAGCGGCATCGAGAGCATCCACGTGCAGCTCGTGACGGTGCTCGAGAAGGCAGGGCTCGAGCGCATCGAAGCGGTGGGCTCGGCCTTCGACCCGAACGAGCACGAGGCCGTCCTGCAGGACGACGGCGACGGCGATCCCCGCGTCGCCGAGACCATGCGCACGGGCTATCGCCTCAAGGGCAAGGTGATCCGGCCGTCCATGGTGAAGGTGACGCGCCAGTGAAGCACGAGCCGAGTCGGGTGAGCACGGGGAGCGAGCGTCGGCGAGCCGGGTATCCCGGCGAGCAGCGAGCGAGCCAATAGAGATGGCACCGCAGCGTGAGTGGTTCGAGAAGGACTATTACGACGTGCTCGGCGTGTCGACGGACGCGTCCGAGAAGGACATCGCGCGCGCGTACCGCAAGCTCGCGAAGAAGTTCCACCCCGACGCCAACGCCGGCAACAAGGATGCCGAGGATCGGTTCAAGGAGATCTCCGCGGCTCATGACGTGCTCGGTGACGCCGAGAAGCGCAAGGAGTACGACCAGGTCCGCGAGATGGTCGCGGCGGGTGTCGGTCCGGGCGGCGGTGGGGGCGGCTTCGGGCCCGGGTTCCAGAACATCCGCTTCGAGGACGTCGGCGACATGGGTGGCTTCGGCGACCTGCTGGGCAACTTGTTCGGAGGGCGCGGTGGCGGGCGTCGCAACCGTGGCCCGGTCGGGCCGCAACGCGGCCACGACCTCGAGACCGAACTGCACCTCGACTTCCTCGACGCGGTGCACGGCGTCACCACGTCGGTCAGCATCACCTCGGAGGCCCCGTGCTCGGTGTGTGGGGGCACCGGCGCGAAGCCTGGCACGTTCCCGGACGTGTGCCAGACCTGTGGCGGGTCGGGCGCGGTGGCCGTCGACCAGGGTCCGTTCTCCTTCTCGCAGGTGTGTCCCACGTGCGGGGGCCGGGGCACCGTCGTGAAGGACAAGTGCAAGCACTGCAAGGGACGCGGGGTCGAGGTGCGCCCGCGAACGGTGAAGGTCCGCGTGCCGGCAGGGGTCGACGACGGCCAGCGCATCAGGGTGAAGGGCCGGGGAACGCCCGGGCAGAACGGCGGGCCGCCCGGCGACCTCTACGTCGTGGTGCACGTCGCACCGCACCCGATCTTCGGGCGGAGCGGCAAGAACGACCTCACGGTGAAGGTCCCGATCACGTTCCCCGAGGCGACGCTCGGCACGCAGGTCAAGGTGCCCACGCTCGACTCGCCCGTGACCGTCAAGGTGCCGCCGGGCACCCAGAGCGGCAAGACCGTCCGGGTCCGTGGCCGCGGGATCCAGCGCGGCTCGGGGGATCCGGGCGCGCTCCTCGTGACCTTCGACGTCGTCGTGCCCACGGAGCTCGACGACGAGACGCGCCAGGTGGTGTCCGAGCTCGGCGAGAAGCTCGGCACCAACCCGCGCGAGTTCCTGGGGGTGTGAGATGGCCACCGACGAACGCGACCGCGCGCTCTACATTATCTCGGTCGCAGCCGAGCTCGCGGGTGTGCACCCGCAGACCCTTCGCATCTACGAGCGGAAGGGCCTGATCGAGCCGAGCCGCACCGAGGGGCGGAGCCGCCGGTACTCCGAACGCGACATCGCGCTCCTCCAGCGGATCCAGGAGCTCACCAACGAGGGGGTGAGCCTCGCCGGCGTGCGCAAGATCCTCGAGCTCGAAGCCGAGCTCGAGCGCCTCCGCGATCGCGTCGAGGAGCTCCAGGACGCGCTCACACGCGCGTCGGAGGAGCTCGGACAAGCGGTCGACGAGGTGCACCGCTCCTACCGGCGCGACCTGGTACCCGTCGGCGGCCGGACCGTCGTGCGGGTCCGGGCGCGCTGAGGCCCGTCACTCCCGGGCGGCCTCCCGAGGACGGAGCCCGGTCTCCGGAATAAAGTTGACAGTGGTGTTGTCAAGTTTTGGGCAAGTGGTCCGCAACGCCGAGGTGAAGGTATGCCGCTCGACCCCAACAAGCTGACCCACAAGACCGGCGAGGCGCTCGGCGCCGCCCAGGCGCTGGCACGGGAGCAGAACCACTCCCAAATCACCTCCGAGCACCTGCTCGCCGCCCTCGTGAGCCAGCCCGAGAGCGTCGTCCTGCCCGTGCTCGCGCGCCTCGGGGTGTCGAGCAAGGTGGTCCGCGATCGCGCCGAGGAGGCACTGGCGCGGCTGCCGAAGGTGTACGGCTCCACGGCGCAGCAGGCGCAGCTGTCCACCGACGCGTACGGGGTGCTCGAAGCGGCCGACGCGCAGCGTGACGACCTCGGCGACGACTACCTCTCCACCGAGCACCTCCTCCTCGCGATGGCGGAGGTCGCAGGCGGGGTCGGCGACTTGCTGCGCGGGCTCGGCGTCACGCACGACGCGGTGCTCGCAGCGCTGAAAGAGGTGCGCGGGAGCCATCGGGTCACGAGCGAGAACCCCGAGGAGCAGTACCAGGCCCTCGAGCGGTTCGGTCGGGACCTCACCGAGGAAGCGCGCAAGGGGAAGCTCGACCCGGTGATCGGGCGTGACGACGAGATCCGCCGCGTCATCCAGGTGCTGTCGCGGCGTACGAAGAACAACCCCGTGCTCATCGGCGAGCCGGGAGTCGGCAAGACCGCGATCGTCGAGGGGCTCGCGCGGCGCATCGTCGAGGGCGACGTGCCGGAGGGCCTGCGCAACAAGCGGTTGATCGCGCTCGACATCGGGGCGATGGTCGCCGGCTCGAAGTACCGCGGCGAGCTCGAGGACCGCCTCAAGGCGGTGCTGAAGGAGATCACGGACAGCGAGGGCGAGGTCATCACGTTCGTCGACGAGCTCCACACGATCGTCGGCGCGGGGGGAGCCGAAGGCGCGGTCGACGCGGGGAACATGATCAAGCCGATGCTCGCCCGTGGTGAGCTGCGCATGATCGGCGCGACCACCCTCGACGAGTACCGCAAGTACGTGGAGAAGGACCCCGCGCTCGAGCGTCGCTTCCAGCAGGTGTACGTGGGCGAGCCGTCGGTCGAGGACACGATCGCGATCCTGCGCGGGCTGAAGGAACGCTACGAGGTCCACCACGGCGTGCGCATCCAGGATGCCGCGCTGGTCGCGGCCGCGGTGTTGTCGCACCGTTACATCACCGGTCGGCAGCTCCCCGACAAGGCGATCGACCTCGTCGACGAGGCCGCGTCGCGATTGCGCATCGAGATCGACTCCATGCCTTTCGAGATCGACGTCGTCGAGCGCCGGATCCGCCAGCTCGAGATCGAGAAGGCCGCGCTCGACAAGGAGACCGACGAGTCGTCGCAGCAGCGGCTCGCTGCGCTCGAAGCAGAGCTCGCCGAGCTCGGCGAGGAGCGCGACGCGATGGTCGCGCACTGGCAGAACGAGAAGGACGCCATCAGCGAGATCCGCGCGCTGAAGGAACGTCTCGAGCAGGCTCGCACCGACGCGGAGATGGCCGAGCGCGAGGGCGACCTCGAGCGCGCCGCGCAGCTCCGCTACGGCACCATGCGCGAGATCGAGACCGAGATCGAAGCGAAGACGGCGCGCCTCGACGACCTCCAGCGCGACCAGCAGATGCTGAAGGAAGAGGTGGACGAGGAGGACGTCGCCGAGATCGTCGCCAAATGGACCGGCATTCCCGTCAGCCGCCTCATGGAGGGCGAGATGGCGAAGCTCGTGCGCATGGAGGAGGTGCTCCACGAACGCGTGATCGGCCAGGACGACGCGGTGATCGCGGTCGCGAACGCGATCCGGCGGTCGCGTGCCGGTCTGTCCGACCCCGACCGCCCCATCGGCTCGTTCCTGTTCCTCGGTCCCACGGGCGTCGGCAAGACCGAGCTCGCGCGCACCCTCGCCGACTTCCTGTTCGACGACGAACGCGCCATGGTCCGTATCGACATGTCGGAGTACCAGGAGAAGCACAACGTGTCGCGTCTCGTGGGCGCACCGCCCGGATACGTGGGGTACGAGGAGGGGGGCCAGCTCACCGAGGCCGTCCGCCGCCGTCCCTACGCGGTCGTGCTGCTCGACGAGATCGAGAAGGCGCACCCCGACGTGTTCAACGTGTTGCTCCAGCTCCTCGACGACGGTCGGCTCACCGACGGCCAGGGCCGTACGGTCGACTTCACGAACACGGTGCTGATCATGACGAGCAACCTCGGCGGAGCAGCCGACGAGCGGACCGTGTTGAACATCGTGCGCAGCCACTTCAAGCCGGAATTCCTCAACCGCATCGACGAGATCGTCGTGTTCCACCGGCTCGACGAGTCGCACATCGAGCGCATCGTCGACATCCAGGTGGAGCAGCTCCGGGAGCGGCTCGCCGAGCGTGGGCTCGGGCTCGAGCTCACCGAGGCGGCGCGTGCGCACCTCGCCCACGCCGGCTACGACCCCGACTTCGGGGCGCGGCCGCTGAAGCGAGTGCTCCAGCGCGAGGTGAGCGACCCCATCGCGCTCGGCCTGCTCAAGGGCGACTACTCCGACGGCGACGTGATCGTCGTCGACGCCAGCCCTGACGGCGAGCTGACGTTCACCTCCACCGCCGAAGTTGCGTCAGCCAGCGACGTATAGCGTCGGTTGCTGACGCAACTTCGCACTTGGGCGCGGTCAGACGCGGTCGACGATCACGTAGCCCCACATGCCGAACGCGAAATGGCCGGGAAGGTGGCAGGCGAAGAGCACCTTCCCGGGCGCATGGAACGAGTAGGTCGTGACCCCGGTGGTGTGCGGCGCGATCGACACTTCGCCGGGCTTCGGCGGGTGCCAGGGTTCGTGGCCGTTCTCGTGGCGCATGTGCACCGCCTTGTCGCCGATGATGAACTCGTGATTGATGAAGTCGTGGTTCGTGATCTCGAACGTGACGTCGGTGTGCGGGAGCACGTGGATGCGGGTGGGCGAGAAATGACTGTCCCTTACGACGAGCCGCACCGTCACCGGTCCGGGTCCGAGCGCGCGGGGCTCGACGTCGCCCGACGCGCCCCCTGACGAAAAGGCGCCGAGCGAGAACGCGGCCGCCACCACCATGAACGTGGCCGCGCCGGCGACCGCGACGCGCCGTAGACCCGTGACCCTCACGGCGTCGCCGTCCTCGTCGCGAATCGTCGGGCGAGCGCGATCGCCGTCACGGCGACGAGGATGCCGCCGGTGACCCCGAGCACGTCCCACCAAGCGGAGCTCGACCCGGTTGGGCCGCGCAGCCCACCCGGGAAGCCGATCCCCACGAGACGGGCCGACGGCACGACGCCGTCGTGGGTCGACACCGCGAGGTCGTAGTTCAGGTTCCCGGCCGGGGTGTTCACGCGCAGGTACGAGAGCCACATGTCGTCGGGCACCCACTGCATGCCCTTGTCGGAGCGGAGGTCGCCGAGCAGGCTCGACGACGCCTCGTCGCTCCGGGCGAGCGTGAGCCCGGTGTCACCGGCGCGGAGCAAGGGCCGGTGGTCGGTGAGCAGGAACACGTCGGCGTCGACGATCTTCGTCCGGTCGAGGCCGAGCGCCAGGATGCGCAGCGGGACCCACGGCTCGGCGACCGGGATCGTCAGCATGATCGGCGTGCCGTCACCCGAGTTCTGCCCGAGCTCGCGCGCCCGGTTGGCGTCGAAGCGCGCCGCCATGAAGATCTTGCTGCGCCGCGAGTAGAAGTCGAGCACCTGCGGCGCGTCGGGCGTGAGCAGGAAGCCGTGGTCGAGCGCCCACTTGCCCACCGCGTTCGCACCACCGCGCAGGATCGTGATGTCGAGCGCGTCGATCTTGGTGGAGTACAGGACCTGGGCTTCGTCGTTGGCTGCCGATGCCGCCGCGTCGAACACGCGGGTCTCGGGTACCGGGTTCACCTCGCGCTCGAGGCGTTGCAGCGTCCAGTCGCCGCCGCGCTCGACCTTCGTCGGCACTCCGGGCAACGGCACGATCGAGCCGACCTCCTGGCCTCGACCGCTGAACTCGAAGCTCGTCACGTAGCGCTCGACGCCGTCGTGGTAGGCGGCGAGCGTGGTCGTGCGGGTGAGCTGGATGGTCCCGTTCTCGCCGACGAGCCCGCCGCACGCGGCAGCGGGCCCGGCTGCGAGCAACACCGACGCTCCCACGAGCACGAGCAGCAGCGCGATCCGTCGCATGGCAGTCCTCCCTTCGACACCGGCCCTTCGACACCGGCCCTTCGACACTCCGGCCGTTGCGAGCTTCGACGGTCGCTTTGGCTGCTCCGGTTCCCGGGTTCCTCGACTACCCTCCTTGCAACGTGACTCCCGTTGCGTTCGCGGAACAGGATCGGGTCCCGTGCCGGGCACGGTGATCGTCGGCACCCACTGGGGCGACGAGGGCAAGGGCCGCTTCACCGACTACCTCGCCAAGGAGAGCACGGTCGTCGTGCGCTACCAGGCGGGCCACAACGCCGGCCACACGATCGTGGTCGACGGCGAGGTGTTCAAGCTCCAGCTCGTCCCGAGCGGCATCCTGCATCCCTACGTCATCCCGGTCATCGGCAACGGCGTCGTCGTCGACCCGAAGGTCCTGATCGCCGAGCTCGACATGCTCGAGGCGAGGAAGGTGGAGATCGGGCAGCTCAAGCTGTCGGGCAACGCCCACCTGATCATGCCCTACCACCAGGAGCTCGACCGCGTGACCGAGCGATTCCTGGGGAAGAACGCCCTGGGCACGACGCGCCGCGGCATCGGCCCGGCGTACGCGGACAAGGCGCTGCGCGTGGGCCTCAGGGTGCAGGACCTGCTCGACCCGAAGATCTTCCGCCAGAAGCTCGATCTCGCGCTGCGCGAGAAGAACGGCCTGCTCACGAAGGTCTACAACCGGTTGCCCATGACCGCCGACGAGATCTGCGACGAGTACCTGGGGATGGCGCCGCGCCTGGAGCCGTACATCGCCGACACCGTGCACCTGCTCCACGACGCCATCGACGCCGGCCAGCGAGTGCTGTTCGAGGGCGCGCAGGCGACGTTCCTCGATCTCGACCACGGCACGTACCCCTACGTCACGTCGTCGAACCCCGTCGCCGGCGCCGTGTGCGCGGGCGCCGGCGTGGGACCCCGCGCGATCGACCGGGTCGTCGGCATCGTGAAGGCCTACACCAGCCGGGTCGGCGCCGGGCCGTTCCCGAGCGAGTTGCCGGAGGGCAGCGCGATCGGCGACCGGATCGTCGAGCGCGGCGGCGAGTACGGCACGAACACCGGCCGCCGTCGGCGCGTCGGGTGGCTCGACGCGGTCATGCTGCGCCACGCGGTCCGGATCAACACGTGCAGCGAGATCGCGATCACGAACCTCGACGTGCTCACCGGGTTCGACGAGCTCCAAGTGTGCGTCGCCTACGAGGGCGAGGACGGCACCTGCTACGAGCACGTGCCGTACCACCAGTCGGTCCTGCACAAGGTCGAGCCGGTGTTCGAGACGTTGCCCGGCTGGAGCGTCGACATCGAGGACGCGCGGGTGATCGACGACCTCCCGGCCGAGGCGCGCGACTACGTGCGCTTCGTCGAGTCGATCGCCGGCACGTCGGTGTCGTTCGTGTCCGTCGGCCCCGACCGCGCCCAGACCGTCGTCCTGCCGACATGATGCCGACTCGCGCCTCCTCGATGGGTCACTCGCTGCTCGGCGGGGTACCCGCCTCGCGACGCTCGTTCCCGGCGAGCTCCTCGACTCGCTCCGCTCGCTCGTCGCCGCGTGCGCCGGCCCCGCAGGGAGCGAGCGTATGAGCAGGGTCTTGGTCGTCGGTGGGGGCGGTCGCGAGCACGCGATCGTGTGGGGGTTGCAACGGTCGCCGTCGGCGCCCGACGTGTTCGCGGCGCCGGGGAACGCGGGCATCGCCCAGACCGCGCTCTGCATGCCCGTCGACCCGCACGACCCGTCGGCGGTGGCACAACTCGCCGACGACCTCGCCGTCGACCTCGTCGTGGTGGCCGCCGACCGTCAGCTCGTGAACGGCGTGGCTGACGCGGTCCGCGCCCGCGGCAGGCTCGCGTTCGGCCCCAACGCCGACGGCGCGCGCCTCGAGGGCTCGAAGACCTGGATGAAGGAGCTGCTCGCCGGCGCGAACGTGCCCACCGCCCGCTACGGCTCCTTCGACGACGAAGCCCCGGCCCTCGGCTTCCTCGACTCCCTGGCCCCGCCGTACGTGGTGAAGACCGACGGGCTGGCCGAGGGCAAGGGTGTGCTCGTGACCGAAACGCTCGCCGACGCGCGCGACGCGGTCCGCTCCTATCTCTCCGGCCAGGCGTTCGGCGACGCCGGCCGCAGGCTCGTCATCGAGGAGGGGATGACCGGACCCGAGCTGTCGCTGCTCGTCGTGTGCAACGGTGACCCCGACGACGCCCGGCCCCTCGCACCCGCGCAGGACTTCAAGCGCATCGGTGACGGGGACACCGGACCGAACACCGGGGGGATGGGCGCCTACTCACCGGTCCCGGTCGCACCGCAGGCAGTGGTCGAGGACGTGATGGCACGCGCGGTGCTGCCGACCCTGCAGGCGCTGCGGTCGCGGGGCATCGACTACCGCGGCGTGCTCTACGCGCAGATGATGCTCACGTCCGATGGTCCGAAGGTCGTCGAGTACAACGTCCGCTTCGGCGACCCGGAGGCGCAGTGCGTGATCCCGCGCTTCGCCGGCGACCTCGCCGAGCTCGTGTTTCGCGCGGCGTCCGGCGAACGCGGCCTCGACTCGAAGTTCGTGGACGACGCGTGCGTCACGATTGCGCTCGCGTGCGAGGGGTACCCCGTGTCGCCGCGTACCGGCGACGTCATCCGAGGTCTCGAAGACGCGGCCGTGAATTCGGTCACCGTGTTCCACGCAGGAACCCGGCGGGAGGGCGGCGACTTCGTCACGAGTGGCGGGCGAGTCCTCTACGTGAGCGCGCTCGGCTCCACGATCGAGAGCGCGCGGGCCCGCGCCTACGACGCTGCGGAGCAGATCGAGTGGCCCGGCCGCTACTACCGGCGCGACATCGCCGCCGGCGTCGGATGAGTCAGCGCACCCGGCGCCGTGCGCGCACACCCGCGATCACGAGGGAGCACGGGATGCACCGGAGCGGCCCGTTGTCGCGCGGCGGGGGCACGAGGCACTGCGCGCACCACGGCTGGCCGCACTCCTCACACTGCGCCACCGCGTGCTCGGTCCAGTGCTTCGTGCAGTTCGCCACCCCAGCCATTCCTCCTCACACGCCCGCGCTCGCCGGTGCCGCGCCGACACCGACCCCGCTCCACCCGCGGGCCCGTCGCGGCCGGCGATGTGCCGGGCTCGTAGAGTGTCGGCAAGAGGAAGGGTCCCCTTGATAGAGCGCTACGCGCCCCCCGAAATTGCCGGCCTGTTCACCGACGAGGCCCGTTTCCGCACGTGGCTGGAGGTGGAGATCCTCGCCGTGGAGGCCTGGGCCAAGCTCGGTGTGGTGCCCCCGGCGGACGCCGCGGCGATCCGCGAGCGAGCGGATTTCGACGTCGAAGCGATCCGGGAACGGGAGGCCGTCACCGACCACGAGACCGCCGCCTTCGTCGACGTCGTGCAAGCGCGGATCGGCGGCCCCGCCGCCAAGTGGGTCCACTACGGACTCACGTCGTACGACGTCGTCGACACCGCCCTGGCCGTCACCCTCGTCCGGGCCTGCGATCTCGTGATCGAAGCGGTGCGAGCACTCGAAGGTGCGGTCGCGGCCCGCGCCCGCGAGCACCGCGACACCCCGATGGCGGGCCGCACGCACGGGATCCACGCCGAGCCCATCACCTTCGGTGGCAAGCTCGCGCTCTGGGCGCTCCAGCTCCGCCGCGACCTCGTGCGTCTCGAGCGCGCCCGCCACGCGGTGGCGGTGGGGAAGGTGTCGGGCGCCGTCGGCACGTACTCCAACGTCGACCCGGAGGTCGAGGCCTACGTGTGCGAGCAGCTCGGCTTGCGGCCGGCGCCGTCCACGCAGGTGGTCGCCCGTGACCGCCACGCGGAGCTGCTCTACGCGTGCGCGGCGTTGGGGTCGTCGATCGAGTCGGTCGCGCTCGAGATCCGCCACCTGCAGCGCACGGAAGTCGGAGAGGTGCAGGAGCCGTTCGCGGCCGGCGCCCAGAAGGGCTCGAGCGCGATGCCGCACAAGCGGAACCCGTGGCGCTCGGAGCAGCTCTGTGGGCTCGCGCGCGTGTTGCGTGGCAACCTCCAGGCCGGTCTCGAGGACGTGGCGCTGTGGCACGAGCGCGACATGTCGCACTCGTCGGTGGAACGCATCATCCTGCCCGACTCGCTCGTCCTCGCCTACTACATGTCGGGCCGCCTCCGCCGCATCGTCGAGGGCATGGTCGTCGACATAGCTCGCATGCGGGCCAACCTCGACGCCTCGCACGGTCTCGTGTTCAGCGAAGCGGTGCTGCTCGCGTTGGTGGAGACCGGGCTCGCCCGTGACGACGCGTACCGTCTCGTGCAACAGGCCGCCACGCGTACGTGGGAGGAGCAGCGACCGTTCCGCGACGTTCTGTCGGAGGATGCCGCCATCACCGCCCGTCTCGCACCGGATGCGCTCGACGCATGCTTCGACCTGGACCGGGCGGTGGCGCACGCCGCCCGGGCCGTCGATGCGCTCGACGAGCGCGGAGAAACATGAACCGGCTGGCGCTCCCGCATCACTACACCGGCAAGGTCCGCGAGCTCTACGAAGTCGGCCACGACCGGATGCTCGTCGTGGCGTCGGACCGGATCTCGGTGTTCGACGTGGTGCTCGGCGACGCCATCCCCGACAAGGGTCGGGTGCTCACCGGGCTGTCGACGTTCTGGTTCGAGGCCACGGTCGCGATCGTGCCGAACCACCTCGTGTCGGCGGACCCGACCGACTTTCCCGAGACCGCAGGGCCGGAGGTCGCGGGACGGGCGATGCTCGTACGCGCGGCGCGACCGGTTCGCCTCGAGTGCGTCGCGCGGGGCTACCTGTTCGGCTCGGCGTGGTCCGACTACGAAGCGACCGGTTCGGTCCAGGGCCGACGGCTGCCGCCCGGCCTGGCGCAGGCGGAACGGCTCCCGCAACCGATCTTCACGCCCACGACGAAGGCCGAAGCCGGTCACGATCTCCCGTTGAGTGACGCAGATGCCGCCGCGCTCGTCGGTGACGACCGCTTCGCGGAGCTCCGCGAGCTCACGCTGCGCGTGTACGAGTTCGGCGCCGAGCTCGCCGCGTCGCGTGGGCTGATCCTCGCCGACACAAAACTCGAGTTCGGCGTGGTCGACGGGCAGCTCATCGCCATCGACGAGATGCTCACTCCCGACTCCTCGCGCTACTGGTCGGCCGATGAGTACCAGGTCGGCACGTCGCCTCCCTCCTTCGACAAGCAGTACGTGCGCGACTACTACCTCTCGATCGGGTGGAACAAGGAGCCACCCGCGCCGCCCCTGCCGGAGGCCGTGATCGCGGCGACACGTTCGAAGTACATCGAGGCCTACGAGCTCGTCACCGGTGCCAGCTTCGACGAGTGGCACGGGGCGAACCAGCTGTGAGCCGGTACGAAGCGCGCATCGACGTCGCCCACCTGCCCGGCGTGCTCGACCCGCAGGGCGCCACCGTCGAGCGCGCGTTGCCCGCGCTCGGGTACCACAACGTCAGCGACGTCTCGATCGCCAAGACGATCCGCCTCGTGGTCGACGCCGCGTCGGCCGACGCAGCGCGCGCACAGGTCGACGAGATGTGCAGGCGACTGCTCGCGAATCCTGTGATCGAGCGATACGAGATCTCACTCGAGGAGCTGTCGCCGACATGAGCGCACGCGTGGGGATCGTGTTGTTCCCGGGCACGAACTGCGAGCTCGACGTGGAGTGGGCCGTCGAGCAGCTCGGTGGTGAGACCACGATGCTCTGGCACGGCGACGCCACGATTCGGGGAGTGGACGCGGTCGTCGTCCCCGGCGGGTTCGCGCACGGCGACTACCTGCGCACCGGCGCGATCGCCCGCTTCTCGCCGGTCATGGATGCGGTCACCGAGTTCGCGCGGGCGGGCGGGCCGGTGGTGGGCATCTGCAACGGCTTTCAGGTGCTCACCGAGGCGGGGCTGCTGCCCGGCGCGCTCCAGAAGAACGTCGGGCTGTCGTTCTTGTGCGAGACGGTCGAGCTCCGCGTCGAGACATCGGCGTCGGTGCTCACCGCGCTGGCCACTGCCGGTGAGATCCTCCGCATCCCCATCAACCATTTCGAGGGGAACTACGTGTGCGACGAAGCCACATTGCGAGTGCTGCGTGAGCGGGACCGGATCGTGCTGCGATACGTGCACAACCCGAACGGCAGCCTCGACGACATTGCCGGGATCGCCAACGAAGCGGGGAACGTGGTCGGCCTCATGCCGCATCCCGAGCGAGCGAGTGACACGCTGCTCGGCTCGGCCGACGGGATCGTGCTCTTGCGGTCGCTGCTCGCCGCGGCCGAGACCACGCGCGGCCGCGCCGAGCTCAGCGCGTGATCCCCGCTTTCTTCAGCGTCTCGGCCGACACACCCAACTGCCGCCACGCCGCGTAGGAGATCCCCTTTCGTTCCGAGTACTTGCCCGCCGTCTTCACGAAGGCGGCTTCCAGGGCGGTCAGGTCGACCTTCGTGCCGAGCTGCTCGAGTTCCTTCTCGAGATCCATGCGCTCCTGCACGAGTTGGAGCCGCACGAGCGGCGACGCGCCGGGCATCTCGGCTTCGATCGCGGTGAGCCGCTTCTTCACCGACTCGGGCGTGCGCTTGCGCCCCCGCCGAGGCCGGCTCCGGTCGAGTGCCTCGAGGTAGTTCTTCACCGCTCGGCCCTCGGCTCGCCCCTGCGCCAATGCCGCCTTGTGTTGGGCAGACATTTTGCGAGCATGTTTCGCGGTGTTCTTCGCCATGGTGTGCTCCACGATTTGCGTCTGTCGGATCGACGGCATTTCACCGTATCAGCACTCCTCCATCCCGCAAGGGTCGGCGAGAGTACGCACGGTTCTTCACGAGACAATGGCGCACGTCCGGATAGCATGCGTGCCCGCCGATGACCACGACCGAGCCCGTCCGACACGAACCGCGGCACCGGCAACTCGGCCTCACCGACGACGAACTCGCCGAGATCGTCGCGCTCCTCGGGCGCGACCCCACCGAGCTCGAGCTCGCGATGTACGCGGTCATGTGGTCGGAGCACTGCTCGTACAAGTCGTCGATGATCTACCGCCGGCGTTTTCCCACGCAGGCGCCGTGGGTGATGGTCGGACCCGGTGAAGGTGCGGGCGTGATCGACGTCGGAGACGGGCTCGCGGTCGCGGTCCGCATCGAGAGCCACAACCATCCCTCGGCCGTCGAGCCCTACCAGGGTGCCGCCACCGGAGTCGGCGGGATCATCCGTGACGTGTTCTCGATGGGAGCGCGCCCGATCGCGCTCATGGACCCGTTGCGCTTCGGCCCTCCCGACGATCCGCGGTCGCGCTACCTCTTCGAACACGTCGTCGCCGGGATCAGCGGGTACGGGAACGCGGTGGGCGTCCCCACCGTCGGGGGCGAGGTCGGCTTCGACGAGTGCTACCGCGACAACCCACTCGTGAACGTCCTGTGTCTCGGTGTGCTGCCGCGCGAGCGGCTCGTGCTCGCCAAGGCCGAAGGCACAGGGAACCTCGCCGTCCTGCTCGGATCCTCGACGGGGCGCGACGGCATCGGCGGCGCCAGCGTGCTCGCATCCGCGGGGTTCGCGGAGGGCTCGGAGGCGAAACGGCCGTCGGTACAGGTGGGCGACCCGTTCGAGGAGAAGCGCCTCATCGAAGCCACCGTGCAGCTGCTCGACAATGGGCTCGCGGTCGGGGTGCAGGACCTCGGCGCCGCGGGCCTCTCGTGCGCGGCGTCGGAGACGGCGGCGAAGACGGGCGCGGGGATGGACGTCGACATCGCGCGCGTCGCGAAGCGCGAACCGGGGATGAACCCCGTCTAGGTCATGACGTCGGAGAGCCAGGAGCGCATGCTCGCGATCGTGCGCCCGGGCCACCTCGACGCGGTACTCGAGCTCTGCGCCCGTTGGGAGATCCGCGCGACCGTCGTCGGCCGCGTCACCGACACCGGTCGGTTCCGCGTGTACGACGGTTGGTTCGACGCGCTCGGGGTGCCCGGCGCCAACCCCGGCGCACCGGCCGGCGACGCAAGCCCCGAGGTCTCGTCGGATCGCACGCCGATCGCCGACGTCCCGGTCGCGAGCCTCGGCGACGGGCCCGTGTACCACCGCCCGGTCGCGGCACCTGCCGATCTCGCGGTCCGGCAAGCGGCCGATCCCGCGGCCGAGTTGGCGGCACGGTTCCCCGCCGGCACCGATCTCTCGGCGGAACTGGTCACGCTCCTCGCGCGCCCCACGATCGCCGACAAGTCGGCGGTGTTCCGTCAGTACGACCACCAGCTCTTCCTGAACACCGTCGTCGGACCCGGAGCCGATGCCGCGCTGCTCCGCCTCAAGGGCACGCGGCGCGCGCTCGGGCTCACCACCGACGGCAAGGCACGTTTCTGTGCGCTCGACCCCCGCGTCGGCGCGCGGCTTGCCGTGCTGGAAGCCACGCGCAATCTCGCGTGTGTCGGTGCCGAGCCGCGCGCGCTCGTCAACTGCCTCAACTTCGGCAACCCGGAGCACCCGGAGGTGATGTGGCAGTTCTCCGAGGTCACCGAGGGGCTGAGCGAAGCGTGCGAGGCGTTCCGCCTCCCGGTGATCGGTGGCAACGTGAGCTTCTACAACGAGTCGCAGGGACGCGACATCGACCCCACGCCCGTGGTCGGTGTCGTCGGCATCGTCGACGATTTGCGCGCGGTTCCCGCGCCACCCGCGCTCCACGCCGGTTCGCACGTCGTCGTGCTCGGCCACACGCGCGCCGAGGTCGGTGGCTCGGAATGGGCGACCGCGCACGGCCTGCGCGACGGCATCCCGCCCTCGGCCGACGTCACTGCTGCCGTCGCCGTCCACGACCTGGTCCGCGCGCTCGTGCGCGACGAGATCGTCGACGGTGTGCACGACTGCTCCGACGGCGGGTTGGCCGTCGCGCTCGCCGAGATGGCGATCACGGGAGAGTGCGGGGCTCGGGTGGCGCTCGGCACGGAGCTCGTTCCCGCGTGCGCGTGGTTCGCGGAGTCGGCGTCGCGCGTGCTGCTGTCGGTCGCGCCCGACCGGGTCGCCGATGTGCTCGGCCGTGCGGCCACGGTGCACGTTCGAGCCGCCGACATCGGCACTGCGGGCGGCGACCGTCTCTGGTCACCCGACTTCGACGTCGCCCTCGCCGACGCAGACGACGCGTGGCGCAGCGCGATCCCGAGAGCGCTGGGACGCCGGGAGTGAGGGCGCCATCGGCGATACTGGTGGCCTGATGGATCCGGGAAGCGGCCACGCCTGCGGCGTCTTCGGCGTCTACACGCCGGGCCAGCGGGTGGCCCAGCTCACCTATCAGGGCCTGTACGCGCTGCAGCACCGGGGGCAGGAGTCGGCCGGGATCGCGGTGAGCGACGGGCAGACGATCACGGTCGTGAAGGACATGGGCCTCGTCACCCAGGTCTTCGACGAGCACAACCTCGCCCCTCTCGACGGGCACCTCGCCATCGGCCACGTCCGCTACTCGACGACCGGTTCGAGCAATTGGCGCAACGCCCAGCCCGTCTACCGCGAGGTCGGCGACGCCGGTTTCGCCCTCGGCCACAACGGGAACCTGACGAACACGTCGGCGCTGGCCGAGCAGCTCGGCATGCTCCCGGGCATGCTGCCGGGCGGCGGCCGCCTCGACTCCACCACCGACTCCGCGCTCGTCGCCGAGCTCATCGCGGTCTCGTACCCACAAGAGCCGCGCTCCGACGGCCGTGATCTCGAAGTCGCGCTCGACCGCGTGCTCCCGCGTCTCGAGGGTGGGTTCTCGTTCGTGATGATGGACGAAGCGCACCTCATCGGTGTGCGCGACCGCCACGGGATCTGGCCACTCGTCCTCGGGCGCATCGAAGCCGGCTGGGTGCTCGCGAGCGAGACGTGCGCGCTCGACATCGTCGGCGCGCACCTCGTCCGCGAGGTCGAGCCGGGCGAAGTGATCGTGATCGACGCGTCGGGGCTGCATTCGACGCGCTTCGCCGATCCCGACCCGAAGCTCTGCCTGTTCGAGTTCGTCTACTTCGCGCGTCCCGACACGATGCTCTACGGCCACAACGCGCATGCGGCGCGCCAGCGGATGGGTGAGGAGCTCGCACGGCAGGCGCCCGTCGCGGCCGACATGGTGATGCCGGTGCCCGAGTCGGGTATCCCGGCGGCACAGGGGTACGCGCGCGAGTCGGGTATCCCTTACGGCGACGGACTCGTGAGGAACCGCTACGTCGGCCGCACGTTCATCCAGCCGAACCAGCAGCAGCGCGAGCAGGGTGTGCGGCTGAAGCTGAACCCACTCGCCGAGAACATCCGCGGGAAGCGACTCGTCGTGGTGGAGGACTCGATCGTGCGCGGCACCACGCTGCGCCAGCTCGTGTCGATGCTGCGCGAGGCCGGCGCGGCGGAGGTGCACTTTCGCGTGTCGTCCCCGCCGTACCGCTGGCCGTGCTTCTACGGACTCGACACCGGCCGACGCTCCGAGTTGCTCGCCGCCGACCTCTCGGTCGGCGAGATCCGCGATCTCATCGGCGTCGACTCGCTCGCCTACCTCGATCTCGATCGCCTCGTCAGCGCCACCGGGGCGTCACCGGGTTCGTTCTGCACCGCGTGCCTCTCGGGCGAGTACCCGATCCCGGTGCCCGAGCTCCAGGTCACCGACGCCGATTCGAAGCTGGTGTTGGAGCGCGCACCGGCGTCTGCTCCCGTCACCTGATGGGTCGGGAGGCCGCGCGGCGGGAACCCCTCACGTACCAGCGTGCGGGCGTCGACATCGGCGCGGGTGAACGAGCCGTCGAGCTCATCAAGGAGCACGTGCGTTCGACGTTCCGTCCCGAGGTCGTCGGCGACATCGGCGGATTCGGTGGTCTCTTCGCGTTCGATCCGCGCGGCTTCCACGACCCGCTGCTCGTGTCGTCGACCGACGGCGTCGGCACGAAGTCGGTGATCGCCCGGCTCATGGGGAAGTACGACACGATCGGCATCGACCTCGTGGCGGGATCCGTCGACGACGTCGCGGTGCAGGGTGCCGAGCCGCTCTTCTTCCTCGACTACATCTCCACCGGCAAGGTCGTCGAGGAGATCATCGCGGAGATCGTGTCGGGCGTCGCGCACGGCTGCCGGATGGCCGGCTGCGCGTTGCTCGGCGGTGAGATCTCCGAGCACGACATCATGGAACCCGGTGAGTTCGACCTTGTCGGCTTCGCGGTGGGCGCGGTCGAACGCGCCGAGGTGCTCCCGTCGGGTGTTCGCGCCGGTGACGTGATCGTCGGGATGGCGAGTCCCGGGCTGCGACAGAACGGCTACACGCTCGCGCGCAAAGCCCTGCTCGACCGCGCCGGCCGACGGCTCGACGATCCCGCGTGGTCGGGCGCGCACCACACGCTCGGTGAGGAACTCCTGCGGCCGAGTGCGATCTACGCCCCTGCCATGCGCAAGCTGCGCGAGCGATTGCCCGTGCACGCGTTCGCGCACGTGACGGGAGGTGGGATCCCGGCGAACCTCGCGCGTGTGCTGCCCGCGCACTGCGACGCGCGCGTCACACGCGGTTCGTGGGAAGAGCCGCGCGTCTTCGCCGAGGTGCAGCGCGCCGGGGACGTGCCCGACACGGAGATGGAGCACGTCTTCAACCTCGGGCTCGGGATGCTGGCCGCGGTTGGCGACGAGGACCGATTGGATACCCTGGACGTCATACGTGCCAACGGGCACGATGCGTGGCTGGTCGGGGAGATTGTGGAGGGTCGGGGGCGGGTAACGATCGAGTCTGCGTAAGGTCCCCAGCCGGGACGGAAGCTGCTAACCTGCACATACGGGACTGTTTCCCCCCAAACTCACAGGAGCCCACATGGCGCAGAACGAGGGTCCCGAGGCCGAGCAGTTGCTGACGCCGTCCGAGGTCGCCGCAATGTTCCGGGTGAACCCGAAGACCGTCACCCGTTGGGCCCGCGCCGGGAAGATCTCGGCGATCCGCACCCTCGGAGGCCACCGCCGGTTCCGGGCATCGGAGATCCGCAAGTTCCTCGAGCAGGTGGACGAGTCCTCGGAGGCCTGACCGCCCGCTCGCCTCGGCGTCGGCGATGCCGCCGCGAAGATCCGATCAGGCCCGCGGCGGTGGTCGTCACCGCGTGAGGGCTCCCGCCGCTACCGCCTCCGCTCGCGCTTCCGCCCCCGGGGTTCGTCGAGCCTGCCGCTGCGGTTGTCACCGTCGTCGAAACCTGCCCTTGGGTTGCGGTCGTCTCCGGAGCGGTTGTCGTGGTGTGGTTGGCCTGGGTCGAGACCTTCGTACTGGTGTCGTTGTTCTGGGTCATGAGCAGCGTGACGAGCACCGCGATCGCGGCCGCGCCGACACCGACGAGCACGAACGCGATCCAGGGACGGCGGCGCTGGTCGTCATCGTGACGCGACGGCGCGCTCGAACTCTCGTCATTTGCCGTTGCTCGAACCCCTGACTGTCGTCATCGTGATGCCCGAGCCGAGTGTCGGGCGTGGGCGTGCGGGTTTGTCCGGCGTGTGGCCGCGTGAGTAGCCCTGTGTCAAGCCGCGTGCTGGTGGAGGTGTTGGAAGGCGGCGTGGCGGGTGGGGTCGT
>Ga0187777_10000892_pt1 | contig 19621 bp, 18 predicted proteins | sample 1015_Q2_SP5_10_M_FD_132416 | JGI IMG/M metagenome (GOLD analysis project Ga0187777, IMG submission 132416) | Tropical peat soil microbial communities from peatlands in Department of Meta, Colombia - 1015_Q2_SP5_10_MG | ecosystem: Environmental > Terrestrial > Soil > Wetlands > Peat | place... | reverse complement strand
GGCCCGAGGCAAAGAGGATCTGGATGAGTTTGTTCACGCCACAACGGGGCGCGACCGACGTCGAGATCCTCAATCCCGATCAGCGTCGCTTCGTCATACAGGAACTGGTGCGCCTCGCAGAGTTCTATCCCAAGCTCGATATGAACCGCGAGATCATGGAAGCGTTCTTGCATCCTCCGGTCCGCCCGGAAGATTGTGCTTTCGCACGGGTCACCGAGACAATCTCCGCAGACTTAAAAACCAGGATTACTCCATGCCAGTTTGGAGGAGATCCCGACTGTTCCCAGTGCGGGTGCATAGCAGCCATGGCGCTCGCCAGGATTGGTCGCCATCAGCCCGTAAGGGGGCTCAACGCCTTAACGATACTCAAGACGTCAAGTCTCGTCGGTGACCGCAGCCGCCGGATCCGCTCTGCCCTTTCCTCCGCTGGGGCGGAATGTGATCCGTGTGGGAGCGACGCCGTGAACAGCTCAATTCCAAGTTAATGTGATCTAGATCGCGTATTCGACTTAAGCAGCCGGAGTGCTGCCAACCTCTACCATCTTGATTGACTTGCTGGATGACACAGCCTAGCATTTCTTCTCGTGATCGGCCAGACCGTTTCCCACTACCGCATCCTCGAAAAACTAGGGGGAGGGGGAATGGGTGTGGTTTACAAGGCCGAAGATACGCGCCTCCGTCGCTTCGTCGCGCTCAAATTTCTTCCCGAAGACATTGCCCAGGACCCGCAGGCGCTGGCCCGCTTTCAGCGCGAGGCGCAGGCCGCATCGGCCCTGAACCATCCCAACATCTGCACGATCTACGACATCGGGGAACACGAAGGCAAAGCGTTCATCGCGATGGAATTTCTCGAAGGTGCGACCCTCAAGCATCACGCCGCTGGACGCCCGCTGGAAATCGAGGTGCTTTTATCGCTTGCAGTCGAAGTGGCGGACGCTCTCGATGCTGCCCATGGCGAAGGTATCATCCACCGCGACGTTAAGCCTGCGAACATATTCGTGACCAAGCGTGGTCACGCCAAAATCTTGGATTTCGGATTGGCCAAAGTTACGCAGACAGGGGGAGGCGCCCATACAGGCACGACCATGACCGAGGCGCTCGAGCATCTCACCAGCCCGGGCTTTGCCCTCGGCACAGTGGCCTACATGTCTCCTGAACAAGTACGTGGAAGGGAGTTGGATCCCCGCTCTGATCTGTTTTCTTTTGGTATCGTGCTCTACGAAATGGCGACCGGCGCCTTGCCCTTCCGCGGCGACACCTCAGGGGTCATCTTTGAGGGCATTCTGAACCGTGCGCCCACTCCCCCAGTGCGGCTCAATCCGGAGCTCCCGCCAAGACTCCCCGAGATTATCGAGAAGGCCTTGGAAAAGGACCCGAAGCTCCGTTACCAGCACGCCTCCGACATTCGCGCCGATTTGCAACGTCTGAAGCGCGACACCGAGTCAGGAAGAAGCGGGATCGCCGAAGCTGCAACCGTCAAGCCTTCTAAGCGAACAACTAGCATCGTCTGCGGCATCGCCCTGATTGCGATTCTGCTGATCGGATTCTTCTGGCTGCGCATGCCTCTACCCCCGCCGCGCGTGCTTTCCATCAAGCAACTGACCACCGGCCGACATCCCCAATTCACCATCGTTACTGATGGTCCGCGGCTCTATTTCAACGAGACCGTCGGGGAAAGAACCGTCTTGAGCGAGGTGTCTGCAGCTGGGGGTGACATCGCTCAGATACCCACGCCTTTTGCTAACACGTTCGTTCACGATGTGGCCGCAACCCGCTCAGAACTTCTGGTGGATTCTTTCAGTGGTGAGGGCGGAATCACCACCACCGGCGAAGGCCCGCTCTGGGCCATTCCGGTTCCCGCCGGCCCACCCCGACGCATTGGAGACTTCATGGCGAACGATGCCTCCTGGTCACCGGATGGTTCGCAGCTCGCTTATACACGGGGCAGCGGGCTATTCGTGGCCAAATGGGATGGCACCCAATCGCACAAATTGGCCACGGTCAAAGGGTTCGCATTCCTTCCGCAATTCTCTCCCGACGCCACATTGCTGCGATTCACCATGCGCGACCCCGATGACCTATCGTTGTCCATTTGGGAGATCAAGGCTGATGGTACCGGGCTGCGGCCGGTGCTTCCCGCAAGCTTTCACCAGGATCCCGGCGAGTATGCTGGCAAATGGACCCGGGATGGGCGCTACTACCTTTTTACCGCCACTCGAAATGGACGGACTGACATTTGGGCTCTCCAGGAGCCGGTGGGTCTGCTTCGCAAGCATAGCGCCGATCCCTTTCCCGTCACCAACGGTCCGCTCTCCTATTGGGACCCGACTCCTTCTTTGACTGGCAATCGGGTGTTCGTCGTGGGAGAACAACCCCGCGCCGAACTTCAGCGCTACGATGATAAGACAAAAAGTTTTCTACCTCATTTATCCGGCATCTCGGCAGGGCAGGTCGACTTCTCTCGCGACGGACAGTGGGTCACCTATGTCACTTATCCTGACGACACCCTTTGGCGCATGCGCATGGACGGAACTGAGAAGCTGCAATTGACCTATCCGCCGCTTACAGCCTCCATGCCTCGATGGTCTCCGGACGGTAAGCAAGTCGCATTCATCAGCCCAATAAGCGGCAAGTCACTCAAGGCGCTCGTCGTTTCCTCCCAGGGTGGCAACGCGACGGAGCTTCTACCGGACGACAGGAATGGCGAAGACGATCCCGCCTGGTCGCCGGATGGAAAGAGCGTCATCATCGAACAGTACCCGCCACAGATCAGCGGCGGAAGCAGCAACGATTACTCGATTCTGCAACTCGATCTGCAGACCAAAAAGACTTCCACGCTTCCCGGCTCGATTGGACTATGGGCGCCGCGATGGTCGCCAAATGGCCGGTACATCGCCGCGTTCACTATCGACGACAACAAGCTCATGTTGCTCGACCTTAACACGGGACAATGGTCACAACTGGCAACGCAAAAGAATATGTACTATCCCTTCTGGTCTCCCGACAGCAGAGAGCTTTGTTACGAAGAGCAACCCGGCGACGAACCCCAGATCAACTGCGTAAACGTACTGAGTCATAAAAAGGAGCGGTTTCTAGGTCTGAAGAATATTGCCCGCGTGCCGCTGAGGGGATCAGAGGAACCCTGGAACGGAGTTGCCCCGGACGGCTCGCTGCTTATCATGCGTGACATCGGTAACCGCGAGCTGTATGCGCTCGAGTTAGAACTGCCCTAGTGCGGTCTTAAGCATGCTTCGAACATTTTGTCTCCGATAAACTTCTTCAACGCTGTAACTGAGGCTATCAGGCGATACACTCAAATCCCTCGCCGAACCCTTTGCCTGGCCGTGCCGGAGCAACGTGCAGGGTCAAGTCTTGGCTACGAATCTCTCACCGTACGCACCCGCTCGGTTTTGCCGCTTTTGATGCTTCGATACGCCGCATCCAGAATTTCCTGATTCTGCCAGCCATCCTCGCCCGGGACAGGGAATTCGCTTCCGCCCTCAACTGCATCAGCGAAGGCGTCGACCTGTCGAGCGTAAGCTTCCTGGTTTGAGACCGTCTCGGCCTCCACTACATCCCAGCCGCGGCGCAGCTCAAGTTTGATTGGTCTTTCCACGTTCAAACCGTTATCCGCCCGCAGAACCCCTGTCGTGCCCACAAACTCCAACGGGGTGCGATACTCAGCGCGAAACGAGACTGCCACGGTGCCGAGCGTCCCGCGCGCAAACTCCAGGATCAATACGGCAGCGGCTTCGACATCGCCCGAGTCCCGGTCCGAGAACCCGCGCGCAGTCACTCGGACCACGTCGTCCTGCAGAATGAAACGCAGGGCGTCCACGGCGTGGACGCCCACGTCGGCAATTGGCCCGCCACCAGCAATCGCCAGATTGTTAAGCCATCTTCTGGGGTGGCTGCTTCCCCCAGGAAACGAAAATTCCGAGCGGGCAAAAATCACATTTCCAATCTGTCCAGCCGCGATTCGCTGGCGGAAATGCCGGGTACTCTCTTCAAACCGGAACACCTGGGCGACGCCCAATAAAACCTTTCTCCGGCGTGCCGCTTCCACCATTTGCCGGCATTCATCCCCGTTCACCCCCATCGGCTTTTCGCACAAAACAGGCTTCCCGCACTCGATGGCGGCCAGAACGTCGCGCACATGGCAGGCGTTCGGAGTAGCCACAAAAACCGCCTGCACTCCCGAAGACCGGCACAAATCTTCCGCTGAAGAGAAAGCCAGCGGGATCTGAAATTGCCGCGCGGATTCGAGAGCCTTCTCCGGATCGCGCCGTGAAAGCGCCACCACTCGACAGTTCTTTGCCAACGCGAAGCCGGGCATCAGCCGCTTGACCGCATGCAGCCCGAAACCGACGATGCCAAAGTTGATCATTGAACCTTTAGGCCAACCAAAGTCGCCATATTTAGCCGACGCAGCTTTCCTAGTGGCTGACAGCCATACCAACCACCGACGCGGATGTGCTCGTGGATTCGGCTGTACCGGCCAGCTCGCCGGTGGCTGCCGGAATCGAGAACGACGTAATGGTCTTGGAGCCTTGGCTTACGACATAAAGAAAGAAGCCGTCGGGATCAGTCAGCAAGAGGGAGGGCCCCATGCTGGCACTCACCGGAGATCCGGTAAGCACAGTAGGGAACCCGGTGTTGGGGTCAATCGAGTACTCAGTAATGTTATTGGAACCCTGGTTCGCAATGTACAAGTACTGTCCGCCTTTTGATACTGCCACCGATATGGGAGTTGTTCCGGTCGCAAATGGCGATCCGGCTACTGGACTGAGCGCCCCATTCTGAGCAATCGCCAGAATCGACACCGTGCTGGCTGTCGAATTAGCTACGTAAACGAACTTGCCGTTGGGGTCGATAACCAGAGAGAAAGCTCCAACATCGGACGGAAATGGCGACCCGGGAACCAGTTGTAAGGCGCCTGACGCAGCAATCGAGTAGCCGAAAATCGCACCCAGATTTGTATTGACCACATACAAGAATTGTCCCGACGGTGTGACCGCCAACGTGACCGGATTAGGCGTTGTGAACACTGGCGTTCCAGCCACCAAGCTGAGTGCGCCATTGCTGGAGTTTATTGAGTAAACCGAGATGCTGCTTCCAATTTCATTCACCACGAAGAGAAGGCTGCCGCTGGCATTCATTACCATCGCCGCCGGAACCAGTCCTGTGGCAGCGCGCGGTAGAACCTCAGTCAAAGATCCGATCTGGCTATCGACCTTAAACAGCGAAATCGTGTTGTCAACTCTGTTGGCGACGTAGACATATTTCGTTGAAGGACTCACCACAATCGGCCCGGGCGAGTTGCCGGCCAGGTACGGCGAACCCACAATCGCAGTAAAGATGCTGTTTACATCCCGGATCCGGTATGCAGCAACCCCGTTCGATTCCGGCAACGTCACATAGGCAAGGTGCGTGCCGGGCGCGCACGCCGTCGCGCCCATCAAGAGCATAGGTATAAGCAGCGTTAGCGTCGTAACCAGCCGTGACGGTCTCGCTGATGAGATTATTGTCGTCACCGGCTCCCGCCTTTTTGCTTTTACTCTCATAACCTGCGGCGATGACCGATGTGTCCGAAGTGATAGATCAGGCCGGTTGAGACTCGCGCGTCGTTCTGGCCCTTACCGAAAGTAGTGCTGTGCAAAATGTCCACCTGAAATACGCGAATGCTGAAGCGATCCCTCCAGTGGTAGTCGTAACCGAACCCTCCGCCAAATGATCGGCCCACACTCTCAAACCCGCTTCTCGTCGGCTGCACAATGCTTATGTTGTTTTGCGCTTTGCCAAATAACCCGTGCACGTAAAGGTTGGATTTGTCCCGTCTCCACGTGTACTGCGGCCCGATCATGAAATGATAAGCGCTGATCTTCGAGCCATAATCGCCGCTGGCATCCACCGTCACCCCAAAGCTCAGCTTGATATAACCGGTTCCGTCAAAGTTCCAGCCATACAGATTGGCGTCATTACGGTATCCGATAGTCAGCGCATTGAACCGCAAATAGGAGAAGCCGCCGAACACATCAAAGCGCGACGCTTCCTGCGCGTGCAAGTGGGGAACTGAGATTAGCAGCATGAAAAATATAGACGCGGACACCCAGCGTGCTGTGGATGCAAATCTGCTAATCATTCGTTTGAAAGACGCAAACTCCGGTTTTGTCTCTCAGTGATTGAGGTGAGCTTTAATATAACAGGTTGAGCACTACCTGAGTTGGAGTAGTCGGTTTCGATCTACGAGGCGGTCAGAGTGTAATTCCGTCACTTTTCGGCCATGGCGCCGACCAGCGATTCGAAAATCTTAAAACCATCTGTGCCGCCGAGCTCAGGTTCAGCGGCGCGTTCCGGATGCGGCATCATGCCCAGCACATTGCGTCCGGGATTGCAGATGCCGGCAATGTTCTCCCGCGAACCGTTGGGATTCGCCGCGGCCGTAATCCGGCCATCGGGCTCTGCATAGCGAAACACTATTCGCTTCTCGCGCCGCAATTCCGCGAGCGTAGAGTCATCACAAAAGTAGTTTCCTTCCATGTGACCGATGGGAATGGTGAGGACCTCGCCTTCACGACAAGCGTTCGTGAATGGCGTGTTGCTACTCTCGACACGCACATGTACCGGCTTGCATACGTATTTCAAGCCAACATTCCGCATCAGGGCCCCGGGCAGCAATCCCGACTCGCAAAGGATTTGAAATCCGTTGCAAATGCCAAGCACCAGACCTCCGCCATTGGCGAACTTCAGCACCGACTCCATCACCGGCGAAAACTTCGCGATGGCCCCGGTTCGCAGGTAATCGCCATATGCGAACCCACCAGGAACAATGATGGCGTCACAATTCTGGAGATCGTGAGACTCATGCCAGAGAAACGTCACCGGCTGCTTCGCGACCTGCTGAATGGTCCAGTACGCATCGTGATCGCAATTGGAGCCCGGAAAAATGATTACGCCGAATTTCATACGCTGTACCTTTTGGGATGCTTTGAGTCTAACATGCGGAAAACAGCGGTTCCCGAGACTACTGTGATTCCTGAAAGACAATTATTGGCATCAAAAATTGTATGGACCTAGCGCAGCATGCCCGCATCACCGGTGGCGCCCTGAAAAATTGGCTGATTGCTCAGATGATCGACTCGGTTTCGGTGGGGATCCTCTGGCTACTGGGTTTGTATTTCTTGAAGGTCCCCTTCGCCCCGCTTTGGGCGGTGTTAGCTGCACTCTTGCAATTGATCCCACATCTCGGACCGGTCTTAGGCATGCTTGGGCCGGTTTTGTCCGCAGCAATCGCTTGGGCCGACTGGAAACATCCTCTCTACGTTCTCATGTTGTATGCGGCGATTGTGGCGCTCGACGGATTTCTATTGCAGCCATTCATTCTGAAGCGCGCTGCAAAGGTTCCGATGTGGGTGTCGATTCTCGCACCCTTCATCTTGGGGATCGTCGTTCCGTTCTGGGGAGTTTTGCTCGCGCCTCCACTCCTGGCCGTTGTCTATGCGTATAAGGCTAGACGGGATCGTGTAGGCCCAAACTAACGCGGACACTTCGGGCACTGCAGCCGAACTCGCAAGCCTTGGGGCGCTGCACTCTACTGAGGTGTCACGTTAAAATCCACCGTGTTGGATGTGAGGCCTCCGCTGAGCACATATACGTGAACCAGCCCGGTGAACAACAGGTCCTGGGGCGTGATCGAGACCACGAGCTGGTTCGAGGTTAGGAAAGTTGTGTGTTGCGGTGTGCCGTTCCAGAACACGATCGAAGCGGTACCAAAATTTGTGCCGTTCACGGTCATGAGGAAGGGAACGCTGTTTACCGGCGTAGTTGCCGGGGAAAGTTCCATGATCGAAGGTGGAAGGACAACCACGCTCACTGTCCTCGGATCCATGCTTTTATTGGCGATGCCGTTTCCACATCCCATCAGGATCAGGCTGGCAAGAAGAACTGGGAGATACCGCATAGCTGCCTCCACGTACTTGCCTCCACCGTGCCGCGCGAATCTGCAGTTGGCCATCAGCCGCGGCATTTGGCGGTTTTGGTAGGTGAACTGAACATAACGCCTCAGCCGCGGAAAAGCGAGATTGAAATTGTAATTTCGAGCTGCAAAAGTTTTCTCTGCTGCAAGCTGTTTCACATTGTAGGTTGCCCGACCCTCAGCGGTTTTCGAGGGATGGGAACTAATCTAAGGCGTAGCCTTCGGATCTGGCCAGACCAACGTCGTCAGCAGCGCCACGCCAATTCCCACGGACACTTCAATAAAACGATGAAGGGCCACGCTCGACGGCGGAGCACTGCGGGCGACCAGCAACACTATGCTCAGTGTGATTGCTGCAAATCGGTACGCGTTGCCCAGTCGCAACACAGCGCTGACTAGCCCGCAAAAGAAAATGCCCGCACCGTAGCATATCCAGTTAGGTTGCAGAACGCTTGCGATGAGTGCGCCCAACACCGCACCTAATGCTGTGCCGACAAAGCGCTGCCACGCCAGGGTGAAAGGGTTGATCGTAGAGAGCAGGATGACAACGGTCTAAATTGGCGCCCAGTAAAACTCCGGCAACCTCAGACCGCGGGCGATCAGCAGGGAAGCGACGGCCCCAACAGTCGTCCTCAGCGACTCCGTCACAGTCGTGCGGCTTATGCCCAGCGCCCTTGCCCAACCCATAGGCGGGAAACTGTATATCGTTTAGTGCGGACACTCTTGTCCGGGCGGGGGCGGCCCACCAAGCCCGATCTTGCATCGAGTGGGGACTTCTCCGCTCCGATGCTAATGACGCCTGCGCTATACTTGACCCAGGATGGCCGCGGACCAGCCAAAAACCTTCTACCTCGAAACCTTCGGCTGCCAGATGAATGTCCACGACTCCGAAAAGGTTGTCGGAACACTGATCTCCGAGGGATACCGCCAGGTCTCGACCGTCGAAGAAGCCGGCCTGATCCTCTACAACACCTGCTCCATTCGCGACAAAGCTGAGCAAAAGGTTTTTCATCGCTTGGCCGACTATAAAAAGCTTCAATCTCAGGGCAAGAAATTCGGCGTGCTAGGCTGCGTGGCGCAGCAGGAAGGCGACAAGATTTTCGAGCGCGCGCCCCACGTCTCGATAGTGTGCGGCTCGGCGTCTTACCGCAATTTGCCCGAACTGTTGGTCCAGATCGAGGCAGGGAAGCGGGCTACCGGCCTCGACGACCGCGAGACCGATCATTGCTTCGAAACTGAGTTCACCGCCCGCACCAACCCACATCGCGGGTACATCACCATCATCGAAGGATGTGACAAGTTCTGCGCCTACTGCGTGGTGCCCTTCACGCGCGGCAAGGAGCGCAGCCGTACTTCGGATTCCGTTCTGGCCGAAGTTCGACACATGGCCAATCTCGGATACACCGAGATTCAGCTGCTCGGCCAAAACGTGAACTCTTATCAGGATCCTATTCGAAAGAAAAGCTTTGCTGACTTGCTTGTTGCAGTGGGGGAAGTCCATGGCATCAGGCGTGTGCGCTTCACCACCTCACACCCAAGAGATTTTGGCCGCGACATTGTTGATGCAATCGAATCCCTCCCCACACTCTGTGATCACGTTCATCTCCCAGTGCAGAGCGGATCGACCCGCGTGCTCGATGCCATGCAGCGTCTGTACACGCGTGAGCAGTACCTGGAACGAATTTCATGGATGAAGGCTGCGCGGCGCGAAATCAGCATCACCACAGACGTCATCGTCGGCTTCCCGGGCGAGACTGAAGCCGAATTCCAGGAGACATTGTCGCTGTTGGACGAAGTCGAGTACGACGGAATTTTCGGGTTTAAGTATTCACCGCGCCCGAACACGCCCGCATTGGGTTTCGCGGACACGATCCCTGATCAGGAGAAGGCCCGGCGCCTCGCAGTGCTCAACGAGAAGCAGCGGGAGATTCAGCGCCAGCGGAACCGGAAACATCTCGGCAGTGTGGTTGAAGTAATGATTGAAGGGAAGAACGAGGCCCGGCAGCAGTGGATCGGCCGCACATCGCAAAACAAAGTCATGAACTTCACTGCCGGCCGGCAACTGACACCCGGTGCCTATGTCAACGTGCATACCACCGGATGTTTTCCCAACAGCCTGACCGGGGAAATGGTGATATAAGAGTCGAAGCACTTCGGGAGATCACGATGGAAGTTGAAATGAAAATCCGTGGCCTAATGATGGATCCGGTGACAAATATGCCGATCGTGATCTTGAAGGATTCGGGCAGCGACACGGTGCTGCCGATCTGGGTTGGAATCTACGAGGCGAATGCGATTGCGCTGGAAATTGAAAAAGTCAGTACGCCGCGACCCATGACCCATGATCTGATCAAGAATGTGCTGACCGGACTCGACACCCAGGTGCACAAAGTTGTGGTCACCGACTTGAAGGAAGATACGTTCTATGCGGTGATCTGGCTGGAGCGGGACGGGCACATCATCAGCATCGATTCGCGGCCTTCCGATGCGCTCGCCCTGGCTTTGCGCGTGGATTGTCCCATCTTCGTTGACGACGAGGTTCTCAAGAATTCCAAACTCGCCGCCAGCGCTTCCGACCGGGTCAGCCAGGAAGAACTGCGCAAGTGGCTCGAGAACCTCAATGACGAGGACCTGGGAAGATACAAGATGTAGGAGAATCGGTAATTTGGACAATTTGTAATTTGTAAAGCGAAGAGCCACAACCTTTAAATTGCGCAATTACAAATTACGCAATTACCAATTTCCTTCATGCCCGATCCTGCCCGACAACTGCAGCAAATCTATCTCGCTGGATTCGAACTGAAAACCTTTGACCGCTTTCCTAAATGCGTGGGAGTGGTGCGCGAAAATTGCATCGCACTGCTGGTGCCGGTACCCGACGGTCTGCAGATGCTCGGCACGCCCGGCTGGGCAATCGGGGAGGCGATCGGCGTTCTGACCGAGGTCGACGGGCGCAAGGTTTTCCAGGCCAAACAGGAGATCGTGGAAGCCACGCCCGAGAGGCTGGAGCAGCTTAAGTTTTTTCGGGAGGAGCTCGAAGCCTTACTAAAGCATCGGACTGTTACGTGAGCATCACAGTGCGGTAATGATGCATTTAGGTAATTATTGACATCATGGTTTGAAATATGGCATCATAATGGTATGAGGACGACGCTCAGTCTCGATGATGATGTATTCTGCGAAGCTCAAAGGTACGCGAAAAGCAGGTCCTTGGGCTTGGGAAAGGCCGTCTCTGAGCTTGTGCGAAAAGGGCTGCGAGCGCCGCTGCAGACACGGGTTGTCAATGGGTTTCATGTCGTGGTGCTCCCGCCAGACTCGCCTCGGGTGACAACTGAGGACGTAAAACGCCTTCAGGACGAGCTCGCGTGAGCGGAGTTTTGCTCGACGTCAACGTCCTCATTGCCTACGCGTGGCCAGCGCACAGCGCCCACGAGCGGGTTACACGCTGGTTCGCGAGACATGCCGAGCAAGGATGGGCGACTTGCCCCTTCACCCAGGCGGCCTTCGTAAGAATCCTTTCTAATCCGGCATTCTCCCCAGACGCGCTTACCACGGCCGACGCCATCTCATTGCTAGCTACGAACGTGGGCCATCCGACACATCGCTTCTGGACCAACGACGTCGGCTTTGTGGAGGCAGTTCGTCCTTTCCGCGATCGTATCATCGGCCATCAGCAGATTACGGACGCATATCTTCTCGGTTTGGCGATACGAAAGAAGGGGAGGTTTGCCACTTTGGATCGAAGCGTACTTGCGTTACTCGCGTCGGGGAGTGCGGAGGAGAATACCGTGGAGCTGATTGGGACCGGATCTTGAGACTACGGCTTCGCCCCGGCCTTCCGCAGTACCTGCACCACGGCAGTGTTGTTGCGGGCGGTCGCCCAAGCGAGGGCAGTATAGTCGTTGCGGCTGCGGAAATTGATGTCGGCGCCGGCTGCAAGCAGGGCCTTCACTACTTCCGGATTCGCCTGCGAGCTGCGGCAGGCGCGAATTAACGCGGTCTCGCCACCCTGGTCACGGGCATTGACGTCGGGCTTGGCGACGAGCAATTGCTCCACCGCCTTGAGGTCGCCTCTTTCGGCAGCCTGCATCAGCGGCGTCTCGTCCGGATCCTCGAGCGTTTCGCCTTCGTTGCCCAGCCCGATCGGCCACGCGATCGGAAGAATCCTGGCGACCGTGACGCCGATATGACCGTTGGCCCGCTGCCAATCGATGAGGTGAAAGTAGCCGCGCAATTGCGGCTCGACCTGCAAGCCGATAATCGATGTCCACGCCAGATTGGCCGACGCGAGTGATGGCACTGGGTTTGCTTGCGAGCCTTGTACTTGAAACACCCTGAACCCGTCGGCGGCATTCCACTCGAAGTTGGCCTGGAAATCCCGGGTAAAGCCATCGAGGCTGGCCCAGGTTACACCTGCGCAAACGGCCAAGCCTGCCAGGATATAGGGCCACGCAGGACGGCTGGCAAAACAGCGCGATACCAGAGCTGCCAGGCAGCCCACGAGCGCCACCGCCAGCAGCAGGAGGCCGAGCGCAGCTGCGCCTTCGCCCATGTAGTTCCACCAGTGCACTCGCGGATCGAGAAATCCGGTTTCGTTCAGGTGCCAGAACGGGTTGAGGTAGAGCAGCACGACTCCGACTGCGAGCAAGGCCAATCCGCCTTCAAGGAAGGTAACAATCCAGTTGGAGTGAGGACGTGTCGACGATAGTGCGGGGGAGGACATAGCTCACTTCGATATGACTAGAGTACAAAAGCGACGGCAGGGCCGGACAGTAACTGGGCTGGAGCGGGATTGGCGGGCGATTTCTCGCGTTTTACATAATACTTGTTATCGGACATTAGACGCGATAGCCCATCCTATCGCGAAGCGAAGGGCGGGGCTTCTGACTACCCCACTTAGGAGTGGCGTGCGAACAATTCCGCTTCCTCAGGATGACAAGAGGTCAGGCGGCTTTGAGAACGTAAATGGCCCAGGGGGCGATGCGGGTTTCATTGACCCAGGGATAGGCTTCGCCACCGGTGGCCAGGGGTTCGTACTTGATCACTGCGGTGAGTCCGGCGGAGGCAAAGACTTCCCTGTAGGATTCGCCGGTCCAGAGAATGTCCTCGACCGGGCGGCGGTCGGCGTGGTCGGTCACGATGATCTTCACCTTGTCCCCGGAGCGGCATCGGCGATTTTCCGGAAAATCCCTGGTCGAGAACGATGCCCACTCGTGGGTGTAGATTTCGGGCGTGGAGACGATGTGGACGATCTTGCCGTCAGCGGCGAGCAAATCTCGAAGGGCGCGAAAAAGATGCACCTTGGTGTCCCTGCCTTCGATGTTGTCGAAGGTGAAAGCGGAAAGCACCAGGTTGTAGCCCGCCGCGTCCAAACTGCTGAAATCGTCGCCGGGGACCAGGCGATAGTCGCCGGAAGGGTCGATCTCCCGGGCCTTGCGGATCATGTCTTCGGCGGTGTCGACGCCGGTGACTTCGAAGCCGAGTTGGCGGAGAAAACGAGTTGAGCGGCCGGTGCCACATCCGAAGTCGACCGCCTTGAAACCCTTGACTTGTTGCTGGATGATTGCGGGCAAGTCGCGATAGGCGAGGTAATAGGTGTTTTTGAAGGAGAGCGTGGCGTAGGCGTCGGCCCGAGCGGCGTCCTGGTAGCAGTTGAGAAAGCTCATGGGAGAACATCCTACTCCGGCAATTGCTCGTGCGCAGTGACGCGAGGACGAGACGGCAAAGCTTTACCGGGATTGCGCCTGGTCGCGGTCTCATGTTTCGAAACGAGCGAAACGTGGTGCACGCTAGCGGTCGGCGGTTTGCGGCTGCACGCCAAGAACGATTTTAGGATGAAACAAGGTGCCGGCAACGCGAGTGGCGATGGCAATCAGTTCACTCTGTCCGTGGAACACCTTGACCTCCCGGGCGCGGGAGAGTTCGGGGAGGTTGACGGTGCGGCCGGAGCGAATGCGCGCAGACATTTCTTCGGTGGCGGTGACGCAAGGCAGGTCGGGCAGAATTCTTCGTGGATGCACGAAAAGGTCTTCTGCCGAATCATTGGTGACGGCGACTGCCAGCTCGTCGAGCGTATGGGCATCGGCGAGGCCGAATTCGGCGAGCCCCGTTCGCCGCAGCGACTCGAGGTGAGCGCCGCAGCCCATGTGCTGGCCCATGTCGTGGGCAACCGATCGCATGTAAGTGCCCGAAGCCACCCGCGCGCGAAAGGTGGCGCGTTCATTTTCCGCGGTCAGGATTTCGAATTCCTTGATCTCCACCTGCACGGGTTTGAGCGTGAATGCCTTCTGCTTGCGGGCCAGTTTGTAGGCGGGCACGCCGTGAATCTTTTTGGCTGAGAAGGGCGGCGGCATCTGCTGGATGACGCCGCGAAAATGGGCCGCAAGTTGGCGAACTTGCTCCAGTAACAAGCTGACCGATTGCACAGCGCCGACGGGCTGACCTTCGGCGTCATAGGTGTCGGTGGCGAAACCAAAGCGGATCACGCCCTCGTAAGTTTTTTCGGAGGACGTATAGAACTGGGCGAGGCGCGTCATGTTGCCAACGACTAGGGGGAGAACACCAGTCGCCAGCGGATCGAGCGTGCCCAAATGGCCGACGGAGCGCTCATGCAGCATATGCCGCACTTGGTTGACCACGTCATGCGAGGTCAGGCCTGCGGGTTTATCGATAATGACGACGCCGTTCACAGGGATTTGGTAACTTGTAATTAGCAGATTGACGGTTTGCCAACGGACTTAACAATACCCGCAATCCGATAACAAATTTACTCGATTTACAAAATTATCAAATCCGTAAGCCCGCATGATTCCCATTCGTGACGATGCCCCGCGCTACAGCACGCCGTATGTGACGTATTTTCTTATCGCGCTGAATGTGGTGGTGTTTTTGTTTGAATTATGGGTGGTAGCGGAGAACCGTCGCGCGCTGAACGGCCTGATTTACGAGTTTGGCGTGGTGCCGCGGCGTTTTGAGCGCGCAATCGCGGGCCCATCAAATTACGCGCTGCCAGGATTGTCGCTCACGATCCTGACCTCGATGTTTCTGCATGGCGGCTGGCTGCACATCATCGGCAATATCTGGTTCTTGTGGATCTTTGGCGACAATGTTGAAGATTATCTGGGCCATGTGAAGTATCTGATGTTTTATCTGCTCAGCGGCGCCGCGGCCGCGATTGCGTACATTCTGCTCGAGGCTTCGTCGAGCCAGCCAACCATCGGAGCGAGCGGGGCGATCGCGGGCGTGATGGGCGCGTATTTCGTGCTGTATCCCCGAGCACGGGTGTTGACGCTGGTCTTTCTGATCGTGTTCGTCACCTTCTGGTGGCTGCCGGCCTGGGTGTTCCTGGGGTATTGGTTCGTGCTGGAGTTTCTGAGCGGCACCGCGACTTCGATTGCAGGCGCGAGCCAGACGACGGGTGGCGTTGCCTTTTGGGCGCACGTGGGCGGGTTTGTCGCCGGAATTCTCTTGATCAAGCTCATGCCGGAGCGACCGAGAAGGTATCGGTATGCCTCGTGGTAGAGGAAAGGGCTCAAAAGCAGGCCTCTCGACTGCGAACCTCGTCGCAAGTAAAGGAGGTCCTCCGCTCGGGATGACGAGCAGTAAGGGGAGAGGCCGCTATAATGTTCGTGTGACTTCTGAGGCTGTTCAGCAGATTGCGTCCGCCGACTTCCCTACCCGCTGGGGCAACTTTCGAATTTTTGGATTCCGCGGGGACTTCAATGGGCGCACCGAGGAGAGTGTGGCCCTGGTCATGGGTAACATTCATTCTTCGCCTCCGCTGGTGCGGGTACATTCCCAATGCCTCACGGGGGACGTTTTCGGCTCGCTGCGCTGTGATTGCCGGCAACAGCTCGAATTGGCGCTGTCGATGATCGCTTCCGAAGGCGGGGGCGTGTTGATTTACGAACAGCAAGAGGGCCGTGGGATCGGACTTATGGCGAAGCTGCAAGCGTACGAGCTGCAGGATGCCGGCCTGGACACGGTGGAAGCCAATGAGCGCCTGGGCTTCAAAGCGGATCAGCGCGAGTTCGGCATGCCTGCGCAGATTCTTAAATCGCTTCGGGTTTCGGAAGTGCGACTGCTCTCAAACAATCCCGACAAGGTTGCAGCCCTGGAGCGAGGCGGAATCAAAGTTGTGGAGCGAGTTCCCTGCGAGGTGTCGCCCAGTGTTCACGCGGAGGAGTATTTGAAAACAAAAAAGGAAAAGCTGGGACACCTGTTCACGTCGCGATAGAGTTACAGAACTGCAGATACGTCGTCGCTGAAGCTCCGCGGAATGACAAGTCGACAGACTGGGAACTGCTACGCCGGCCAAATTGCGAGCGCGGTGCGGCTCAGGATCTGCTCCTTCACTTCTTCTTTCAGCGGCAGCGCGCGAAATTCTTCCAGGTTTCGCTTGATGTCCGGCACTCCCGGTCCCGGCCAGTCGGTCCCAAATAAAGTCTTGTGCGCGATCTCCTCCAGCCGCGGAAAATAGTGCAATAAAGTTTTCGGCGGGATTCCGCTGATATCCAGAAGCACATTGGGGTGACGCCGGATGAGGAAAAATGACGTGTGCATCCACAACGGCCGCCCGCCGTGGGCCAGCAGGATCTTGAGTTTTGGAAAATCGACCGCGACATCGTCCAGGTAGATGGGGTCACCATATTTGTTGCGGGCCCCGGGAAAAATTGACGTTCCCGTGTGAAACATTACCGGAATCCCATTGGCCTCTGCCGCGCGGTAGATGATCTCCAGCTCCTTGACGCCGGTAAGGTAATCGTTGGGAAACAGCAGCTGGTGAGGAGGGTGAATCTTAATCATGCGAATGCCGAGGCGGAGAAGCTGCTCGACATCGGCCATGATGTTGGTGGTGTGGCGCGGATGCAGGCTGCCGCAGGGAATCAATCGCCGCGGATTCTCTTTAACGTAGTCAGCCACAAACTGGTTTACACCACTAGTGAAGCCGATGACCTCCGGAGCGACATAATTGATGAGTACGGCCCGATCAATACCGCTCTGGTCGAGATAGCGCAGGAAAGCCTTTGGTGAGCGGCAGAATTCGACAATCTGCAGGTAATTGGGCCGCTTTCTCTTCATTAGTTCCAAGGCCTCAGGCTTGAACATCTCGATGGGCTGGATATGAATATGGCAGTCGGTGATCAAGGGAGTTGTGGTTCGTTGACCTTTCGCACGAATTCTAGCAGGTGTTAGACGATAGGCCCTCGAGCATGGCAGAGATTCTTCAACTCTGCTCAGAAAGAAGAACGAGGGATCAGTTATTTGCTGCTGCCAGCAGCGCCCTTTTGGTGAATACGCGAATCATTTCGCGGCGGTATTCAGGCGTGAGCGCAGACGTGGTGAGCGGCTTGGCAGATTTCGTAGCCATCTCGCCGACTGCGTCGGCCAGTTCCTCGCTCCACACTTTTCCTTTTAGCGCTTCACTTGCCCCTTTTACCAGAATCGGCGCGGGATTCACCGCTGTTATCGCGACGCGTGCATCCGCGATCCGGCCGTTTGACCGCTTCATCACCACGGCGACTCCGGCCAGGGGATAGTCGATCGAACCGCGAACTCTCAGCTTACGATAAACACCTTGATAACCAGAGGTCGACTCGGGCAGAAATAGTCGCGTGAGCAATTCGTGCGGCTGGAGCCGACGATAGTTATCTCCGAGGCCGGTATAAAACTCGCGCAACGATACGCGTCGCGCGCCGGATGGACTTAGGATTTCCACTTCAGCATTCAAGCACAACAACGCGGGAGGGGTGTCGCCGGAAAAGGCCGCCCAGCACTTGGCCCCACCGGGCGCGACGTGGCAGAGGTCTCCGTCTTTCTTTATGCAAAAACCGCAAGCTTTTCGCCACGTGAGCGACTGGTTGTACCAGAGACAACGCGTGTCCAGGCAGATGTTGCCGCCGATCGTGCCCATGTTACGCAGGATGGGCGAGGCGACGGTCGCCGCGGCCTCGGTCAGGACCGGATATCTGTGGCGCAAGAGCTGGGACTGCTCGATTGAGGTTAGCGTGGTAAGGGCGCCGATCTCGACGCCACTTCCCTGCTTCTCACGAATTCCCTTCAACTCCGAGATCTGGCGAATGTCGAGTACATATTCCGGCTCGAACAGCTTTTGCTGCATGGAGGGGATGAGGTCGGTACCGCCGGCGAGGATGCGGAGGTTGCTGCCGTATTTTGATAGATGGTCAATAGCTTCTGCAATGGTTCGGGGTTGGAGAAGCTTGAAGTCGGGGAGACTCAATCATCGCCTCCCGGTTGCACGCTTCTGTGCGAGGGATCCAGAGCATGACGCTTGGGGCCCTTGCCACGAAACCATAGTGATCCCCCGTGCTCACGGAATGTCGTGGGAGAGGTTGGATCAACCCCTTCGGTCAAGTTCAGTTTCTTTTGCGCTTTTTTCGTGCGCAGTGCAGCGAGAACTCTCTCCGGGGTAAACGGAGATTCATGGAGGCGGACACCAACTGCGTCGTAGATCGCGTTGGCAATGGCTGGGATCGTCGCAGCGAGTGAACCTTCGCTGCATTCTTTCGCGCCGAACGGACCCTCAGGATCGATGCTTTCTACGATGATGGGCTCGACTTCGGGCGATTCCACTGCTGAGGGGCTCCGATATTCGAGCAGGCCGGGATTCATCAGCAGGCCGTCTTTCCAGATCATCTCCTCGGTCAGCGCCTGCCCCATGCCCATCCAGACCGACCCGATGATCTGTCCTTCCACCGAAACCGGGTTCAAAGCTCGGCCACAATCATGCGCTGCCCACACTTTGTGCACTGCGACTTCGCCGGTCTCTTCATCGACGCTGACCTCTGCAACCTGCGCCGCGTAGGAGTATGCCGGCGAAGGACCAACTCCGCCGCCTTTGTGCTTGCCGCCGCGAGCTTCGGCAGGAGGCGCATAGGATCCGGTTCCGGTGAGGGCGCCGTGAAAATCGATTGCGGCGACCACTGCCTCTTCGAACGTCATCCGATCTTTCGGGGCTTCCTCTTTGCGCTTCTGCTGCAGTGATCCACGCAGAATCTGGCCTTCAACGCGGCCGGAGACAGACGGAGCCAGGTTTTGGTCGGCTGGACGGCCTGAGACGGCGGTCCCTACGAGGCCATTCGTCCGGGATACAGAGTCGTCGCGAAACACGAGGTCTTCGGGGGTGCAATTCATTTTGCGGGCTGCTGCCGATGCAATCTGCTTCCTGATTTCTTGCGCAGCGCGCAAGGTCGCATTTCCGGCCATGAAGGTGACACGACTGGAGTAGGACCCGATGTCGATGGGCGTTAGGTCGGTATCGGCAGCGACAACCTTGACCCGGCTCAGGGAACATCCCAGAGTCTCGGCGGCAATCTGGGCGGTCATGGTGTCCGAGCCTTGCCCGATTTCTGATGCGCCCGTGTACACGACCACGCCGCCGTCGCGATCAATCTTGATGTTAACCGTGGAATGCGGCATGTCGGAGCGGATGATGGAATTTGCCGCTCCACTGACGTAGTGACTGCAGGCAATTCCCAAGCCGCGGCCCTTGGGCAGATTGCCTTTGCGCCGTGACCAGCCGGAGCGCTGCACAACCTGGTCGATGCAATCGGGTAATCCGTAACTCTGAACACGCAAGCCATTCACGGTGATGGTTGGCGGCTTGAGCAGATTGCGGCGCCGAAT
>Ga0187777_10000888_pt1 | contig 19653 bp, 17 predicted proteins | sample 1015_Q2_SP5_10_M_FD_132416 | JGI IMG/M metagenome (GOLD analysis project Ga0187777, IMG submission 132416) | Tropical peat soil microbial communities from peatlands in Department of Meta, Colombia - 1015_Q2_SP5_10_MG | ecosystem: Environmental > Terrestrial > Soil > Wetlands > Peat | place... | reverse complement strand
CTAAACTAAAGAAAAATCGGGGCGAGCTTAGCGGGCCCGCCCCAGGGGGAGTTGCGTCTTCGGAAACGGAAACGAGGACAATCTAGCACCACGGAGATGAGGCTCTGAGGTTACGTTGGTGCATGCACCCGCCAGCAGGGCAAAAAATAGGGCGGAGTTCCCGAAAACCCCGCCCTCGCGGTACGTCGTTGGTCAGCGTCAACGGGCCTCAATCCGCCGACGCCATCGTGGACTCTAGCGTAGTGGCAGGGAGAGTCAACTGGTAGAAGTCCTAGTTGCCTTTTCGCGAACTGTGCTCCAGGCTCTGCTATAACGCCGACGGGGACCGACCCGAACCGTACAACACTCAGCCCGTCGCCTAGCAGTGGGAGGAACTTCCTTCATAATCTGCCTCCCGCTCTTTCGTTGATTCACGCAGCCTCATGCCGCCTTCCGCCTTGGTTTCCGTTTTCTGCGCTTGTGTTTGCGCTCCTGCCAGTCAGCCAGAAATACGTGTGCGCAAAACCAGCACTGGAGGACAGGTTCGCGGGTATCTTTCAGTTCAGTACCGCAGCTGGGACAGGGGATGTGCTTCACCGATTCAGCCATGTTTGCCCGCCTCTGTCGGCCTGAATGTGGTTGAGCTCCGTTCAGATGCTAGCGCACCTGGGCGGGTCGCGCTGAGTTTTTGCTGTCTAAACTGGTGTCCCACGGATGCGCTGAATTAAAAGAGGGACCGCACGCTTCGAGGAGGCGGTCCCTCTGTGGGGCAGCCCTGCACAGCCATCTGCAGGACCAGATTTAGCGTGGGCGCATTATAGCCGGGGAATCTCACGCCGCCTGTTGCATATGTGGATGCGCTTTCCTGGATTGGTTGCGGCTCAATTTGAGAAAGGCTGGCTTCTTTGATGCCTCAACGTCGTTGCTACAAAGCATAGACTGGATTGACCATGCGTCACGACAATCGCATTCACGACCCAGGAGGGTTCACCGTGAAGTCACTCCGCTGCGCTCTTATGCTGCTTTCGGGTCTGTGCGTGGGACTGCTTTTCGCGGTCACCACGCTTGCCGCGCAGAATGCCACCCAGCCCGGTGCTGTTGCCCCGCGGCCGAAATACCGCACACACTTTGTGATCTATGACGTACAGAAGAAGACCACGGAGACCATCTTCACCGTCGAGGGAGAGTGGCACGCTCCCAACTGGACCCCGGACGGGGAGTATATCGTCTCTGACATGGGCGGCGACCTCTATCGCATTCCTGTGAGTGGCGCCACGGCGGGGAATCCGGAGAAGATCCGGGTGAGCCAGAAGATGATGGCCACCAACGACCACGCGCTCTCGTGGGACGGCACGCAGATCGCCATCACCGGTCTCATCCCGCCGTTGCCGAAGACCATTCGCAGTGCCGCGGATATTCATAACCCGCTCTTCATCATGAATATGGACGGGAGCCATGCGCGCGAGGTGCATCTGGGCTGGCTCCATGGCTGGTCGCCCGACGGCAAGTACGTCGTCTACGTCCAGTACCACGGAGACAACTTCGATATCTACCGCATCAATGCGGACGGAAGCGGCGAGATGCTGATGACCACAAACAAGGCGCAGGATGATGGTCCTGAGTACGCCGCCGATGGCAAGTGGGTTTACTTCTGCTCCAACCGTTCCGGTAAGTGGGATGGATGGCGCATGCCCGCCGATGGCGCTGGGCCGGACGACAAGTTGGCCGAGAGGATCACCAACGGGGACACGCAGGACTGGTTCCCGCACATCTCTCCGGATGGCAAGTGGCTCTACACCATCTCCTACCCGATGGATCATCCCGACCACCAGTACGTCGGGGACGGCATGAAGATCAAGCTGCTGCGCCTCGAAAACGGCGTGGGCGCGAAGGGCGCCGACCTGACGACGGTGAGGACCTTCTTTGGCGGCCAGGGCTCAGGCAATACCGGCGGCTGGGCACACGACTCAAAGAAGTTTGCTTGGACTGAGTACGAGACGCTGCCGGACCAGGGAACGAAGTAACAGGCAAGCTGCGTATCCCTGTTGATCTGCCTGGCACCGCCCGTGGCGCTGCTCCCAGGCAGGGTGCCCACCGTTCCAGTGGGAAGAGATGACCTGTTCCTCTTACTTTAAGATATAACACTACATAAAAAAAATGCTAAGAACCGGTAACTTCAGGCGGCAGAATCTAGTTTCGTAATCGCTGCGGGTTCCTCTTTTCCTGGTGGCTTGCCTTCCTCGCCTATTTTGGCCAATTCCGCATTCAATGTTGCGCCCAGCAGTACTGCAAAGCCTGTCAAGTACAACCAAACCATCAGTGCTATGGCCGCGCCTAAAGTTCCGTACGTCTTATTGAACCTCCCGAAGTACCGAAAATATTCCTCCAATAGAGAAGACAGCCCAATCCAACACGCCACCGCAAACACTCCGCCCGGCAACGTAGCGCGGAAGCGCTGTTTTACGTTGGGCGCGAGAAAGTAGAGCACCTCGATTGCCAGGACCGCAAATCCGACTGCGATTGTCCAACGGATATATGGCCAAAGCAGAACGAAGAATGCGGAAAGGTGAACCCTGCCGGCGAGCCACTCGCCAAACTGTGGCCCCACTACCATCACGGAGAGAGCGACCAATATTAAGAATCCAGTTGTCAATGCCAACCCGACCGCAAGGAGACCAGTTTTCCAAAACGGACGAACCTCCCTAACCTCATACGCCATGTTCAGCGCTTGGATGGTTGCCGCAAAACCGCACCAAATGGTCCACAGAGTGCCCAGGATTCCGAAGGAAAGAACAAATTTGTGATTAGGTGTAAGTACATCAGTCAAGACTCTGCGGATCAGGCCCATACTGTCAGACGGCAACAAATGCGCCATAAACCCTAAAGCCTGATCGAGGAGATTAGGCACCGGCAAGTACGCCACCATTCCCGACAACAAAATCAGCGCGGGGAACAAGGACAGTACAAAGTAATACGAGAGTGCAGCTGCCATGTACAAACTGTAGTTCCGCGCTACGTCGTCACACGTCCGAAAGAGGACACGTCTGATAATGTCTGAATTCATGGCAACGCGGCTTTTCAAAGGATTTTGCCTGCCCGATGAGGGGTGGTCAACTATCAAAATTACCAGCATGCCTCGACTGTGTCGCGGAATGCAGGCGGCATTTTACGGGTAGCCTAATCACTGCGAATTCGTTGCACACTCGTTGGACGCTGCGTGATCCGTTGCGAGGGTCAAACAGGCCGTTTCTTACGCAAATAGACGAGCTGGGGTCGCAATCGGGGTAGCACTGGATACCCGAGCGATCCTGCGCTCTCCTAGGGGCCTAGCGTGCGCGAAGCGTCAGGTAGTCTTGTCCGAGGTGTGGAGCTAAGCCTGGCGAGGTGTGCATACTGGTGGGCTAATTCGCGGGCAGAATTCCAACATGTGCCATGATGAACGAGTCGCGGTCGTAGCCAGGGCCCGAGCACGGCCAGGGCAAATCTTCACATTCCCATCCGCACGTAACGGAGAGGTCCCGGACCTGGTCTAGGGGCTTGCCTCCGTCGGGCCGGCCGCACGGAACGGCGTTATAATCTAGCTATGCGTCGCCCCGCCTTCCTTGCGGCGTTTGTGTTGGTTCTAGCCCTTTCGCTGTGCCAGGCTCAGAGAGGCGGCGCATTCCACGGATCCGTAGCGCCAGCAGGATTCTCCCGGCCCGCCATGTCAGCAGGTCATCCCGCGGGCGCACCTGTTCCGGTTTCCCGCGGACCTTATTGGGCGGGTGTTCACGCCCCGTCTCGCTTCGGCGGCAGCCCGCACTTCGGCGCTCATCCGCATTCCGGAAGTCCGGCCCACTTCGGAAGCAATCCGGGCTTCAGCCACTCTTACACCCACATTCACGTCTACACCTACCCGTCGTGGTGGTATTACGGATACCACGGTTATCCCTGGAATTACGGCGGATACTATGGGGGCTACTATCCGATATTCTGGGATAATTCCTCCTACGACGACTCATCCCAGCGCGACTTTCAACAGCAAGTGATGCGCCAGATCGACGATCTGGGGCAGGAAGTCCAGCGCCTGCGCGAGGAGCGCGAAATGGCAGCGTTGCAGCCTCCAGCGCCCCAGACTCCGCCCGCGCCTCAGCCGCACGCCGATGCGTCAACCAGGACCGACTTGCCCACCATCTTGGTCTACCCCGACAAGCACATCGAGGAAGTCAAGAACTATGCGATCGTTGGGGAGACGCTCTGGATCTTCGGCGATCACATCAAGAAGATTCCATTGATGGATATCGACCTCGCCGCCACCAGCAAGCTGAACGACGAGCGCGGCGTCTATTTCGAAGTTCCCGGCCGCAGATGAAGACCAAGCCAGAGTCCGTGGACCCCTCAATTGCGCTCGGATGGGAATGTGAAAATTTGCGCGGGGCGCGGGGTTGGAGACACAACTGTCCCTTGACCCCACGCGGGTGGACCTAAGCCTCATCCCAAACACAGGGGTAGGTAGTAGTAGTATTGTTGCCGCCCAAGGACCGCTGCCAGGCGCCTATGCTGATTGCGAAGTCGTTTGTTTCGGTCGGCACGCTAGGAACTACAATCGTGGCCGCTGACGGACACACACCAGCACAGGTGACCCTGGCGACAACGAAGGCTACAGCGGGTCCTCGAATTCTTGGACGTCCCTGACGGGCGATCCCATGGGACGGGACAGTGCTTGCGCGGGGGCCATCGGTGCAACGCTGTACGTCGCGGGCGGCCGCACCTTAGCGGATGCAATTCGATGGTGGAGTGGATGGACACAGGCGGATAACGAGAAGAAAGCCCGGACTGTCGAGCCCGGGCTTTTCCATCTTGCCATGACCTGCCGGGGGCCGCTACTAGTGAATAGTAAGAGTTACCTTTGTCGTGTACGTCAGACCCCCGCCTGTGCCCGTAATCGTGATCGTGCGGGTTCCGGGCGTGGCTCTTCTGCTCACAGTGACCGTCAAGGTCGATGTACCAGAACCTGGTGTCGCAATCGAGCTCGGGTTGAAGTTTACGGTGACGCGCGACCCCTGTCCGCTCGCGGACAGGCCAACCGCCGAGTTAAAGCCGCCAGAAATGGTTGTCGTGATGGTGGAGTGGCCCGAGCTGCCCCGGGCAACGCTAAGGGACGAGGGCGACGCGCTGATGGTGAAGTTGGGATTCGTCCCGGTTACCTTCAGCGAGACCGTGGTGGTAGCGATGCTGCTGCCCGAGGTTCCCTTGACCGTGATCGTATAAGTCCCGGTAGCCGTGGATGAGCCCACGGTAATGGTCATGGTTGAGGTTCCGGCTCCGGTAATCGAGGTTGGGCTAAAGCCCACGGTCACGTCCGCTGGCTGGCCTGTCGCAGACAAGGCAATGACCCCGCTGAAGCCGCCCGTAACTGTACTGGTGATCGTGGAGGTTCCCAAGTGGCCCTGCGCTACCGTCACCGAAGAGGGCGAGGCGGACAGGCTGAAGCTGGGAGAGGAGCTTCCAACAAGGGTGTTGAGCAGGCCGGATCCATTCGGGCTTCCCCATCCGGTGGCCAAATCGTAGCCCGTGGTTGCGGAATAGCCGTTGCTGCCACTGGTAATGTCGTGAAAGGCAGTGCTGTAGCTCGCGCCCGAGCCAATTGTGTACAGGGTTGGATTGATAAAGCCGAGCGTTAGCTTGCCGTTGGCGACTTCCTGCTGATTTACGAGAGCAAGGTAGCCGGCCCACATGGGAGCGGCGAAACTGGTCCCGCCGTAGTAATTGGCCGTGCAGCCACTCTGGTCGGCACAGACGTAGAAGGTAAAATTGGCGTTGGCCGATACGTCAGGGCCGTTGCGCATGGTCGTGGAACAGCTGGAGCAGCTGCTGGCCGCGGCCGTTTGCCAGGAGGGAATCGCGTACCCATCCGGCGAGATGCCGCCGCCACCGTCGACCCAGGTGGTTTCCGAAGACCAGCGTCCGCCGGCGCTTTGAGTAGTCAAGGACGTGCCGCCGACCGAGGTCAGGAACGCATCATCCGCAGGGTAGATCATGGACGATGAGTTCCACGCGCCACCGTCCCCGGCCGCCTGAAACAGATTCTGACCCTGCGCCGCGAACTCTTGGAAGTAAGGGTTGTCGGTGCTGGGGTCAGCCGGGAACCAAGTCCAAGAAGAGCTCAATTGCGCATTGAGCGGATTCGCGGTTGCCATGGCGTTGAAGATCGCCGCATCGCTCGACCCCACGTAAACCACCAGGCTCGACAGACCCGGCGCCATCCCGAGCGCCTGAGTCATATCCAGTGTCTGTTCGGTATCGTCACAGCTGGGATATACGCAACTCGTGGAGGTTCCGTCCGTGGACAAGAGGGTGATGGGGACGGCATTCGTTTGATGCACGTTGCTGTAATACGTGTTCAAGTCGGCCAAATCCGTGCCGTAGTACTCCAGCAAACCGAGCGACTGGCCGCTGCCGGTCAGAGATCCGCCGTAGTAGGCAGCCCGCATATCGCTGCCGAGAAACGAGGCGCTTGGACCGGAGCCGGTGGTTGCGTTGGACCTTAGGTGAGCCTTATTGGCGCGCCGCACCAGAGGACGCGGGAGCGAGTAATTGTCCAGTCCGGCGATGTGCCAGAGCGCGAAGGGCAGGTCGACTGTCGGCTCGCGGTCCGGGGCGTAGAAAGTGCGGTTTTCCGCAGGGTGCTGATAAATGCCCATCGTTACGTGGAAAGCTTTCTCGATAGTGGCGACCGACGCCTGGACATCGATGTTCATACGATTCCGCGAGGTACCCACCACGGACAGGCCGTTGGCTTTCGCGAACTGAATCACGGCATCGTAGTCCTCCTGGCTGGGACCAAATCGCGCGGTAAATTCTTCGACGGTAAGGAAGTGCCGGTAGTCAGGGCTGGAAGGATCGTAGAGTTCCTGGAGGAAGCTTTCGAGTTCTGGTTGATGCCGCAAGGGCAGGACCAGTACCAGGCGCATGACCTGCGTGGTCGGGAGGCGCCCGACGGACGGAGCCAACCCGTTGCGGACTGCGTCATGGACGTGGCGCGTCATCAGTAACTGCGACTGCGCCGCACAAACAGAACTCGAGACGATAATCATCGCCACGAGCGCGAGCGAGAGTGCTGCAAACCTTCGCGTCATGAATCCTCCTGCGTGACCACTCCTGGAAGATGTGGTTGAACCAAACATCGAACCAGAACCGCACGTTCTAAACGTTTTTGAGAGTGCCCGCTGGAGGGAGTTTCAGCGCTTCGGGCCTTCGAATCCGGACAAGTTTACACCGGTTTATTAGGCAGAGGTATTGAGTTAGTGGGGGAGATTTCAGCACGAAGGTGGAGCGACCAATGGGGAGCGAAACGCCTCGCTGTCACAACCCTTAGGCAAGCCAGCGCGGCTCGGGCGGAGAATATGGTGAAAGACTTGCAGATCTTAGGCCGCACCACGATCCGAGAAAAAGGTTCCCACCTCGGTCGACCTGCCCCTGAGCAATGAGTGCAAGTGCGTCCTCGCCTATGCCGCTGAGGAGTCCGACGTGTAGAGGGTATGGTCGATACGGTCTAAGTCCTTCTCTTTTGTATCGGTTGACACGGAAGAGCCGAGAAGTTCGCTGATACGCATACCCGGCCCACTGACGCCTCGCCTGCTAGACTCTCTGTAATGACCGCGGGCACTGAAGCTCGCCTGGCGAACATCCGACTGCATCCGATCAAGTCGCTCGACCCGATCTCGGTGCCGGAGGCGCGCGTCGGGCCATCCGGCGGGCTGGAGCACGATCGCGCGTGGGCGCTATACACGGTCGACAATCGCTGGGTCAACGGCAAGCGCACGCCCGCGATTCTGCGGATTCGCGCCGCGTTCGCTCCAGACCTGAGCCGCGTGACCCTGTCCGCTCCCAGCGACAACCGCCAAATCCCCGCACGCGACTTCGCGTTCCCAGATGACACCGAAGACGCCGCGGAATGGTTCAGCGTTTACTTCGAGCAGAAGATTCTGGTGCGGCACTCGCGCAACGGTTTCCCCGACGATGCCATCGCGAACGGCCCGACGATCGTGTCGACGGCGACGCTGCGAGCGTTGTGCGACTGGTTCCCAGAGATCGATATCGAGGAAGCGCGGCGGCGCTTTCGCACCACGCTCGAGATCGACGCTGTCGATGGCACGTCCGGATCGCGCGACCGGATGCCGCCGTTCTGGGAGGATCGCCTCTTCGGTGCGGCGAAAACCTATGCGGTGCGATTCCGCATCGCCGAAGTGAACTTTGAGGGGAGCAACCCGTGCGCACGATGCAGCGTTCCGCCCCGCGACTCGCACACCGGTGTGGACATCACCGCGTTTCAGAAACGCTTCAGCGATCTGCGGCGCGACACGTTGCCCGCCTGGGCCACGCAGGAGCGCTTCGACCACTTTTACCGCCTGGCCGTGAACACGCGTGTCGCGCTCGCTGAAGCCGGAAAGATCCTCCGCGTCGGCGATCCCCTTTACCTAGTCAGCTTTTGATTTCAGCTTTGATTATCTGGTTGGCTCAGCGAGCCCAATAAGCCGATACGACCCGAAGCTTGTCTCCGCTTTTCGACCGCTACCCAGGAGTCAGCAACTGCTGGGCCGTCACCTTCGGTCGGTGGGTTCGCATCCGTTCCCACAGAAGCGGACACTCCCAGTTGTGTATCCCGGGGCGTGGGTTCTCTGAGGTGTTCTGGCAAATGATCTTGACAGATGGCTCCCCGTGCTCGAGAGATCGGCCCAGTGGAACATCAGGAGGGCGGCGACTTCGAGCTGACGCCACTGGTCTTTTCGGCCTATTATCCCGCCTTCTACGTCCTAAGCGAATCGGCTTGCTAGCCTGCTCGTACTCAAAATGAGAACTAATAGTTTCCTCGGTCTGCCCCGGAAGTCGTGCTCACCAACTCCGGGACATTCAGGGACATCCAGGTCAAAAAACGGAGTCGCCCAGAGGTACCGTGAGCGGGAGCGATGGCTGATGTACAGAGCCCGCTACGGAGCCTAGCGCCGAAGAGCATTACCGCGGGATTAACCACCTCGCCACAGGGTCAATAGTCTCCATTGAAATTCTGCCGTCTCGTGCTAGAGTTCGCACCCTAAAGTTTGGGGGAGGAGCTAGCAAATGAGTTTTTCCGAACGCATTGTCAGAGTCACGCTGGCTACATCCGCGGCGGGAATCATCGCCTTCGCCGCAATGCATGCGCGTTCTGTGAAGGTGCAGGCCCATGAACACGACTCGGACGATGACCTGGTGGAAATCGGCCTGCGCATCGCCCCTGACTTCCTCAACATGACTGGCAAGGACCCAAAACTGGTCGGACTGGGCAGCTTCATCGTCAACGCGCAAGCGGACTGCAACGGCTGCCATGGGTCGGATCCGGCTAACGAATATCTGCCGGCGTACAATCCCTATTTTCTCCCGCTCAATCCCGAAAAACCTCGGAAGTACAGACCTGCGAAGTACAACCAGACGACCTACCTGAATGGCGGGCAAAACTTCGGCAGTGTGGGTCCGGGGATCGTCCAGGACCCAAACAGCCCGCTGTTCGGCGGCGCCGGACTCGGCCCGACCATCATTTCGCGCAACCTAACGCCGGATAAGACCGGTAACCCCGAAGGCGGCAATGACCTCCGCCGCTTCATCAAAATCATGCGGACCGGTCGTGACTTCGACAAACTGCACCTGAATTGCAGCGGCGATGTCACCGACAACTGCTACCTCCCGCCCGTCGACGGCAGCCGGCTGCAGGTTATGCCCTGGCCCCTGTATAGGCACATGACAGACCATCAGCTTGAGGCCATTTGGACCTATTTGAGCACGGTGCCCTGCAACGCACACAACGACGCTCTAGGTAACACGTACCCCTGGCTAAAGAACGACTGCAACTGATCAGCACCCCAGGTCCCGAGACTTCGAGACCTGGGGAATTGCTGAAGTTTGCCGGGGGAGATCCGGGTCCCGGCGCTCCGTGTTACCGTCCTAGATCAACCATCTTCTTACTTGTCTATCAACGCTTGATCGGTTCAGATCCGAGGGACACGAAAACCCTTAGCCCAGGTTTCCGTATTCCCGCTATGCCGTCACGTTGGCGCATTCAGGCAAGGTTCGCGCCGGTTATCTGATCGTTTACGTTGACTAGGGTTCCCACCGGGCCTACGATTTGGCTGAGGGGGTGAGGGCTAGGAGGAGCTTCCTCATGGCGCCTCAAGCGGTTGGCCAGGACGTGCTTGTCAGCCAAACGCTGGGCCACTACCGCATCGCCGAGAAGATCGGCGCCGGAGGGATGGGGGAGGTTTATCAGGCCTACGATGAACACCTCAATCGTGAAGTAGCGATCAAGGTTTTGCAATCCGGAATATTGTCGGACGAGTCTTCGCGCAGACGCTTCCGCAATGAAGCCCTGACCCTTTCCCGGCTGAACCATCCCAACATCGCCACGGTCCACGACTTCGACACCCAGGCGGGAGTGGACTTCCTGGTGATGGAGTATGTTCCAGGAACAACCCTCAGCGAAAAGCTCGCAGCGGGGCCATTGCCGGAAAAAGAAGTAGCTCGACTCGGTGTGCAATTGACGGAAGGGCTGGCCGCTGCTCACGAGCAAGCCGTAATTCATCGTGACTTGAAACCCGGGAACTTGCGGCTCACTACCGACGGCAGGCTGAAGATTCTCGACTTCGGTCTAGCCCGGCTGGTGCAGCCGGTGAGTGGGGATGCCGAAACCGAAATCCTGACCCAGACCAGCGCCATCGCTGGCACCCTGCCATACATGGCACCGGAGCAGTTAAGAGGCGAGAGGGTGGATGCGCGCAGCGACGTGTGGGCCGCAGGCGTGGTGCTGTACGAAATGGCCACGGCGCGCCTTCCTTTTGAGGGCAAGACATCGGCGGTGCTGACGGATCAGATCCTTCACGGTCACGCCAACTCGCCCCAGCGCTTGCGGCCCCGGCTTTCAGCGCGTCTGGCCGACATCATTTTGAAGTGCTTGGAAAAAGACGCAGAGGATCGCTATCAGTCAGCGAAAGAACTACACGTGGACCTGCGTCGGCTGATCTCACCTACATCATCGGCCAGCATCAGAGCCGGAGCTCCTCGCAAGCGTGCACGTTCGAGACGTATCCGGTCGCTGGCAGTGCTGCCCTTGAACAATTTCTCGCACGATCCGGAGCAGGAATACTTTGCCGACGGCATGACCGAGACCTTAATCTGCAACCTGGCCAAACTCCGAGCTGTGAAGATAACTTCTCGAACTTCGGTGATGCGCTACAAGGGAACTGAGACCCCGCTGCCACAAATTGCCACGGAGCTGAATGTCGATGCCGTGGTGGAAGGGTCAGTCATGCGGTTCGGTCCGCGTGTACGCATCAGTGCCCAGCTCATCCATGCTGCCAGCGACACTCATCTGTGGGCGGAGAGCTACGACAGGGATTTTGAGGACGTGCTCCTGGTGCAAAGCGAAATCGCACGCGCCATTGCCCGCGAGATTCAGGTTGCGATCACGCCGGAGGAGGCAAAGCGGTTGGCTGACGCACGACGAGTCAACGCCGGCGCCTATGAAGCCTACCTCAAGGGCCGCTTTCACTGGTACAAACTCTCGCGTGAGCATTTGGATACAGCGCTGAAGTATTTCGAGGTCAGCTTGGCAAAAGACCCTAGCGACCCCTTGGCCTATGTGGGCAGTGCTAGCGTGTGGTGTTCCCGCAGCGACTGTGGGCTTCTACCACCCCGTGAGGCATTCCCGAAGGCAAAGGCCGCTGCCTTGAAAGCGATTGAGCTGGATGATTCGCTCGCCGAAGCGCATATAAGCATGGGCATGATCAGAGCTGCGGAATGGAACTGGGACGAGGCGACGAAAGAATACAAACGTGCGACCGAACTCACCCCCAACTCTGTGGATGCCCACTTCTTCTTGGCGGACTTGGCGATCTCGCGGGGACATCCCGAGGAATGGAAGAAGCACGTCGGACGGACTCTGGAGCTGGACCCGCTCAATTTCTTTTATCAATGCTTCTATGGCTGGCACTTGCTCTATTTGTGCCGTTATGACGAAGCCATCGCCGAGCTGCGCAAGGCGCTCACCAGTGAGCCCCTTCTTCCGGCGGCGCACTTGCGTCTATGGGGTGCGTACTACGGAAAGGGAATGCACGATGATGCAGTGGAAGCAGCGGAGACGTTTTTTGAGGCGTTGGGAGACAAGGAAGTTGTGCAAGCCCTACAACGCGGGTATGCCGATGCCGGCTACTCTGGGGCGATGTATGTGGCAGCGGAGACACTGGTCGAGCGGTCCCATTACACCTACGTTCAACCCACCCAGATTGCCCGCCTCTACGCGCACGCCGGCGACAAAGAACATGCCTTGGATTGGCTGGAGAGGGCCTACGAGGAGCACCTCATAGCCATGGTCCATCTGGGTGTGGACTTGGATTGGAGTTCCCTGCGGGGCGAGCCACGGTTTCAGGATTTGATGCGTCGCGTGAATCTTTGAATCAGGAGAATAGTCGTGACCAATCGGGACTTTTTTATTCGTTGCTGGGAAGACGAGTATCCGGTTTTCTTGAAGACATTCAGGGCAGTTCCTGCCGACCGGTGGGACTACCGGCCGCACCCCAACTCGCGCTCGGCGGCCGATCTGGTGTGGTTGCAGGTCGTCGAAAAACGTTGCTGGATTGAGCTTCTGCAAACCGGGCAAATCAACTGGAAGATACCGCCAATCACCATGAATCTGGCGGAGATGATCGCCGCCTACGAGAAGGCCCACCAGGAGCTGGCTCCACGCTTGAGGAAGATTGACGATGCAAGCTGGCATCAAAATCCCACGCAATTTGTGGTGGATGGTCGGGTATTCTACGAGACTTGTATGGGACACATGTTCTGGCTTGGACTCTTCGATGCCGTCCACCATCGTGGCCAGCTCACGGTCTATATTCGCCCTATGGGCGGCAAAGTACCGGCCATCTATGGCCCGTCAGCCGATGATCAGGCCGATATTCACGAACCGCTCCTAAGCTTCCCACAGGAGTACGCTTCGGTTGGAAGTTAAGGAATCGGCATGCTAGCTGGGCCACTTGACGAAAAGCGGCGCTTCCTTTCGGTACCGCAAACGGCGTGAGTGGAGAGTATGCTCGATACGGTCTACGCTGTTGTCTTTTCGTACGGTGGTACGTTGACACTGTGGAGATGTGCTCCACGGGCCTGCATTGCTTCAGCGCTTCCTCGCCATCTGCATTTGCAACACGCCAGCCTACAGCATTAGCTTATGGCACAACCGAAGGAGGAACGTGTTGCATAAGACAACCTGCCTGCTGGCGGCTTTTCTTGCGCTCTCGCTGCCGGGCCGCACGGCGGAGATCCCCTCGTCTGCTGCCGTCGCCGAGGCGGAAGCCATATATGCCGACCTCGCCGACGCTTATGGCATCATTGCCACCATCGATTCCGGCCTGTTCGCCACTTACCAGGGGAAGGACCGCGCCGCGTGGGGGCGCGTCTATGGTGAAAAACGCAAGCAGCTGACAGAGACGCTGGGCAAGATCAGCGCCTCCGGTCTCTCGCCGCTCGACGGCCGCGCGCTCGATGTGATGAACCGTCACCTCCGTGACGATTTTCCAGAGCAATTCAGGGATGAGAATGCGCCGCCCGAGCATTGCCAGGACGCGCAGCGCCAGGACCTCGCCATGACATCGCTCGGGGGCGCCCTTCACTCCTGTTTCACCGAGGTGGGCAACAACCTCGAGTTCGAGGGCCAGCGCCTCACCCGCGTCTCTGCCCTCGGCATGCTGGAAGAAATCAACGAAGAGGAGCGGCGCAAGAAACTCTTCTACGCGTTTGAGCCGCTCTGGAATGCCGTGGACGGCAAGCATAATGCGACAAGCCCCTACCGCCGCCTGCTTCCGTTGGTCGTCTCTGCAGAGGCGGCACACGGCACCAGAATCGATTCCGCCGCGAAAACGATCGGCGTGTCGTCCCAGGAAGTCGAACACTGGCTGGAGCAGATTCTCGACACCTGGCGCCAGGTCGATGGCGGGGAGATGGTCGAGCCCTGGAACTATGGCTATCGCGGCGGAGAAGCTACTAGGCTGCTAAGCTCCGTAACCCCGAAAGATTGTTTTGTCTCGGTGAACCAGCGTTACTATCGCGATCTGGGCGCCGATCTCCAGCAGTTGGGCGTTCTCTACGATCTCGAAGTGCGTCCGGGCAAAGCGCCTCTCGCGTACACCGACTACGTCACCCGCGGCCAGCTGCTGGACGGCAAGTGGCGCCCCACCGTCGTGCGCGTCTCCGGCAGCTACGCGACTGGCGGACTCGGCCTGCTAAACGAACTCGTCCACGAGAATGGCCACGCCGTTCACATGATGGCGATTCACGTGCGCCCTGCTTTCATGGATCTGGGCGACGCGCTGTTCGTCGAGGCTTTCGCCGATGTTCCGTCCTGGAACACATACGAGCCTGTCTGGCAGCGGAAATATCTGGGTCAGGCGGCGCCCGAAGCCGTGTCGCTGCGCGGACTATTCTCCTCCGTCATGCTTGATGTCGCCTGGGCCTTGTTCGAATGCCGGATGCTGCACAGCCCTGGGGCCGACCCCAACGCAGTGTGGACCGAAATCACCAGCCGCTACCTGCACATCGTTCCGCATCCCGAACTTTCCTGGTGGGCCATGCGCGTACAACTCGTGCAGATGCCGGGATACATGGTGAACTACGGCCTGGGTTCGGTGCTCACCGCGGACATACGGCAACACACGCGGGAAGCCTCGGGGCCGTTTGAAGTCGGTAATCCGCAGTGGTACTCCTGGACCAGCGAGCACCTGCTCCGCTTCGGCGAGGAACTCGATACTTCCACGTTGCTGAAACAGTTTCTCGGACGCCCCGTCTCGCCGCAGCCCTTGCTCGATCAGATTCGGAGAATCGCCCCGAGGCAGTGAGCGATCGGATCCCGGCAATCCTACTCCGGTCTTCGGAAAATTCCCGCGGCCATAATGGGTTAGTCTCGTGGTCTGCTTTCCGGCTACCCGCCTCAGTAGCGCCAGGTCGGTTGATTCCACAGTCCTGCCCTCCGTCGTAGTTGAAGGGGAAGCACAACTATCCCGGCCTCGGTCATTCTTCCACTTTGCCAGAGTGCTTTCGCGATTTTGAGATTGCGCCTGCTCCAAGGGCTGCCCGGCTTGCGCGGCGTAAATCGCACCGTGAACCTCTCTTTGTCTATGCTCTTTACGCGGCTGTCGATCCACCCATAACACATGGCCTCCTGCAAGGCGTGCTTGTAGGCGACTGTCTGCTTACACGACGTTTTCTTGTAGAAGACCAGCCACACTTCTGCCGCACGGTCATGGTTCCGGGCGAGCCACCGAGCAAACTCGCCGGGCTGTTTCGGATACAGGCTCTTCACGCTGCCCGTTTCAAAACGTAAATCACCCATGGCGCTGTTGTCGTCTCCTTCACCCATTGGTAAGGTTCGTCGCCCTTTGCCAAGGGCTTGACCATCGCACTGGCTTTCAGTCCGGCGTCTCGATAGATCATTCGATAAGCGTCGTCTGTGCAAAGGATGTCCTCGACTGGTCGCCTGTCCTGATGGTCTGTAACAGTAATGCGGACAACATCACCGCTCCGAGCGGCTGAATTCTCCGGGAAATCCTTCGTAGTGAAAGAAGCCCATTCGTGAAGGTAAATCTCAGGGGATGAAACCAGATTCACAATGATCCCCTTTGGCGTCAGCAACCTTCGAAGGTCGCCAAAGATTCTGACCTTCATCGCCGCAGAAATGTTGTCGAAGGTGAATGCCGAGAGCACGAGATCGAAGGTTCCAACACCAAATTCGCTCAGGTTGTCGCCGGGAACAAGGCGGTAGTCGCCAGTGGGATCCACGGCGCGTGCAATACGCAGCATGTCCTCCGAGACATCAACCCCAATCACATCGAAGCCAAGGTCGTGTAGGAAGCGTGATGACCTGCCTGTGCCACAGCCGAAATCAAGCGCCTTCGTGCCCGCGACATGCTGGGAAATGATGGCTGGTAGATCACGGTAGGCGAGATAATACGTGTTCGCAAATTCGAGCGATGCGTATGCGTCGGCACGGCTCGCATCCTCGTAGCAATTGAGGAAGGTCATACCCGCCTCTCGCGTGACAAGCGTTTCACTCCCCGACGTAGCAAGAATACTTATACGAAAACGAACTTGGCAGTGAGGCAAATCACAATTGCCAAATCGCGAGGTGAGGGTATAGCGAATTCGGCTGTCATATATCCGGTTCTCACAAGACCGGAGCATAAATATGGCGGGAGTTGGTGATGGCAGGGAGCAAAGTTGGTGAGTCGAAGTGGATCACGGCAGGCAAACTAATTGAGCTACTTTCTAGTTTGCACCCGGACACGATGGTTGCCGCGAACGACCATTACAAACTCTCGCTTTACGAACCGGGAGGCTTGCCGGAAAAGTACGTTGCCGTCATCGACATCCGGAAGATCGTGCCGAAATAGCTGTACAGGACCACAAAAGAGGTGCGAGCGTCAGATGAAACCGTTATGCCTGAAGACTCAGCCATCCTCGAAATCACCGCCTTGCGCGAAACTTGGTTGGCTGCTGTTAGGAGCGCCGATGTTGCCCGACTCGCCTCTTTGGTCGCCGATGACGTGGTGATTGTTCACGGCGATGGCCGCTGTATCCGGGGCAAGGACGAGTTGATGGCTGACTTCCTGAAGGCATTCGAGTCCTTCCGAATCGATCAAGAGTTGTTGATCCGGAGATAAAAATTCGCGGCAATTGGGCATTCGAAATTGCGAAGGTGGAAGGCGCCCTCACTCCTATAAGTGGCGGTGAAACGAAGCGTGCGATCACGACGACTCTGGTCGCTTTGCGCAAGCAGCCTAATGGATCATGGAAGGTGATGCGAGTCTTAGGATTGCTTGAGTGAGTCAAAACGAGTAGTGAAGGATAGGTACTCTATGCCTAAACCCGCTATTGATGTGGCTCTGGCATTTGTACAGCAGATCAACTGTCATGACGTGAAAGGGTTGGCAGCACTAATGACTGGAGACCACTGCTTTGTGGATGACCTTGGACAAGTCGTGCGTGGTAGGGAACGAATGGAAAAGGGTTGGGCGGGCTATTTCGGCTGGTTTCCCGATTACTCCGTCAAGGTCGATGACATTCTGAGCAAGGGGAACGTGGTTGGGTTGTTCGGCACCGCTCATGGAACCTACTCAGTGAATGGAGAGTTGCTGCCAAAAAATCACTGGGAAATCCCTGCGGCATGGAAGGCAGTCGTGCAAGGCGGGCGCATTTCTGAATGGCGCGTCTACGCTGACAACGAGCCAGTCTGGAAGATCATGGGAGTGAAGCGGTACTGACGTGAAGCTCTGACAAAGCGACAAATCCTTGATCCGCTTCGAGGGAACCCATGAGCGATGTCGAGGTTAGGGCATCCCCCATTGAGGGCTTGGGACTCTTTGCAACCCGACCGTTCTCTGCTGGGCAACAAATTCACCAGATCAACGTGCTGCGGGAGGTCACGCCTGCCTCGCCCCTGCGGGAGGAACTCGGCGAGCGAGCCGATCACTGCGATTACCCCGATGGCAAGATCGTCCTACTGGGCTACCCGGATCGACACGTCAATCATAGTTGCGATCCCAATGCCTATCTGCTCTACGAGGGCGACCGCTCGTTCCTCGTGGCACGCCGGGGTATTACGGCGGGCGAGGAGATTACCTGTGACTACAACATCAACATCACTGGAGGCACAGCGTGGCCCTGCCACTGTGGTGCAGCGCGGTGCAGAACCACCACGGTGGGGGATTTCTTCCTGCTTCCCCTCGACACCCAACGCGAGTATCGTCCATTCCTCGCGGATTGGTTCGTGCGTACCCATCGTGATCGGCTAAGAGCACTCGGTCTAGCCTGAGTCGATTACCTCATCCCCCAAATCAGGTGTGGTCACTTGTTGCGTGCTGCGGATACGCGCATGGGGTCAATCTCGAATCGGTTCAGTCCTGCTCTGACTGAAGGATCACCTTCTCCGAATTGCCGAGCCTCCTGCTCATTTTTCGTTTCCGCACTACATCCGCGTCCCAAGGCGTCCTATTCCTTGTGGCAAACAGCAAACCGCTTCGGTTCGGGCGCCAAGTGCGCAGAAATCTGCGAAGGTGCTCCACGAGCTGCGGAGAGATTTCGCAGACTCGGTTGCCCTTTTTCGACTTTACGGTTTCGATCTTGCGGTGCCAGACCTTCTGCGTAATCTTTACGGCTCGGGAGCTGAGTCGATCACCAGTTTCATTTCATCCAGCGTCAGGCACCGGTCGTTGAGCAGGCCGGGCTCTGGCAGGACCAGACCGAAGATCGCTCTCCTCCTCCAAACATAGAAAAGAGGGTCCGCGCCATGCACATTGGGGAACCACTCCGAACCATTATTGTCGAGCTGCTCGAGCTGCCGGTAAATGCGCTCGTCGCAGTCGAGCCCGAGCCTGAACCGCAGCAACCTCTGGAACACGAGCCGGAGCATGAGCCGGCTAAGGTATGACCGTCCCGGATTACATCGCGCCAATCGTCGGCTATCGCATGTGGCAGTGGGGTGATCCTTCAGGTGCATGGGATGAGATACCGCGGTGGAATTTATGGTGAAGTCTACCTCTGGGGCAGAGTTGTGGAGCATCCAGCGGGTTGGCGGGCGCAGTTTGCCTACCCAAAGACCTTGAAGCTCCCGATTGGATTTGGGGGCGCCACTTGGAGGCGCTCTTGGCCTATGGCGCTGACATCTACGTCCTCGCCGAAGGAAAAGAGACTCTCCTGTGGGCTAAACAGGTGGGCTATACCAAACTTGGAAAGGGGCTGCTACCATCTTCTGCCGCCTAACCTGATTGGCTTGGCTGCCGCTTCGTATTCTGCCTTAATCTGGGCGGCTCAGGCTGCCGAAGAATCTTTTGATAGGACTGGCAACACCATCCGAGCGGGCGTAAGATTCACTCCCCCAAGTTCGCAGGGAAATTCCGCTAAATGGCAGAGCGATGTCGGGCCTGCGGCTCCGTGGTTCCGACGGATAGATTGGTGCTTGACGGGACTACCGGGGCAGTCTGCCGAGACAAGTGGCACTTCTGCGGGGCGGTTTAGGTTGGCCGCCAACAGGAGAGCTATCAAAGAAGGAAACCCCAGAGGGCGATGATCAACATCAGACTAGAGGGAGGGTTGGGGAACCAGCTCTTCCAGTATGCCCTGGGAAAGAGCTTCCAGGCTAGGGGCCAGAAAGTAACCTACAACATGCAGAAGCTAGGATTGTGGTCCCGCCAATACGCCCTGGCTGGCTTCGACACGAAGGTGCCGCTTGGTCCCCAGATAGGTTCAGTTATCCATGAGGGCACCCTCCGCTTTCAACCTGGGATCTTCTTGCTCCGGGATGCCACCCTAGAGGGCTACTGGCAATGCGAGAGGTACTTCCTTAACGTAGCGGATGAGTTAAGGAGCGAGCTTATCCCGACCAATCTAGGAGAGTACACCCCGGATTTGTCCGTTGTTCCCAGGGACATATCTGACTCTATTGCCGTCCATGTAAGACGGGGAGATTACTGCCAGGAACCGTATAGATCCTTTCACGGGCTGCTCCCGAAGGAGTACTTCCTGGAAGGCGTAGCGCGACTCTTCTTGCGGTATCCCAAGGGGTACAAGCCTGCTGTCTACGTCTTCTCGGATGATGCAGATTATTGTCGGGAGACCTATCCG
>Ga0187777_10000887_pt1 | contig 19659 bp, 18 predicted proteins | sample 1015_Q2_SP5_10_M_FD_132416 | JGI IMG/M metagenome (GOLD analysis project Ga0187777, IMG submission 132416) | Tropical peat soil microbial communities from peatlands in Department of Meta, Colombia - 1015_Q2_SP5_10_MG | ecosystem: Environmental > Terrestrial > Soil > Wetlands > Peat | place... | reverse complement strand
GTGCTCTCCGGGACGATGTTCCCCTACCAGCTCATGCCGGACGGCGTGCGCCAGATCGGAGGGCTGCTGCCCTTGCGCTGGTATCAGATCGCGCTCCGGCGAATCATCGAGCGCGGGGCCGGGATCGGAGAGGTGGCCGTCCCCCTCCTCGCGCTCTCCGCGATCTTCCTCGTGCTCTTGACAGCCGTCCGGCGGCTGATGAAGCCTCGCCTCGGATGAGTGCGGCGCGACGAATCCATGGGGAGGCATGTTTAGACTCGGGGCCGGCCGCCCGATATGCTCTGCGCATGCCGATACCGACTTTCCCCCCGACCCGGCGCCGTTTCCTCCTGGCCTGCGCAGCCTTGCTCCTGCTGTTGCCGCTTGCTGCAACGCGGGCCCTTGCGGACTCTGCGCTCACCTGCGACGCCCTGCCGCCCCTCATGTCGACCTATCTGCAGCACCACGTGCAGTATCACAGCCTAGACGACACGTTGAAGGGTCGTGTCGTGGAATCCTACCTGCAACGGCTCGACGCCTCGCGCACCCTCTTGCTGCAGAAGGATGCCGATCGGCTCGCGAGCCAGCTTCGTGGCGACCTCGACCAGATCCTGCAGGGCGACTGCCACAGCCTCCTGGATGTGCACCAGGACATCGTGAAGCGCGCCCGGGAGATGGAGGTCTTTGTACGTTCGGTGGTCGGCAAGCCGGACTACGCGATCGATCCCAACGTCGAACTCGTAATCGATCCCGCCAAGCGCGGATTCCCAAAGCCCCCTGAGGAGCGGGATGCCCTCTACCACGCGTTGATCGACTTCCAGATCTCGAACTACGTCTCCACGGGCTTGAGCCAAGAAGAAGCCAAGGACCAGCTCGTTCATCGCTACAGCCTGCTCTCGAAGCAGCTGGCCGAGCAGAAGTCCGATGAGCGTTAGAATGGTCAGTTGCGAGGTGAATGATTTCGTTGCGGCGACGCCGACCTCCGGGCCGGCGTGCATATAAACGCCGCCATCGCTCTCCCGCGCGATCGTGCTCGCGACATTGTTGCAAATGCCGAGCGTGCGATAACCTTTGCGCCGGCTTTCCCGGAGAGCGCCGAGCGTGTCGGCCGTTTCACCGCTTTGGCTGATCGCAAAAACGAGCGTATCCTCCGTCATCGGCGTGTTGCGATGACGAAATTCGCTCGCGTACTCGACGTCGGTCGGAAGATTTGCGAGCTGCTCGATCAAATATTCACCAACCATCGCGGCATGCATGGCCGTGCCGCAGCCAGTCAGCATGACGCGCGCGACTTCGCGCAATTGCGCGGCCGTCATGTTTAGTCCGCCGAGCTTGGCAGTGCACTCTTCCAGGCTGAGGCGTCCACGCATTGCGTCACGCGTTGAGTTTGGCTGCTCAAAGATCTCTTTGAGCATGTAGTGCGGGTAATCGCCTTTCTTGATGTCGTCGGCAGTGAACTCGACTTTGCTCACCGTTCGCTGCCCAATTGCGCCATCGACCGAGCTAATTTCAAATTTGTCCCGCTCGATCGCGACGACATCGAAATCGTTCAGATAAATCGCATCGCGGGTGTAGGCCACAATCGCGTTGACATCGCTTGCGAGAAAATTCTCGTCTTTCCCGATGCCGAGCACGAGCGGGCTGCCGCGCCGCGCACCCACGATGAAGTCGGGAATGTCAGCGTGCACCAGCGCAATTCCATAAGTACCGATGACTTGCTTCAGGGCCGTTCGGACCGCATTTATGAGTCGTGCTTTGGAATCCTGGCCGTTTAGTTGCCGATAAAGGTTGCCGATCAGATGTGCGAGGACTTCCGTGTCCGTGTCGGACCGGAAATTCGTGTCACCGTTTTGAATCAGTTGCTCTCTGAGCGCCTGATAATTTTCGATCACGCCGTTGTGGACCAGGGCGATTTTGCCGGTCGCATCGAAGTGCGGATGAGCGTTCCCATCGGTAACTTTTCCATGGGTCGCCCACCGAGTATGGCTGATTCCGTACGAACCCGAGATCGGCTTCTCCGAAACTAATTGAGCAAGGGATGCAATTCTTCCGGCGCACTTACGAACCTGGACGCGATCGTCCTTAACGACGGCGAGGCCGGCAGAGTCATATCCGCGATATTCCTGACGGCGCAGACCGTCGAGCAAGATCGGGGTTGCGTCGGAGCGGCCGACATAACCAACAATTCCACACATATTTTTAAATTTTTAAGATAAAAGTGATGATAAGGTCTGGGCGGCGATGTAGCAAACCAGAGCCATGGCATAGCAAAAAGGTTGCCTCAAAGCAAAGAGGCTGAGTTACTGTAAAACGCGTGAAAGGTAAAACCGGAGGCCGCGCGAATTAAATGTTAGCCAAGGCTGCGATGTCTACCCCCGCGCTTCCGCCGGGAACAACCCAACGGACGCTGGCCATTGTCATGGGCGGAGGCGCAGGCACGCGGTTGTTTCCGTTAACAAAGGACCGCTCGAAACCGGCCGTGCCGCTCGGTGGAAAATATCGGATCGTCGATATCCCGATCAGCAATTGCCTGAACTCGGGGCTGCGCTCGATTTACGTGCTGACGCAATTCAACAGCATGTCGTTACACCGGCATATTCAAGCCAGCTACAAGTTCGACAATTTCTCCCGCAGCTTCGTCGAAATTCTGGCCGCGCAACAGACGCCCGCCGGCTCGAAGTGGTATCAGGGAACAGCCGATGCCGTGCGACAGAACATGCGCTACTTCCTCGAGCGTCCGTTCGATTATTATCTCATTTTGAGCGGCGATCAGCTTTACCGGATGGACTTTCGGGTGCTGCTCCATCAGCACATTCAATCGGGCGCGGACATTTCGTTGGCCACCAAACCGGTCCAGCGAGGCCAGGTCTCCGAGTTTGGAATCATGGAGAGCGGGGTTGACCTTCGCATCACCCGTTTTATCGAGAAACCGAAGGACGAACCGAACCTAAGTGAGTTCAAAATGAGTCCCGAGTTGCTGGCGGCCGTCGGTTTCGACCGCGAGGCGGAATTATTTCAGGCGTCGATGGGCATTTACATTTTTAATCGCGATGTCCTGGTCAGTTGTCTCGACAATCAGCTGGTCGATTTCGGCAAACATGTGATTCCCCAATCTATTCAGGATCGAAACGTGAACGCGTTCATTTTCAAGGGCTATTGGGAAGACATCGGAACGATCCGCGCTTTTTATGAAGCCAATCTCGACCTGACCAATATTGTTCCGGAATACAGCTTTTTCGACGCGGAGTGGCCAGTTTACACGCATCCGCGGTTTTTACCCGGCAGCAAAATCAATGGCGCGACCTTGCGCCAGGCAATTATTTCCGACGGTTGCATCATTACTGACGCGCATATCGAGCGAAGCGTTCTGGGCATCCGCAGCATTATTCAAAGCGGTGCAACGATTCGAAACAGCATCATCATGGGCGCCGATCACTTCGAGCAGGATCGACCGGCGAATGCCGACCCACCACCAATTGGGATCGGGCGTAATTGCGTGATTGATCGGGCGATCATCGACAAAAATGCGCGGATCGCCGATGGCGTGGTGATCACCCCGGAAGGGAAGGCTGCAAATCTCGACGCCGAGAATTTCTTCATTCGGGACGGAATCGTGGTCGTTCCGAAGAACGCAGTAATTCCGGCTGGGTTTTGGATCTAAGCGATACGGAGTGCCCGGCCAGGTCGAATTATTGGCGGCCCAGGCGCATGATGTCCTGTCCAATGAAATACATGATCGCTACCAAGCCTAACAAAACAACCATCGCCATCCAGCTGGTGCGACCGCGCCGGAGCTGAAAGATTCCGCCGACAATTGAGACTATCCCGAAAACAAAAAGAGTGGCGAATAGCTCGAACACTCTGACTGTCATCTCGTGGCTGCCGGTCCAGTGAGTACTGCCCGGCTGATCGTGATGGGTGATGGTCGAAGCTATGAATATTGCAAATCCGGTGATGCCGATGCTGAGGCACGCGCCGAGAAAGATTAACAACCATCCACGGAGACGCGAGATTGTTGAAACGGTAGCTGATTCCACTGCCGGATTAGATCCATCACCCTGCCAACAAAGCGAGTCCGAAATCGTTGCCGGCCGCTCGCGCAGGACCGCGCTTGGAGTAGAACTCTTTGCGCAAGAAGTGAAATCGAAAATCCGATGCAGAACACCAGCGCGACCGTGAGCTCCGACTTAGTACTGCGTCCCCTGCTGGATCCCTAACGATTGCCGCGTCTCCATCGTCAAATATCCGGTTGGGCCCAGACCGTGATCGCTTTGAAACCGGAAAAGAGCGTGGCGGGTCTCCGGTCCGAAAACGCCATCGATTTGCCCGTGGTAATAACCCTCTCTTGCCAACTTATCCTGAGCATCTGCAACGCTGGCCTCCGAGCCTTCGTCGCGGGAATTGTAACTTCCCCGGTTGTCGTAATTCGGGTTCCCGTGATCATCATCGTCTTTGTTGTACCCTCCCTGGTCGTAGTAATTTGAATTGTACCCCTGGTCATACCCCTGAGGATACCCCGGATAATAACCGTATCCTCCGTACGGGTAGGAATATGGATAATAGTAGCCGTACGGATAGTAGTAATCGTAAGGCCAGCCGTACCACGGCCAGAATCCAACATCGAAGACAACCCACGAGCCATTAACGAACCGGCAACAGTGCCCGTGCCACCAATGGTCGTGATTGTGGTCCCAGTCGTGATGCCAATCGGCCGACCGATGCGCGAAGACATGGTTACCAGCATGAGAGTTATTGAAGCCGCGGTTACTGTTATTGACCGAATTGAAGTGGTTTGCGCGACTACCTTGCACTGTTGCGAAATTTCTATTGTTCTGGAATCGCGCGAAATTATTGCTGCCGTTGAAGGTCCCGGGCGTAAACCGGCGCTGACCAAATGACGAGATGCTTCCCCGATAATAATTGCCGTACCCCGGCATCGGATGCATCCCCATCGGCCCGCCGTAGCGGTAACCGGCGCTAGAGGCGTATCCCGGACGTCCACCTGCGGCTGCGGAATTCGGCCCGCCACCCCGGCCGCCGCCGTGATTGCCAGCTTGAACGGAAAATGCCAGGACCATGCTAACGATCATGGCGAGACAGAGAGCTTTGTGGGTTTTCATGGTGTAGGACTTCGTTGAGTTAGATTGTATCAATGGTTAAACCATTCAATCAATAGGTTGGTTGCGGCTGAGTTTCGATTGCTATGATGCGTAAATCACGGCTTCCAGCTCAAAGACCGCGGCGGCCAAACTAACATTCGAAGCGAGTCATCAATGTCGGAGGCAGATTGCAACCATTCTATCGTAGTGGACGGAAAAATTGAGACTTGGACTTGCTCTTCCTCGGTTGATCTGGGTCCGGCAGACCGTGCCGGCGATCGGACCGACTCTTGCTGCGGCGAGCTCGGACCTTCTACTGGGGCTTGCGGTTCTCGCGCCACGTTCTGCCTGGTTGAGACTTGGACCTCTTCCCGGGTTGAGCTGGGTTCGCCGGACCGTTCGGGCGATCGGACCGGCTCGTGCGCTGGCAAACTCGGGCCTTCTGCTGGGGCTTCCGGTTCTCGCGCCATGTTCTGCTTGGCAATTGCAGCGCGAGCTTCAGCGCTGAGGTGCGAAGACGCGGGACCTGCTGCCCAATGCGTTAACCGCGCGCCATCGACGAAAATGGCGTGGTGCGTTTTTTTCTTGGAATGAACATTGACGAGCCCGTCCAATTTTCCCCGGACCATGTTTCCCCAGTATCGGGCATAAAGCACTGGATCCGGTGATCCTGTCTGGCTGTCCAGAGTGTACCAGATAAGCGTGCCAAACCCACGTGCGTATCCTTCGCGATCGCGGTCACCCGACCATGTTGCTTCATCGCCAGGCTTGGGATCATTGTTCCAGACCAAAGTTTTTCCGTCTCGGGTCCGTTGATAAACTCCGTCGCCCAGCGCAACATCCGCGAACACCAGCAGCGCGCCACAAAACAAGAGCAATCGTGTACTCACTGCTGCCAGTCTACCGAATTCGCATCAGCTTTTCAGTATTTCAATTGCCGGCATTTCTATTTTCTGCCTTGGACCCAAGCTCCGTATGATTGGCGCTTCGCTATTTCTGGAACGCCTCCTTATTTACCACATACGGCATTTTGGTTGGGTCGCCGCCGTAGTTCCCTTCCAATACATCTATCACCGCCTGGACCGTTCGCCCCGCCATGCCTTTCTCGGGATCGACTGACAGTCGCGTGATCTGTGCGCCGCTGGCGAAGTGGTGGAACACTCGGCAGCGATCGGCTATTTCCGGATCGAGGAGCGGTGAATCAGGTGGGAGGGGCTCCTTTTCAAACACGTCGAGTGCAGCACCGGCGATCACTTTTTCTTTCAATGCCTTGGCCAACGCCTCCTCTTTTACCACCGGGCCGCGTGAGCTATTCACCAGATAAGCAGTCGGCTTCATTAGCCTGAAGGTTCTCTCGTTGAACAGATGATATGTTGGCTTGTCTGTTTCGCCTTCGCGTAATAGCGGCACATGGATGCTCACGTAATCGGCGCCACGCAACGCTTCCTCGAACTCAACATACTTAATATAAGTCTTCTCTTTTTGAATCCCGCGCGCGTTGCGCAGATCCATCACCTCCTGAATCGATGCGATGTATCGGTGATTTTGATACGCCGGGTCATAGCAAAGTATGTTCATATCGAACCCGGAACACTTCTTGATCATTGCCAGACCGATTCGCCCGGTACCGATAATGGCGATCGTCTTGCCTGTGACCTCGTCGCCCAGAAACGGCAGAAACGGATGCCATGACGGCCATTTCTGTTCGCGGACAAGGCGCTCGCTCTGCCACATCTTGCGCGCAAGCATTCCCATCATAAAAAAAGCGAACTCGGCGGTCGCCTCGGTCAGGACATCGGCTGTGTTCGTGAACGGAACTTGGTAATTGTTGGCGTCAGTGCGGTTGATATTGTCAAAGCCGACCGCAATCTGCGCCACGATCCCGAGCGTGCCTTTTCCCGCTGCGAAGATCTCGGCGTCGATCGGATCGCGCAGCGTAGTGATCAAGGCATCGACGCCACTTTTGACCTTCTCAATAATCAGCTTTTTCGGCGGTGCCTCGGGTCCTTGGAAAACTTCGAGATGGTAACCGCGCTCCCGCAGCCGACTCTCCGCCGCATCGCCGATTTGAGATGTGGCAAAAATTCGTTTCTTATCAGGCATAGTGGAGAAGCAATGTTGATCCAAACGTTCCGCAATCCGAAATTATTTACAGGTTTTTCGTCGCCCAGGCGCCGACGCGATCGAGCGCTTTTTCAATGTTCTCGATCGAGTTGGCCACGCTAAATCGCAGATAGCCTTCTCCGAAATTGCCAAACGCGGTTCCGGACAGCCCAGCAACACCGGCGTCGTCGAGCAACGTGTCGGCCAATTTCTTCGACGGCCATCCGGTTCTCGTGATGTTGGGGAAAACGTAAAACGCGCCCTTGGGCAAGCGGCAGGAGAAACCTTTGATTGCGTTAAGGCCGGCCACCATCACGTCGCGCCGTTTCTTGAACTCTGCGCACATCCTGTTCACTGACTCTTGCGGCCCGCGCAGCGCTTCGACGCCGGCGACTTGGGTGAAGCTGGCGGTGCAGGAGCTGGAGTTAGTCATTAGCCGCGCGACCTGCGTGGCCAGGTCGACGCGCATCACGCCGTAACCCATTCGCCAACCAGTCATCGCGTAAGTCTTGGAGAAACCATCGAGCAAGATGCAGCGGTCCTTCATCCCGTCGATCGACATAATTGAATGATGCTCACCCTCAAAGATGAGCCGGCTGTAAATTTCGTCGGTCAACACCATGATGTTGCGATCGCCAATCGCGTCCGCGATATCGCTGATATCTGCTTTTGTCAGCACTCCGCCAGTCGGATTTTGCGGCGAATTCAAGATGATCAGTTTCGTTCGATCATTGATCAAACCAGCGAGCTCGCCCACGTCCAACCGAAAATCCATCTCCTCGCGCAACCGAATCGGCACTGCTTTCGCGCCGACGTAATTGATCATCGATTCGTAAATGGGAAATCCGGGGTTCGGGTAGATGACCTCGTCGCCTTCATCTGCCAGCGCGAGGATGGAGAAAAAAATGATCGGCTTCCCGCCTGGAACAACGACTACTTCTTCTGGTAAAACGTTTATCCCACGCGTGTCACTCACGTATTTCGCGATGATGTCGCGCAGCTGCGGCAAACCGGCCGAAGGCCCGTAGTGGGTGAAACCTTTGCGCATGGCATCGGCACCTGCGTCGATGATGTTCTTCGGCGTATCGAAATCCGGCTCGCCTATTTCGAGGTGAACGATGTCGCGGCCCTTTGCTTCCAGCGCCTTTGCCTTTACCAGCACTTCGAATGCGGTCTCGGTACCGAGACGTGCCATCCGCTCGGCGAGGCGAAGTTCCCGCGGTATCATCATATCTGTTTGCTTATAGCGGCGTAGGCGCTTCCGCAACCGCAAAGACGGTACTTGGTCCGTTCGCCTCCTAGACCTACTTGAACGGCGCGATTTCAGCCGCAGCGATCTGTTAATGTTAGCTGTCTCGACTTGCCGCTCGTGTCGTGGGCCCGCGAAACTGTGGCCGTCTCCGGCGATGTTGTTGCGGTGGCTGACGTGGTGCCGGCACCTGAGAATCCGGGGTCTTTATCATTTCAAACGTCCGGAACAATGCGGCCAGATCGATCACTTCATTTGCGGCCGATCTCAAGATATTGCCAAGATTCTGCGCGACCGAGGCTACTTCCACCCGAATGCCGCGTCGTCTCAACTTGATCGCGAGATAGGCAAAATCGGTGTCGCCAGTTACAAGAATCACCACATCCGGCCGCATCTCGACCGAGAGCTCGAGCGCGTCGATCGCCATCATCACGTCCACGTTCGCTTTGTAGTGACCGGTCTCGGCCGGCGACCCATCCTTGGTCACGACCATAAATCCATTCGAGCGCAACCATTGCACGAACTTGTTTTTTTTATCGCGCTCCTCCTGCCAGATCGGCATGGCGGGCGGCAATCCCGCATAAACCACCATCTCGATCAACTCTCGTCCGCTGTTGGGGCCGGCCAGAAAGTCACGAAGTTTCAACCAATCCAGACCTCGACCGGCCGTGCGCACCGAGCTGCCAATATTCGATTCATCCACTAAGACCAAGACCCGTGGCTGCGAGCTATTATCTTTTCTCCGCATGGCAAGATTGACGGAAAACCTGCTGCTATTTCGCCGCCTTTTGTCCGGGGCGAGTGCTGACATCGCGCGACGGCCGCTTGGCCAGTGCCAGACGCTCCGCTTTTTTTCTGCGTCTCGCACGTTTCCTCACGCTATCTCTGCCGTAGTTGTGTCCCATAAGTTTGTATGCTCGCTCGATTGTCAGGCCGAAGCAATGCGCGGTTCTCTTCTTGTTACGCCGGCCGGATCATCTCGAAACGGTCACGCGTGCGACAATACCAATTTGGACTCGCCATTCGACCGACGACGTGAAAACGCTCGGTCCGAATCCGCAATTTTTCGGGATCGATCAGCTCGTCCCGGACATGCAGTCGCCTAACGAGCCCGATCACGACCCGGTTCCTGCCAATTTCCACCGTGCCCCATTCGACGCATTCAAAACTGGCCGGCGCTTCCGCGATCCGGGGCGGAGCAATAATTGACGACTTGATCGCGTTTAATCCTGCGCTCTCAAGCTCGCTCACGCCATATGGTAGCGACGCTGCTGTCTTGTTCATTGCTTCTGCCGTGGCTTCGTCGACCAGGTTCACCACAAACTCGTGGGTCCGGCGGATATTGCGTGGCGTGTCCTTGGGAGATCCGTCGTCGCGATCGCCTGGAGCGAAACCGATAATGGGAGGATCTCCACCGAGGGCATTGAAAAAGCTGAACGGCGCCGCGTTGACCACGCCGTTTTCATCCAAGGTCGTCACCCATGCGATCGGGCGCGGGGTGATGAGCGAGACCAGCATCGCGTACGCGCGGTTGGCATGTTTACCTTCAAGATCGAGTTCCATCCCAATAAGTCGGCCGAAGATTTATCGTTTCAAGTCGTTACCAATTGCGAAAACTAAGCAGTTTTGATATGCGGAGCGTGTGAGAAAGAGCGCACTCCTGGCGATCGGAATTGGCGGCCTGATCGTCGGGGCATTGGACCTTGCCCAGGCCATCACGCTTTTTGGGAAGAAAGTTCCCCTTTTGGTTGCCAGCGGTTTGCTCGGCAAGGGAGCCTTACACAATGGGGGCGCCGGCACCTACGCGCTCGGGATATTCCTCCATTTCTTTATCGCCTTTCTAGTCGCGACGATTTATTACATCGCCAGTCGGCGGCTGAGATTCTTAATCGAACACCCGCTGGTGTGTGGTTTGTTCTATGGCGCCGCAGTCGATCAGGTAATGACGCTTATCGTGTTGCCCTTGTCTGCCCTTCATGCGCGCGGGCCGTTCAAACTGCACGACCTGCTTTTGGGAATAGCTGTCCACAGCGTTGTCATTGGTCTTCCGATTTCGTTTAGCATTCGGCGATTTGGGAAATAGTCATGATTCCGAAGCGCACGCGCCGAGACTTTCTTGCCCTGGCCGGCAAAGGTCTCGGTCTGGCTGCGCTTTCTTCCGGGGCAATCGCGTCATTGCTGAAAAACGTCGAAGCAGCGGCCAAGACCGTGGCCCAATTGACTCCGGAAGAGGCGGCGATGGACGAAGATTGTTGGGCCATCATTCAAAATTCTTTCAGCGTCACTCGTGGCATCATCAATCTGAACAATGGCGGCGTTTCGCCCAGCCCGCGGATCGTGACCGAAGCGTTGGTGCGTTACATCTGGGAACAGGAGGACGCCACCGCCTACACCATGTGGCAAATTCTCGAGCCGCAATCGGAAACGATTCGCAGCGGTCTGGCGGAATTGTTCGGCTGCGACCGGGAAGAAATAGCGATTACGCGCAATGCTTCCGAGTCACTCGAGATCCTTTTGATGGGGATGGACTTTAAACCGGGCGACGAAATTCTCACCACCACCCAGGATTACCCGCGCATGCTCACCACATTGCGGCAGCGCGAGAAACGCGAAAATCTAAGACTGAAACTGATCAAGGTCCCGATTCCGCCCAAGAACCTCGACGAGATCACCACCGCATTTGAGAAAGGAATTACCGATCGCACCCGGCTGATTCTGATTTCGCATGAGATTAACATTACCGGGCAGATCACTCCGGTGAAGGCAGTCTGCGATTTGGCGCGCGGAAAAGGAATCGAGACGATTGTGGACGGCGCGCATTCCTTTGCGCAGTTTGATTTTAAACAGAAAGACGTCGGGTGCGATTACTTCGGCACCAGCCTGCACAAGTGGCTGTACGCTCCCAAGGGCACCGGCATGCTTTACGTCAAACGCGATAAGATCGAAAAGATCTGGCCGTTGATGGCCGCGGAATCAAAGCAAGCGTCTGACATCCGCAAATTCGAAGAGATCGGCACCCACTCGGCTGCTCCAAAACTGGCGATTGGCGAGGCGCTGTTGTTTCACAACGGGATTGGCGGCAAGCGCAAAGAAGCGCGACTGCGTTACCTTTCACGTTACTGGATGAACCGACTCAAAGAGGTGCCCAAGATCCGGTTCAATACCTCGTTCGATCCGAACCAATCATGCGCCATTGCCAACGTTCAGATCGAAGGGACAAACCCGGAGGCCGTTGTGAAATATCTGTTCGACAAACATCACATTTTCACCGTGCCAATTATGCACGAAGAGTTTCAGGGCATTCGGATCACGCCCAACATTTACACCACGCTCGGTGAGTTGGACCGTTTTTGCGAACAGATGGAAACGATCGCCCGAAAGGGGTTACCTTCCTAGCAGCGAAAAGAGTCCGGGTTCTCTCTCCGCGAATGTCAAAGCCATGATTCCCGATGCGCGCATCCGCGGCGTGCTTGCGCCTGTTCTCACCCCGTTCAAAAGCGATCTTTCCGCTGATAGCCGACGATTCATCGCGCATTGCAAATGGTTGCTATCGCGGAACTGCGGGCTTGCCCCGTTTGGCACCACGAGCGAGGCCAACTCGCTCGCGGCCGAGGAGCGCTCGAACCTGCTCGACGACTTGGTCGCGGCCGGGGTCGATCCGTCGCGCATAATGCCGGGCACGGGTTGCTGCTCGATCACCGAAACGGTCAAACTGACCGCGCAGGCAGTACAGCATGGTTGCGCAGGTGTCTTGATGCTGCCGCCCTTTTATTACAAGGATGTCAGCGAAGAAGGTCTTTACCGATACTTTAGCGAGGTTGTGCAGCGTGTCGGCGATCCGAAATTACGAATGTATCTCTACCATATTCCGCCGGTTGCGGCGGTTGGAATTAGCAAAGGCCTAGTCGAGCGCCTGCTCAAGTCGTATCCGAACGCTATCGCCGGGATGAAAGACAGCTCGGGCGATTGGAATAATACGAAAACTTTTCTCGACGCGTTCGAGGGATTTGACGTTTTTGTCGGCAGCGAATCTTTCCTGCTCGCAAACATGCAGAATGGCGGTGTCGGCACGATTTCCGCGACTGCCAACGTTAACCCGGTCGCAATTCACAAACTCTACACTGAATACAAGGGTCCCGACGCTGTCGATCAGCAGACAAAGCTAAATATCGTGCGCGACCTGTTTTTCAAAAAGTACCCAATGATACCCGCGTTGAAGCAGGCCATTGCCATCAATGCGAACGATCCGGCCTGGACGAAGGTGCGCCCGCCACTGGTCGAACTCACTGCCGAGCAGGCAAAGAGCCTAGCTGCTGACCTCGAGGCGATCCGGGTTGTCAGAAAGAACGGATCGAATTAAGAAAATTGGGATTTGAGAAATCAGCTGTTAGGTTGCGAACAACAATATGAGCAGTGGCGTCTTCTTATCGAACTTCGTTAGTCTCCACCCGTACATGAAAGTTCATCCGGGAAAACTCGAGGAATTCAAAGCGGCGTTCCCGGTGTTCATCGAAAAAACCAGGACCGAGAAGGGAAATCTCTTCTACGAGTTCAGCGTTAATGGCGATGAGGTTTTCTGCCGCGAAGGATACGTCGATGCTGATGGTCTCCTAGCGCATCTTGACAACGTCGGCGCGATTCTGGCCGAAGCGCTCAAGATTTCCGACCTCATCCGGCTGGAAATTCATGGCCCGGCGAAAGAACTTGAAAAGCTCAAAGGATCGCTCGCGAGTTTCAAACCAAGCTGGTTTGTGATCGAGCAGAACTAGCAATAAAGGAAAGAACACAACTCACACGTTGAAACCCACAACGGTCTACCCGAACCGCGAATCGTTCCGGCAAATCTATCGCAGCGCGCCATTGATCGACGCGATCAGTTTTTTCCAGCGCGTCCGTTCGTCATCGGAAAGATCGGATGCCTGATGATCGCGGGTCCAACGGACAAATGCTTTGGCCAACCGATATTTGGAGAAATTGCTAATTTCGGTTTTGAAAATGTCGACGATCGAGCGTTCGGGTTGCGCCTTGGCAGCGGCCGCCACATCCCAGCCCAGCGTCGTCCGCCCGACATGGACGAGCGTGTCCCGCAGTAAATCCTCGATTGCCGGTCGCTCGAGCGGGCCGTCGTAGACATCCTTGGTGCGCAGGATCGATTTGTTGCCGAGCGCGTGGATCAGCCGCTCCTGGTGTGCCGCTTGATCGGTTGACATCTCGGAATCCAAAAGGGCGGCGACTTTGAGTTTGTTGGCATGCAGAATCGTGGCGTAATAGACGACTTTGCCCGCGCCGCTAGCGGGCAGCATCGAAATCTTGTCGTTAAGATCGGCGATGCCGGCATCCCGAAGCAGTTGCGCGACCGCGTCGAGGTACCAGTAGTCAGTCAGGCTTTCGAGAACGAGATTGCGCTGCTGCGCGAACAGACTTTGGGCCAAATCGTAACCGAGCGCTTCCTGCAACGGCAGAAGTGCGACCGGGTCTTCGGCGGTAATGTTGGTATGAACTTTGGTCCCCACGCCGCGATCGGTCATTTCGACGACTCGAACGATATTGAGCTCATCCGGTCCGACCAAAAATGGCGAGTGGGTAGTGTAAAGAGTCTGGTTTGATTCGGCCAGGCGCGAAATGGTGGTGCGAAATTCACGCTGCTTGAGTGCGTGCAGGCTCAAACCGGGTTCGTCGAGCAGGAGGATCGCGTTCTTGTAATTATTCGCACTCTCGGCAAAGAACACGATAAAGAACGAAACCAGCCATTGAAAACCCTCCGAGCGTTGGTCTAATTCGATCTCGACCCCAATGTCGTCCTCGACAATGACCTTGAGATATTGGCCATCCGCCACGATGCGCAAACGTTCCGCTTCGTCGCGTTTTGAATCGGGCACCCAGGTGGCGCGAAGCTCGTCAGTCAGACGAACACTGGCGGCGTTGAGCTGGTAGGCGCGACGGTCGAGTCGATCGCGATACGCCTGAAGCGCGGCGGTATCGCCCAGGAGCGGTTCATCGGTTTTTCCCAGATTGGAAAGTTCCCTGGCGCTGAAACCGAGAAGTTTCAGGAGGCACTTGTTGCCGTAATCATAGTAATCGTCGTCTACCAGATTTCGTTCGATGCGCGTTGCGAGATGATCCAGATGGATCAGAGGACGGACGCGAAAGAAATCTCGGAACCGAATGAAAAGCGGCATACGGCGTTCCAGTGTCCAAAGCGCGGTGGCGCGGCGATCATTCATCTCGACCGCCTTGATCAAATCGTCGTAACGTTTTTCTTCGGCGGTGTTTCCCTCTTCGATGTTGGGAAATGCTTTTTCGAGCGCGAGTTTGAGCATCCGCGCAGGCTGACCTGCCACCTCATACTCATCTTTCCATTCTCGGGAGAGCGCGACGATCGATGTGCTTGGAAGATCGGGCGGCGACATCCCTTCCTGCGGAGGTGGAACGCGGCTGTCGATGTGCGCGCACAGGCGGGCCAGATCTTTTTTGATGTCGCCAAACTTGGTGACGGGTGGACCGCCAAGGAGCTTGTGCCAGGAGCTGTTGTCGAGTCTTCGGCCAAAGATGTATTCGCAGTCGCGGAACTCCTGCTGAATCGCCTCCTTATCTCCCGAATCGAGCTCGAAGCGCGCTTCCACCACGGTGACATCGCCTGGAAGGATCTTGCCACTGTTGATGTCATGAAACTCGGAGCGAGGATAGTCGCGCAACGGATCGAACCCGCGTGTTCCAACAGGCGGATTGATTCGCTGAATTGCTTCCAGCAGGGCGGTTTTGCCGGCCTCGTTAGGCCCGATCAAAATCGTTTTGCCTTTTTCGACATCGAACCAGCCGCTATCGCGAATGCTGCGATATTTGGTGACCCTGACCCGTTGCAAGAACATCCTAGAACGAGATTATTAATTTGTCGATCCAGAGCCAAGATTAATCGTGTGATGGCGAACGAGCTGTCTTTCGCGCACGGTTACGGGATCGCGAGGTTTAGCAAGGGCGGCGCTATTCGTCGCCGGGATTGACAATCTTAAAAGTCAATGCGGCGACGGCGCCGCCGACCAGATCCGCAACGATGTGGATCCAGACTTGAGAGACGCTGACCAGTTTCATCACCCCGATGCCCACGGCCACAGCCGGGTTGAAGGCGCCTCCGGAAATCGCACCAACCGCGAATGCGCCAACCATCACAGTCATCCCGATGGCCAGACCGTAGAAGGAGTTGTTCGCTGTGCCCTTCGCCGTGGCGACATTGAGCACAACGAAAGCGAGAGCAAAGGTGAAGGCAAACTCCGCGACCAGTGCCGCCGGGACATTCGTAATCTCCATCGGAGTTCCGCTTTTGCCGCAAAGAAACACAGCAACGAAGGCTGCGCACACGCCGGCTGCGACCTGAGCGATCCAATAGGGAATTACATCTTTCGCCTCGCATCTGCCGCGGAGAAAGACAGCCAGAGTGACGGCCGGATTAAGGTGCCCGCCGGAGATGTGGCCGGTGGCGAAAACCATGACCATCAGCGAAGCGCCGATCGCCAATGGAGCGATGACACCGGTTGCGCCAGGAATCACGGTGCAGCCGACCGTGAGCACAAGGAAGAAGGTACCGATAAATTCCGCGATATATTTATTCATTGGCTTTACATTAGGTGTCGATCGAGAAGAATTTCTAAATTAGAAATTAGAAAGTTGGAAGTAGAAAACCGCTTCCGAGCATTCCGCGTCGCAAATCGCAAAAGGGATTGAAGCTACCCCAGGCCGCGGACAAGGCGACGGCGGGCTGGCCTGCGACAACGCGCGAGACTGTTATTTTATTTTATGCCAGATCACGTCTTCGTTGTTACGACGGTCGATCAGGGCATCGACTCTTCCATCGGTGTTGTAATGGAAGAGGATCCGGCCTTCGACGCCTTTGCGGAAGAAAATATCCGACGCTTCCGGGTACAACTGCTCTTTCTTGCCATTGCGTTCGGCGAATAAATCTCCGGTTTCAGCGGTCACGGTTCTGGTTTGGCCGGGCGCGAGCTCGTAAGTGCCGGCGTAATCGACGAGCTTCTTCGGATCGGCTTTCCCAATGGCCGGGTCTTCATAATAGCGATGGGCCTGGCTGGCGATGATTTTCCACTCACCTTCACGCCGCAGCCAGGTGTCGGTCACGTGATACCGCGCCCGCAGATTTTGGCCGAAGATCGTCTCGGTTTCGTTTAGGTCGTAACTTAAGACCGCGGTATCGCCGAATATCCGACTCTGGATTTTGTCGAGCTTGATCGCACCGGAGTAACCGGACGGCATCGGCGTGATGTCGGCGACAAGCTTGCTTTTATCGAAGCTCCGGCCTTTCTCGTCGTTGAAGATGCAATCGTCGGCGAAATATTTTTTCCACGGGGCCTGATTTCCCGCAGGGATGGAGTCATAGAGTTCTTGAGTGCGGCGAACAAGCTCGTCTGGAGAAATAGCCGGGAGGTCGTTGGCGCGGGTGACCGCCGCGAACAAGAAGAGAGCGAGAAATGTTCTCATAAAAAAGACCGGAGCCGCCTACCCATATAGGGCTTCGGCACACGAAGGAAAAGCTGGGAACGAAAAAGATCGGAATTTTGAAAACGGAACCTCTAGTTTAGGGTTTCAATTTATTGAATAACTGACCTGTAACGCATGAGTTTGCCGATAATTTGTTCGATTGGTCTGGCTCTGTTAATCGTCGGTCAAACTGCGAGCGCGCAAATCAATTCGCCACCGCCAAATCGCGGTTCTCCAAGCGCGACGGCCGCGCCTGTTCGTCCCCGCCGGCCGGTCCAAAAGGAGGCAACCCCTGTTCGCCGCCGCAGCACTCCGCCCCCAACGATGAGCTATGCAACGGCGCTTCGGCGATATCGGCACGAACGGCACGACCGATTCTGGTGGAAACAACATTATCGAACGATTGCCCTGGCAGCGGGTGGATATTATTACTTCGACGCGGGTTATTGGTACCCGGCATGGGGTTATGACCCGGGATACGCTTCCTACGATTACGATGGCCCGATTTATACCTACGGCAATTTGTTGCCCGATCAGGTGATCCTCAATGTCCAGCGCGCTCTGCAAGATCTTGGGTACTACGACGGCGCGTTATCAGGGTCACTTTCGTCGGCGACCCGGCAGGCGATTGCGGCTTACCAGCAAGACGCCGGGTTGGTGGTGACCGGTGTCGTGGATGCACCGCTCGTCGACTCGCTGGGGCTCCAATAAACTAAATCCAAGCACAGACTCCGGCGGTTCGGATTTGCCTTGATGATTCGCCAAGAATCAGTGCGCGTGATCGCTGTTAACCATACCGCCCATCGCCGATCCTTGCTCCCAACTTTCCTGTTTATTCCAGGGAAGGGGGCTGTCCCCTCTTGCGTCCGGATCGTTCACCAGTGTGACTTGTTTCTTGTCGGTTGCGCACGAGATGATCGAGAGTGCGGCCACGAACAAGAGTCCCCCAACGACCACTTTCTTGAAACTAAGAATTGGTGCCAGCATAAATGACAATGTCCCCGGGTTGCACCTGGACGCCGTGCGCCAAAGTGCTGGTAATTATATCGCCGATGGCGGTCGCGGGTTCAACTGAAGAAATGCGAATTTTGCCAATAAAACTCCCATCTCGCAAAACCAGCATTTCGGAGTTCGGCTCAACACCTTGACGGCCGCCAAGATTTAAGACGACGAAGTTGTAAGCCTGGTTGACTGCAAGCACGGTCCCGCGCACCCCAACCTTGCCAGAAGCCGCAACTCGCCGCTTTTTTTCCTCTTCCAATTGCGAGGAGCGGACTTGGATTGATTGCAATTTCTCCGAGAGAAAAGATTTCTCGCGTTCCGCATCCTCTAATTGCCGTCGCGCATCATCGAGCTGGGCCTGCAGTTCAACCGAAGACGGAGCGCCTGGATTCGCCGAACCGGGTTTGGCCTCATCGACTTGCTTTTGTAAATTGGCGATCTCGGTGTCATTCGCCTGCAACTTGCTCTGGAGTTCGGTTTTCTCGGTCTGCATTTTGACTAATTCTGCTTCGGCGCTTGCGACCCGATTCTCAGTGTCGGCGATTTTTGCGCGCTCGGCAGCGATCGCTTCTTCGCGGCCTTTGATTTCTTTTTCGCGCTGCGCGCGGCGGCGCTCCGCGCTATCCCGGGCAGCGCTAACGTCCGCCACTGTCGAACGCAAACTTTTTACTTTGGTCGTGTTTAACAGGCCGAACATTCCTGCGATCGCCAGAAACAGAATCGAAAGGCCAATCAAATTTTTGGGTGTGGCCGAGAAGGTCATCGTGGCAGAAGCACGCTTGCGCAGCTTTGTAATCGGATTTAACGGCTAAATGCAATCCTCGATTTGTTTTTATTCGCAAAATAGCCGAGACGCTTGCTTTGACTGCGCTTTAAACTTATAGGACAGCGCCATGGGACAACAGCATCGTGTTCGGTCGAAACGCAAGCGTCGTAAAGCCTATCTCAAACGCAAAAGGATCTCAGCGAAGAGCAAGCGTGCCGATTCATCAAGGGCGAAAGCGAAAAAGCAAACGGCCGTTGGCTAAAATCAGGCTCCTCGCCTCGGCGGCGCGCCGAATTCAGCAGAGAAAATGCGGCCTCGTTACTTAATCGTCGATGGCCACAGCATTATTTTCGCCTGGCCTGAATTGCGCAAATTTCACCGGCGACGGCCTTCGTTGGCGCGTGACGCGCTGATTAAACAGCTGCGCGATTACCAGGATTGGACCGGAGTCCGGGTGACCGCGGTTTTCGACGGAACCGGTAGCCGTGTGACGGAACTTTCCAACCCAGGCGACTTGCACATTTTCTATTCTAAACGCGGCCAGACCGCTGACGCTATTATTGAACGCCTGACCGGCAAATATGCGGGACGATTCGACTTGAGTGTCGCAACGGCAGATTCACTTGAGCGACAGATAGTCCACGCCAACGGCGCAAGCTGGATTTCGCCGGAAATGTTGCGCCAGATTATTGCACAAGCTCGAACGAAGTAACTTATGCGGCACCGGCAAGCGCTTGCTCGGGGCTATTTATCGCTTCGCGGCGGGCGCGCTGCTGACGGGTCGACAGGACACGGGCTAGAACACAGTAAAGCTGCTCGATTGGAAGATTCTTGCTGACGTAACCATTGGCGCCGGCGCGAAGCGCTGCGTGCATTTGTTCCTCGGCATAACCGACGCCGGTAAAAACGACGATCGGAATCTTGGCGTTGATCTCGCGGATGAAGGAAATGAGAGAAATACCGTCAACTTT